>Ga0316628_100000024_pt1 | contig 113789 bp, 113 predicted proteins | sample OWC_Aug_M2_C1_D5_FD_207648 | JGI IMG/M metagenome (GOLD analysis project Ga0316628, IMG submission 207648) | Wetland soil microbial communities from Old Woman Creek delta, Ohio, United States - OWC_Aug_M2_C1_D5_C | ecosystem: Environmental > Terrestrial > Soil > Wetlands | place: USA: Ohio...
AGGCGTTTCTTGCCTATCCTGCGCCGATTCAGCTTCAGTGCGCAGTAAACCCGGTACACGCGCTTGTGGTGGAGTCATGGCCGCGCCTGCGGATGATCTTGAAGTATTTGCCAAAGCCCCGGTCCGGGAAGCGCTCTGCCAGTTCCTGCAGGACGGCAATCACGGCGTCGTCTGCCACTGTCCGTCTCTCGTAGGTCAGAACCGATCTGGACAGCCCCAGCGCGCGGCAGGCGCTGCGCTGGCTCAGTCCGTGCCGCTGCAATTCGGCAACAGCTTCACGCTTCACGGCGGGGCTTAGCGCTTTACCCCGAATACTTCCTTGATGGCCCGGTTCTCCAGGCTCAGGTCGGCTACCATCACCTTGAGCTTGCGGTTCTCTTCTTCCAACTCCTTCAGCCGCTTCACGTCAGAGGCTTCCATCCCGCCGTACTTCGACTTCCACTGGTAGTAGGTCGCATCCGATATGCCGTGTTCTCGGCATACATCCTTGACCTGCCGGCCCGCCTCGACTTCCTTCAATATCCCAACTATCTGGCTTTCGCTGAACCTGCTCTTGCGCATCTTGGCCTCCTTGGCATCATAGTTTGCCCGAAGACCTCCAGTTATGCATGGCTCGATTTTACGGGAGGGTTACAGATTCATTCAACCGAAGAAGCCGAAGGCTGGCGCGGCAGGGCGTGTTTTCTTTGATCACTTTCTTTGCACGGGCAAAGAAAGTGATCGGCATGCGGGGCCGCTCCCCGCGCCTACCTGCGCTTACTCAGGCCCGTTCAGAAAAGTCGCCGAATTGGTGGGGCAAGAAGAAAATATGGCGTCCTCGACAGGAATCGAACCTGTAACTAGTCCTTAGGAGGGACTCGTTATATCCATTTAACTACAAGGACGGGGCCGTTATTCTACCCCAAAAACCTCCCCGCGATTAAGGGCGGTGGCGCTTTGCTGGTATCATGGCGCCCGTTTTCATCATTTGCACCCTTCCCATGCCTTACATCACGTTGGACAAAGCCGCTCTGGCGTTCGGCCATGTCGCCCTGCTCGACCAGGTGGATTTTCAGCTCGACGAGGGCGAGCGCGTCGGCCTGATCGGGCGCAATGGCGGGGGCAAATCCAGTCTGCTGAAGGCGATTGCCGGACAGGTGCAGCTGGACGACGGGACGGTGTGGCGCGCACCGGGCATCCGCATCTGCCATGTGCCGCAGGAGCCGCAGCTTGCGGCGGAGGCGACGGTGTTCGACGAGGTGGCGCGCGGCCTGGGCGAGCTGCAGAAGCTGATCAGCGACTACCACCACCTTTCGCACCAGCTGGCCGAGCCGGACGCCGATTACGAAAAACTGCTGGAAGCCATGCAGCCGCTGCAGACGGCGCTGGAAGCGCAAAACGGCTGGGCGGTGCAGGCGCGCATCGAGACGGCGATTCAGCGCCTGGACCTGGATGCTGAGGCCAGGATCGGTGCGCTTTCCGGCGGGGTGAGGAAGCGCGTGGCGCTGGCGCAGGCGCTGGTGGCGGAGCCGGAGGTGCTGATTCTGGACGAGCCCACCAACCATCTGGATTTCGAGTCCATCGAATGGCTGGAAGGGCTGTTGAAAAATTTTCGCGGCAGTGTGCTGCTGGTGACGCACGACCGGCGCTTTCTGGATAACGTGGTCACGCGCATCGTCGAGCTGGATCGCGGCAAGCTGGCGAGCTTTCCCGGCAATTTCGCCGCCTACCAGAAGATCAAGGAGCGCATGCTGGCAGACGAGGCGGTGGTCAACGCCAAATTCGACAAGGTGCTGGCGCAGGAAGAGGTGTGGATACGCCAGGGTGTGAAGGCGCGGCGCACCCGCAACGAAGGCCGCGTGCTGCGGCTGGAGGCCTTGCGCCTGGAGCGCGCGGCGCGCCGCGAGAAGCAGGGCAAGGTCGAGATGGCGGTGGACGCCGGCGAGCGGTCCGGCAAACTGGTGGCGGAGCTCACTCATGTCGGCAAGTCGTTCGGCGAGCGCCGGGTGATAGACGAGTTCTCCTGCCGCATCCAGCGCGGGGACAAGATCGGGCTGCTGGGGCCGAACGGCGCCGGAAAAAGCACGCTGCTCAAGATCATCCTGGGCGAGATGCAGCCGGACAGCGGCCACGTCAAACTGGGGACCAAGCTTTCCGTGGCCTACTTCGACCAGCTGCGCGCGCAGTTGAACGAAGAGGCGACGCTGGCCGACACCATCAGCCAGGGCGCGGACTACATCGAGATCGGCGGCGCGAAGAAGCACGTGATCAGCTATCTCGGCGATTTCCTGTTTGCGCCGGAGCGCGCGCGCTCGCCGGTGAAAAGCCTTTCCGGCGGCGAGCGCAACCGCCTGCTGCTGGCGCGCCTGTTCACCCGGCCCGCCAACGTGCTGGTGCTGGACGAACCCACCAACGATCTCGACATCGAGACACTGGAACTGCTGGAGGAGCTGCTGTCGCAGTACCAGGGCACGCTGTTCCTGGTGAGCCACGACCGCGCCTTTCTCGACAACGTGGTGACCCAGGTGATCGCGTTCGAGGGCGGGGGGCGGCTGGTGGAATATGTCGGCGGCTACGAGGACTGGGTGCGGGTGAAGAAATTCGAGGCGGAGCAGAAGGGCGCGAAGGCGAGCGCTGCGCAGGGTGAGGTCAAGGCGAAGCCAGTGCCCGCTCCCGCAAACAAGGAAGGGGGCAGGGCCAAGCTCAGCTTCAAGGAGCAGCGCGAGCTGGAGGAAATCCCCCGGCGCATCGAGGCGCTGGAGCGGGAGCAGGAGGAGATTGCGGCCGCACTGGGATCGGGTACGCTATATCGCGATAACCCCCAGCATGCGAAGCAGTTGCAGGAGCGCGCCGCGGCCCTCGAAGGCGAGCTGGCGCGCCTCATGGTGCGCTGGGAAGAGCTGGAGAGCCGGGCAGCATAACGCCTCGGGCCTGGCTGCGCATAGGTTTTAAGCATGCCACCTCGCTCCGGGAGGGGTTTAAACGGGGTTCGGCAACACTGAGGCGATTGCCTGCTTTGACAACGCGGGAAGTTCATTTATCAGCATCGTGCTGTCTGCCAAGACTGCCAAGCTCTTTGATGAAGCCTATCCCGTATTTAAGGACCTGGTTTCCAGCTTCCAGTTGGTTGGCAATTCAACCTCGTGTTCCAATGCACAAGCCGCCGTTTCGGCAGTACAGGTACAGCGCGGTACAAAGCAGAACAATAGACCGTAACGCCCGGCGTGCCCGCCGGTGGCGTGCGCATCGGCCACCGAAGAGGAGCTGATGCAGCTCACGTGCGCAGGGAAGGGCGTCCTGAGCGCGGACGCCCCGCGCGTCCTATGCCAGCTTGGAGCGCACCAGCTCTATGTGGCTGCGCAGCTCATAAACGTGCCGCGAGAAGGCGACCGGCAGGTGCATGTGGTTGACCCTGTACTCGATTGCGTCCAGCTCCCTGTGGAAGGCGGCCGGGTCCAGCGGCTGCTGCGAATTGCGCAATTGCGTCTCCAAAAAGCGCAGTTCGCCATACAGCTTGTACACGCGGGATCGCACCAGCCAGATGTAGAGGGAAGGCACGATCCGGCTGATCGGCACGGCCAGTGCCGCCAGCGGCAGCAGGACGATCACCACCCGATTGACGAACGTGGCGGCCCAGAACGGCAAATAGCGGTCGAAGAAGGGCGGGCCTGATTCGTAGAATTTCTTGGCCTGGCTGCTCAAGTCGAAATCCGCATCCTTATCCGCCGGGAATTCATGTTCCTGGTGCAGTACGCCCGCGCTCCCGTGTACGCGCGAGATTACCTTGAGCATCAGATAGACCAGGGCCGGGTGCGTAGAGTCGCGGGCCACCAGCGTGACGGTCGGCGCCAGCAGGTTCACGTCGTGCGACGGAATGTTCTGCTCCAGATTCAGCGCGCCTTCCGGCAGCACCAGATGGTGCAGGAAACTGAATCTGCGCGCAAACGCCTCCGCCTCGTCCAGGTCGGCCAGTCTCATGTCGGGATTGGCGGCCAGCTTCTGTACCAAGGGCGTGTTTGGCACGCCGGACACGAATATGGCGTCCACCTCGCCGCGCTCCACTGCCTCGCCGGCATCCTCGTCTCCGATCTCGATCAGCTTGCTGTTCTTGTCGTTTACGCCGGCTGCGTCCAACAACGTGCGCGACAAGATGCTGGTCCCGCTGTTTGGACGCCCCAGCGCGATGCGCTTGCCCCTCAACGCGGACAAATGCGAGATGCCGTGCCGGCCTTTGCAGAATATCCACAGTGGCTGGTAGTAGAGGCTGCCCAGCGACACCACGCCGAGATTCGATTGGGAACTGGCCGCGCCGTCCTGCAGCAAGGCCATATCGGATCCATCCGTCTTGCGCAGTTCGTCCAGGCTTTGCAGCGGTCCTTCCGTTCCGCGTATCTCCAGGGTTATCCCATCTTCCTTGAGCAGTGTTCCATACAGCTGGGAAAAGGCCTGATAGTTGGTGTCCTGGTTGCTGATGGCGAGCACGATTTTCTTCGGGGGGGCCGGGTCAATCAGCCAGTAGCCGGCTCCCGCGACGGCCAGCAGCGCGATGAGATAGGGCAGGGCAGATTTCAAGGCCTCAAGCGGAAGAGAGATGCGTGTGTCTTCCTGTTTCTCGTTGTCATGGGGTTTGTTTTCAGCAGTATTCATGGTGCGTCTGACGTGTTGCGATAGAAGTCTTGGATCCGTCTTCGGAAAAGCCGTGTTGCGCAGGTTATTTTTCGGAGAAGTTCCAGATGCCATCCCAGTCCCTGATGCCGGGGTTCTCCCTGAACGACACGATCCTGGCGAGGAACGTCGCCGCGGCTTTTTCCTGGGCGCTGATGGCAAGGCAACTCTCGAATTCCTGCTCGGCTTCGGCCCACTTGCACGCGCGGTATGCGGCAAGCCCGGCCTCGAAATGATCCTTCAGTCTGATCAGGTCCGGGCCGACCTTGCCCTTTTCTCCCATGACCTCGAATACCCGCAAAGGCCGGGTTTTTCCTGCCACGCGGATGCGGTCAAGCTCGCGGCATTCTATGGTGTCCCTGACCATTTCCCACACCTCCTCGCAGATCAGGATATTGGTGCCGTAGATCTTGTTCACCGACTCCAGGCGGGATGCGAGATTGACGTAATCGCCGATCACCGTATAGCTCTTGGCCACTTCCGAGCCGAAGCTGCCGACAATGACATCTCCCGTCGAGATGCCGATGCGCATGTTGATCCTCGGCAGGTCGCGCCGGATTCCGAGCAGGTCCGGGAGCTCCGCCTCGAACTGCCTGAGCCGTTGCATTTGCCCGAGCGCGGCGAGGCAGGCGAGCCTGGGATGCTCCGCGCCCGAGGTGAATGGGGGGCCCCAGAATGCCATGATGGCGTCGCCGATGTACTTGTCGATGATGCCGTTACTTTGCCGGATGGGTTCGGACATCAGGGAAAAATATCGGTTCAGCAGCCTGACGACGGTCTCCGGGCTGAACCTTTCCGAGATTGCAGTAAATCCCTCCAGATCGGAGAAAAATACGGTCATGCCCCGCTTCTCGCCGCCCTCCGAGACCCGGTGGTCGTCAATCAGGTCCTTGACGATGCGTGGATCGACATACTTGCCGAAGGTTTCCGTGATGGCCTCTTTCTGTCTCAGTTCCTCGACCATGTGATTGAACGAGTTGGCCAGCAAGGCGATTTCATCCGTCGATGAGACCTGGATATGGATGTCGAGATCGCCGTGCTCGACCGCCTTGGTGCCCTTCAACAGCTCCCTGACGGGCCTGACGAGATTGCGGGTGAGCCAGGCGGCGAGCAGCAGCCCGAGGACGCAGGCCATGGCTGTTATGCCCAGATTCAGCATCAAAGCGCGCTGTTCCAGTTCCGATGCCTTGCCGGCGAGCTCCAGGGAGTAAGGATGTAGCCGTTCGACCGTCACGCTGTTGATTTGTTTTGCAAAGGCCGCCCAGTCGCGGTCGATTTGCTGGCGCACGACTGCTACCGAGCGCTCGTTGCCGTAGGCCATTTCCCTGAAGTAAATCAGAAGCGTGTCATAGAGAAGCTTGCGCGCGAGCGGTATGTCGGCGATCTGCTGCTTCAACTGGGCAAGCTTTGCCGCCTGCTCCGGGTCCGCCATGACTTTTGGGTCTGCCAGCACCCGGTCTATCAGGTGCGTTGCACGCTCAAGTTCCGCCGCGCCGCATAATTCCATCAGTTCAAACATTACGCGCTGCCGCCGCCCGGCGTCGGAAAATTTCTCGCGGACCGTATGCGCGAGCTCGGTCCGGGAGTTCGCCGTGCAGCCCCCGATTTCCTTGAGCAGTTGCGCTGCCTGCGCCGGGGAATCTTCAAACAGCGATTTCGGCTTCTGCCTGGAAAGGCGGTCGAACTGGATCATTTCGTACAGGCCGTAGGCCCGCACCTCGCCCATGTGCTGATCCAGCGGAAGGTAGAACGTGCTGACCAGCTTGAACTGGCTGTTGACGCGGTTCAGGTGGGAAGACGAAATGAAGGTCGCGGCTGCCATCAACAGCACGAGCACGATGGCGATCGCGAATATCTTCGAGCCTATGGTCTTCTTCATGTCAGGAATTACCGCCGGGACTAACCCCTTGCTCGTAACGTTGCTTGGGGCGCGCATTGTAGCGCAGAACGATTTGGCGAGAAACGGCACGGGTGTACGCGCTGGGCGACGGTCAGCCGGCGCCGCAACAGGGCCGCTTGCCTATTTGCGTTCCCGCTTCATCGCCTGCTGGGCCTCCCGCGAGGCATCCCGTTCCTTCTCGCTCGCCCTCTTGTCATGCTGTTTCTTGCCCTTGGCGAGGCCGATGTTGAGCTTGACGCGCCCGTTCTTGAAGTGCAGGTCGAGCGGCATCAAGGTATAGCCCGCGCGCTGTACCTTGCCGACCAGCTTGTCGATTTCGGCCTCGTGCAGCAGCAGCTTGCGCGTGCGCGTCGGGTCGGGAACGATGTGGGTGGAAGCCGAGGTGAGCGGGCTGATATGCGAGCCGAACAGGTATAATGCGCCGTCCTTCACCGTGACGTAGGACTCCTTGAGGTTGGCGCGCCCCGCGCGGATGGCCTTGACTTCCCAGCCTTCCAGCACGAGCCCGGCTTCATAGCGGTCCTCGATGAAGTAGTCGTGGAAAGCTTTTTTGTTTTGGACGATGCTCATAAGTCGTATATTCTATCATTTTGGCAGTGACCCCCTGAATGGCCGTCGTAGAAAAATCGGTATTGGCGCCGTATAGCGCGGAGGAAATGTTCGCGCTGGTGGACGATGTGGAAGCTTATCCGCAGTTTCTGCCGTGGTGCGGCGGGGCCAGCGTCGCGCCGGTGGATGCCAGCACGGTGCATGCGACCGTGCATATCAATTATCACCATATCAGGCACAGCTTTACCACGGAAAACGTGCGGAAGGCACCGGATCGTATTGACATCACGCTGAAAAGCGGGCCGTTCCGGAATCTCGACGGCTGCTGGCTTTTTGTCCCGCTTTCCGATTCTGCCTGTAAAATACAGCTTAAGCTGCGCTACGAGTTTTCCGGCAAACTGCTGGAGGTGGCGCTGGGCCCGGTGTTTCATTACATCGCCAATAGCTTCGTGGATGCCTTCGTCCACCGGGCAGAAAAGATCTACCAGAACAAATGAACGACATGATCAACGTTGAAGTCGTGTACGCCCTGCCGCATGAACAGCTGCTGCTCAGGCTGAAACTGCGCCAGGGCGCAACGGTGGCCGAGGCGGTGCAGGCGTCCGGGGTCGCGGAAAAGCATCCGGAGATAGACCTCGCCCGCAACAAACTCGGCATTTTCGGCAAGCTGACCAAGGCCGACGCGGTCCTGCGGGACAAGGATCGCGTGGAAATATACCGCCCGCTTATCGCCGACCCCAAGGAGGTCCGCCGCAAGCGCGCGGAAGAGGGCAAGGCCATGAAAAAGGGCGGTGGCGACCTCTGATGCTGGACTATGACCTGCATTGCCACTCCAAGGTATCGGACGGGACGCTGTCTCCATCCGACCTCCTGGCGCATGCCGCCGAACGCGGCGTGAAAACCCTGGCGTTGACCGACCACGATGACGTGGACGGGCTGGATGAAGCGCGCGCCGCCGCGGGCCGGCATGGTATCGGTTTCATCAATGGGGTGGAAATCTCGGTCACATGGCGCAGTGCGACCGTGCATATCGTCGGCCTGAACATCGACCCGTCCTATCCGCCGCTGCGCGCCGGTGTGGCCCGGCTGCGCGCGGGGCGCGGCGAGCGCGCGCGCCAGATGGCTGCCTCCCTGGCGGCTGCGGGAATCGGCAACGCGTTCGAGGGGGCGTTCCGCCATGCGGGCAACCCGGAGTTCATCGGCCGCACGCACTTCGCCCGGTTCCTCGTCGAGAGCGGCCGCGCCAAGGACGTTGCCAGCGTATTCAAGCGTTACCTGGTGAAGGGTAAACCCGGCTACGTCACGCACGAGTGGGCATCGCTGTCCGATGCGGTGAGCTGGATCACCGGCAGCGGCGGAGTGGCGGTGCTGGCGCACCCCGGGCGCTATACCGTCGGGCGCAAGCCCATGGGCAAGCCGACCCTGCGGGAACTGCTGCGCGAATTCATGGAATTCGGCGGCCGCTCCATCGAGGTCGTGAGCGGCAGCCACACCACGCAGCAGTGCGCGGAGGCCGCGCGCTATGCCGTGGAATTCGGCTTGCTGGCGTCCTGCGGCTCCGATTACCACGGCCCCGGCGAGAGTTATCGCGAATTGGGGCAGTTGCCCGAGTTTCCGATGGGATGCCGTCCCGTGTGGGAGGCGTGGGAAGCGGGACCTGGCACGGCCGAGGCGCCGTTGCTGAAAGTGCAGAACGGTTAAATATGGCCCAGTTCTTCGCGGTACATCCTGAAAATCCGCAATTGCGCCTGATCAGGCAGGCGGCCGCCATGGTGCGCGAAGGCGCGCTGATCGCCTATCCCACCGATTCCTGTTACGCGCTGGGTTGCCATCTGGGCGACAAGGACGCGGTGCAGCGCATGCGGCAGATCCGCGGCCTGGATGAAAACCACCACTTCACGCTGGTATGTCGCGACCTTTCCGAAATTTCGCTATATGCCCGCGTAGGCAACGTGCAGTTCCGGCAGATCAAGAACAATACGCCGGGAAGTTATACTTTCATCCTGGCGGCGACCAAGGACGTGCCGCGGCGTTTGCAGCATCCCAGGCGCAGCACCATAGGCATTCGTATCCCTGACAATGCAGTGGCGCTGGCGCTGCTGGAAGAGCTGGGCGAGCCATTGCTGAGCACGACCCTGATCCTGCCGGGCGACGATCTTCCTTTGGGAAGCGGGGAAGACATCAGGGACCGGCTGGATCGCGTGATCGATCTGGTGGTGGACGGCGGCGCGGTGGGAATCGAGCCGACCACGGTCATCGACCTGACGGGAGAAGCGCCGGAACTGCTGCGGCGCGGCAGAGGGGCGCTGGCCCCGTTCGGCCTGGAGGAATAAATGCAGATAGATCAACTGGTCCAGGCTCTTGCCATCGGGGCGATACCCATTCTGTTCGCCATCACCCTGCATGAGGCGGCGCACGGGTATGTGGCGCGCCATTTTGGCGACAGTACGGCGGAACGCGCCGGCCGTCTCAGTCTCAATCCGATCCGCCATATCGACCCGATAGGCACCGTACTGCTGCCGATCGTCCTGCTGCTGGTAACTTCCGGTCAATTCATGTTCGGCTGGGCCAAACCGGTGCCGGTCAATTTCGGGGCCTTGCGCCAGCCCAAGAAGGACATGCTGTGGGTGGCGCTGGCCGGTCCGGCCGCCAACCTGGCCATGGCGCTGGGCTGGGCGTTGCTGGCCAAGCTGGCGACCGCGGTGGAAGGCACTTATTTTGCGGCCCCGCTCTTCGCCATGGCCGCCGCAGGTATCCGGATCAACGTCGTGTTTATGGTGCTAAACCTGATTCCGATCCCGCCGCTGGATGGCGGCCGCATAGCGGTGAGCCTGTTGCCGCACCCGCTGGCGCTGCGTTTTGCAAGGATCGAGCCATACGGCATGTTCATCCTGGTCATCTTGCTTATAACGCAAGTGCTGGGCCTGATATTATGGCCGCTTGTGCACGGGGCGATCGTGGCCATCCAATTGGTTTTTGGACTATAAAACAATTATGTTTGCTGAACGCGTGTTATCCGGTATGCGCCCCACGGGCAGTTTGCACCTCGGGCATTACCACGGGGTACTGAAAAACTGGGTGAGAATGCAGATGGAGTACGAGTGCCTGTTCTTCGTCGCGGACTGGCATGCACTGACCACCCATTACGATACGCCCCAGGTCATCGAGCAGAACGTGTGGGACATGGTTGTGGACTGGCTGGCCGCGGGCGTCGATCCGGCGCAGGCGACACTGTTCATCCAGTCCAGGGTGCCGGAGCACGCCGAGCTCCATTTGCTGCTGTCCATGATCACGCCACTGGGCTGGCTGGAGCGGGTGCCAACCTACAAGGATCAGCAGGAAAAACTTTCGGAGAGGGACCTTTCCACCTATGGCTTTCTGGGTTATCCGCTGCTGCAGAGCGCGGACATCCTGATCTATCGCGCCACCCAGGTGCCGGTAGGGGAAGACCAGGTGCCGCACATCGAGTTCACCCGGGAGATCGCGCGCCGCTTCAACCATATCTACGGGCGCGAGCCGGGCTTCGAGGAGAAGGCGGAAGCGGCAGTCAAAAAGCTGGGCGGCAAGAAAGCCAAGCTGTACAGCGAACTGCGCACCCGTTTCCAGGAGCAGGGCGACGGGGAGGCGCTGGAATCGGCCAAGGCCCTGCTGGACGAGCAGCAAAGCCTGAGCCTGGGCGATCGCGAGCGCTTGTTCGGCTATCTGGAGGGCGGCGGCAAGATGATCCTCTCCGAGCCGGAGGCCATGCTCACCGCGGCCTCAAGGATGCCGGGCCTGGATGGGCAGAAGATGTCCAAGTCCTACCACAATACCATCGGCCTGCGCGAGGACGAGGCGGATGTCACCAAGAAGATCCGCACCATGCCCACCGACCCGGCACGGGTGCGCCGCGCCGACAAGGGCAATCCGGAGCGCTGCCCGGTGTGGGAACTGCACAAGGTATATTCCGGTGACGATACCAGGCAATGGGTGTGGAAGGGGTGCACGACCGCGGGCATAGGCTGCCTGGAATGCAAGCAGCCGGTCGTGTCCGCGGTGTTGGAGGAACAGAGGCCGATACGCGAGCGCGCCCAGCAGTACCTCGACGATCCGACCCTGGTCAAGAACATCATTTCCGACGGCTGCGAAAAAGCGCGCAAACTGGCCAACGAGACCATGCGCGATGTGCGCGAAGCCATGGGGCTCAGCTATACCTGATGTCCCCTGCCTGACCTGATCATGAACGACACCGTTACCGAAGCCACCCCTGTCGCACGTATTCACGGCGAGCCTCTGCTGGAGGTGCCGCGCGACCTTTATATTCCGCCGGATGCGCTGGAGGTGGTGCTGGAGACGTTTCAGGGGCCGCTCGATCTGCTGCTGTACCTGATCCGCAAGCACAATCTGGATGTACTCGACATTCCCATGGCGCAGCTGACCCGGCAGTACATGGACTATATCGAGGCGATGCAGCGCAACCGCATGGAGTTGGCTGCAGAATACCTGCTGATGGCGGCGGTGCTGATCGAGATCAAGTCGCGCATGCTGCTGCCGCGCCCGCCCAAGGTGAACGAAGAAGAGGCCGCGGAAGACCCGCGCGCGGAGCTGATGCGCCGACTGCTCGAGTACGAGCAGATGAAGCTCGCCGCGCAGAAGCTGAACGAACTTCCCCAGGCGGGGCGCGACTTTGATCTGGTGCAGGTGCTGATCGAGCGCACGGTCGAAGAACGGCTGCCCAACGTCAGCGCCGACGACCTGCGCAATGCCTGGCTGGCTCTCCTGGCGCGCGCCAAGCTGCACGCGCACCACAAGGTGAAGCGCGAGGAGTTGTCGGTGCGCGAGCAAATGACGCATGTGCTGCGCCGCCTGCGCCACGGGGAATTCGAGCCTTTCGAGAGCCTGTTCGACATGAACGGCGGCATTCCGCAACTGGTGGTGACCTTCATTGCCATTCTCCAACTGGCCAAGGACACCCTGGTTGAAATCACGCAAACCGAAACACTGGGAAACATCTATGTCAGAGCAAGCAGAAGCCTCACCGCAGAGTGAAATTCAATCGGCGGACCCCGCCGGGCAGATGGAAGTGCTTCCGGAAGCGCAGGCGGCATCGGCCGATGCCCAAGCGCTGAAACGCATCCTTGAAGCCGCCCTGCTCACCACGCAAGAGCCACTGACACTTGCAGAAATGAAAAAGCTGAGCGATTTGCCGGTGGAGAACCGGCTGCTCGAAGCCTTGCTCGGCCAGTTGGCGCAGAAATACGCGGACAGCGGGATCGAGCTCAGCCAGGTGTCGAGCGGCTGGCGTTTCCGTGCGCGCCCGGAAATGCAGGTGCACCTGGACAAGCTCAATCCGCAAAAGCAGCCGCGCTATTCGCGCGCCGTGATGGAAACGCTGGCCATCATCGCCTACCGCCAGCCGGTTACCCGGGGCGACATCGAGGAAATCCGCGGCGTGGCCGTCTCCTCGCAAGTGCTGAAGACACTGGAAGCGCGCGGCTGGATAGACGTGGTCGGCACGCGCGACGTGCCCGGCAAGCCCGCGCTGTATGCCACCACCAAGCAATTGCTGGACGACCTCAACCTGCGGTCGCTGCAGGACCTGCCGCCGCTTGAGGAGATGAGCGGTTTGCTGGAGCACGGTGGGGTGCCGGAAGAGGCCGGCTTGCCGCAGGTGGCTGCAGTGCCTGAGCACGGCGCGGCCCTGGAGGGAGGTGCCGAGGAGCCGGGATCCGTGGCCGAGCGGATCGATGAGCCGGATCAGGAAATGCCGGAGCACGGCGAAGCCGCCGCCGCGTGACGGGTCGCTTCAAGCCGGGCGCCTTGAAACACATCACGTCGCGCGAAAATCCTTTCTTCAAAGAACTGAAGAAGCTTGCCGCCTCCGCGCGGCAGCGCAGCAGGGCAGGCCAGGCGCTGCTCGACGGTGCTCATTTGGTAGAGGCCTATCTCGATGCGGGCGGGCAACCGCTGCACCTCCTGGTGAACCGGGCTGCGGCGCACGACGCGGAAGTTGCCGTGCTGCTGGAAAGAATTGCCGGCGTGGCGCTGACCCAACTCGATGACGGCCTGTTTGCCGAGTTGACCGAACTCAAGACCCCTTCGGGCCTGCTGGCGCTGATCGAGCAGCCGCAGGCGAGGGTTGCCGCAGAGCGCAGCCAATTTGCCCTGTTGCTGGAGGACATCCAGGACCCCGGCAACCTTGGTTCCATGATCCGCTCCGCGGCCGCCGCCGGCTGTGATGCGGTGTTTCTCTCGCCAGGCTGTGCCGACGCCTGGTCGCCCAGGGTGCTGCGTGCGGGCATGGGTGGCCATTTCGTGCTTTCGGTGCACGAATCCGCCGATCTGACGGGGGTGGCGCGCGCCTTCCGGGGCAGAATCTATGCTGCTGCGCTTGATGCGGAAAAATCTCTCTACGAGTGTGAGTTGCGCGGAAACGTCGCGTTCGCCATCGGCAACGAGGGCGCGGGGCTGTCCCGTGTGTGGCGGGATGCGGCCGTGATGCTCGCCATTCCGATGCCGGGAAAGGTGGAATCCCTCAATGCCGCCGCGGCCGCCGCCATTTGCCTGTTCGAGGCGGTCCGGCAGCGCAGCACAGCGCCGCCTTCCGCGCGGATGCCAAGCGGTTGAGCGGGCGCACGGTTTGATGTAAAATGCGCGACCTGCCTTTCCGGGGTGCCGTTTATTTGGGCATGTTCCGGGGGGCGGCAATTCCCCGCCCGTTCATGTTGGGGTGCCCGCAAGGGTCAGGCTGACGGGTGGCAGAACTTAACCCTTACACTAGGAGCAGTCATGGCAGTCACTATGCGTCAAATGCTGGAAGCGGGTGTCCACTTTGGTCACCAGACCCGTTTCTGGAATCCCAAGATGGCACCGTACATTTTCGGCCATCGCAACAAGATTCATATCGTCAACCTGGAAAAGACCGTTGTCATGTACAACGAGGCGGCCAGCTTCGTGCGCAAGCTTGCGGCGAAGAAAGGCACCATCCTGTTCGTTGCGACCAAGCGCCAGGCGCGCGAAATCATCAAGGAAGAAGCGACCCGTGCCGGATGCCCATACGTGGATTATCGTTGGCTGGGCGGCATGCTCACCAACTACAAGACTGTGCAGCAATCCATCAAGCGCCTGAAGGATTTGGAGGCAATGTTGCAGGACGGCTCGCTGGAGAAGATGTCCAAGAAGGAAGGCTTGATGCTGCAGCGCGAACTGGAAAAGCTGGAACGCAGCCTGGGCGGCATCAAGGACATGCCGGGCCTGCCTTCCGCCCTGTTCGTGATCGACGTCGGCTACCAGAAGGGTGCCATCGTCGAAGCCCAGAAACTGGGCATCCCGGTGGTCGGTGTGGTGGACACCAACCATAGCCCCGCCGGCGTGGACTATGTCATCCCAGGCAACGACGACTCCAGCCAGGCGATACGCCTGTATGCGCGCGGCATGGCCGACGCAGTGCTGGAAGGGCGTGAGCAGGCCCTCAACGAGGTGGTCGAGCAGGCCGCCGAGGCGGCTTAACGGCCCGTCCGGCAGAAAGGGGCGGAAGCCCCTTTTTTTACACGTACAGTTTTCAGAAATTCGGGAGCAAAAGCAATGGCGGAAATTACCGCAAGCATGGTGAAGGAACTGCGCGAGGCCACAGGCCTCGGCATGATGGAATGCAAGAAGGCACTGACCGAAACCAACGGCGACTTCAAGGCCGCCGAAGAGTTGTTGCGCATCAAGAGCGGCGCCAAGGCGAGCAAGGCCGCGTCGCGCGTGACCGCTGAAGGCGTGGTGGCTGCATACATCTCCGGTGACGGCAAGACCGGCGCGCTGGTGGAAGTTAACTGCGAGACCGACTTTGTTGCCAAGAACGAGGACTTCGTCGCATTTGCGAAGAATCTGGCGCAGACCGTGACCCAGCACAAGCCTGCCGATGTCGCGGCATTGAGCGAGACGGCAATCGCCGGCGGTGCGGGCTCCGTGGAGGAAACCCGCAAGGCGCTGGTGATGAAGCTCGGTGAAAACATCACCGTGCGCCGCTTCGTGCGCTATGCCGCTGCGGCAGGGCGTCTGGCTTCCTACCTGCACGGCAGCAAAATCGGCGTGATCGTGGATTACGTCGGGGGCGATGAGGCTTTGGGCAAGGACATCGCAATGCACATTGCGGCCAGCAAGCCCAAGGCGCTGGATGCCTCAGGAGTGAACGCGGCGGACATCGAAACCGAGCGCCGCATCGCCATCGAGAAGGCGCGCGAGTCCGGCAAGCCGGAAGCGATGCTGGAAAAGATTGCCGAGGGCACGGTGCAGAAGTTCCTCAAGGAGGTGACGCTGCTGGGCCAGGTGTTCGTCAAGGCCGCCGATGGCAAGCAGACCATAGAGCAGTTGCTGAAGAGCAAGAATGCCTCCGTAACCGCGTTCCAGATGTTCGTGGTGGGCGAGGGCATCGAAAAGAAGGTGGAAGACTATGCGGCCGAAGTAGCGGCGGCCGCCGCGGCTGCCGCCAAGAAGGGCTGAGACCAGATGGCGAAGCCGTATAAGCGCGTCCTGCTCAAGTTGTCCGGCGAAGCGCTGATGGGCGAGGACAGCTACGGCATCAACCAGGCCACCATTGCGCGCATCGTCGCCGAAATCGGCGAGGTGGTGGCCATGGGCGTGCAGGTCGCGGTCGTGATCGGCGGCGGCAACATCTTTCGCGGCGTGGCCCCTGCCGCGGCCGGCATGGATCGCGCCACGGCGGACTACATGGGCATGCTGGCCACCGTGATGAATGCCATGGCGCTGGCCGATGCGATGAAGCAGCAGGGCCTGGAGTGCCGCGTACAGTCGGCGCTCAATCTGGAACAGGTGGCTGAGCCGTTCATCCGCGGCAAGGCGCTGCGCTACCTGGAAGAAGGCAAGGTGGTGATTTTCGGCGCCGGGACCGGCAACCCGTTCTTCACCACCGATACGGCCGCAGCGCTGCGCGGTGTTGAGATGGATGCCGAGGTGGTGATCAAGGCCACCAAGGTGGATGGAATCTACACGGCCGACCCGAAGAAGGATGCCAAGGCCACGCGTTATCACGACCTCACCTTTGATGAGGCGATCACCAGGGATCTCAAGGTGATGGACGCCACTGCCTTGACCTTGTGCCGCGACCAGAAGTTGCCCATCATCGTGTTCAGCATCTTCAAGCCTGGCGCGCTGAAACGCGTGGTGAGCGGCGAAGACGAAGGCACGCTCGTGCGTTACAACTGAAGAGGCGCGATATGATTGCAGACATCAAGAAGAACACCGAGCAGAAAATGAGCAAGTCGCTGGAGACGCTCAAGTCGGATTTCGGCAAGGTGCGCACGGGACGCGCGCACACCGGCATCCTGGAGCATGTTACGGTGGATTATTACGGCAACCCGACCCCCATCAGCCAGGTGGCTAACTTGACCCTCAGTGACGCTCGCACCATCTCCGTGCAGCCGTACGAAAAAAATATGGTCGCCGCCGTGGAGAAGGCCATTCGCGACGGCGGCCTCGGCCTGAATCCGGCGACCAACGGCAACGTCATCCGCGTCCCCATGCCGCCGCTCACGGAGGAACGCCGCCGCGACCTGATCAAGGTGGTGCGGGGCGAGGCGGAGAACGCCAGGGTGGCGGTGCGCAACGTGCGCCGCGACGCCAACGATCAGCTCAAGAAACTGGTCAAGGACAAGACGGCCAGCGAGGATGAGGAGCGCCGAGCCCAGGACGATGTCCAGAAACTCACCGACCGTTTTATTGCCGAGATCGACAAAGCCTTGCAGGCCAAGGAAGCGGATCTGATGGCGATCTGACGGTCCGGGGGACGATTCGGGGACTCTATTGCCTTGATCCAAACCCATCCGGACTGGAATTCCCCATCCCGAGTCACACAATGAAATTTTTCCGAAGTTCGACGCGTGCCATACCGGATGTTTCTCCGGTCCCGCGTCACATCGCGGTGATCATGGACGGCAACGGGCGCTGGGCCAAGAAGCGGTTTCTCCCGCGCGTCGCCGGGCATCAGCGCGGCGTCGAGTCGCTACGAGAAATGGTCAAGGCGTGCATGGAACTGGGGGTCGGCTACCTTACGGTATTTGCGTTCAGCAGCGAAAACTGGCGCCGGCCTGAGGAAGAGGTCTCCTTTCTGATGCAGCTGTTCCTGAAGATGCTGGAAATCGAGACGCGCAGAATGCACGAGAACAACATCTGTCTCAAGATCATTGGCGATCGCGGCCGCTTCGATGAATCGCTCCGGGTTCTGATCGCCGAGGCCGAGCGCCTCACTGCGGGCAATACCGGGCTGACGCTGACGATTGCCGCCAACTACGGCGGCCGTTGGGACATCATGCAGGCGATGCAGGCCATGCTGCGCGAGCACCCCGGCCGCGCGGAACATTTCACCGAGGATGAACTGGAGCCGTATCTGGCCATGAGCTATGCGCCGGAACCGGACTTGTTCATTCGCACCGGCGGCGAGCAGCGCATCAGCAATTTTCTTTTGTGGCAACTGGCCTACACCGAGCTGTATTTCACCGACACCCTGTGGCCAGCCTTTGATCGCAAGGCACTGAACGCGGCCATCCAGTCCTACCGCCAGCGCGAGCGCCGCTTCGGACGTACCAGCGAACAATTGGGCGCTGCGCCCTCGGAGCCAAGACATGCTTAGGAAGCGCATCATTACCGCGGTGATTCTGGGCACACTGTTGCTGGCGGCGATGTTCTGGCTTCCGCGCCTAGGCTGGGCAGCGCTGGTGCTGGCCGTCGTGACGCTGGGGGCAAGTGAGTGGGGGCGCCTGGCGAAATTTTCCGGCGCGGGTTTCGTGGCGTACGTGACGCTCATCTCCGCTGCGATGGCGGGGATCATCGGTTACGGAGTTGCGGGCGGGCAATCTGCCGCTTGGCTCAAGTTGGCGGTCTACGTCTTGGCCCTGTTATTCTGGCTGGTTGTGGCGCCGCTCTGGCTCTGGCTCGGGTGGCGGCCGGGGCGGCCCATCGTGGCTTTGGCCGGATGGCTGGCGCTGATCCCGGCGGGGCTGGCGATGAACGATTTGCGGGCCGAGAGTCCGTTGCTGCTGCTGTTCTTCCTCGCGCTGGTATGGGTGGCCGACACCGCCGCCTATGTCGCCGGGAAGAATTTCGGGAGGCGCAAACTCGCCCCTTCCATTAGCCCGGGAAAGACCTGGGAGGGCGCAGCAGGCGCAATTCTTGCGGCATCGCTCTATGTCGCCCTTGTTGGCTGGTTGGGGCTGCACGTGCGGCATTATGCGGAGTTCCTGATCGCGATCCCGGTTTCCTGGGTGCTGGTCGCGATTTCCGTGGAGGGGGACCTATTCGAATCTGCCATCAAGCGCCAGGCCGGGGTAAAGGACAGCGGCGCACTGCTGCCCGGGCACGGCGGCATTCTCGATCGCATCGATGCGCTGACTTCCACGCTGCCAATGGCCGGGCTCGCGCTGCTGCTAATGAAGACGTATTCGGATTATGGATGTGGTTAACCTGACTATACTGGGTTCCACCGGTAGTATCGGCAAGAGCACGCTGGACGTGGTGGCCCGGCACAGCGATCGCTACCGCGTCTTTGCATTGACGGCGCAGCGGCAGGACGAACTGTTGTTCGAACAGTGCACGCAGTTCAAGCCGCGCTTCGCCGTGTTGCTGGAGGAGGCGGCAGCGCTGCGCCTGCGCCGGCGTCTGGCGTCTGGCGGACTGCAGACCGAGGTGTTGAGCGGAGTGGCTGCGCTGGAACAGGTGTCTGCGGCGCCGGAAGTGACTGCCGTGATGGCCGCCATCGTGGGCGCGGCCGGGCTGCGCCCGACGCTGGCCGCAGCAAGGGCTGGAAAAAAAATCCTGCTGGCGAACAAGGAAACCCTGGTGATGGCCGGTGCCGTGTTCATGGAGGCGGTGCGCGCCAGCGGTTCGGCGCTGCTGCCGATAGACAGCGAGCATAATGCGGTATTCCAGTCCCTGCCGCGCGATTATGCGGGCGACATGAAGGCCGGCGGCGTGAGCAAGATACTGCTCACGGCATCGGGCGGGCCGTTTCGCAACACGCCGTTGTCGGGCCTGCAGGGCGTCACACCGGAGCAGGCATGCGCGCACCCGAACTGGAGCATGGGCAGGAAAATTTCCGTCGATTCGGCCACCATGATGAACAAGGGGCTGGAGGTGATCGAGGCGCACTGGCTGTTCAATGCGCCCGCCGATGCCATTGAAGTGGTGGTGCATCCGCAGAGCGTGATTCACTCCCTGGTGCAATATGTGGATGGCTCGGTACTGGCCCAATTGGGCAACCCCGATATGCGCACTCCGATTGCCTATGCGCTGGCCTATCCGGGACGCATTACGGCGGGGGTTGCCCCGCTCGACCTGGTCAAAGTGGCGCAGCTCGATTTTGCGGCACCCGATTTCAAACGGTTCCCCTGCCTGTCGCTGGCCTACCAAGCCTTGCGCGCGGGGGGTACCGCGCCGGCGATCCTGAATGCCGCTAACGAAGTGGCGGTGGCTGCCTTCCTGGAAGGAAAGATTTCTTTCCTTGCCATCCCGCGCCTGATCGAGGAGGTGCTGGCCGCGCTGCCGGTCGCCCCGGTCAACGGGCTGGAGGATGTGCTGGCAGCAGATCATGCCGCGCGCGAAGCTGCCCAGGAGGCGATGCGGCGACTGGAGGCCATGGCATGATTTCCATATTGGCGTATATCGGCGCGGTTGCGGTGCTGGTCGTTTTCCACGAGCTTGGCCACTACTGGGTGGCGCGCCGCTGCGACGTAAAGGTGCTGCGCTTCTCCGTTGGTTTCGGTAAGGTGCTTTATTCTCGGCGCTTCGGCAACGGCGAGACCGAGTGGGCGATTTCTGCCGTGCCATTGGGCGGCTACGTCAAGATGCTGGACGAACGCGAGGGTGAAGTGGCCGCGAACGAGCTGTCCCGCGCTTTCAACCGGAAGCCGGTGCTGCAGCGCATGGCCATTGTCGCGGCGGGCCCCGTGGCCAATCTGCTGTTGGCGATCATTCTGTACTTTGCACTGTTCACGCACGGCGTGCCGGGGATCAAACCGGTACTGGGAGATGTAGAGCCGAATACGCCTGCTGGCGAAGCGCGGCTGCAGGCACGGGAGACCATCCTCAGTGTCGACGGCGTGACGGCTCCGAGCTGGGAGGAGGTGCAGTGGACGCTGCTGAATCGCGCTCTGGAGCGCGGGCAGGTTGAGATCGTGGGGCGCACTGCGGATGGCGTGCAGCACCAACACAGCCTGGGTATGAGCGGGCTCGTCCCCTCCGATCTGGACGGGGATTTCATGCAGAAACTCGGCCTGAAGCTGTATCGGCCGCCCATCCCTCCAGTCATCGACAGCCTGCTTCCGGGAGGCGCAGGGGAACGGGCTGGCTTGCGCCCGGGCGATACCGTGTTGCGCGTGAACGGCCAGGAAATCACCACGTTCGAGCAGTGGGCGGAGGTGGTGCATGCGCACCCCAAGGTTACGCTGCACCTTGATCTCCTTCGCGACGGCCATCAACTGCCCCTGGACGTCACGCCGGATGAGATCCAGACCGACGGCGGCAAGACGATCGGCCTAATCGGCGCCGCACCGCGCATCGATGAGAAGACCCAGAAGGCGTTCGACGCGATGCTGACCGAGGTAAGTTATTCCCCCTTGCCGGCACTGGGTCAGGCGCTGCACAAGACCTGGGACATCAGCGCGCTGAGCCTGAAAATGATCTGGCGGATGATAAAGGGGGAAGTTTCACTGAAAAATCTCAGCGGCCCCGTCCGAATCGCCGATTATGCCGGGCAATCTGCGCACTATGGCATGGTGGCCTATGTCACCTTCCTGGCGCTGATCAGTGTCAGCCTCGGCGTGCTGAATTTTCTGCCCGTTCCAGTATTGGATGGCGGGTACTTGTTGTATTATATGGCGGAATTGGTCATGCGGCGCCCCGTGCCGGAACGCGCATGGGAAGTCGGGCAAAAAATCGGCCTCGTATTGCTGCTCTCGCTGATGACGCTAGCCCTGTACAACGATATCAGCAGTTATAACGGCATCAGTGCCGCAGTTTCCCGGTTGATCACTCGATGAAATTGAAAATACTGGCAGCCCTCGCCCTCGCGTTGTGTGCCGCATCTGCCGCCGCCTTTGAGCCATTCACCATCAAGGACATCCGCATCGAGGGTATTCAGCGCACCGAGGCCGGGACCGTGTTCAGCTACCTGCCGGTCAAGGTGGGCGACAAGATGGACGACCAGAAAGCCGATGCGTCCATCCGCGCGCTGTTTGCGACGGGGTTTTTCAGGGACGTGAGCCTGGCGCAGGACCGCGACGTGCTGGTGGTGCGGGTGCATGAGCGGCCCGCGATCGCCAGCGTCGAAATCAACGGCGTAAAGGACTTTTCCAAGGATCAGTTGCGCGACAACATGAAGTTCGTGGGGTTGGTGCAGGGGCGCATCTTCGACAAGTCCGCGCTGGAGAAGGCGACCCAGCAGTTGAAGCGGGAATATACCGCGAAGGGCAAGTACGCGGTGGCGGTGAACACGGTGGTGACGCCGCTGGAACGCAACCGGGTCGCCATCGCCTTCAACGTGACCGAGGGCGAGGTGTCGCGAATCAAGCAGATCAACATCATCGGCGCACGCGCATACGGCGAGGATGAACTGCAGGATATGATGAAGCTTTCCACGCCGGATTGGCTGTCCTGGATCACCAGCAGCGACAAGTATTCCAAGCCGAAGTTGGCTGCGGACCTTGAAACCCTGAGGTCTTATTACCTCGACACGGGTTATCTTGAGTTCGCGATCGATTCCACCGAGGTCTCGATTTCGCCCGACAAGAAAGACATCTACATCACCATCAATATTACCGAGGGGCCCAAGTATACGGTGACGGATGTCAAGGTGGCAGGCCCGGACAAGATTCTTCCGCATGACGAGATGCGCAAACTGATTTCGGTGAAGCCCGGGGACGTGTTTTCGCGCAAGGAGTTGACCGAGTCCAACAAGAGAATTTCCGACCGGCTCGGCAATGATGGCTACGCGTTCGCCAACATCAATGCCGTGCCCGATATAGACAAGGAGAAGCACACTGTCGCCTTCACCTTTACGTTCGACCCCGGGCAGCGTGTCTACGTGCGTCGCCTCAACGTCTCAGGCAACTCCAAGACGGACGACGAGGTCATCCGGCGCGAATTCCGGCAACTGGAGGGCGCCTGGTTCGACACCGGCAAGGCGAAGAAATCCAAGCAGCGCGTGGACAGGCTGGATTATTTCAGCGAAGTGAACATCGAAACCCCGGCGGTACAGGGGACCACCGATCAGGTGGACGTGAACGTGGCGGTCAAGGAGAAATCCACCGGCAATTTCTCGGTGGGCGCCGGCGTGTCCAGCGGCGAAGGCCTGATTCTCTCCGCGTCGGTCTCGCAGGCCAACGTGTTCGGCACCGGCAACTTCCTGTCGACGCAGGTCAATACCAGCAGGATCAACCGCATCGCGTCGGTTTCGTACACCAATCCGTATTACACCGATGACGGCGTGAGCCGCGGATTCGACATCTACAAGCGCACCACCAATACGATCAATACGAACATCATGGCGCCGTATACCGTATCGACCAACGGCGCTGGGGTGCGGTTCGGTGTGCCGATTGCGGACGAACAGAACATCCTGTATGGCCTGGCCTACGAGAACACCACCATCGGCCTGACCAATGTCAGCCCGCAGCGTTTCTTCGACTACGTCAACACGTTTGGCACCACCACCATCAACTACGTGGGCACGGTCGGATGGAGCCATGACAGCCGGGATAGCGCCATCTATACGACCGAAGGCTGGATGAATAGCGTTACCCTGGAGACCGGGCTGCCGGAACCGGCAGCGCTGCATTACTACAAGCTGATGGTGCAAAACCAATGGTTCTACCCTGTTTCGCAAAGCACGACGCTGATGATCAACAACAATCTCGGCACGGGTAACGGCTACGGCGGCAAGCCGCTGCCGTTCTTCAAATATTTCTACGGCGGCGGGCCGGGCTCGGTACGCGGTTACGATCCGGGTTCGCTTGGTCCGACTGACACAACCGGTCTCGCCACCGGCGGTAATCAGATGTTCACGCTGAGCGGCGAATTACTGTTCCCTGTGCCGGGAATGGCCAAGGAAAAGTCGATTCGCATGAGCGGTTTTGTGGATGCGGGTGCGATATACGGCCCCATCATCCAGAACATCCAGCCGCAGTCGCTTGGCATGCACTACTCGACCGGCGTGGCGCTTACTTGGCTTTCTCCGGTCGGACCGCTTAAAATCAGCCTTGCCTATCCGCTGCACACGCAGCCAGGTGACAAATTGCAGAAGTTTCAGTTTACACTGGGATCCTTATTCTGATTGGCGGGAGCGCAAATTGAGCATTCCTTACAAATTGCTGGCCAAAATGTTGGCAGCGGCCATGCTGGCACTGATCCTTTCGCCCGCGCTGGCCGGCGACGTACGCGTGGGTTACGTCGACATCGAGCGCATCCTGCGCGAATCCGCGCCGGCGGTAAGGGGCGAGCAGAAGCTGGAGAAGGAATTCGCCCCGCGCGATGAGGCCATCAAGAAACTCGCGGGCCAAGTCAGGGACCTGCAGGATTTCCTGGAAAAGAAAGGGGCGGGCCTGTCGAATTCCGAGCGCCGCAACAAGGAGCGCGAGTTGTCCAACCTGAGCGCCGAGCTGCAGCGCGCGCAGCGCGAATTCCGCGAGGACCTCAACCAGCGCAAGAACGAGGAGCTGTCGGTGCTGCTGCAACACGCCAATGAAGCCATTCAGGCCATTGCCGAGGGCGAAAAGTATGATCTCGTGCTGCAGGAAGCGGTTTACCGCAATCCCAAGATCGACATCACCGACAAGGTGTTGAAGGCCCTGGCTGACGAAAAGTAGCCAAGCCGTTCCGGAAGCAGACCGAATGACACACGTGACCTATCGTTTGGCCGACATCGCGGCACATTTCGGGGGGCGCGTGCTCGGCGATGGCGATGTGCGGATTGAGCAGGTCGCCACCCTGGAGCACGCCCAGGCGGGCAACATCGCCTTCCTGACCAACGCCAAGTACCGCGCGCAATTGGACGCCACGCGTGCGAGCGCAGTCATCGTCGCCGAAACGGAAGCGGGGGCGACTGCCTTGCCGCGCATCGTATGCGACAACCCCTATGCGTATTTTGCCAAGGTCTCCGCACTGCTCAACCCGGCACCGCAGTTCAAAGCCGGCATTCATGCCAGCGCGGTGATAGGCGAAGGCGCGCAGATTGACGCCACGGCACACATTGGACCTTATGTGGTGATAGGCGCGCGCGCGCGCATCGGCGCACGCAGTGTCATCATGGAGGGGTGCAGCATCGGCGATGACGTCGACATGGGCGCGAACGCGCACCTGTATCCGCGCGTCGTGGTGTATCACGGCTGCGTGATCGGCAGCAACCTGATTGCCCACGCCGGCGCGGTGATCGGTTCGGACGGCTTCGGGATGGCCATGGAAAAGGGCCGCTGGCTGAAAATCCCGCAAATCGGGCGCGTGGTGATCGGCGACGACGTTGAAATCGGTGCGAATACCACCATAGATCGCGGCGCGCTGGACGACACCGTGATCGAGGACGACGTCAAGCTGGATAACCAGATACAGGTTGCGCATAACGTGCGCATCGGCGCGCATAGCGCCATTGCAGGATGCGTCGGCATCGCCGGCAGCGCCAGCATAGGCCGCTACTGCCGCATCGGCGGCAGCGCGGGAATACTCGGGCATCTGCAGATCGCGGACAACGTCGAGATCGCTTCGTTTACCCTGGTAGGGAAATCCATCCGCGAGGCAGGCAGCTATGCCGGGATCTTCCCCTTCAGCAAGAACGAGGAGTGGCGCAAGAATGCCGCGCAGTTGCGCCACTTGGACGAATTGGCGCGCAGGGTTAAGCAACTGCAACAGGAACTCGAAGAGTTGAAAAGGAAAAATGCATGACCATGCACATGGATATTAACCAGATTCTGCAGCATCTGCCGCACCGCTATCCCTTCCTGCTGATCGACCGCGTCTTGTCGTTCGATCCCGGCAAGGAAATCGTTGCGCTGAAGAATGTGAGCATGAATGAGCCGTTCTTTCCCGGCCACTACCCGCATCATCCGGTGATGCCCGGCGTGCTGATCATTGAGGCGATGGCGCAGGCGGCCGCCATCCTGTCGTTTACCGGCACCTCCGACGGCAAGCCAGACGATACCAAGGTCTACTATTTCGTCGGCATAGACGGCGCGCGTTTCAAGCGCCCGGTGGTGCCGGGCGACCAATTGATACTGAAGGTCAGGCCCACCCGCAACCTGCGCGGCCTGTGGAAGTTCGCGGCGGTCGCCGAGGTGGGCGGACAGGTTGCGGCGGAAGCGGAAATCATGTGTACGATGAGGGACAAATAATGCCCGCTATACACCCAACCGCGATTGTCCATCGCAACGCCAGGCTGGCTGACGATGTCACGGTAGGTCCCTATTCCATCATCGGCGAGCATGTCGAGATCGGTGCGGGTACCACGATTGCATCCCACGTGGTGATAGAGGGGTACACCACGATAGGTAAGAACAACCGCATCTTCCAGTTCAACTCGCTTGGCGCGATCCCGCAGGACAAGAAATACAAGGACGAGCCCACGCGGCTCGAAATTGGCGACAACAACCTGATCCGGGAGTACTGCACCTTCAATACAGGCACCGTGCAGGACATCGGATACACCCGCGTCGGCAACAACAACTGGATCATGGCCTATGTGCACATCGCGCACGATTGCGTGGTGGGCAATGACATTATCCTGGCCAACAGCGCGCAACTGGCCGGGCACGTACATATTGACGACTATGCCGTCATGGGCGCCTTTTCGGGCGTGCACCAATACTGTAACGTCGGCGCGCATGTGATGGTCGGCGGCGGCTGTCTGCTGTTCCAGGACTTGCCCCCCTATGTCATGGTTGGCGGCAATCCGGCAACACCCCACGGCATCAATTCCGAAGGGCTGAAACGGCGTGGCTTCAGTAGCGACGCGATTCTGGCAATCAAGCGCGCCTACAAGACGCTCTATCGTTCCGGGCTGTCGCTGGAGCAGGCGGTCGATGAAATCGCTGCGCAAGCCGCAACCCATCCTGAACTCAAGCTGTTCCCGGAATTTCTGGCGCGCTCCAAGCGCGGCATCATTCGCTGACTGCAATGGCGGCGCAAGGCAAAGTCATTGCCCTGGTGGCGGGGGAATCGTCCGGCGACTTGCTTGGCAGTCACCTGATGCAGGCCATCAGACGGCAGAGGCCCGACGTTCGGTTCATCGGCATTGGCGGGCCCAAGATGCAAGCAGAGGGAATGGAAGTGCTGTTCCCCATGGAAAAGCTTGCGGTCAACGGCTATATCGAAGTGCTCAAGCACATCTTCGAGATTGCCGCGATTCGCCGCAAGTTGCGTGCGCACCTCGCCGCGAATCCGCCTGACCTGTTTGTCGGCATCGATGCCCCGGACTTCAATTTTGGACTAGAAATCGCCCTGAAGAAGCGCGGCATCCCCGTGGTGCATTACGTCAGCCCTTCGCTCTGGGCATGGCGCGGGGAGCGTATCCACAAGATCAAGCGCGCAGTGGGGCGCATGCTTGTGCTGTTCCCGTTCGAACCGGCCATCTACGAGAAGGCCGGTGTGCCGGTGACTTACGTCGGCCATCCGCTGGCAGACATGCTGCCCGAAATGCCGGACCGCGCCGCCATGCGCGAGCAGATGCGCCTGGGGGAAAAGGACACCGTGTTCGCCTTTTTGCCGGGCAGCCGCCAGGGCGAGGTCCGCAGGCTTGCCGAGATATACATAGAGGCGGCGAGGCTGGTGCTGGAAAAGCTGCCCAACTCGCGCTTCCTGGTGCCGCTGGCCACCAGGGAGACGCGCACGCTGTTCGAAGAGGTGCAATGGCGGATGGAGGCACGCGATCTGCCCATGAGCCTGCTATTCGGCCATGCGCATGATGCCATGATTGCGGCGGATTGCGTGCTTGTGGCCTCGGGTACCGCAACGCTGGAAGCCGCGCTGCTCAAGCGTCCGATGGTCATCACCTACAAGGTGCCGGGGCTGACCTTTCGGCTGATGAAGCGCAAGGCCTATTTGCCGTATGTCGGCCTGCCTAACATCCTCGCCGGAAAGTTTGTCGTCCCCGAATTGCTGCAGGACGACGCCACACCGGAAAATCTGGCTCAGGCCCTTGTGAACCTGGTTTCCAGTAAGCAAAGAGTTGCCGAACTGGAAACAATCTTCGCGGATATGCACGCGACCCTCAAGCAGGATACCGCCGGCAAAGCCGCGCAGGCGCTGCTGCAATACCTGTGACGCTCGCGCGCCTCATTTGCGGCGTGGACGAAGCGGGGCGGGGTCCCCTGGCCGGGCCGGTCTATGCCGCCGCGGTGATACTCGACGCTGCGCGGCCGATTGCCGGTCTGGCCGACTCCAAGAAACTCAGCGAGAAACGGCGCGATGCGCTGGCTTTGGAGATCAGGCACCATGCCGCGGCATGGGCGGTAGCCGAAGCGTCGGTGGAGGAAATAGACACCCTCAATATTCTGCGCGCCAGCCTGCTTGCAATGAAGCGCGCCGTGCTGGCCCTCACAATCCAGCCGCAGGAGGTGCTGGTGGACGGCCTGTATTGTCCGGACACCGGGCTGCCCAGCCGTGCCATCGTCAAGGGCGATGGTACGGAACCCGCGATCTCCGCGGCGTCCATTCTCGCGAAAGTGGCGCGCGACGAGGCGATGCTGCGTCTGGATGCCAAGTATCCGCAATACGGGTTTGCGGCGCACAAGGGCTACCCCACCGCCGCCCACCTTGCAGCGTTGGCCGAACACGGGGTCGCGGAGGTGCACCGGCGCAGTTTCGCGCCGGTCAAGGACTTACTGCAGGGCCGTTAGGCTGGCGCCGCGCTGGTCGGCGGCGGCCTTGATCGCATCAAGGAGCGCGGCGCGTGCGCTGTCGGCATGCGGCCGGCTTTCCGGATGCTTGGACAGTTCCGCCTCGGAAAAGGCGTGAATAACATCGAGTTCGCCGCGTTCCTTTTCGGGCGCGGCCGCCTGGAAGTACAACACCCCGTCGCGCAGCGTCGCAGCAAGCAGGTAAAAATCCTGCCCGTGCGCCTTTACTTCCTTGTCCTGCACCTTGAAGTAGAGCGGGGGCGTATTGCCGCCTTGCCGCCCTTCATCGGGAATGCGCCGCGAAATGTTCTCCAGCAGCGGCTGCGCCAGGTTGATCCTGGGCGCCAGTACCGCGTGAAACTGCCCCACCCGGTTGATGGTCAACGGATTTTCCAGCGGCGGCGTCTTGCCGGGACGAAAGATGATCAGTGCAATGACGCTGAGCGTGATGAGGGTGAGTGTTTCGATCATGGTGTGAAGAACCCGCGCAAGCCTCTGATATTGTTCTTATAGGTCAGCGTCCGTGCGTTGCGACCCGACGTGAGCGCCATCCGATTTGCGGAAAGTCTACCAGCTTAATTCATATACGCCAAACAACTTCTTCCGGTGTGCGTTCATGCCGTGATGCCGGCGCACTTCGGCGGTTGCCTTGTCCTGGGGTGCAGGCGGCCTCAGTCCGTGCGGCAATTTGCCGCGCGGCGATATGCCACATTCCCAACGGCGGCACGGGCGCGTCTAATTGCTGCGCCGGGCTGTCGCCTGCCGCCGATCACTCTTCCCTCGAATCGCGCCGCAGTGCGCAGGTCAACCCGGTCGCAGTCAAGTTATTGCGAACACCGGAGGAATTGTCATGTCGTTTCAAAAGCGCAGCCTGCACCTGGCTGCGGCGCTCGGTTGGTCTGCGCTGGCGCATGCCGCAGACCAACCGCCGGCGGATGAGCTCGTCATAGTGGTACCAACCCCGCGCGTGGAAGCTCCCCTTACCGTCAAAACCAATCCAAAAACAGCCCGCCAGCCCGTGCCGGCGCATGACGGCGCCGACTACCTGAAGACCATTCCCGGATTCTCCGTTATCCGCAAGGGCGGCACCGACGGCGACCCGGTGCTGCGCGGCATGGCGGGCTCACGCCTGAATATCCTGCTCAACGGCGAATCGATTCTGGGCGGTTGCGGCGGCCGCATGGACCCGCCCACGGCCTATGTCTTTCCGGCCGCCTACGATCAGATCAGCGTGCTCAAGGGGCCCCAGACAGTGCTGTACGGGCCGGGAAATTCGGCCGGCACCGTGATGTTCGAGCGCAACACCATGCGCCGCGGCGACGGCGCATCCCCGCGTCTCAGCGGCAGCGGCGCACTGACCGTCGGCAGCTTCGGCCGCAACGACGAAGTCGCGGAGGCGCGCATCGCCAACGAAAGCGGCTATGCACAAGTGGACGGCACGCGCACCGAGGCCGGTGACTACAAAGATGGCGCGGGCAATGCGGTGCGCTCGTCCTACATGCGCTGGAGCGGCAACGCCGCCCTGGGTTGGACGCCGGACGATGACACCGCCCTGGAGCTGTCGCTGGCGCGCAGCGACGGCTACGCCGCCTATGCCGACAGGGCGGCGGATGGAACAAAATTCGCCCGCAGCAACTACGGACTCCGGTTCAACAAGCGGAACGTCTCTCCGCTGATCGAAAAAATCGAGGGGCAGCTGTTCTACAACTACATCGACCATGTGATGGACAACTACACGCTGCGCCCCCAAGGTGCCACGGCGCTGGCGATGAACCCGGATCACCTGATGACCGGCGGGCGTATTGCCGCTACCTTAACGCTTTCCGAAGCGACCGGGGTGACCGCGGGACTGGACGCGCGCCACGACGTGCACGCCGGACGCAACAGCGATACTGGGCTGACGAGCGGCGCTGCGGCAACTGCCTCCTACCTGTCCAAGCCGAGAGCCGAGGACATGCGTTTCGACCAGATCGGCCTGTTTGGCGAAATCACGCAAATGATGGGCGAGGCTGGCAAGGTCGTCGCGGGGGCGCGCGCCGATTTATACACGGTAAAGGACAGCCGAGCCTGCGTCGGCGGCATGCAGATGAACAACGGCGCGTGCATGACTGTGGCAAACGACACCCGGGGCATCAGCCAGAGCAGGACGCTGGGCAGCGGTTTCGCCCGCTTTGTCGGCGACCTGGAATCGGGCAACTACTATGTCGGGGTGGGGCATGTCGAACGCAACCCGGATTACTGGGAGCGCCAGGGCAGGGATCCCGTTACCGGCAGCAGTCTGTTCCTGAGTTTGCGGCCGGAGAAGACCAATCAACTGGATGTGGGCGCGAGTTGGGAGTTCGGCGGATGGTCGGGCTCCGTTTCGGCCTTCTACGGAAGGATCACCGACTACCTTCTGGCGAAATGGATGACGCCGAATTTGACGCCAGTGTTGCCCTACGGTAGCTATCAGCGTAACGTCAACGCCACCACCTTGGGGGGTGAAGCAGGCGTCGGGTACCGCCTCAGCGAAACCTGGAAGGCCAATGCCACGCTGTCGTACGTGAAATCGGACAACATCACCGACAACAAGCCGCTGGCGCAACAGCCGCCCCCCGAGGCGCGGCTCAGCGCCAATTACGACGACAAGACCTGGTCGGTCGGCATGCTCTGGCGGCTGGTGGCGCCGCAGAACCGCTACGACGTCGGTTCCGGCAACATCGTGATGAACGGGATGGACCTTGGCCCCACCGGCGGGTTCGGCGTGTTTTCGCTGAACGGCGGCTGGCGCCCTTCGAAAAAGACACAGCTCACGACGGGCGTGGACAACCTGTTCAACAAAAAGTATGCTGAGGCCATGTCGCGCGGGTTCAGCGGAGCGGTGCCAGGCTACCTGATGCCGGTCAACGTGCGCATCAACGAACCCGGCCGCACCCTGTGGGTGAAGGCCAATTTCGCGTTTGACTGAAGCGGCATGGCGCAAGCTTGCGCCATGCCCGGTGATACATCATCTGAAGAGGACAAATATCGTGATCAGGAATTTTTTGGCGGGAAGCATCATGCTGCTGTCGGCCGCAACAGCTGCGGCGGGCGAAGTGACGGTGAGCGAAGCTTCGGTGAGGGCGACTGCACCCGGGCAGGAAAGTGCGGCGGTCTCCATGCGGATTGTTGCTCGGAAGGATGGCCGTCTGGTGGCGGTCGCCAGCCCCGCTGCGGAGCGGGTGGAGATCCACATCATGAAGCACGAACAGGGCATGATGATGATGCGGGAGGTGCAGGAACTCGCGTTGCCCGCGAATCATGAGGTGGTGCTCGGTTCCGGCAGCCACCTGATGCTGGTCGGCCTGAAGCAGCCGCTCAAGGCGGGCGGCAGCGTCGCGCTTGCGCTGACCGTGGAATATGCGGACAAGCATCGGGAAACGGTTACTGCAAACGCGGAAGTCCGTCCCCTTGCCTCCGGCCGTGACATGCACGATATGCATGACATGGAAGATTCGCACGGCCACTAACCGCAATGCCAGGGGGCTTGAAAACGCCAACGGGGCCCCCAGATTAGCTGTCAGGGGGAACCGTTCCTTCCCCGTTTACTGACATGGAGGCTATTATGGCAAACCTGATTCGTCTCAATCCGATCGATGAAACCTTTGACGATTTGTTTCGCGGCTTCTTCATGCGCCCGGTGCGTTTCGAAGGCGGCCAGGAAGTGCAGTTGAAGGTGGATGTCAGGGAAGACGACAAGGCATACACCGTGCATGCCGAAATTCCCGGCGTAAAGAAAGAGGATATACACGTCACCATAGACGGAGACCAGGTCGCGATCAGCGCCGAGGTGAAAAATGAAAAGGAAGTGAAGGAGGGCGAAAAGGTCCTGCGCAGCGAGCGCTATTATGGCAAGGTGTCGCGCGCCTTTACGCTCGGCGGTGACGTGGATGAAGCGTCCGCCCAGGCCCGCTATGAAAACGGTGTGCTGGAATTGACCCTGCCGAAGAAGGCACCGCTGCAGGCCAAGCGTCTGGAAATTCACTAGGCGCGACTTGCCTGAACCCCGAGGGCGGCACGAGGCCGCCCGCTTTTTTTGTACTGCTGAAACACCCATCTTTTGGTATAAAGTCACCTGTTGGCGCAAGCTATGAGGAGAATCTGAGAATGTTGCGTAATTCTTTGTTGTTGATGGCGTTCTTTATGGCAGGGAGCGCCTGGGCTGACAGCCAGGACGTGGTGGCGAAAAACGCCTGGGTGAGTGAAACCATCCCTGGCCAGACCAAAGTGACGGTGCAGATGGATCTGACCTGCACCGCCGGTACCGGGAAGCTGGTTGGCGTGGAGAGCCCGGTGGCCGAGTCTGGCGGCATACAGCGCGTCTGGGTCGTCCACGGTAAAACGACGACGGAGCCGGTCAGTGCGGTGCCAATGCGCCGCGGGCGCGCCGTATCGTTCCGAGAGAACGGCATTTCTATCGTGCTGCTTGGCCTGAAACAGCCCTTGAAGACGGGCGACGTCGTGCCGTTGACGCTGACTGTGCTGACAGGCGGGAAGAAAGTCGAGGTCGAGGTGAAGGCCGAGGTCAAGGCGCTCGACCTCAGCTACAAGCACTATCAGGAAGTTGACAAACAACATCAGGAATAGCCAAGTAAGCGCGAACTTCGCGTCCCGCGGGCGGCTACAGGCCGCCCGTTGCATTTTGTGCTGCCAGCATTGCGCGCTTCTGCTGTAAAATGGATACAGTTCTATCCACCGTCCTGCTTGAGGAATCCGAATGTCCCTGACGCCCTCCGCCGCCGATAAGAAGGCTCGCACCCTGTCCGAGGCGATGCCCTATATTCAGCGCTTTTTCGACAAGACCATCGTGATCAAGTATGGCGGCAATGCCATGACCGAGCCTGCGCTGCAGGAAAGCTTCGCGCGCGACGTGGTATTGCTCAAGCTGGTCGGCATGAATCCGGTCATCGTGCATGGCGGCGGGCCCCAGATCAACGACCTGCTGCAGAAGATGGGCAAGCGGGGCGAGTTCGTGCAAGGCATGCGCATCACGGACGAGGAGACCATGGATGTGGTCGAGATGGTGCTGGGCAAGGTCAACAAGGACATCGTCAACCTCATCAACAAGCACGGTGGGAAGGCTGTGGGACTGACCGGGCAGGATGGCGCCTTCATGCGCGCCAACAAGATGATGCTGGAGAGCCGGGACGAACCCGGCAAGATGCTGGACATCGGCCTGGTCGGCGACATCAGCAAGATTGATCCCGCGATCATCCGCTTCCTCGATTCCGGCGATTTCATCCCGGTGATTGCGCCCATCGGCGTGTCACCGGAAGGCGAAACGCTGAACGTCAATGCCGACGTCGTGGCGGGCAAACTGGCCGAGGTGCTGCAGGCCGAGAAACTGGTACTGCTGACGAATACGCCTGGGGTTCTGGACAAGAACGGCGCGCTGCTTACCGGCCTGACCCCCAAGCAGATCGACGATTTGGTGGCGGACGGCACGCTGTCCGGCGGCATGCTGCCCAAGATCGGCTCGGCGCTGGATGCGGCGCGCGGCGGCGTAAAATCCGTCCACATCATAGACGGCCGGGTAGAGCACGCGCTGTTGCTGGAGATATTGACGGATGAGGGCGTAGGTACGCTGATCAAGAGCAAATGATTTCATCCGCAGAGCGTCAAGGATCGCGGGCCGGGCAATCTGTGTAGGGCGATACTATGCGCATGACGACGCCGGTTTGGATCTTTGATCTGGACAACACGCTGCACAATGCGACGCCGCACATTTTCCCGCACATCAACCGCAGCATGACTGCGTATCTGCAGCAGCATCTGGGGCTGGATGAGCGGGCGGCGGGCGGGCTGCGCATGGAGTACTGGAAGCGTTACGGCGCAACGCTTTCCGGCATGATGAAGCATCACGGCACTGCCCCGGAGCACTTCCTGTGGCACACGCACCAGTTTCCGGACCTGCCGAACATGGTGCTGCGCGAGCCGCGCCTGCGTCATGCGCTGAAGAAGTTGCCCGGTCGCAAGCTGGTGTTTTCCAATGCGCCGCAGGACTATGCGCGCGCGGTGCTAAGGCTGCTGCGGGTGGATGGATTGTTCGACGAGGTGTTCACCATCGAGCATGCGCACTACCGGCCCAAGCCTCAGATGGCCGGGTTTGCGCGGCTGCTGAGCAGGCACCGGCTGGACCCTGCACGCTGCGTGATGGTGGAGGACAGCGCGGAAAACCTGCAGACCGCAAAGCGGCTGGGTATGAAGACCGTGTGGGTGAGCAACACGCTGCGCACGCCCGTATATGTGGACGTAAAGATCCGCGATGTGCTGGAACTGCCGCGCGCCTTGGCGCGGCTGACATAATTGCGAAAGGGAAGAGACATGGCGACAAAACCAGGTGAACGCAAACTGCAAATTCTGCAAGCCATTGCAGCCATGCTGGAGCAGCCCAAGGGCGAGAAGATCACCACGGCGCTGCTTGCTGCCAAGCTTGATCTTTCCGAGGCAGCGCTGTACCGGCATTTTGCCAGCAAGGCGCAAATGTTCGAAGGCCTGATCGACTTCATCGAGCAGACCGTCTTCGGCCTGGTCAACAAGATCACCGCGGAGGAATCGAGCGGCCTGAAACAAGCCGAAGGAATCGTTGCCCTGCTGCTCGGTTTTGCCCAGAAGAATCGCGGCATGACGCGCGTTCTGACCGGGGACGCGCTGGTGAACGAGGACGAGCGCCTGCAGGCCCGTATCAATCAGCTCCTGGACCGCCTTGAGGCGACACTCAAGCAGGCGCTGCGCATCGCGGTCACGCAGGGCGAGCTTGCGTCCGACACCGATGCCGGCGCGCGGGCCAACGTGCTGCTGTGCTACGTCATCGGGCGCTGGCAGCTGTTCGCCAAAAGTGGTTACGCCCGCGACCCGCTGGAGCAGTGGCCACAGCAGTGGCCGCTCCTTGCACGATGAGCCGCCGGCCATGATACTGATACTCAGCGGCAACACCGACCAGCAGGGCCCCGAGTTCGGTCAGCTGATGGTCTACCTCGGCGGGCTTTCGGGCATCAAGACGCGCGTGCACACCGAACGGGGCACGGAACAGACGCTGACCGAAATTTACCTGATCGGCAACACCCAGCAGCTGGAACTCGAGGACATGCAGAGCCTGCCCTGCGTGGAGCGGGTGGTGCGCGTGTCGGAGGAATACCGCATTCTTGGGCGGCATCGCGACGATCCGCGTCCGTCGCATTTCGAGTACAACGGCGTGCGCTTCGGCCAGGACACGCTCAACGTGTTTGCCGGGCTGTGCGCGGTGGACAATCCGGAGCACGTGGAGCTCATGCTCAAGGCTCTTCGGGAAAACGGCCAGGTCTGCACGCGCATGGGCGCCTACAAGCCGCGCACCAGCCCCTACGCCTTTCAGGGGCACGGCAAGGCGTGTTTGCCCTACGTGTTCGAACTGGCAGGAAAGTACGGCATGAAAGTGATCGCCATGGAGATCACCCACGAATCGCATCTCGATGAAATCGGCGAAGCGTTGCGCCAGACCGGCAGCCCCACCGGCGTGATGCTGCAGATCGGCACGCGCAACACACAGAATTTCGAGCTGCTGAAGATTGTCGGCCGCCAGCGGCAGTTCCCGGTGCTGCTCAAGCGCGGATTCGGCATCACCCTGGACGAATCGCTCAATGCGGCCGAATACCTGGCCTCCGAAGGCAACCGCAACGTGGTGTTCGGCCTGCGCGGCATGAAGACCAACATGGGCGACCCGCACCGCAACTTCGTGGATTTCGCGCATGTGCCGGTGGTCCGGCGCCTCACGCGCATGCCGGTTTGCATAGACCCTTCGCATTCGGTTGGCAGCCGGGCGGCTGCGCCCGACGGCATTCTGGACGTGATGCACGTCACCGCACAGGGCGCGCTGGCCGGGGCCAACATGGTGCTTGTGGATTTTCATCCCGCGCCCGCAAAAGCGCTGGTCGATGGGCCGCAGGCCCTGCTGCTGAAGGAGCTGCCGCACTTTCTGGAAGACGTGCAGATCGCGCGAGAGGCGTATCTGGCACGGGAGAAACTGCAACGGCGCTACGCCGCGAGTGCGTAGCGCCCATGCGGGGTGCGTTTACCAGCGGAACCCGAGCTTGCCGGTGATGGAGCGCGCGCTGCCGGTCTTGTCCACCTCGGCGGCGAGGTTCATCAGACCGAAATTCACGTTGATGCCGCCGAACACCTTGTTCTGAGTGAAGGTGTCAGTCAGCATGGCACCGGTCACATTGCTGAGCACGTTCGACGAGCTGTTTACCCACACGCGCCCTGCACCCAAATAGGGCGTGACCATCGCAAAGCCCTTGGAAACGGAAAGGTCCAGGCTCTTGGTGCCGAACGACAGCTGGTTGACGCCGCTCAGCTTGGTGAACGCGCCGCGTATCGCCACCGCGGGGGTTGCCACGCCGCCATCCAGGATGGCGTAGCGCAGTTCCCCGCCGTAGAGCGAGATGTTGGTGGTGGGAACCTTGGACACGAAGGCCGCGATGTCGAGCCCGAAGGGAAGCCCCTTGTCGAGGTGCAGCTTCGGCACGTACAGGCTGCTCATCGGCGTTCCGCTGCCGGTGATCGTGCCCCACAGCTGCGAGCTCTTGGCCATGTTGGTCTGCGTCAGTTCCACCCCGATGTCGAAGCCGGTCACGCCAAGCGGCGCGGCCGGTGCAACGGGCTTATAACTCAGCGCGGAGCCCAGGTCCTCGGACAGCGCGTTGAAATCTGCCTGGCCCAGGCCCTGCAGGTTGGTGATGTTGTTCGCAGCGAATGCGGGTTGCGCAAGGCAGCCCAATGCGCACAACAGCGGCAGTACTTTCTTTTTCATTTGTCCGGTCCTCAAAAATATTTTCGGTAATAGTAGTAATAGTAATTGACGGAGAGCCATGCTGCGCCCAGGGACGCGCATGCCCGGCTGTCCGCCACGCATTCAGGTCTGACGGCGGCGAAACAGGCAGGGCCAGTAAACCGCATCCTGCTTTTGCACGTCAAGAAAGGTGTCGCATTTTCGCCGCATCTTTGAGCTCATGCTGGGTTCCAGAGAACACTGGCGCCCATAAGGGAAAGCCGGCTTCTCTTGCCGCCAGGAAAACCGGCTACTGTCTTGCCAGGCAGGATAGATAGACCGCAGCATCCGGCCCCGCGCCGCTGCGCTGCGCCTGGACGATCATTTCCACCATGCATTCCATCATCGCATGCTGTGCCTCATGCCCGGACTGGTATTTCAGGGTCAGGCGCGCAAATTGTTCGCGCACGCCGTGTGGCTGGCCAATGGACAGCTGCTCCTCGATCGAAAGATGCATCATCAAATGCAGGAACGGGTTGATTTCGCCGTGCTCCGGCAAATAATCCCTGTCGGCGTAGCGGTCGGGATCGGACAGCAACGCATGGAATTCAGTGTGCTGTTCGATGAGGCGCGCGGCCATGTCCTCCAGCGGCGTGAGTAGTTCACTATTACGGCGCTTGCGCCACGCATCGAACAGAAATTGGCGCGCTTCCAGGCGGGTGGGGTCAAACATGGTCGGCAAGTCGAATTACGGCACGCAGATGCGATCGGATTCCAGTCAAGACGCGGGAGCGGGCATGATCAGGCGGCCATTGTCGCACATAGCGGATCTGCCTGCAGCCCTCCGGCACGAAGCATGAGGGCGCCGCCCTCCGTGATATGATTGCGCCCGAACATGAACCTCCTCAAAGCTCTTGCCGCAATCAGCAGCGTGACGCTGCTCTCCCGCATCATGGCCTTCGTGCGCGATGTCCTGACTGCCCGCATCTTTGGTGCGGGCATGGGCATGGATGCTTTCGTCGTCGCCTTCCGGTTGCCCAACCTGCTGCGCCGCCTGTTCGCGGAGGGCGCCTTTTCACAGGCTTTCGTGCCGATCTTCGGGGAATACAAGAACCGCCGCGGGCACGATGAGACCAAGCTGCTGGTGGACCACGTCGTTACGCTGCTCGCGGTCATCCTGTTCGTCGTGACGCTGATCGGGGTGATCGCCGCGCCCGTCATTGTTTACCTCACGGCATCCGGCTTCGTGGCGGATCACGACAAATTCGCGCTTACCGCACAGCTGCTGCGGCTCACCGCGCCTTATATCTTCTTCATTTCCCTGGTTGCCGTCGCGGCCGGCATTCTCAATTCCTATGGCAAGTTTTGGGTGCCTGCCTTCGCCCCTATTCTGCTGAATGTCTGCTTCATCAGCGCGGCGCTGTGGCTGGCGCCGTACTGCCATCCCCCGATCCTGGCGATGGGCTGGGCTGTCTTCATTGCCGGCATCGTGCAACTCGCTTTCCAGCTGCCCTTCCTGAAAGAGATCGGCATGCTGCCAAAATGGAGGTTAAACCTGAAAGACCCAGGGGTGTGGCGCGTCATCCGGCAGATGGGGCCTGCGGTGTTCGGCGTGTCCGTCACCCAGGTTGGACTGATCATCAATACGATCATCGCCAGCTACTTCGCGGTGGGAAGCGTTTCCTGGCTGTACTTTTCCGAACGTCTGATGGAATTTCCCCAGGGCCTGCTGGGGGTGGCGCTGGGCACCATCCTGCTGCCATCCCTCTCCAAGCATTATGCGGACGACAATCCGGTAGAGTATTCCAGGCTGCTTGACTGGGGCTTGCGCCTTACCTTCATGCTGGCGTTGCCCTCTGCTCTCGCCCTGGGCATGATAGGCGTTCCGCTCATCGCCACCATGTTCCAGCATGGACAGTTCGGGGAGCATGACGTGCTGATGACGCGCAATGCGCTGGCCGGTTACGCCGTGGGGCTGATCGGCTTCATCCTGGTGAAGATCCTGGCGCCCGGGTTCTATGCGCGGCAGGACATCCGCACTCCGGTCAAGATCGGCATCGGCACCCTGCTTGCCACCCAGGCCATGAACCTGCTGTTCATATTCGGGCTGCACCTGCAACATGCCGGCCTCGCACTGTCCATCGGGCTCGGCTCATGCCTCAACTCCGCAATCCTGTTCTACCTGCTGCGCAAACGCGGCATCTACCGCCCGGAACCGGGTTGGCCCGCCTTTTTCGCCAAGTTGTGCGCTGCGCTGGGGGTGCTCGGGCTGGCCTTGTGGTTTGCCATGGGCAGCGAACAGCACTGGCTTCACACCCATGGCTGGCCCCGCATCCTGCACCTGGCGGCGCTGGTGGCGGGCGGCGTGGCGGTCTATTTTGGGGTCCTGTTTGCGCTGGGTTTCCGGCTCAAGGATTTCTCCAAGCGCGGCGCGAGCTGATGCCCGGCGCGGCCGGGTTTTTTGTTTGCATCCTGCGAACGAAGCCGGCTCATCGCGTATGTTGATTGGCCTTCGCCGCGTTCGCCATTTGCCTGCCGTCCGCGGCTAGGCCCCGTGCAACGCCTTGCTGACGACCTTGTGCGTCAGGTGCGGCGCAAACAGTTCGATGAAATCGTACGTGTAGCCGCGCAGGTACTCGTTCCTGCGTATTGCGACGCGCGTCGTGCTGGGTTCGAAGAGGTGCGCGGCGTCAACCATGCGCAGGTGCCGGTCACGCTCAGGAATATATGCCATGCGGGCGACGATGCCTATGCCCAGCCCCAGTTCCACGTAGGTCTTGATCACATCCGCGTCAATCGCGGTGAGCACGATATTTGGTTCGAGGCCTTCTTCCCGGAATGCGGCATTGATCTTTCCGCGTCCGCTGAAGGCGAAGTCGTAAGTGATGATGGGATATTGCGCGATCGCCTCCAGCGTCAGCTTCCTCCCCTCGAGCAGCGGGTGCTTCGGCGGGGTAATGACGCAATGGTTCCACTCGTAGCAGGGAAGGGTGGCCAGCTCGCCGTGCAACTCCAGGCTTTCGGTGGCGATGCCGATGTCCGCATCGCCTCCTATCACCTGCTGCACGATTTGGGCCGGGCTGCCTTGATGCAGGCTCAACTGCACCTTGGGGTAACGCTTGATAAACTGCTTGACCACCGGCGGCAGCGCATAGCGTGCCTGGGTGTGCGTGGTGGCAATGGTTAGCGTGCCGGCATCCTGCGCGTGGAACTCCTCGCTTACGTGCCTCAGGTTGTCGGTCTCGTGCAGGATGCGCCGGGCGATCTCCAGAATGGCCTTGCCGGGCTCCGTGATGGCCGCAATTCTCTTGCCGTTGCGCACAAAGATTTCGATGCCGAGCTCTTCCTCGAGCAATTTGATCTGCTTGCTCACACCGGGCTGCGAGGTATAGAGCGCATCCGCTGCGTCGGATATTTTCAGGCCCTGCCGCACGATCTCGTGCAGATAGCGCAGTTGCTGTAGATTCATGTCTGGCCGCTTATGTTCGTAAGTTATATATAGCTAACATAATACCATTTCGTGATGATATAACAATCCGCTACGATGCGCCCATCGAATCATTGCGTATGGGCATAAGCATGGATTGGCTTTACACAGTTTCAGGGCTCCTGGTCGGCTTCGTTGTTGGCGTCACCGGCGTCGGCGGCGGATCGCTGATGACGCCCCTGCTGGTGCTGGCGTTTGGCGTTGCGCCGGCCACTGCCGTGGGCACCGACCTGCTCTATGCCGCCCTGACCAAGGCATTTGGGGGTTGGGTGCGCCACCGGCGCGGTACGGTGGACTGGAGGGTGGTCAAGCTTCTGGCGCTGGGCAGCGTGCCCGCATCGGTTCTCAGCCTGTGGCTGCTGCATGTGCTCTCGGTAGATGAGGAGCGTCTTAACGCACTGATCACCTGCGTGCTGAGCATCACGCTGGTATTGACTGCGGCGGCCCTGCTGCTCAGGCCATATCTCCAAAAGCTCGCGAAAAAGCCGGATGGGACGCCATACGAACTGCGGGCGCGCCACGTGCCGGGCGCAACCGTCATCACCGGCGCGGTGCTGGGCGTCCTGGTTACCCTGTCGTCGGTTGGCGCGGGCGCACTGGGCGTCATGGTGCTGCTGTTCCTGTACCCGCGGGCGCCCTTGGCGGTAACGGTGGGCACCGACATCGCGCACGCGGCGCCGCTCACCCTAGTCGCCGGGCTGGGTCATGCCGCGCTGGGCACGGTGGACTATGGGATGCTCGGCAGCCTGCTCCTGGGGTCGCTCCCAGGAATCTACCTTGGCAGCCACATCGGCCAGCAGATCCCCGAGCGCGTGCTGCGGCCGCTGCTGGCAGGCATGCTCCTGTTGATCGGCGGGCGGCTGGTGCTCGCCTAGCATTTATGTAGGAAAACTGTGATGACCATGAATACTGCCAATCTTTCCAGCCTCGATGAAATCAATTCCTTCGAGCAATCCCTTCAGGCATTCCTCCAGGGCGAGCTCGATACGGAGCGCTTCACTGCATTGCGTCTGCAACTCGGCGTCTATGGCCAGCGCCAGGATGGCGTGAACATGCTGCGCGTCAAGGTACCGGGCGGGCGCATCGTGCCCCCTCAACTGGAGGCCCTGGCAGACGTAGCGGAGAGCTATTCCCAGTCCGGGCATGCCCATATCACCACGCGCCAGTCCGTGCAGGTTCATTTCGTTCCGCTGGCGCAGACCCCGGACGCGATGCGGCGCCTGGCGCAAGCCGGGCTCACCACCCGCGAGGCCTGCAGCAACACCGTGCGCAACATGACCGCCTGCCCACTGGCCGGGGTATGCCCGCGCGAGCATGTGGACGTCACCACACACCTCGATGGTGCGCTGCACCACTTCCTGCGCAATCCGCTGACCCAGCAGATGCCCCGCAAGTTCAAGATCAGCTTCTCCGGCTGCGAGGCGGACTGCGCGCAGTCCATGCTGCATGACGCGGGCGTCGTGGCCATCAACAAGAATGGCCGGCACGGCTTCATGGTCAAGGCGGCAGGCGGGCTCGGGCACAAGCCTTACGAGGCTATTGTGGTGGAGGAATTCATCCCGGAGAGCGAGCTGCTGTTCTCCCTGGAGGCGCTGGTGACGCTGCACAACAAGTATTCAGATCGCACCAAGCGCGCCCGCTCGCGCATCAAGTTCCTGATCGAGCGATTCGGTGTGGACGGGTTTCGCGAAAAGTACCGCGAGGAATTCGCCCGCACCCGCGAAGCCCTGGCCGGCAAGCCGGCCCCCCAAGGTGACTGGCGCAGGGCGGTCGCCATCGCCGCGCCGGGGCAGAGCGCGCCGCGCATGCTCTTCGCGCAGCGCCAGCCGGGACTGTTTGTGCTGCCGTTGAGCGTGCCGCTGGGCGAGCTGACTCCGGCGCAGCTGCGCGGCGTGGCGCAGGCGCTCCGCGACCACGGACTGGCCGAGGCGCACACCACGCAGGACCAGAGCCTGGTGATTCTCAACGTACCGCAGGCACAGATCGCGTCGTTGCGTGCCGCTCTGGCTCGTGTCAGCCTGCGCGAGCCGGTCGCGGGAGACAACGTGGTGGCCTGCCCCGGCTCCACCACCTGCCGCCTGGGCATCACCTCCAGCCCCGCCGTGGCGCGCAAGCTCTCCGGCGGCGTTAAGGACCTGAGCATACGGGTCTCCGGCTGCCAGAACGGCTGTGCCCAGCCGGAAACCGGCGACATCGGCATCTACGGCGAGGGCCGCCGCATGCACGGCAAACTGGTTCCGCACTACCAAGCCTATTTCGGCGGAAGCGGCATGGGCGGCGGCAAGTTGGGCGTGAAGGGGCCGTCGATTCCAGCCGCACGGATCGAGCCCGCGCTGGCCCGCGTACAGCAGGCCTATGCGGAAAGCGGGGAAAGCCGCTTCGGCGACTGGGTGCGCAGGCAGGAGGACGGCTATTTCAGGCAACTCCTGGCCGACATCGTCGAGGTGCAGGAGTCGGAGGTGGCCTCCGTCATGCGCGACCACGGCGAGGCGGCCGATTTCCGCGTGCTTAACTTCGGCGGCGGCGAATGTGCAGGTGCTGCCCAGGTGCAGATCGGCTCCAGCTTCTTCGAGGCGGCCCACGAGCGCGAGTATCGCCGCGCCCTCATGTTCCAGCGCAAATATGCGGAAGCGGCACAGTGCAGCGAAGCGATCCTGCGCCTGCTGGGCGGTGGGCTGGTGCAGTTGCTGGACGGGAAACGGCAGGACGATCCCGAACAGTTTCCGGCGCGGCTGGTGCACCACGGGCTGTCTGCCATAGCCGACGAATTTACCCGCCTTGCGGCGCAGCTGGCGGGCGAAGAAGAGCCGACCGAAAGCAGCCTGGCCCGGCTCAACCGGTCGGTGGACGAATGGACGGTCAGGGTGGCCGAGTTCTGCCTGGCGCAGGACGCCCAGCTCGATCTTGACGAAGCCTTGCCTGAAGGAGTTGCAGTATGACGCTTGCGAAAAAGACAGACCAGGTGGTTGCCGTGCTGGAACAGGCTGTGCGCGACCATGCACCGGTGGCCTTCGCCAACAGCCTGGGCGCGGAGGACATGGTGCTCACCGACCTGATTGCCAGGCACCGGCTGGACATCGGCATGTTCAGCCTGGACACGGGGCGCCTGCCGCAGGAAACCTACGCGCTGATGCAGGAGGTGCGTGCCCGCTACTGCTCTATCCCGCTGCACGTCTATTTTCCGGACGCCGCCCTCGTCGAGGAATATGCGGCGCAACACGGGGTGAACGGATTCTACAACAGTACCGGCGCCCGCAAGGCCTGTTGCCAAGTGCGCAAGGTGGAGCCGCTGCGGCGCGCGCTCGCCGGAAAGGGGGCGTGGATCACCGGCATGCGCCGCGAGCAGGCCGCCACGCGCGGGCGCCTGGAGCTCACGGCGTTCGATGCCGACAACGGCCTGCAAAAGTTCAACCCGCTGCTGGAGTGGACGAATGCGGAGGTATGGGAATACATCAGACAGCACGAAGTCCCCTACAACCGCCTGCACGACAACTTCTACCCGAGCATAGGATGCGCGCCCTGCACGCGCGCGATAGCGGTGGGCGAGGACATCCGTGCGGGACGGTGGTGGTGGGAAAACCCGGACGGCAAGGAATGCGGCCTGCACGTATCCAGGGCCATGCCGCTCCGGCAGGCCCAGTCTGCCTGATTTGGAAAACCGACATGAAGCCATTTGAGAAAAACATGACTGTCCACTCCAACTCCTTCACGCACCTCGATGCGCTGGAAAGCGAGTCCATCCACATCATGCGCGAGGTGGCGGCGGAGTGCAGGAATCCCGCCCTGCTGTTCTCCGGCGGCAAGGATTCCATCGTCATGCTGCGCCTCGCGGAAAAGGCGTTTCGCCCGGCGAAGTTCCCCTTTCCGCTGTTACACATCGATACCGAGCACAACTTTCCGGAGGTCATCGCCTGCCGCGACAAGCTGGCGCGCGACCTGGGCGAGCGGCTGGTTGTGCGCTCGCTGGAGGATTCGATCCGGCGCGGCAGCATCGTCATCAAGGACGCGAGCAAGCCGCGCAACCCATTCCAGTCGGTGACGCTGCTGGAAACCATTGCCGAGTTCGGCTTCGATGCCTGCATGGGCGGCGCCCGGCGCGACGAGGAAAAGGCGCGCGCCAAAGAGCGCATCTTCTCCTTCCGCGACGAATTCGGCCAGTGGGATCCCAAGAACCAGCGCCCGGAGCTGTGGGACATCTACAACACGCGCGTCCATCCCGGAGAGAACATTCGCGTGTTCCCGATCAGCAACTGGACCGAGCTCGACATCTGGCAATACATCGGGCGCGAGAAGTTGCACATCCCGGAGATCTACTACGCGCACGAGCGCGAAGTGATCCGCCGCGGCAACGCCCTGATTCCCGTTTCCCGCCTGGTGCAGCCCAAGCCGGGCGAAAAAGTGGAGGTGGTATCCGTCCGCTTCCGCACCGTGGGTGACATGACCTGCACCGCGCCCGTGGAATCCGCCGCGCGCTCGGTGGAGGAGATCATCGAGGAAACCGCGGCCACCCGCATCACCGAGCGCGGCGCCACGCGCATGGACGACCAGACATCGGAGGCCTCCATGGAGCTGCGCAAGAAAGAGGGGTACTTCTAATGAACAATCCGACGCAATTGCTCCGCTTCATCACCGCGGGCAGCGTGGACGACGGCAAGAGCACGCTGATCGGTCGCCTGCTGCACGATTCGAAATCCATCTTCGAGGACCAGCTTTCGGCGATTTCGAAGACCAGCGAAAAGCGCGGCATGGCCGCGGTTGACCTGTCGCTGCTTACCGACGGCCTGCAGGCCGAGCGGGAGCAGGGCATCACCATAGACGTGGCCTACCGCTATTTCGCCACCCCGCGGCGCAAGTACATCATCGGCGATACGCCGGGGCATGAGCAGTACACGCGCAACATGGTCACCGCGGCCAGCACCGCCAACCTCGCCATCATCCTGGTGGATGCCCGGCGCGGCGTGCTCACCCAGACGCGCCGCCACACCTTCCTCGCCAGCCTGGTCGGCGTGCCGCACATCGTGCTGGCGGTGAACAAGATGGACATGGTGGGATATTCAGAGGAGGTCTTCGACAAAATTCGGGACGAATACCTGAAATTTTCCGCGCCCCTGGGTCTGCGCAACATCCACTGCATCCCGCTTTCGGCCCTGAACGGCGACATGGTGGTGGAGCGCGGGGGAAATCTTGGCTGGTATCAGGGTCCCGCGCTGCTGGAGCTGCTGGATACCATCGAGATCGCACACGACGTGAACACCACCGACTTTCGCTTTCCGGTGCAGTGGGTATGCCGGCCGCAGACCGAGGAATACCACGACTTCAGGGGCTACATGGGGCGCATCGAGGCGGGCGACATATCCGTGGGGGACGAGATCACGGTGCTGCCCGCCGGGCGCACCACGCGGGTTCGGGACATCGTCACCTACGACGGAAACCTGCAAACCGCGTTCGCGCCGCAATCGGTCACGCTGACGCTGGAGGATGAAATCGACATCTCGCGCGGCGACATGTTCGTCAAGGGCGCGGCGGCGCCGCTGGTGTCGAAGGAGTTTCGCGCCATGCTGTGCTGGCTGTCCGAGGCGCCGCTGGAAAAGAGTCGCAAGTACCTGGTTAAGCACACCACGCGCACGGCCAGGTGCCTGTTCAACGGCATAGACCACCGCGTGGACGTGAATACTCTGGATCGCCACCCGGCCGATACCCTGAAGATGAACGACATCGCCCAGGTTTCGCTCAAGGTGCAGCAGCCCCTGGTGTTCGACAGCTACGCCTCCGACCGCGCCACCGGCAGCTTCATCGTGATCGACGAGGCGACCAACAATACCGTCGCTGCGGGCATGATCGCGTAAGGGCAGTGTTCTCGGGACGCGCTCATCGGCTTGCCTCGTGCAGCATTCGCGCCGAGGCCTGAGGGGCATTCCCGGCGCGGCCCGCGTTCTGTCCTGCTTCGCTCGCGCCGGGTGCGGCGCGGTGCCCGGATTCTGCGCCCATGGAAGAGGGGCCGCTTGAACTCGGCTCCGACGGGCAGTTCTTGACGCAGTCCTCTTATTGCCTCTGGCTGTCCTTCAGGCACCGGTCGCGCTCCTGCGGGCTGGTGTCGTAGGGCGAGGGGCAACTCGCGTTCCGCGTATCCCGGTCGCGCGCGCAGGTCAGTTTGCAGTCGTCGTACTGGGCCAGCGCCGTGCCGCTGCAGACCAGCGGAACCATGGTCGCCGCAAAATAGAAGATCGCTCGCATCGTGCCCTCCGGATGGCTGCCTGCCGCCTGGCGTATTCGGCTGGTTCGGCTACGGCGTGCCTGCTGATCGGGAGGGTATTGTTGCCTTGCGGTTGCCCGCCCGCAATGCGGCGAACTATGTAGAGTCGTCGGGCGGGCGGCCGGTCGGTCGAACGCAGCCGGCCGGGGTGGCGCAGGCTAGAAGCGCAGTTCCAGCGCCTCGCACAGGAAGCGCATCAACGGCGCGGCCTGCCGGAACCGCTCCGTCACCAGCGGCAGGAAATTTCCGGAAAGCACCTCTGTCCGAACAAGCGGCGCCACCGCGATGAAATCCTTGCGCTTCAGGTCTTCCACCAGCGGGTGATTCTTCGCGTAGCCGCGCGGCGCATTGGCGAGGGTATCGCCGGTTAGCGAAAAATGCTTGCAGAATGTCTTGTCGTCGCGCGCCGCTATCCACGCCTCGCCGCTCTGCAAGATGGCCTGGCGCACCTTGAACAGCACATCCGGCTCCGGGCGCCACAGCCCCGCCGCCACGAAACACTCGCCCGGCTGGATGTGCACGTAGTATCCGGGCGCGTGGATGTCTCCGCACAGTTCATGGCGGAAGTGCATGCCGATGTTCGTCTTGTACGGCGTCTTGTCCCGCGAAAAGCGCAGGTTGCGCTGGATGCGCAACAGCGACCCGCCCACCTTCTTCGGCACCGCGCGGAAATGTTTCGAGATCGACGGCATCTCCTGTGCCATGCCTTCGATGAATTCGAGCGCGGGCGTGCGCACCCAATCCTCGTAATCCTGCTTATGCGCATCGAACCACACGCGGTCGTTGTTGGCGGCGAGGGAGGAGAGGAAGGTGAAGGTTTGGCTGGTGAAGCGGTTGTTCATGGACGCTCCAGTTTCGTTGTGTGAGCTTCCCTCGGTGCGCCAAATGTGTTCAAGAAATGTGAGTCGGCGAACTTAGTCGCCGTGCGTGTCGGGTTCGTCTTCTCGGTTTTCGAGTCGTGGGATGGACGTCCCGCTCGGCAGTTCCTCGGCGCGGGATTGGGTTCGCCAAACGATGTCTGTAATCTCTTTGATTCTGTCAACAAATGGCTTGGCGTCCTTTCCGAACTTGCCAATCGCCACCCCCGCGTCTCCAATGAGCCCCCAAAACCTATCGAGGTCAGACACGCGTTTGTGCATTTCCAGTTGTAGATTTTCTAGCCGCTTCAATAGCCTATGTTGATGATCCTTTTCGAATTCACCGGACTTGGCAACCAAGTCACGGAGTTGGTTTATTAGCGTCTGTATTCTTTCCAAGTCGCCTTGCGAAAATTCATAGCAAAAACCGGCGGCCAGTGACGCCCTAAAACGTGCACGTAGCGACAAAATGTGAAGCTTAGAGTGCGCCTTCACAAGCTGACTTTTAACTAAATGGATCCATTGGGAGATCGCTGCACAATCCTGGTCCACCAGTCCGATGGGGGAAAAATTCGGTGCAGCTATTTGAATCAGGCCCGATTCGCTAAGCTCGGCGAGCAAGGCATAGGTTTCTAGTAAGACGCCGTGGTCGCTGTCGTGCCATGTCTCAGGGTCATCACCAAGATTGTCCCAGGCAAGTTGGATAAGTTGAACTGCGCCGCGGACAGGGTCATCTTTTAAGGAAATCACTAGTTCTTCTGTGAAAAGTATTTCCGACCTCGCTGTAACCAATAAAATCAATGGGCATTTCGGCCGCCATCAACGGGCAATGTACGCGCCCGAGATAGGTGGGGCAAGAGCCTAGACCAGCTTTTTTAATTGATACAGTCGATCGAGCGCTTCCCGTGGGCTCAACTCGTCCGGCTGCAAGTCGCGCAACGCGGCGACCAGCGGATGCTCCTCCGGTTCCGGGTCGTCCGGCCTGGTGTCGAACAAATCCCCCTGCGGATTCTGCGCGGCGCTGTTCTGCTCCAGCGCGCGCAACTGCTTCTTTGCCGCCCTGATCACCGGTTGCGGCACGCCTGCGAGCGCCGCTACCTGCAGGCCGTAGCTCTGGCTGGCCGCACCCTCGTTGACCGCATGCAGGAACACGATGCTGTGCTGGTGCTCGATGGCGGCGAGGTGGACGTTGGCGAGCTGGCGGAATTCCTCGGCGAGGCGGGTCAGCTCGAAATAGTGGGTGGCGAACAGGGTGTAGCTGCGGTTGCTCTCCAATAGGTGCCGCGCGATGGCATAGGCCAGGGCCAGGCCGTCGAAGGTGGAGGTGCCGCGCCCGATTTCGTCCACCAGCACCAGGCTTTTTTCGGTGGCGTTGTGCAGGATGTTGGCGGCTTCGGTCATTTCCACCATGAAGGTGGAGCGGCCGCTTGCGAGGTCGTCCGATGCGCCGATGCGGGTGAAGATCTGGTCGATCTCGCCGAGCACGGCTTCCTGTGCGGGCACGAAGCTGCCGCAGTGGGCGAGCAGGGCGATGAGCGCCACCTGCCGCATGTAGGTGGATTTGCCGCCCATGTTGGGGCCGGTGATCAGCAGCATCTTGCGCGCGGCGTGGAGCTGCGTGTCGTTGGCGATGAAGTTCTCCACCTGGGCTTCCACCACCGGATGGCGGCCCTGAATGACGCGCAGCAAGGGCTCGTTGCTGAAGACAGGCGCGCTGAGGTTCAGCGTGGCGGCGCGCTCGGCGAAGGTGGCGAGCACGTCCAGCTCGGCGATGGCGCTGGCGATGCGCTGCAATTGCGGGAGGAAGGGGGCGAGCTGGTCGAGCAACTGGTCGTAGAGGAATTTTTCACGCGCCAGCGCGCGCTCGTTGGCGGAAAGCGCCTTGTCCTCGAAGGCTTTTAGTTCCGGCGTGATGTAGCGTTCGGCGTTCTTCAGCGTCTGGCGGCGGCGGTAGTCGTCCGGCACGTTGGCGGCGTTGGCGTGCGTCACTTCGATGTAGAAGCCGTGCACGCGGTTGTATTCCACCTTGAGATTGGCGATGCCGGTGCGCGCGCGCTCGCGTGCTTCCAGCGCCAGCAGGAAGTCGCCGCAGTTGGTCTGGATGCTGCGCAGTTCGTCCAGTTCGGCGTCGAAGCCGTCGGCGATGACGCCGCCTTCACGCAACACGCTGGATGGTTCGGGCTTGATGGTTTCGCGCAGCATTTCAACCAGAGCGGCGTCTGCCTCAAGTGCGCTGTTCAATTCCTGCATCAGCGTGGCGTCGCAATCGGCCAGCAGCACTCGCGCCTGCGGCAGATTTGCCAGCGTGTCGCGCAGGCCGGAGAGGTCGCGCGGGCGGGCGGATTTGAGCGCGATGCGCGCGGTGATGCGCTCCACGTCCACGCTGGGTTTGAGGGCGTCGCGCACCGCTGGGTAGCCTTCTCCCCCTGCCCCTCTCCCGCCCGCGGGAGAGGGGCGCAGCAGATGCTCAACGGCATCGTGCCGCGCTTGCAGTATCTTGCGGTCGCGCAGCGGATGGTGCAGCCAGTGCGCCAGCAGGCGGCTGCCCATGTTGGTGGCGCAGGTGTCGAGCAGTGAGAGCAGGGTGGGCGCAGGCTCGCCGCGCAGGGTCTGGGTGATCTCCAGGTTGCGCCGGGTGGCGGCGTCCATGCGCACATACTGGTCGGCGCTGTAGACCTGCATGCCGCGTACGTGGGCGATGCTCTGGCCCTGGGTCAGTTTCGCGTAACCGAGCAGCGCCCCCGCAGCCTCCAGACCCAGGGTGAAGTCGTTGCAGCCGAATCCGGCGAGGTCGAGGGTGGCGAATTGCTGGCACAGCGCGCGGCGCGCGGCATCCAGTTGGAAGTGCCAGGCAGGGAGCGCTTTTACTGCAATCTGCTCCCTCACCCCAACCCTCTCCCGGAGGGGGAGGGAGTGGGCGTCTTCTGCGACAAGAATTTCAGAAGGTTGCAACCTTTCCAACTCTGCGGGCAAGTTCACGGTGGCGGTCTCGGCCACGACGAACTGGCCCGACGCCAGGTTGAGCCAGGCCAGGCCCACCTTGCCTTGCCGTTCATGCAGCGCCAGCAGCAGGCTGTCGCGCTTTTCCTCCAGCAGCGCGGAATCGGTGAGCGTGCCGGGCGTCACGATGCGCACCACCTTGCGCTCCACCGGGCCCTTGCTGGTGTTCGGGTCGCCGATCTGCTCGCAGATCGCGACCGATTCGCCCAGCTTGATCAGGCGCGCGAGGTATTGCTCCGCGGAGTGGTAGGGCACGCCCGCCATCTTGATCGGCTGCCCGTTGGAGGCGCCGCGCTGGGTGAGCGTGATGTCCAGCAGCCCGGCGGCGCGTTCGGCGTCTTCGTGAAACAGCTCGTAGAAATCGCCCATGCGGTAGAACAGCAGCATGTCGGGATACTGCGCCTTGATGCGCAGGTACTGCTGCATCATGGGGGTGTGCTTTTCCTGTTCCGGGGCGTTCATCTGGCGTTATCCGTGGACGACGTAGCGCCCGGTGAATTCTACGGCCGGTTCCCCGTCGCGCCGGATGGCGACAGCGAGTGCTAGCCGCGCGCGGTCATGCCTTCCCAGCGTGCGCAGGAAGCGGCCCCACTCCGCCTCGCCCACCCGGCACTCGGCCTTCATGTCCTGCTTGACGGGCCGCAGATAGCGGATGCTGCACAGCACGGCGAGCGAATACAGGCTGCCGCCGAAGGCGGTGAGCTTGTGGTTGATGTTGGGTTCAAGCGGGGCAACGAGATGCAGGCTGGCGCCGTCATAGCTTGTGACGCGGACGCCCATCGCTTGTGACAGCGGTATTTCGTGGTGAAGCGTACGCTCCAGTGCAGCCGCAAGACTCATGCCGGGGATTTTAGTCCTGCGGTCAGGTGCGGCTCGATCACCTGCAGCAACTGCGGATAGATGTCCGGGTTACCGGCGCAGATGTGGCCGCTCTTGAGGTAGCCGTCCTTGCCCTGCAGGTCGCCCACCATGCCGCCCGCCTCCTGGATCAGCAGCGCGCCCGCGGCAATGTCCCACGGCTTGAGGCCGGTCTCGAAGAAGCCGTCGTAGCGGCCGGCGGCCGTCCACGCCAGGTCGAGCGAGGCGGCGCCGGGACGGCGCAGGCCGGCGGTCTTCTGCATCACGTCCCTGAAAATCGCCATGTAGGCGTCCATGTGCTCGAAGCGGGTGTAGGGAAAACCGGTGCCGATCAGGGAATCGGCCAGGTCGCGGCGCTTGCTCACGCGCAGGCGGCGGTCGTTGAGGAAGGCGCCGCGCCCGCGCGAGGCGGTATAGATGTCGTTGCGGGTCGGGTCGTAGATCACCGCCTGGCTCAGCACGCCCTTGTGCTGCAGGGCAATGGACACGGCATATTGCGGCACGCCGTGCAGGAAATTGGTGGTGCCGTCGAGCGGGTCGATGATCCACACGAATTCCGAATCGCCTTGGGTGCCGCTTTCTTCTGCTAGAATCGCATGAGTCGGGTAGGCATGAAGCAGTGTTTCAATGATCGTCTGCTCGGCCGCGCGGTCCACCTCGCTGACAAAATCAGCGTGCGATTTCTTGGTGACCGTGAGGTGATCGATATTGTCGGCGGCGCGGTGTATCAGATTGCCGGCGCGGCGCGCGGCTTTCACCGCAATGGTGAGCATGGGATGCATAACGAAACGAACCTTTTTAATGAGCGGGCGGAAAATTCCGGCTGCCTATTTTAGTGCGAATCGGGTTTTGGATAAACAGGAACGTTTGGGCAACGTGAGGGTCATCCTCAGCCACACCACGCATCCCGGCAACATCGGCGCGGCGGCGCGCGCGATGAAGACCATGGGGCTGAAGCGCCTGTACCTGATCAATCCGCGCCACTTTCCTGATCCCCAGGCAGAGGCGATGGCGGCGGGCGCGGACGACTTGCTGCGGCAAGCCCAGGTGTGCGGGACGCTGGACGACGCGTTGCAGGGCTGCGTGTTCGTGGCGGGCATGTCTGCGCGGGTGCGCGACATCTCGCATGAAGTGCTGGCCCCGCGCGAGGCCATGCCGAGGGTGGCGGGGCATGCCGCACAGGGGCAGGTGGCGCTGCTGTTCGGGACCGAGATGTCGGGCCTGACCAACGACGAGTTGGCGCGCTGCCAGGTGATGGTGCGCATTCCAGTGAACCCGGAATACACCTCGCTCAACCTGGCGGCGGCCGTGCAATTGGTCTGCTATGAACTGCGCCTGGCAGCGGGGCTGGGCGACAGCGGCGCGCCGGAACTGGTTCCCGCATCCGCGGAGCACCTTGAGGGGTTCTTCCGCCAGCTGGAACAGACGCTGATCGAGATCGAGTTCCTCGACGGCAAGCATCCGACCAAGCTGATGCACAAATTGCGCCGTCTCTACGCACGGGCGCGCCCGGAGCAGGAGGAGATCAACATCCTGCGTGGTATTCTTACGGAAACGCTGGCATATGCCGCACGCAAGAAAGGTAATAAATAGATGGCGTTAGGGTTTGCTGGGATGGTCTGGCTGGCAATACTGGGCGGCGTGCTCTGCTTCGCGCTGGCCGGTGCCCTGCTTGCGGTGCTGCTGGTTTCACGTGAGGACATCCAGTGCATTTTCGACCGCGATCCCGCTGCGCGCAGCCGGTTTGAGGTGCTGACCTGCTATCCGGGCTTCCATGCCCGCGTGGCGCATCGCCTGACGCATCGCCTGTGGCAGATGAAACTAAGGTGGCTCGCCCGGTTCCTTTCGCACATTGCGCGCTGGTTCACCGGCATCGAGATTCACCCCGGCGCGACCATAGGGCGGCGCTTCTTCATCGATCACGGCATGGGCGTGGTCATCGGCGAAACCGCCGAGATCGGTGACGATGTGACCTTATATCATGGGGTTACCCTTGGCGGTACATCCTGGAAGGAAGGCAAGCGCCACCCCACGCTGGGCAACGGAGTGGTGGTCGGCGCCGGGGCGAAAATCCTCGGGCCGATCCATGTCGGTACCAATGCCAAGATCGGCTCCAATGCGGTCGTCGTGAAACAGGTTCCGGCAGGGGCCACCGCCGTGGGCATACCGGCGCGCATCCTGGATGAGGCGAGAAAGACCGAGGGTTTTTATGCCTACGGCGTCGGCAACGACCAAAACGACCCGGTGTCGAAGGCTATTCACGGCCTGCTCGGCCACAGCATGGTGGTGGACAAGCGCATTAGCCTTATTCTTTCGCACCTGGAAAAACTCGGTGTGAATGTCGAAGAGGAGCGTGCCACCGCCGACAAGTTCGATCCCAACCATCTCAACAAGATTGTTGACTAAAAACGTGGGGTATCCTAAGATTGCCCTGTCGTAAAACCACTTTCCATTGAGAGGACATTATGCGTTTGACTACCAAGGGACGTTTTGCCGTAACGGCGATGGTCGACCTGGCCATGCGCGGGGACCAAAGCCCGGTCACGCTGGCCGGGATCAGTGAGCGTCAGAAGATTTCCCTGTCTTACCTGGAGCAATTGTTCGGCAAATTGCGCCGGAGCAACATCGTGTCCAGCGTGCGCGGCCCCGGCGGCGGGTACCGCCTCGCTCGCCCGGCGTCCCAGATTCCCATTTCCGAAATCATTCTCGCAGTGGATGAGCCTCTCGATGCCACGAATTGCGCCGGCAGAGGCGACTGCCTCAACGGCGGCGAGTGCATCACCCACGAACTGTGGCAGGGACTGACCAAGACCATTTATGCCTATCTGGCCGAGGTGAGCCTGCAGGAAATGGTCGATGCGCAGAAGAAGGACAAAGACCAGCCCAGCACGATCAGCATGAAGCTGAACGCCAACGTGGGCCGCGCCGGACTGGTGGCGGGCTGAGCGGGGCCGCGATTGATGAAAGCACTGCGCCTGCCCATCTACATGGATTATTCCGCGACCACGCCGGTTGACCCGCGCGTGGCCGAGGCAATGATCCCGTATCTCGTCGAAAAATTCGGCAATCCGGCTTCCCGCTCCCACGCCTTCGGCTGGGAGGCGGAAGAGGCGGTGGAACGCGCGCGCGAGCAGGTGGCTGCGCTGGTCAATGCCGATCCCAAGGAGATTGTCTGGACTTCGGGTGCCACCGAATCCAACAACCTTGCGCTCAAGGGCGCGGCGCACTTCTACTCGGGCAAGGGCAAGCACATCATCACCGTGAAGACCGAGCACAAGGCGGTGCTCGACACCGTGCGCGAGCTGGAACGGCAGGGGTTTTCCGCGACCTACCTCGACCCCGAACCGAACGGGCTGCTCGATCTGGAGAAGTTCAAGGCGGCGCTGCAACCGGACACCATCATCGTTTCGGTGATGCTGGTGAACAACGAGATCGGCGTGATTCAGGATATTGCGGCAATCGGCGAGATATGCCGCGAGCGGGGCATCGTCTTCCACGTGGATGCGGCGCAGGCCGCCGGCAAGGTGGCGATAGACCTGGAAAAGCTGAAAGTTGATCTGATGTCGTTTTCCGCGCACAAGACCTACGGCCCCAAAGGCATCGGCGCGCTGTACGTGCGGCGCAAACCCCGTGTGCGCCTGGAGGCGCAGATGCACGGCGGCGGACATGAGCGCGGCATGCGTTCCGGCACGCTGCCCACCCACCAGATCGTCGGCATGGGCGAGGCGTTCCGTATTGCGCGTGGGGAGATGGCGGCCGAAAACGAGCGCATCCGCATGCTGCGCGACCGGCTGTGGTCGGGGCTGTCCGGCATGGAAGAGGTCTATGTAAACGGCGACATGGAGCGGCGCGTGCCGCACAACCTGAACGTCAGCTTCAATTTCGTCGAAGGCGAATCGCTGATCATGGCGGTGAGCGATGTCGCCGTTTCCAGCGGGTCGGCGTGCACTTCTGCCAGCCTGGAGCCGTCGTATGTGCTGCGTGCCCTGGGGCGCAGCGACGAACTGGCGCACAGTTCCATCCGCTTCTCGGTCGGCCGCTTCACCACGGTGGAAGAGGTGGACTATGTGGTGGAACTGCTGAAGGGCAAAATTGCCAAATTGCGCGACTTGTCGCCGCTTTGGGAAATGTACAAGGATGGCGTGGATCTGGGCGCGATAGAGTGGGCGGCACATTGAGGTCGCCCCGGACGGGCGAATGATCGGTCCTCGGAGTAATGGAGATTGAGATGGCTTACAGCGAAAAAGTGATGGATCACTACGAGAACCCGCGCAACGTGGGTACCCTGGACAAGAACGATGCGCAGGTGGGAACCGGCATGGTCGGTGCGCCTGCGTGCGGCGATGTGATGAAGCTGCAGATCAAGGTCAACGACCAGGGCGTGATCGAGGACGCCAAGTTCAAGACCTATGGCTGCGGCTCGGCCATCGCTTCCAGTTCTCTGGTGACCGAGTGGGTGAAGGGCAAGACGCTGGATGAAGCCCTGGCGATCAAGAATACGCAGATTGCGGAAGAGTTGGCGCTACCGCCGGTGAAGATACACTGCTCGATCCTGGCCGAAGATGCGATCAAGGCGGCGGTGGCGGATCTGAAGAAGAAACGCGAGGCGGAAGTCTCCGCCTGCAACGCAAACAAGGGCTGAATCATGGCGATTACACTGACGGAAAATGCGGCGAAGCATGTGCGGAATTTCCTGTCCAAGCGCGGCAAGGGCGTAGGCCTGCGCCTCGGCGTGCGCACCAGCGGCTGCTCTGGCATGGCGTACAAGCTGGAATTTGCCGACGAAGTGGGCGCCGACGAGGTAAAGTTCGAGAGCGGCGGCGTCACCGTGCTGGTGGACGCGCACAGCCTGCCGTACCTGGATGGCATGGAGCTCGACTATGCGCGCGAAGGACTGAACGAGGGATTCAAGTTCAACAATCCGAATGCAAAGGATCTGTGCGGGTGCGGCGAAAGCTTCAAGGTGTGAAAATCCCTGAGTCAACTGCCCAATGCACGCCATCGACTTCCAGAAGAATTTCTTTGAGTTGTTCGGCCTGCCCGAGCGCTACCGGCTCGACCGCGCCGACCTGAGCCAGCGCTACCGTGCGCTGCAGAACGAAGTGCACCCCGACAAGTTTTCCCACCGCCCGGAGTCCGAGCGCCGTCTGTCCATGCAATGGGCGACGCAGGTGAACGAGGCTTATCAAACCCTGGGCGACCCCGTGCGCCGCGGCCGCTATCTGCTGCTGCAGCGTGGCGTGGATACCCAGGAGGAAACGAATACGGCCATGCCGCCGGATTTCCTCATGCAGCAGATGGAATGGCGCGAGGCCATCGAAGAGGCCGTGCAGGCGCGCGATGCCGCGGCACTGACCGACATGGAGACGCGCCTCCAGCACGAAATGCATGAGCTGGAAGCCCGGCTTGCCGTTAAAATAGACGAAGAGGGCGACTACCCGGCGGCGGCCGGCGATGTGCGCAAACTCAGATTCATGGAAAAACTGGCGGAGCAGATAGCCTCCGCATTTGATGGACTAGACGGCTAACCGCCATTGGTCGCTGCGCACGAACCAGCGACCAACGGCCGGCGATAAACGACTTTAAAATATGGCACTGCTGCAAATTTCCGAACCCGGCCAGTCCACAGCCCCGCACGAGCATCGCCTAGCGATAGGCATAGACCTCGGTACTACGAATTCCCTGGTGGCCACTGTTCAGAGCGGCATTGCCGTCGTGCTGCACGACGAGCAAGGCAAGGCACTGCTGCCTTCGGTGGTGCGCTATGTGGCCGACGGCAACGTCCAAGTGGGCCAGGAGGCGCAGGTCAGGCAAAGCGAGGATCCGGCCAATACTTTCGTTTCCGTCAAACGCTTCATGGGGCGCGGCCTGCACGACGTGGGCGACCTCAGCGGCCTGCATTACAGTTTTGTGGATGTGCCGTCGGGTGCGCCGGGCATGGTCAAGCTGCGCACCGTGGCAGGCGTGAAGAGCCCGGTGGAAATATCGGCGGAAATCCTCAAGGTGCTGCGGAGCCGGGCCGAGGCCGCGCTGGGAGGCAACCTGGTCGGCGCGGTGATCACGGTGCCCGCATATTTCGACGACGCGCAGCGCCAGGCGACCAAGGATGCCGCCAGGCTCGCCGGGCTCAACGTCCTGCGCCTGCTCAACGAACCGACCGCCGCCGCCATTGCCTACGGCCTGGACAACGCCAGCGAGGGCGTGTACGCGGTGTACGATCTGGGCGGCGGCACCTTCGACATCTCCATCCTCAAGCTGTCGCGCGGCGTGTTCGAGGTGCTGGCCGCCAACGGCGATTCGGCGCTGGGCGGGGATAACTTCGATCACCGCCTGTACTGCTGGCTGCTGGAAAAGAACAATCTGTCGGCATTGAGCGCGCAGGACTCGCGCATGCTGCTGAACCGTTCGCGCGCGGCCAAGGAGGAGCTCTCCGATCGTGCCGAGACGCGCATTACCAGCGTGCTGAGCAATGGGCAGGTGGTGGACACCGTGCTCGACCAGCAGACTTTCCACGACATGACCCAGAACCTGGTAGCGCGCACCCTGCAGCCGATGCGGCGCGCCCTGCGCGACGCGGGGTTGACCGTGGACGACATCAAGGGCGTGGTGATGGTGGGCGGTGCCACCCGCATGCCGCAGGTGCAGAGGGCGGTCGGCGAGTTCTTCCGCCAGACCCCGCTCACCAACCTGGACCCGGACAAAGTGGTCGCCTTGGGCGCTGCGCTGCAGGCCAACGTGCTGGCAGGCAACCGCGGCAAGGACGACTGGCTGCTGCTCGACGTGATTCCGCTGTCCCTGGGCCTTGAGACCATGGGCGGCCTCACCGAGAAGATCATTCCGCGCAACAGTACGATTCCCACCGCGCGCGCCCAGGAGTTCACCACCTACAAGGATGGGCAGACCGCAATGAGCATCCATGTGGTGCAGGGCGAGCGCGAGCTGGTCTCCGATTGCCGCTCGCTGGCCCGGTTCGAGCTGCGGGGGATCCCGCCCATGGTCGCGGGCGCGGCGCGCATCCGGGTCACTTTCCAGGTGGACGCGGACGGGCTGCTCAGCGTCTCCGCGCGCGAGATGAGCCGCGGTGTGGAGGCGAACATTGCGGTCAAGCCGTCCTACGGCCTGAGCGACGGGGAAGTCGCCCGCATGCTGCAGGATTCCACTGCCCATGCGCGCGACGACATGCAGGCGCGCAATCTGGCCGAAGCGAGGGTGGAGGGGCTGCGTCTGCTGGAAAGCATCCTGGCGGCGCTGGCCGAAGACGGAGATGCGCTGCTGACGCCGGAGGAGACAGACGCCATCCGGCGGCTCATCGGCGCTTTGCGGCACGCCTTGCCGGAGCAGGATGCGAACGCCATCAAGCGCGCCACCGATGCGCTCAACCAGGGGACGGTGAAATTCGCCTCCCGCCGCATGGATCGCAGCGTGCGCCAGGCCCTCACCGGGCATCGGCTGGACGAGCTGGAGGCATGATGTTCGACGCCGAGTTCATCGCCGGGCTGCGTGCGCGCCTCGATCGTCACCCCATCTACGAATCGCTGCGCGGCCTCGACGACCTGCGCGTGTTCATGTCGCACCATGTGTATTCGGTGTGGGACTTCATGAGCCTGATCAAATCCCTGCAGCACGCGGTTGCTCCCGCGCGCTGGCCGTGGATGCCGGGTGCCGATCCTACCGTACAACGCTTCATCAATGAGCTGGTGCTGGAGGAGGAGACGGACGAGGCGGGTCCGGACCGTCCCGGCGAATTCTCCAGCCATTTCCAGTTGTACCTGCGCGCGATGCGCGAGATCGGCGCCGATGCCGAAGCGCCCTCGCGCTTCGTCGCGCTGGCCGCGCGCGACGGCATCGATGCCGCCCTGGCCTCGGGCCTGGCGCCGCGGCCAGCGGCCGAGTTTACCCGGTCCACCTTCGACTTTATCGGCACGGGCCGCGCGCATGTGGCGGCGGCCGCGCTGGCGTTGGGGCGCGAGCACGTGATTCCCGGCATGTTCCGCGCATTCCTGTCGCGCATGGGGGTGAGCGAGCAACAGGCCCCGGTGTTCCATTACTATTTGCGCCGGCACATCCATCTCGACGAGGATTTTCATGCGCCCCTCTCATTGCGCCTGCTGCAGGGACTTTGTGCCAACGATCCGCAGCGCATTGCGGAGGCGCGCGACGCCGCGGAGCGCGCGGTCTCCGCGCGCCTTGCCTTCTGGGACGGCGTGTGCGCCGTCCTCCCTAACCGCGCGAAAGGCGCCTGAGCATCATGCCGCAAATCATCGTTCTGCCCCATGAAGAGCTGTGCCCGCAAGGCGCGGTGTTGCAGGTTCAGCCGGGCGTCAGCCTGTGCGATGCCCTGCTGGAGAGCGGTATCGAGATCGAACATGCCTGCGAGAAGTCCTGCGCCTGCACCACTTGCCATGTGATACTGCGCGAGGGATTTTCGTCCCTTGCCCCTGCCGAGGAGGCGGAGGAAGACATGCTGGACAAGGCGTGGGGGCTGGAGCCGATGTCCCGGCTGAGCTGCCAGGCGAAAGTGGACAACCAGGACCTGGTGGTGGAGATACCCAAGTACACCATCAACATGGTAAAGGAGGGCTAGCATGAAATGGACCGACGTACGCCTGATTGCCATTGAGCTGGCCGAGGCGCATCCCGAGGTTGATCCGAAGACCGTGCGCTTCACCGACCTGCACAACTGGGTGGTAGCGCTGGAGGATTTCAGCGACGACCACACGCGTGGCGGCGAGAAGGTGCTGGAAGCGATCCAGATGGCCTGGATAGAAGAGGCGGAATGACCTGCCGGTGGCATCGGGTGCCCGACTGGATGGGAATTCAAGTGGAGAAGCGATGAAAAAGATAACAAGCCTGTTGTTGAGCGTCTCGGGGCGCTGGCTGTACCTGGCCGGGGCGCTGGTCATTGCCGGCCTGTTTGGCGGGGCGCTCTATCTGCAGTATGTGCTGTATCAGGAGCCGTGTCCCCTGTGCATGGTGCAGCGCTTCGCTTTTATCGCCATGCTGGCGCTGTTCATCATCGCCACTCTTCACAATCCGGCCCGTACCGGGACGAAAATCTATGCAGCGCTGATCGGCTCCTTCGCGCTGTTCGGCATTGCCGTGGCCAGCCGCCACATCTGGATCCAGCACCTGCCCAAGGATCAGGTTCCGGCCTGCGGGCCCGGTCTGGACTTCATGCTGGAAAACTTCCCCATGGCGCAAATCCTGAAGGAGCTGATGCACGGCTCGGGCGAATGCGCCGCGCATGGCTGGAGCTTCCTCGGCCTGAACATTCCGGAGTGGTCATTGCTCTGGTTTGTGCTGCTCGGCGCGTGGGCCGTGTTTATCGCTTTGCGGCGCAGGCCGACGTGACGCGCGTCGAGATAATCCGCCTGGCCGCCTGATCACAACTGCAACGCGGGGTGCGCCGCACCCTGTCATTCCTGTCCGCTGACTGCTACACTACCCGCCACTCATTCGGGAGGAGGAGTCATGTCTTTTCTGAAAGGCGGCGCTGCAGCCCTGAGCGCACTGCTGGGCAGCGTCGCATACGCTGACGAAACGCCAGCCAGTGCATCGCCCATCCCAGCACCGACAGCCCAGACAACACCCGCCGGGCAAACCGTCGGCGAAATCATGAAGGGGTCTGCGACCATCGTGCACAGCCACGTGTCCTTGTACAAGGAAGGTACGCGCGTGGTGAGCTCCTCGGAAAAAGCCCTGGACTACGCACGGGAACACGCGGTGCTTTCCTCGGGGCAAGCCATCGCGCAGGCCATGGCGGACGTGAAAGCGCATAGCGGCGGGTGGGCTGGCAACGTGAAGGAGGCGGGCAAGAGCGGCGTCGAAACCGCGGCGCGCGTGTACCGCGGCGGCACCGAAATCACCCAGGCGGGCCTTGCACTGACAAGCGGCGCGGTCAACGCGGAATGGGACTATGGCGCCAGCGCGATGAGGGAGGCATGGCAGTGTTGCCTCAAGGGCAGCGTTGCCATATCCGAGCGCACGGCCGAGGACTGGAAGGCGTTGAAGGCGCTGCCCGGGTACAAGGGCCTCGGCACGGATTTCGGGAACCTCTACGAGCTTACCGACAAGGCCCTGAAGGACATAAGTCCCCACATCGAGAACGACTGGGGCAAGGCTTTTGCCGAGGCACGGGCGGACTTCAACGAGGCATACCGGCAATCGGGCACGCGCGAAGATTCCCTGTCTGCGCTGCCCGACCTCATGGTGGGATATGCCAAGGCGATCTATTCCGGGGTGGCCAAACCCGCTTCCCGGTCGGCGACGCAAGTTGCGGCAGCATCCACCCGGGTCGCAGCGGAGGCGGTGTTCCTGCCGGTTGCGGGGGCATTCATGCTCAGTGGCCGTACCATCGAATCGACGGGCTTGAGTCTCTACTACGGCACGTCCATGGGCATCAAGATCGTGTCGCCCACCGTGGAAGGCGGGCTGCTCATCGGGGTCGCCATGCTGTCCTATGGTTCGACGCTGCCCACGGCGGCGGCGGGCTACACAGCGGGCGCGGTCAACGAAATTGCCGTGGTGCCCGCGGCAGCGGTCGCCGGCACAGGTGTTGCAGCCGGGCAAACGGCAGTCGATACCGGGAGATACGCCGCGCAGGTGAGCTACGACCTCGGCAAGGGGACGACCAAGGTGGCCATCAACCAGGCACAGACGGGCGTGGTGCTCGGCTACAACGCGCTTACCGCGATTCCGGGCCATCTGGTGATGGGTGTGGGCGACGCGTTGGTCCTGGCCAAGGAGGGTTCGACGCTGGTGGTGAAAACGATCGAGGGGAAGGTGCAGTGGTCCGGCGGGAACAGCGGGCAAGCCAGCGTGCCGATAGGCAGCTTGCCGGTGGGCAGTGTCGTGGATCTCGATGCATTGAAGAAGCAACCGGGCGTGCAGGTACGCACCCTCAGCGACGATCCGGAACTGGCGCAAAAGGTGCTGCAAAAATTGCCTGAGGATCTGCACGAGGGAGGCCGGCCATGAGCGTGAAACCTATCCCGTTGGTGCTGACGTGCGCGGCCTTGGCCGGCTGCGGCAGCGAGCCGCCCAAGCAGAATCCGTTCGAGAACACATGGAAGCTGGCAAAGAAGGGGCACACCAACCTGTACGAAAACGGGTTCGAGATCCCGGCCACCACCATCCGCATCATTCCGCCCGGCCCGGATCGGCCTACCCTGGTTGCGTGGCTGACCGGCAAGGGGGCATTCCAGTCGATGCAGGAATCGATCAAGCATGCCCGGGAATCGGTCGATCTGGCGAAGCGCGGGATAGAGATTTCCGGGCAGGCGGCGCACAAGTTGAAGGATGGCTCGGATGATGTGGCGCGCGGCGCGCGCGGGATCGCGCGCTTCGGGGCCGATCTGGTCAAGGCGGGCCCGGGCCAGGCTGCGGGTATCCTGGCCGCTTCGGTGGAATTCTCGGGCGAGGTTTACCACGCCACGACCAACGCCGGCAGCGGGATGGCGGCGGGCTCGGTGGCTGGTGGCAAGGAGTTGGTCCAGAGCGCCGGCGGAATGATCAAGGCGGGATGGACGTACGGTTGGGACATGGCAGCTGCCTCGTGGGACCTGTCAGGCGAGGTTTACCACGCCACGGCAAATGCGGGCAGCGACATGGCAATGGGCTCGGCTGCTTTTGGCCAGGAGATGAGGCAGAGCGGCTGGGACGTGGCCACGGCGGGAAGGGGATACGGCTGGGATTTGGCAACTGGCTCATGGGACCTGTCAGGCAAGGCGTACCACGCCACGGCCAGCGCGGGCAGCGACATGGCAGCAGGCGCGGCTGCTTTTGGCCAGGAGATGAGGCGGAGCGGCTGGGGCATGGCGAAGGCCGGATGGAATTACGGTTGGGACCTGGCGGCAGCTTCGTGGGACCTGTCAGGCAGGGCTTACCGGGCCACGGCCAACGCCGGCAGTGACCTGGCCACAGGCGCGGGTGCTCTGGGCACGGAAATGAGCCAGGGTGCGACGCGGGCTTCGGCAGGGCTTTGGGCCGCCACCACCGCGCTGGCCGGGCGCACCGTGGACTACAGCAGGGCAGACGCTGGTCGCCAGTGGGACCGCTTTGTGGTCGGGTTTGCGGCCGTCCCCAAGGAACAGCTTGCGCAAAATCTGGCCTCCGTGCGGGACAGCGTTGCCTTGTCCAATTTCGTGCAAGCTTTCAACAAATCCGACGCGTGGCGCGAAAAGCATTCCGGCGAAATGCGCAATATCGTGGTCGGGACCTGGAACGATTATGCAAAGGATGCAAAGGAGCCGTTCACTTCCGCGGGGGCAGAGATCGATCATGCCAATCCGGAAACCGGTTACAGCTTCGCGTACCTGAAGGCCCTGAGCTGGGCGCTGGAGGGAATTTTCTGGGACGCCACCATCAAGCCGGCAGGCAAACTCGCGGGCGCATCGCTCGGCTACATCGTCGTAAACGGAGCGGCAATTCCGGTGATCGTCACGCAGGAGGCTGGGGCGGTGGCCAATGTGGCTGTGCAGGTTACGTGGAACGCGGCAGCCTCTGCCTATGATGTGACCGCGCCGACAGCAATGGCCGCGCTGGCGGGTGTGTTTGGCGCGGCGGAACTGGCCGGCGGGCACGCGCTTGCCGGCGGGGAAATTGCAGCCGGCGGTTTGGCGAGTGGCGCAACCTGGAGCGGCGGCAAAGCCGCGGCCGGCGCCACGGTGTTGGGCGGATACGTGGCGGGCGGGACCGTGTATGCGGGCGCGCCCATCGCTGCGGTAGGTGTGGCGGGTGCAGGCGGCGCGGCAGGCATAGCCACCGCGGCGGGCGCCGCCACGGCGGGCATGGGAGTGGCCGCGACGGGAACCGTTGCGGGTGGGGGCGGATATGTGGGGGGCAAGGCGGTGCAGCTTGCGGGCGCGCCCATCGCTGCGGTAGGTGTGGCGGGTGCAGGCGGCGCGGCAGGCATAGCCACCGCGGCGGGCGCCGCCACGGCGGGCATGGGAGTGGCCGCGACGGGAACCGTTGCGGGTGGGAGCGGATATGTGGGGGGCAAGGCGGTGCAGCTTGCGGGTGCGCCCATCGCTGCGGCGGGCGTGGTGGTTGCGGGCGGCACTGCAGGGGCGGCCACCGCGGCGGGCGCCGCCACGGCGGGCGCGGGGGTGGCCGCGACGGGGGTTGTCGCGGGAGGTGGCGGCTACCTGGCGGGCACGGCTGTGCAATATCTGGCTGCACCGCTTTCCATGGCGGGCGTAGCTGGCGTCGGCGGTACCGCAGGCGTGGTGACTGGCGGGGGGGAGGCCCTCGCTGGTGCCGGCGTGGCCGCGGCCGGCGGCGCGGCGGAGGCGGCCACGCGGGTAGCCGGGCTCTCGGCAGAAGGTGCGGTACTGGGCGGCGGCACAGCGGCGTCCGTGGCAGTTGGCGGCGCGGTGGGCACCTATTATTTGTCCAAGGCGGTTGTGGTCCCAGTTGGGCATCATTTGGGCTCGGGCGTCGTCCTGAGTTACGACGCCATGGCTCAATTGGGCGCGCAGGCCGTACTCGCGGTGAGCGACGCCGCGTACATGGTGCTTTCGCTGGAAGGCCCCGTGGAAGCACCCAAGTGGGTGTTGTACGCCATCAAGGGGAAGCTGGGCAAGGGCGAAAATCTGCCGCCCGGCGCCATTGTCGACCTCAAGGGCATGCAGCAGGCGGGCGAGACGCTGGTTGCCGTGCCGGCCAGCCCGGAGGAAGTGAAGCGGGTGGTGGATGCCGTTCCCGGCCAGTTGCCCGTGATGCGCCAGCCCGAAACGACTCATCCCGAAGTGACCGCGCTCGCCCCTGCGCCAGCCCAGACGCAACAACTCCAGACGCAACAGGTCCAAATGCCGCAAACGCAACCGGCACAGCCCTGAATGCGAGGCATGGGTTTGCGCGATCCAACATGCTGATTTAATGCCTGTGTCCGTCGCACCCGGACGTGCGGTTCGAAACAATGCGACTCGCCCGTCGAAAGAGCTTGACTTTCGCCTCCGCACTCGCATAGCATGTTCCCACTTGGCAAACTTACCGAAAGGTAAGGACGCAAAGTCTCCGGCCTAAGGGAAACTATGGTAGCGGGACCGCCTTACGGATGCATCCGTCCGTATGTCCATGCACATGTTGTGCAGAACGCCGTCCATCCGTTGCTCCCTTTAGCCATTGCATATCAGGGCGTGAAGGGGTGGTGCTATGGATACTCAGGGCGGAAAAAGAATACGGCGGGCGCTGGTTTTCACCTCGTTGTTGCTGGCTGCATGCGGCGGCGGTAACCAGAGCCAGACCCAGACCCAGACCCTGGCCGCTGCGGCGGCGGCCTCTCCCGCTGTCACGTCAACCGGCACGGATTTCTACCTCACGCTGCCCGACCATCTCTGTGTTAGCAGCCCCGCGCTGTGCAACAACACCCCGGTCACCGACAAGCTCATCGTGGCAGCTGCCGCCGCGACCACGGGCAATGTGACCTTCAACGGCGTGACCACGCCGTTTTCAGTGGCTGCGGGCGCCGACACGGTGATTACCCTGGATCCGGCCGTGGTGCTGACAACGAACGAGACGGTTGAGCCGAAGGCCATCCACGTCACGGCGCAGGCGCCGGTCTCCGTGTATGTGGTTTCGGAAAATGCGACGTCGGCGGATGGCTACATGGGATTGCCGACCCCGGGGCTGGGCACCAACTTCTATGTGATGTCCTATGCCAGCACCGGCTACACCGGATCGGAATTCGCGGTGGTGGGGACCCAGAACACCACCACGGTCACCATCACACCCACGGCTGCGGGCGCGACCAAGCCTGCCGGCATGCCGTTCACCGTCGTGCTGAACGCAGGAGAAACCTACCAGCTGCAGAATCCCGCTAACGCGGACATGACCGGAACGCATGTCACTTCGGACAAGCCGGTTGCAGTATTCGGCGGGCATCGCTGCAGCGATGTGCCGTCGGGGGTTGGCTACTGCGACTATTTGGTCGAGGAGCTTCCCGACGTCTCCGTGTGGGGCAAGACCTTCCATACTTCACCGTTCAGCGGCCGCGCGCGTTACACGGTGCGCATCATTGCTTCCCAGAACGGAACCACCATTGCCACCACCCCGGCCGGGCTAATTCCCGGGACTCTGAATGCAGGCCAGTTCGCCGAGCTCACCCTCACCGGAAATGTCGAATTTGTCGCCAGCAGTCCGGTGCTGCTGGCGCAGTACATGCGGGGCTACGCGGATGATGCCGCAGGCAAGGGCGATCCGAGCATGGTGTTGGTGACGCCCGCGGAACTCGCCACGTCCAGTGCCACGTTCGGCGTGTATGGTCTTGCGGGGACGACAGGGGATTACATCAACGTAGTGGCCGAAACCTCGTCCCTTGCGACCCTCACCCTCGACAGCGTGGCCGTGAATGCCGCACTGTTCGTTCCTATCGGCGGCACCAGCCTGTACTCGGTGGGCACGATCCCCGTCGCGCCGGGAGCGCATGCGCTGGCCGGCACTGCGCCTTTCAGCGCACTCATCTACGATTTTGGCATCCCCTCGAATGCCGTTTCTTATGCCTATCCCGCGGCGACCATGTTGTCTTTGGCTGCCGCGTCTGCGCCGGCCCCGGCTCCGCCCGTCCCGCCTGCTCCGCCTGCTCCGCCTGCTCCGCCTGCTCCAGTTCCGCCGGCCCCGCCCGCCCCGGGCAGCTGTGACACCCAGCACCATGGCGAAGGCGGCAAGGCGCAGGAGGATCACCACCGCGACGGTCAAACCGGCGAATCCCCTCAATCGACCGAAGGCGGCGGGCACGACAAGGATCACGAGTGCCGCGAATAGCCATGGCGCATCCTGGAACAAATTGCGGGGCAGAAAAAAGGCGGGATAGCACGCTGCGTCCCGCCGTGCTGGCGTCCGTCATTTTCGGGCTGATGGCAGGGGGTGCCTTTGCGCAAGGTGTCGCACCGCAGGCGGCGGCCTCCAAAAACGCAGCGGCGCGCGCAGATGATGCCGCGTACGAGGAGGCGTTGCGCAAGGCGGACGAACTGATCAAGGACGGCGAACCCGGCAAGGCGTATGCGCTGCTGGAACCCCTGGAGTTCGACCACGCCGGGGAGGAGCGCTTTGACTACCTGATCGGCATCGCCGCGCTCGATAGCGGCAAGCCGGACAAGGCGACGTTCGCTTTCGAGCGCGTGCTGGCGGCAAACCCTGCCGCAGCCGCCGCCCGCCTCGATATGGCCAGGGCCTATTTCCAGCTGGGTGACCTTGCCCGCGCCAAGACGGAATTTCTTGCCGTGTCCAGACTGGATATTTCCGCCACGGCGCGCGCCAATGTCGAGAAATACCTCGACGAGATCGAGGCGAGGGAATCGGGTGCGCACACGCGCATGAGCGGGTATGTGGAGGGCACCGCCGGGCACGACAGCAACGTCAACTTTTCCAGCAGCCAGGCGCAGATCGTGGTCAATGCGATTCCGGTCGGACCGGTCACCCTCGCCCCGGCCAACCTCGAAACGCCGGATGCGTACCGCGCGGTCGCCGCAGGCGGCGAAGTCCGGCACGACCTGAACGAGAACTGGCAGCTGGATGCCGGGGCGGACTGGAGAAGGCGCGTCTACAATTTTGAGAGCCAGTTCGACGCTTTTGGCCTGGAGGGCCGCGCGGGCGTGGCGTACGAAGCGAAGACCGAGCGCTTCCACGTGGGATTTGCAGGCGGCCGCAACCGGCTGGGCGGGGCTTACAGCTACGACGATTCCGGCATCGCCGGCGAATGGCGCCACACTTTTAGCCCTGCGAACCAGGCGAGCGTGTTTGTTCAGCGGACGAAATATCGCTACGCCGACCTGGTGATGCAGCCTAATGATTTCGACCAGCAGGCTTTCGGCGTGGGCTGGCTGCATGTGACGGCGGACGGGAGGGCCACTCTGTCCGCGGGCGTGTATCGCGGCACCGAACAGGATGTCTCGGCGCTCATCACGGCCGCAACGCCGAGCGGGGGTCGTGCCGATGGCCCCCGGCGGTTCAGCGGGTTTCGCATCGGCGCCCAGGCCGCGGCGGGCGAGGAGACGACCCTGTTCATAAGCGGAGGCGTGCAGGCAGGAAATTACGAGCGCACGAATCCCTTGTTTTTGCGGCTGCGCAACGACCGGTATTCCGACGTGACCGCAGGCGCGAACTGGAGCTTCGCCAAACGGTGGATGCTGCGGCCGCAGCTGAATTTCGCGAAGAACAGCTCAAACATCGTGATCTACAGCTATATCAGGAGAGATGTATCACTGACCATTCGCCGGGATTTCCGGTGAAGCAACGAGAGGAAGGAGAGTGCCATGAATACCGCAAGAAATATCGCTGGCATCCTGGTTGCCGGCCTGATGTTGATGGGAAGCCAGGCCTCATATGCAGGCATTGCCGGCAAAGTCCAGTTCGCCAGCGGCAGCGTGCAGCTTGTCAGTGCCGACGGCAAGTCGCATGCCCTGCACAAGGGCGAACTGATCAGCGAGAACGACACCGTCGCTACCGCCAAAGATTCCACCGCGCAAATTCGCATGCTGGACGGCGGGCTGATTGCCATCAGGCCGGAGTCGGAACTCAAGTTTGACACCTTCGTGTTCGATGGCGAGCAGGACGGCAGCGAGAAAAGCTTTTTTAGTTTGCTCAAGGGGGGTATGCGCGCCATCACCGGGCTGGTTGGGCAGATTCATAAGCCGAATTACCGCATCAGTACGCCGACGACCACCATCGGCATACGCGGCACCGACCATGAAACCTACGTCGTCGTGCCGGGAAGCGCGTTGGCGGCAACCGTGCCGGTAGGCACCTACAACAAGGTGAACGCCGGAGGGACGGTCATGACCAACGCGGCTGGAGCCGTGAATATCCAGCCCAACCAGATGGGCTACGCCGGGGCGTCCAGCCAGGCGCCGCAGCTGCAGCCCGTCAATCTCGCGATCTTTACGGTGTCTCCTGCGCCCGCGCCCCAGTCAACGTCGGGCAAAAGCCAGGTGCGGGCCACGTCGGTCGTCGACAATTCCGTGCTGGGGCAAGGCGCAATCCAGGGAACCGCAGGCGTCGCCTCTTTGGCCAACTCGGGGCGTGCGCCGATCATTGGCAAGTTCGGCGGTGTCACCGCACCGGCGCAGACCATCATTTTCTGAACCCCTCTGGCCATTGAGTCTCCTCTCATGGCTCCCTCGGCAGGCCCGCTTCGGCGGGCCCTTTTTTGGGTCGCAGAAGTCCTGGCTCTTCGCTGCACCGTCATCCTTAAGGAGTCACGGAACCTGCCGGGTCCGGACTAGATTGACCCAGTTGTCGGCGTGGTGTACTGTCCTTGAATTTTTCGACCGCCATAGTAAACTATCCACGTTGGCAAACTTATCGAAAGGTAAGGACGCAAAGTCTCCGGCCTAAGGCGAACCCAGCTGGGAACTACGGTAGCGGGACTGCGACATGGAAACCCTTTTCCATGCTCTGCTCGTTACGTCTCCCGCGCGATGGTCGACCACCGTCTTCAACTGCTCGGCCAGCGCGAGGGTCCCCTTGCCCGGCAATAAGGTGCGACATTTCAGAAACTTTTTCCGTACTCGAGGCACAATGAACAACCTGACAATCCCAAGGATTCTGCTGGTCTGGCTGGCATCGCTGATGGCAAGCGCGGGCGCGGCCGAAATCTCCGGGGCGGGCGCCACTTTTCCGGCCACGATATACAAGGCATGGGGGAAAGCATACCAGGAGCGAACTGGTATCCAACTGAACTATCAGCCTACCGGCTCCGGCGATGGCATCAAGCAAATCGAGGCGAAGGCAGTCTTTTTTGGCGCGTCGGACATGCCCCTCAAGCCAGAGAAGTTGCAGGCAGACGGGCTGTTTCAATTCCCGACCGTGGTGGGCGGTGCAGTTCCGGTCATTAACCTGGCCGGCGTCGACGTCGGAACCTTCAGGCTGGACGGACCGACTCTGGCGGATATTTTCATGGGCAAGATCACCCGCTGGAATGCCCCTGCGATCGTGGCGCTCAATCCTGGCATTCCCCTGCCGAACGAGCCCATCAACGTGATACATCGGTCCGACGGCTCCGGTACCACCTTCATCTTCACCGATTATCTGTCCAAGGTCAGTGAGGAATGGAAAGCCACCATGGGAGAGGGCACGACCGTCCCGTGGAAAGTGGGCATCGGCTGCCGCACCAACCTGCTCATTCCGGTTTGCCTGTACCAGACCAACAATTCCATCTCCTATATGGACTATGCCTACGCGGAAAAAACGGGCATGAACATCGTCCAGGTGAAGAACCGCGACGGCAAATTCGTTACCGCGAGCGGCGCGGCGTTCAAGGCTGCGGCCGCCTTTGCCAAATGGGAGCCGTCCGAGACCGGATTCTATGAGATCCTGACCGATGAGCCGGGTCCAACGACCTGGCCGATCGCCGGCGCTACCTTCATTCTGGTGTACAAGGTGCAGGATAAGCCGGGCAACGGAAAGGAAGTGTTGAATTTCTTCAGCTGGGCATATAACCAGGGAGACGAGATGGCGGCCGAATTGGGGTATGTGCCGCTTCCCGACGCGGTCCACCAGCGCGTGCGCGCAGAATGGGGGGCGCAGATCAAGGATGCCGCGGGCAAGCCCATCTGCCCGCAAGGCTGCGAGCCCCCGAAAAGCCCATAGCGATCGGATCCGGGTCCGTCCGGCTGCAGCCCGGCGCATCGCGCGGGCTGCAGCCGGCCCCATTCTCTGCTAGATTAGCGCGTATTCAAATATCACAGGCGCATTCCGCCGGGCAGTCAGATGGAAAACATATTGCCGGTATATCAATACCCTGCCTTGACCGTGCTGATCGACGACAGCCCGAGCTTTCTGGAGAGCCTCATATTCAAGCTCACGCCCCAGCTTGAGTGCAGGGCTTTCCACGATCCGCGGGCCGCGCTCACGTGGCTGCAACAAGCCTCCGGGCATCGCGGAAACGACACTCACGAACCCATACGCGTCGGATTCGACGAGGATAGCGATTCCCTGGAGCGACGCAGCGTCTCCATCTATCTTGATCGTATCTACCGTATTGCGACGGACCGGCGGCGTTTCGATTTTCCGGCCGTCCTTGTCGTCGACTATGCGATGCCGCAGATGAATGGCGTGGAGTTTTGCGCGGCAGTGAAGAACCTGCCATGCAAGAAGATATTGCTCACCGGCCAGGCAGAGGAAAGGGTCGGGATCGATGCGTTCAACCGGAAGCTGATCGATTGCTTCATCAAAAAGAGCGACCCCGCCGCGCTAGAGCGCCTCGTCCCGGAAATTGTCAGGTTGCAGGACGAGTTTTTTGCTGCGCAGACACGCACGCTGCGCGATCTGCTGTCGCGGCATGTGTATACGTTTCTTTCGGATCCTGTGATGGGGGCGGTCGTGCGACAGCTGGCCGCCCGTTACCGCTTCGTCGAACACTACTTGTTTCCCAACCCGCCCGGCATTCTTTTCTTCGACAACCACGGCAAGGCCACCCTCATGGTGATAGAGACTGCAGGCGGCCTGACCGCGCATCTCGAGATAGCCGAGGACCAAGGCGCCCCCCCCGAATTACTCGCGGCGCTGCGTGAACTACGGGTAGTCCCGTTTTTTTCCGATTCCGGCGGAATGTACGTGAAGGAGATCGGCGAAAACTGGTTGTCGTATTGCCTGCCGCCCCAGGTCTGCCAGGGGCGGCAGCCCTACTACTGGGCGCTGTTCGACCTTCCGCCCCAGTATTTGCATGAGCCCGTGTATTCCCATGCGGAATTTCTCATGGACCGGGGGGGCGGCTTGCAGGAGGGCGCGGCCCGATAACACTCGTGGGTTGCCGGTCTCGCGCACGGACTATTGCCGCAGGATCCAGAAGATCAGCGACAGCCCAAGCGAGACCAGAATGCTCTAAGTCAGCGGAAAATAGAATTCGAAGCTTCCGCGCCTGACGTGAACGTCGCCGGGCGGGTGTTCGATCCCCAGCCACGCGAGCCAGGGCCAGCATAGCCCGGCCAGGACCAGCGCGATGCCGGATGATGAGCCACTTCGCCATGGGTCGCCTCCGCCAAGGACCTGGTACGCAACGCCAAAGACTGGGCGTTGGCGAGCCACGAGGCGGTGCACGCGAGGCGCGGGTGCGGCACACTAAAATTCAAGCATACGTCCACTCGATGCCGACCATCTCAACTTATCGCGGCAGATTCGCCCCATCGCCCACGGGTCCGCTGCACTTCGGCTCGCTCGCCGCGGCGCTGGCCAGCTACCTGGACGCCAGGCATCACGATGGGGTGTGGTTGGTGCGCATGGAGGACCTCGATGCGCCGCGCACCGTGGCCGGTGCGGCGGGCGGGATTCTGCGCACGCTGGAATCGTTCGGCATGCAGTGGGACGAGCACGTTGTCTACCAGGGCGATCGCGGCGTAGCCTACGAAGAAGCGCTGCACAGGCTGCGCGAGCTCGGGGTGGCCTACCCGTGCGCCTGCACGCGCAAAGAAATCGCGGATTCTGCGCTGCATGGCATAGACGGCCAGATCTATCCGGGGACCTGCCGCAACGGCATTCCGGCGGGAAGGGAGGGGCGGGCATGGCGGGTGCGCACCGACCGCGTTCCCCCGGGCGGCGAGGAAGACCGGCAAGGACCGACTGCATTCGATGATGCGCTGCAAGGGCATGTCGCACAGCATCTGGAGCGGGAGATCGGCGACTTCGTTGTGCGCCGCGCCGATGGCCTGTTCGCCTACCAGCTGGCGGTCGTGGTGGACGACGCGTTCCAGAAAATCACCCATGTGGTACGCGGCGCGGACCTGCTGGCATCCACGCCGCGTCAGATCTACCTGCAGCGGATGCTCGGCCTGCCCACCCCGCATTACATGCATTTGCCGGTTGCGGTGAACGAGGCAGGGGAGAAGCTGAGCAAGCAGACGCAGGCGGCGCCCGTCCGTTGCGCTGACGCCCCGGATACGCTGTGGCAGGCGTTGTCCTTCTTGCGGCAGCAACCGCCGGAAGCCTTGCGCGGCGAAGCCGTCAGCGTAATCCTGCAATGGGCGACGGAAAATTGGCGGCCGGAAAGCCTGCGCGGCCTCAGGGTGCTGCCGGTGCCGGCGGGCGTGAACCGGCGAGCGATGTCTTGCCCGGAGACGTTCCGGCCAGGAATGGATTGATCTGGAAAAATTCAGTCCGTCACAATGGCGACACGCGCGGTCAGCGCGCACAGCAGTTCATAGCTGATGGTTCCCGCGGCATGCGCCACTTCTTCCACCGGCAGGCCTTCTCCCCATAGCGTGACGTCGCTGCCCACCTGGGCATGCGGCAGCGTGCTCAAGTCGACGCACAGCATGTCCATGGAGACGCGCCCCAGCGTACGGGTACGCAGCCCATCCACGAGCACCGGCGCGCCGGTCGAGGCGTGGCGCGGATAGCCGTCGCCATAGCCGCAGGCGACAACACCCATGCGGACCGCGCGATCGGCGCAGTAGGTTCCCCCGTAGCCGACGCATTCGCCCGCGCGCAATTCGCGTACCGAAATGATCCTGCTGCGCAGCGTCATCACCGGCTTGAGTCCGAGCTCCTGGGCGCCGGTCCCCTGGAACGGGGAGGCGCCGTAGAGCATGATGCCGGGCCGCACCCAATCGGCGTGGGATTGCGGGTAGCGCAGCAGCGCAGCGGAATTTGCCAGCGAGCGTGCCGCGCGATAGGGGGCAGCCAGCTCGCCGAACACCTGCAGCTGTGCGGCTACGCCCGTTGCCTCGTCCGCGTGGGAAAAATGCGTCATCAGCGTGACCTCGCGCACTGCGGGGTGCGCCTTGAGCTTTTCCATCGCCGCAGGCACATCGTTGGGCGCGAAGCCCAGCCGGTTCATGCCGCTGTTCACTTTCAGCCATACCGCCAGCTTGCTGCTGCTGTGCGGAGCGGCATCGAGCATGGCCAGCTGATGCGGGCTGTGTACCACGGTGGCGAGGCCGTGACCCGCCATGCGCGGCAGTTCCTCCGGTGCGAAGGCGCCTTCGAGCAGCAGGATGGTCTGGCGAAACCCGGCTTCGCGCAGGCGGAGAGCGTCGCGCAGGTCAAGCACCGCGAAGCCATCGGCGGCATCCAGGGCCTCTGCGCAGCGCAGCAGGCCGTGGCCGTAGGCATCGGCCTTGATCACGGCCATGATGCGTGCGGACGTTGCGCGGCGCGCGATGTGCAGGTTGTGCTGCAACGCAGAAAGGTCAATGCGGGCGGCGATGGGGCGGGACATCGATGGTGCGGGAGGTGCAAGGTTCATTGCCCGCAATGATAGCAGGCATCGCCCGTTTCATGTTATAAGGTGAGCTTCGCGCAAGCACCCAATACCTGTTGATGGCACTCGGTTTTTATATCATTCTGGCAGCGCAATTCTTCTCCGCGCTCGCAGACAATGCGCTGCTGTTTGCCGCCATCGCCCTGCTGGAGGACCTGCACGCCCCGGATTGGCAGACGCCGCTGCTGCAAAACGCCTTCGTTGCTTCGTATATTGTGCTGGCCCCGTTCGTTGGCGCTTTCGCCGATTCCATGCCCAAAGGGCGGGTAATGTTCATCAGCAACAACTTCAAGATCATCGGCTGCGTCGCCATGCTGTTGGGGGTCAACCCGTTGCTGGCCTACGGCATCGTCGGCTTCGGCGCGGCCGTCTATTCGCCGGCCAAGTACGGCATACTCACCGAATACCTGCCGCCGCAGAAGCTGGTGGCGGCAAACAGCTGGATGGAAGGGCTGACCGTCGCTGCCATCATATTGGGGGCCGTGCTGGGCGGGGCGCTGCTCAAGCCGGCGGTGGCCTCGCACCTGCTGCATCTGTGGGACGTGCCGCTGATCGACACCGGCATAGACACTGCGCCCAAATTGGCCATGGTGGTCATCACCCTGGTCTACATGCTGGCGGCCTTGTTCAACCTCTACATTCCGCGCGTCGCGGTGGATCACAAGCCGTTGCGCCGGAACCCGCTTTTCCTGATGAGGGATTTTGCACACTGCTTCAGGCTGTTGTGGAAGGATCCGCTCGGGCGGGTGTCGCTGGCGGTGACCACGCTGTTCTGGGGCGCGGGCCGCACCCTGCAGCTGCTGGTTTTGGCCTGGGCGGCCTACGTGCTGCATTACGACAAGAGCGCAGGCGCGAACCTAACCGCCACGGTGGCCGTCGGCATTGCCATCGGCGCGGTGCTCGCGGCGCACTTCGTGAAGCTTGAGCATGCCGTCAAGGTGCTGCCGATGGGCATCGGCATGGGCCTGCTGGTGCTGGTGATGATCCCGGTGAAAAGCGCGGTGCTGGCCGTTGTGCTGCTGCTCGCCATCGGCGCCATGGCGGGCTATTTCGTGGTGCCGATGAACGCCCTGCTGCAGCATCGCGGCCACCTGCTGATGGGGGCCGGCAGCTCCATCGCGGTGCAGAATTTCAACGAGAACCTCAGCATCTTCCTCATGCTGCTGCTGTATTCGGGCATGGAAATGCTCCACTTGCACCTGTTCGTGATCGTCACCGTGTTCGGACTGATGCTGTCCGGTATCATGGGCGCGCTGTATATGCGCCACGGGCGCGACCAGGATCGCGCGAAAATCTAGGGAAAAGCTGAATAAGTCGTTACACCGGCGGAGGCCGGTGTCCGGTTCATTGAAATCACCGGATTCCGGCCTGCCCCCGCAAAGGGGGACGCCGTGGTTGTAAGGGGTGAAGCCCCAAGAACACACGCAGCCCCCGCGAGGGCCGTGGTTCTAAGGGGCTGAAGCCCCAAGAACACACGCAGCCCCCGCATGGGGGACGCCGTGGTTCTAAGGGGCTGAAGCCCCAAGAACACACGCAGCGCCGGAATGACGAATTGGGCTTATTCAGGTTTCCCTAGCGGGAACCTGCCGCTGTCCTCACTGCCAGGCACAGGTCGTCCCAGGCCTTGGCCTTGTCCAGCGGCGTGCGTAGCAAGTAGGCGGGGTGATAGGTCGCTATCAGGGGAATGCCGTGGAAATCGTGCACTGCGCCGCGCAGCGAGCCCAGCGCGGCGTCGCGCCCGAGCAGGGAGGTGGATGCGGTCTTGCCCAGCGCTACGATGATTTTGGGCTGGATCAGCGCGATCTGTCGGTGCAGATAGGGGGTGCAGGTGGCGATCTCATCGGCTTCTGGCGTGCGGTTGTTGGGCGGACGGCATTTGACGACGTTGGCGATGTACGCGTTGTCGCCGCGCTTGAGCTTGATGGAGTGCAGCATGTTGTCGAGCAGTTTGCCCGCCTGGCCAACGAACGGCTCACCCTGAATGTCCTCGTCCGCCCCAGGCCCTTCGCCGACAAACAGCCAATCCGCCTTTTCGTCTCCTGCGCCGAACACCGTCTGCGTGCAGGCTGCGCGCAGACGGCAGGCCGTGCAGTCGCGCACCATGATTTTCAGGCCGGGCCAGGGCAGCCCGGCGATCAGTTCCTCGCGCGCGGTTGCCGCCGCATCTGCGGCCCCGGGCGCGGCGGACACGGCAACAGGGTGGACAAAGGAAGTTTCATGTTGCGCGTCCCGCGGTGGCGGCGTGACAGAAGCGCCGACGCCGCCATCCTCCCGCCGCTTCCACAGCGGGTGGAGGTTGAGCTCGCGCAATATGGCTTCGTCTCTCTTCACAACAACCGCTCCATCACAATGGCATCTTCGCGCGCATTTTCGTCAGCCGGATAATAGCCGCGCCGCAAACCGATCTCGCGGAAGCCGCCCCGGCGGTACAGCGCCAGGGCCGCGGCGTTGGAGGGGCGCACCTCCAGGAGCACGCGACGCGTGCCCAGCCCGCGCGCAATATCCAGTATCTTGCCGAGCACTTCCGTGCCCAAGCCTTGGCGCTGGTGTCCGGCGGCGATGCCTATGGTCAGCAGGTGCGCCTCGTCCACCGATGGCATGAGTACGGCATAACCTACCATGGCTCCGGCCAATACGGCTACTTTGCACACATAACCGGAATCCAGGGAGTCGGCGAAATTGCCCGCGGTCCAGGGGTGGCGATAGATGCTCTCCTCGATGCGCATCACTTCCCGGATGTCCTCGTAGTCCATATCGCGCAGCGTTATCGCGATTTCGTTTTTCATCATCGCTCGCTGGTCTTCAGCGCCACTTTGTCGCGAAGGTACAGCGGCGCCGCCTCGGCGGCGTCCGTTCCGTGCCCGGCGGCAAACAGCGGGGCAGCGAGTTCTGCGACGGCGGAAGCCTGCGGCACGGCGGTCGCATCCACCGCCAGAAAATTCGCAACGTGGCGCGCGCGCAGTTGCTCGTGATGCACGAGGAAACCGCTGCCCGCGCCGAGCCATTCCTGGCCTTCGACCGCGGGCATATCCTGCGGCAGACATAGCTGCGGTTCCCATACCGTGGCCCATGCCCCCCCGCGCTTTTCGTAGGCAGCGCAATACACCTCAGCCATGCGCGCATCCAGCACCGCAACCACCTTGTCGTGCCCCGAACCCTGTGCCAGGGCCTGCAGCGTACAGATGCCCATCACCGGCTTGTCCGCTCCCAGCGCCAGGCCTTGCGCCGCGCTGCACGCGATGCGCACTCCCGTGAAGGAGCCCGGCCCGGCGCCAAAGGCGATGCCGTCGATGTCGGGAAGTTTTACCCCGGCCTGGCGCAGCAAATCGTCCAGCATGGGGATCAGCACCTCGGAATGCTTCTGCCCCACCAACTGGCGGCGATCGCTCACCGCCCCATCCTGCCACAGGGCGACCGAGCAGTATTCGGTGGAAGTTTCCAGCGCCAAAATCCGCATCAGGCTGTCAGCAACAACGCTACGGCTTCCGCCGCGATGCCTTCGCCGCGTCCGGTGTAGCCCAGCCTCTCCGTGGTGGTGGCCTTCACGTTGACGGCGTTCATGGCAATGCCGAGGTCGGAGGCGATGTTTTCCACCATCTTCCCGATATGCGGCGCCATCTTGGGGGACTGGGCAATGATGGTCGCATCCACGTTGCCGATGCGGAAGCCGGCGTTGGTCACCATGCGCGCCACCTCGCGCAGCAGGATGCGGCTGTCTATGTTTTTGAATCTTGCATCGGTATCCGCAAAATGGCGGCCGATGTCACCCAATGCTGCCGCACCCAGCAGCGCATCGCAGATCGCGTGCAGCAGCACGTCTGCGTCGGAGTGGCCGAGCAGTCCCTTGCCGTACGGAATCTCCACGCCACCGATGATCAGCTTGCGGCCATCCACCAACTGGTGAACGTCGAACCCCGACCCTATTCTCATCGTTGCTGTCCTTCCCTCAACAACAGTTCCGCCAGGCGGATGTCCTGCGGATAAGTTACCTTGAAATTGGTGGACTCGCTTTCCACCAGCCTGGGATGCAGTCCCAGCGCCTCGATGGCCGAAGCCTCGTCGGTGACGTTGGGTGCGGTCTCCAGCGCTTCCAGCAGCAGCCCGGCGCGGAACATCTGCGGGGTCTGTGCCTGCCACAGCTGGTTGCGGTCCTCGGTGCGCGCAATGCGCGCGGCCCCATCGGCGCGCTTCAGCGTATCCGCCACCGGCACGGCGAGTATTCCGCCAACCTCGTCGTCGCGCAGTGCGGCGATCAACCGGGACAGCTGTGCCCGCGTCAGGCAGGGGCGGGCTGCATCGTGCACCAGCACCCACTCGTCAGGCTCCAGTTCCGAGGCCATCAGGCCGTTAAGAACGCTTTCCGCGCGCGTTGCACCGCCGCAGTAGAGCGGTTGCAGCCTATCGCCGAAGGCAGACCAGTCGTACCCATGGAACTGGGTATCCTCGGGCGATAACACCACGAACACCGTGGTGATCTCGGCGCACGCGCATAACGTGGCCAGCGAGTGGTAAATCATGGGCTTGCCGGACAGCGGCAGGTACTGTTTGGGCACCGCACTGCCCATGCGGGAACCGGACCCGGCGGCCGGAACGAGAGCATAAAATTCTGGCATCCGCTAATTGTAATGGATAAAGGACTGCCTGCTTGCCTTATAATATCCGCCCTTGCTGCCTGCGCTTCTCCCATGCTGTTTTCCTCGCCCCATCCTCGCCCGCGCTACACCAATCTGCACGGTTCGTCCGACGCGCTGGCACTGGCGCAGTTTGCGCAGAAAACGGCGCCGCTGGCGGTGATCGCCGCCAACGCCCTGGAGGCGCAGCGTCTGGCGGAGGAGATCCCGTTCTTCAACCCGGCCTTGCGCGTGCACTTGCTGCCGGACTGGGAGACCCTGCCATACGACCACTTTTCGCCGCACCAGGATCTGGTCTCCGAACGGCTGGCCACACTGCACCATATCCGCACCCAGGCATTCGACATCGTAGTGGTGCCGGTGACCACGGTGCTGTATCCGCTGCCGCCGGTCAGCTACATGGCCGCCTACACTTTCTTTTTGAAGAAGGGCGAGCGCCTGGACATCGATGCCTTCCGCGCGCAGATGACGCTGGCAGGCTATACCCATGTGCAGCAGGTGCTCACGCCCGGCGAATACTGCGTGCGCGGGGGGCTGATCGACCTGTTCCCGATGGGCAGCGCGCTGCCCTACCGCATCGACCTGTTCGACAACGACATCGAGACCATCGCCACCTTCGACGTGGACAGCCAGCGCACCCTGTATCCGGTGCCTGAAATACGTTTGCTGCCGGCGCGCGAATTTCCGCTGGACGAAAAGGGGCAGGCGCACTTTCGTCAGAGGTATCGTGAGCGCTTCGAGGGCGACCCGTCGAAATCCGGCGTCTACAAGGATGTGAGCAAGGGCATCGCGCCTGCGGGCATCGAGTATTACCTGCCGCTGTTCTTTGAAGAAACCGCCACGCTGTTTGATTACCTGCCGCAACACACCATGCTGTGCGTGCACCACGATGTCGACGAGGCCATCGCCGGCTTTGCCAGGGACGCCGCCTCGCGCTACAACCTGTTAAGGGGCGACCCGCAGCGGCCCCTGTTGGAGCCGAAGGAACTGTTCCTGGACGCGGAGCAGTTTTTTATCCGCGTAAAGGACTTTGATCGGATCGATGTTGTCGCGGCGGTCGCCCCCTCGCCCCTAGCCCGTCTCCCGGCGGGCAATGCCGAGGCCCTCTCCCACAGTGCAAAAGCTGGGGTGAGGGAGCAACCCAAAAGTCTGACCGCCTGTCCCACCGCGCCGCTGCCCGACATCGCCGTCGACCGCCGTGCCGATGTGCCGACCCAAGCCTTCCAGAGTTTCCTGCAAGACTACCCCGGCCGCGTGCTGCTCCTGGCCGACAGCCTGGGGCGGCGCGAAATCATGGCCGACTACTTGCAAGGCCACGGGCTGAAACCCGTGCCGTGCGAGAACTACGCTGGTTTCCTCGAGGCCCGGGAAGGTTTCATGCTCACGGTGGCCGCGGTGGGCAACGGCTTTATCCTCACCGACGATAACCTTGCCATCATCACCGAGAGCGAGCTCTACGCGCAGCAGGGCAGGGTGCGCGGCGCGCGTGCTGCCAAAAAAAGCAATGTCGAGGGCATGCTCCGCGACCTCACCGAGCTCAAGCCCGGAGACCCCGTGGTGCACGAGCAGCACGGCATCGCGCGCTACCGGGGGCTGGTGAACCTGGACCTTGGCGAGGGCGAGAACGAATTCCTGCTGCTGGAATATGCGGAGGGCGACAAGCTCTATGTGCCGGTGGCGCAGTTGCACGTCATCAGCCGCTACAGCGGCGGCGCGCCGGAAGCAGCGCCCCTGCATAAGCTGGGCAGCGGCGCGTGGGACAAGGCCAAGCGCCGCGCCATGCAGCAGGTGCGCGATGCCGCCGCCGAGCTGCTCAACCTCTACGCCCAGCGCGCCACGCGCAAGGGCCATGCGTTCAAGCTGAATTACCACGACTACGAATCCTTCGCGGCGGGTTTTGGCTTTGACGAAACGCCAGACCAGGCTGCCGCCATCGAGGCGGTGATCCTGGATCTGCAATCCGGCAAGCCCATGGACCGCCTGATCTGTGGCGACGTGGGCTTCGGCAAGACCGAAGTCGCGCTGCGAGCCGCTTTCATCGCGGCCATCGAGGGCAAGCAAGTCGCGGTGCTGGCGCCCACCACCCTGCTGGTGGAGCAGCACTACCAGAACTTCACCACGCGCTTTGCGGACTTCCCGGTGAAGATCGCCGAACTGTCGCGCTTCCGCTCCGCCAAGGAAACCACCCAGGCGCTGAAGGACATGGCGGAAGGAAAGCTCGACATCATTATCGGCACCCACAAGCTGATCCAGAAGGACGTGAAGTTCCACAACCTGGGACTGGTGATCATAGACGAGGAGCACCGCTTCGGCGTGCAGCAGAAGGAGCGGCTGAAGGCCCTGCGTGCCGAAGTGGATGTGCTGACCCTGACCGCTACCCCCATTCCGCGCACGCTAGCGATGTCGCTGGAAGGCCTGCGCGATTTTTCTGTGATCGCCACGGCACCCCAGCGCCGCCTGTCGATCAAGACCTTCGTCAGCAACTACAGCCAGGGCGTGATCCGCGAAGCCGTGCTGCGCGAATTGAAGCGGGGCGGGCAGGTGTATTTCCTGCACAACGAGGTGGAAACCATCCCCAACATGCTTGAAAAGCTGGAGGCGCTGCTGCCCGAGGCGCGCATCCGCGTGGCGCACGGCCAGATGGCCGAGCGCGAGCTGGAAGCGGTGATGCGCGACTTCACCCACCAGCGCTTCAACGTGCTGCTGTGCTCCACAATTATTGAGACGGGAATTGACGTTCCTACGGCCAACACCATCCTCATCAACCGCGCCGACCGCTTCGGCCTGGCCCAGTTGCACCAACTGCGCGGGCGCGTCGGGCGCTCGCACCACCAGGCCTATGCTTACCTGCTGGTGGACAACAAGGAAGGTCTTACCGCGCAGGCGAAGAAGCGGCTGGAGGCCATCCAGGCGATGGAGCAACTGGGCAGCGGCTTCTTCCTCGCCATGCACGACCTGGAGATACGCGGTGCGGGCGAAGTGCTGGGTGAATCGCAGAGCGGCGAGATGCAGGAGATCGGCTTCTCGCTCTACAACGACATGCTCTCCGCCGCCATCACCTCGCTCCGGCAGGGCAGGGAACCGGATATGGCGCATCCGCTGGGCGTCACTACCGAGATCAACCTGCACACCCCGGCGCTCCTGCCGGACGACTACTGCGGCGACATTCACCAGCGCCTGGTGATCTATAAGCGCCTTGCCAACTGCGCCACGCTGGAAGAACTGGAGGACATGCACCAGGAACTGATCGACCGCTTCGGCCTCCTGCCCGACCCGGCGCATGCGCTGCTGGATTGCCACCGGCTGCGCATCCTGGCCAAGCCTCTGGGCATCGCCAAGGTGGACGCTTCCTCGGAAGCGATCGTGATCCAGTTCGTGCCCGACCCGCCGATCGACCCGATGAAGATCATTTCCCTCATCCAGACCAAGCGCCATGTGAAGATGGCTGGGCAGGACAGGCTGCGGATCGAGTTGAAGTATTCGGATTTGAAGCAGAGGGTGCTGGCGGTGGTGAATTTCTTTAAAGAGTTGGCATAGGGATCCGCTTTGCCCTCCCTCCGGAACGGGGCGGCTCTGCAGGCAGCCCGTCATTCCCGCGCAGGCGGGAATTCGGCGATTAAACACGACCGCCTCGAAGCGGCGTATGGCTTCCTGAACGGCTCGGCGATGCTCATCGGGTTAGCACCGGGGTTACCGGCAGCAAGTTACTTTTCTCGGCAAGACAAGACAACGACGTTGCGGCGTCGACTTACCTTTAGGTAACTTGCCGCCGGGCAACCCCCGGCGCTAATCCGCGAGTGCCGCCAATCCCTCCGGACTGCATATATCGCTTCGCGGCCAATTCCATTGCTGGATTCCGGCCTGCGCCGGAATGACGCTGGCTGCCGGGTCGCCGCGGGCGCCAATCTACGCATGCCGCTGGAGGTACCGGAAACTCACAGAGTCTTCCCCCTCCTCAACCCTTCCCGGGGTGGGAGAGGGGGCCGGAGCCGCTCTCCCGCAGAGGCGCGCAACGCGCCTTGTTTGCCCGGCCACCCCACCACGAAACGCTCAATAATGAATTACAATGCGCCGTTTCCGAGCGCCACAAATCAAGCACGCAATTCCATGAACCTGATCCTCCAAGCCCCCCACGCCATCCCCTCCACCCAGCTGCAGCACATCGCCGGATTAACGGGAACCACCCGCACTGAGCAAGTCGCCACCCACGTGCATCGCCTGCGGGATGCGCAGCCGCACGAAGAGCTTGCCGCCTACTGCTACGAACACCAACTCGACTATGGCTTCGTGAAACCCGGCCAGACGCTGGCCGATTTCGGCCTGCTGGTGATGGACATGGACTCCACGCTGATTTCCATCGAGTGCATAGACGAGATCGCCGACATGCAGGGACTCAAGCCGCAGGTGGCGGCGATTACCGAGGCGGCGATGCGCGGCGAGATGGATTTCGCCGAGAGCCTGCGCCGGCGCGTGGCGCTGCTGGAGGGGCTGGAAGAGGGGGCGCTGCAGCGGGTGTATGACGAGCGCCTGGGGCTTAATCCCGGTGCGGAAAAGATGCTGGCCGCATTGAAGCAGCACGGGATCAAGACACTGCTGGTCTCGGGCGGCTTCGTGTTTTTTACCGAGCGGCTGAAGCAGCGCGTCGGCCTGGATTACGCCCGAGCCAACACACTGGAAATCGTCAACGGCCGACTGACCGGCAAGGTGCTGGGGCGCATCGTGGACGCGCAGGGCAAGGCGGAGGCGCTGATGCAGGTGCGCGACGAGCTGGGGCTGAAGGCGGAGCAGGTGATCGCGATGGGCGACGGCGCCAACGATCTGAAGATGATGGACCACGCAGGGGTGAGCATTGCCTACCACGCCAAGCCCGTGGTTCGCGCACAGGCCAGCTTTGCGCTCAATTTCGTCGGGCTGGATGGGTTGGTGAACCTGTTCGTCTGATTTTGCCGCCGTCCGTCGGGCGCGCGGCAGCCATGGGCAACAGGGCGGCCGAGTTGTGATAAAGTGCCTTTGCAGTTCCGGGGCAAAACTCTAATTCGAGAGGGTCGCAATGCAAGACGTAATCACGAAGCTGGTTGACGTGCCGTTCGCGCGGATGTTCGTATTGGCCGGTATCATCTTTCTGCTGGTCGCGGTGCTGGGCAAGGTCGAGGGCAAGATAGACCCCGGCCACATGGGCAGGATAGGCGCTTCCATTCTCGGCGTGGTGCTGCTGGTGGTCGGCGTTCTCCTGCAGTACGTCGAGATACGCGATGCCGCCGTGGAGCGGGCGGCGCAGCAGGCGCACATGCAGAGCCAGACGGCCATCGCCCAGACAGCCATTGCAGCCCTGGCCGAAACCGCGGGGGTGAAAGCATCGGGCGTGTCGTCCGCGGAGAAACCGCCGATCAAGATCGTTTCCGGCACCTATGGGCGCAGCTGCAACGGCAAGCCGGGCAACGCCACACAGCTGCTGGCAAAGGCCTGCGAAGGCAAATCTTCCTGCGACTACGCGCCCGAGCCCGTTGACTTGGGCAATGGCCAGGAAAGCTGCGCCAAGGACTTTGCTGCGGAGTGGAAATGCGGCGGCGGAACGACCGTGTATTCGGCCATGCTGCCCGCTGGCGCCGGCAAGAACGAAAGACTCCACCTGGAGTGCGCCGGGTAACGTTACTCCCGCGGCTAGGGACCACTCATGTCTGACTACGCGGACGTGGATTGCGCAAAAGGCCGGGAGCTGGGGTGCGAGACCTATTGCTGCCGCTTGCTGGTGCGTCTTCGATGCCGCTGAGCGCGCGGCCTGCGGCGGCGGTTTTGTCGAAAAGGCGACGGACGGGCTGTGTGTCCACCTCGACCGCGAAACCCATTCTTGCCGCATCTGGGAAACGCGTCCCGGCGTCTGCCGCGCCTACGACTGCAACGGCGACTTCCTGCTCCAGGTCGCGGTGCGCAATGAGTTCAAGAACATCGCCGAACTCGTCAAACTGGCCGCGACGGCCTACATTCCGCAAGAGACCTATATACGTGTGCCGCCCGTGAAGGGTGAATAGGGGCGTTCAGGGCCAGCCAGCCGCAAACACACAGAGGCCGCGGAGAAGGGCGCCAAGCATCCTTTCCTCCGCGGCCTCCGCGCGGCTGCATTCTCAAACGGGCACAGCTTCTTCCGAGAATTCCAGCGCGACCTTGCCGTCCTTCACGTCCACGATCACTTTGCCGCCGTTGGCCAGCTTGCCGAACAGCAGTTCGTCCGCCAGCGCAGAGCGTATGACGTCCTGGATCAGGCGCGCCATCGGGCGGGCCCCCATCAGGGGATCGAAGCCGTTTTCCGCCAGGTGGTTCTTCAGCGCGTCCGTGAACACGGCTTCCACCTTCTTCTCGTGGAGCTGCTCCTCGAGCTGCATCAGGAACTTGTCCACCACGCGCAGGATGATGTCCTTCGACAGCGGCGCGAACGACACGATGGCATCCAGGCGGTTGCGGAATTCCGGGGTGAACAGGCGCTTGATCTCGGCCATTTCGTCCCCTGCCGCCGAGCTCTTGGTGAAGCCGATCTGGGTCTTGGAGAGGGCTTCGGCCCCTGCATTGGTGGTCATGATGATCACTACGTTGCGGAAGTCGGCTTTGCGCCCGTTGTTGTCGGTGAGCGTGCCGTGGTCCATCACCTGCAGCAGGATGTTGAAGATGTCCGGGTGCGCCTTCTCGATCTCGTCGAGCAGCAGCACGCAGTGTGGCTGCTTGCTGATCGCCTCGGTGAGCAGGCCGCCCTGGTCGAAGCCGACATAGCCGGGAGGTGCGCCGATCAGGCGTGCCACGGCATGGCGCTCCATGTATTCGGACATGTCGAAGCGATGCAGCGGCATGCCCATGCTGTAGGCGAGCTGGCGCGCCACTTCGGTCTTGCCCACGCCGGTGGGGCCGGAGAACAGGAAGCTGCCGACGGGCTTCTGCGGGTTGCCCAGACCGCTGCGCGACATCTTGATCGCGCGCGACAGCACCTCGATCGCCCGGTCCTGGCCGAACACCGTGGCCTTCAGGTCTCGATCCAGGTTCTTCAAGGTGTTGCGGTCGTCGCTGGACACGGTGCGCGGCGGGATGCGCGCGATCTTGGCGATGATGTCCTCGATCTCGTGCTTGCCCACCACCTTCTTCTGTCTCGACTTGGGCAGGATGCGCTGGGCGGCCCCTGCCTCGTCCAGCACGTCGATGGCCTTGTCCGGCAGGTGGCGGTCGTTGATGAAACGCGCGGAAAGCTCGGCCGCGGAAGTCAGCGCAGCCGAGCTGAACTTGACGCTGTGGTGCTCCTCGAAGCGCGACTTCAGGCCCTTAAGTATTTCTATGGTCTGCTCCACCGAGGGTTCGGGCACGTCTATTTTCTGGAACCGGCGCGACAGCGCGTGGTCCTTCTCGAAGATGGTACGGTATTCCTGGTATGTGGTCGCGCCGATGCACTTGAGCTGGCCGCTGGACAGGGCCGGCTTCAGCAGGTTGGAAGCGTCCATGGTGCCCCCGGACGCGGCGCCCGCGCCGATCAGCGTGTGGATTTCGTCTATAAACAGGATGGCATTCTTGGCATCGGAAAGCTCCTTGAGCAGGGCCTTCAGGCGCTGCTCGAAGTCGCCGCGGTATTTGGTGCCCGCCAGCAGCGCGCCCATGTCGAGCGCATACACCTGGGCGTCACTCAGGATCTCCGGAACGTCGTTTTCCACGATGCGGCGCGCCAGGCCCTCGGCGATGGCGGTCTTGCCCACGCCGGCCTCTCCCACCAGGAGCGGGTTGTTCTTGCGCCGGCGGCACAGCGTCTGGATCACGCGCTCCAGTTCGTCTTCGCGCCCGATCAGCGGGTCTATCTTGCCGGCCAGCGCCTGGGCGTTCAGGTGCAGCGCATATTCCTTCAGTGCGCCGCCTTCCGCGGTTTGCTCGCCTTCCGCCTCGGTTTCGGCGGCGGCCTTCTGGGCCGTGCCCGGGGCGGCCTTGTTGATGCCGTGGGCGATGTAGTTCACCACGTCCAGCCGGGTCAGGTTGCGCTGGTTCAGGAAGTACACAGCGTGCGAATCCTTTTCGCCGAACAGCGCCACCAGGATGTTGGCGCCGTTCACCTCCTTCTTGTTGGTGGACTGCACATGCAGGATGGCGCGCTGGATTACGCGCTGGAAGCCCACCGTGGGCTGGGTGTCGGCTTCGCTGTTGCCGGGCAGGATGGGCGTGTTGGCGTCTATGAACTTGGTTAGCGTCGCGCGCAGCTCTTCGATGTCCGCGCCGCAGGCGACCAGCACCTGGGCGGCGGAGGGGTTGTCCAGCATGGCGAGCAACAGGTGCTCGACCGTGATGAACTCGTGCCGCTTTTGGCGCGCTTCGACGAAGGCCAGGTGCAGGCTGACTTCAAGTTCTTGCGCGATCATGATTCAATTCTCCTCGTAAACGCATCGTAGCGGGTGCTCATGCTGCCGGGCAAACGCCGCGACTTGTGCGACCTTGGTTTCCGCAAGGTCTTTCGGATAGATGCCGCACACTGCGGACCCCTCCTGATGTACTTTGAGCATGACTTGGTTTGCGCGTTCAAAATCCATGCCGAAAATAGTTTGCAGCACTTCGACGACGAAGTCCATCGTCGTGTAATCGTCGTTCAGCAGGAGCACCTTGTACAGCCTTGGAGGCTTCGTCTTGCTCCATTCCAGCAGTGCCGTGTTTTCCCGTTTTGTCGCCATTGTCGCTTTCCGCCATTGTGCCCATTTCGCACAGCTACGGCTGTATATTTGACGATTAACCGGGGTTTTTCAAGGGGAGCGGGAAAAAAAATCGAATAACCCCTTGACGATTCCGCGTAAACAGGAGTACAAAGCGCACGGGTGTTTGGTTTCAAAGTATCTGCAGCACTGATTTCTATTCCGTTTGCGGTTGTTTTTGGGGCCAGGCAGTTCAAAGGGGGCAATCCCGTTTTCTTATGCAAGGAAGTTACAAATGGCAACTGGTACAGTAAAGTGGTTCAACGATGCAAAGGGCTTTGGTTTCATCACTCCCGACGATGGAAGCGAAGACCTGTTTGCGCATTTCTCCGCCATCAACATGAGTGGATTCAAGTCCCTGAAAGAAGGCCAGAAGGTTTCCTTCGAAGTGGTTCAAGGCCCCAAGGGCAAGCAAGCCTCCAATATCCAGGCCGCTTAGTCGTATCGCAGATACCGTAAAGAAGCCCGCCTCAATAACAATAAATATTGTCGCGGGTTTTTTTATTGCTGGGCGGCGCTGTGGCGGGGGAGGCCACACTGCCGGATGTCGTTGTTGCTGCCGAACCGCATGCTCGCCCGTTGCATGCGGTTCGCAACCGCTGCGCCTTGAGCGGAGCGGTCGGGTGCGCGCGCCCCGCTAGCACACGTCCCCCCGATCGACCGCATCGGCTGCATGCGCCTGTTTTCGCGCATGTTTTGCCCGCGCCGAGTTCGCTCTCCTCGACCCGTCTCCCGCTTTCTGCGTAAAGCGGCTTGCCGGTTGATTGGCGCGGGTTCTGCTAATACCATGCGCTGATGCCACTGGAAATCCGCTACCGCTTGAATGTATCCGATCTGCTGTCCGCGCGAGGGCATGTGCGGGAGCGCGCGCGGACGCAGGCGGGCAACCCGCGCCTGCTGGTGATCGGGGGGGGCGTTGCGTTCTCCCTGTCCATGCTGTTGCGCCTCAATGGCAGCGCATATCCGATGTGGGTCTGGGCGGTGGCGGCCTCGCTATTCATCGCCTCTGCGATCTGGCTGCGCGCCTCAATGCGGACAGGCGCCGTGCCGCGATGGCTGGAGCAGGTTGCAGGTGAATATGCGCTCAGCTTAACGGCGGCGGGCATTTGCCTGCGCATGCCGGATGGCGAAGCCACATTTCATGCCTGGCAGGATGTCGTCGCACTCGAAGCCACCGATGCCGGGCTGTATCTCTACCTGGGCCGCGATGCCGCATTCTGGGTTCCGCGCGCGTCCGCGGAAGATCCCGGGGTGGAAGCCGTGGCGGGCGAGGTGCGCAGGCTGTGGGCCGCCCACCCGGAGAACGCTGGGAGATCCCTGCCTGCCATTCCGGCCGGACCATCGTGGGCGCGCCAGGCATGGGCCAACCTGCGTGCGGCGGCTCGACTGGTGTTTCTTTGCAGGTTCGACGCGCACGCATTTCGGGTTTCGCACGGAGCACTGGTCTGGCTGCTGCTGGCCCACCTGGTCTGGCTGGCGGTGCTGGACTATCTCCAGGCGCTCCCCTCGCCGCAATTCAGTGATGTCGCCGTCAGCGACTTCGGGGCGGCGGTGCTGGCAATCCTGGCGTGGGCAGCGGCGGTCAGCCGCATGATGGCGCGGCGCGCCACGCTGCTGCGGCTGTTGGTGATGGTGACCGCTTCGGCGCTGGTGATCGACCTCATCGTCCAGCCGCTTTACCTCGCAGCCGGCTGGTGGTTGCCGGAGGCGTCGGGCGTGGCACGGTTTCTGGATGCCTTCGTCCTGCTGTGGATGGCGGCGGCGGTGTTCAGGATCGCGAGGAGTCTTTACCGGCAGCCGGCGCCGGCCGCGCTGCGGCTTGCCAGCGGCTTCTCCCTGTTCGTGCTGGCGGCGGCCCTCTTGTTGCCGCAGCCGCACTTCTACTACCGCGCGGAGGCGGATGAGACCGCCGTATCCACCCAGGCCGCCAACCTCAACGTCGAAGACGTGTTCTACCGGCAGCCGGAACTTGTCGCCCACGCGCTGGCCGGCGTGAAACCGGCGCAAGCAAACGAAACCGGTCTCTATTTCGTCGGCTTTGCCGGGGACGGCAGCGAGCGGGAGTTCGGCAACGAGGTGCGGTATGCGCGCGACCTGCTGGACCGGCGCTTCAACACCGCCGGCCATTCGCTCGTGCTGATCAACAGGCCTGAAACGGTGAACGCTATCCCGCTGGCCAGCGCGCACAATCTGGAAACGGTGCTGCAGGGAGTGGCCCGGCGCATGGACAGGCGGAGGGACGTGCTGTTCATGTTCCTCAGTTCGCACGGCGCGGCGGACCATCGGCTGGCAGTATCGATGGGGCCGCTCGGGCTGGACGATCTCAAGGCGGAAAGGCTCAAGGAAATGCTGGACAGGAGCGGCATCCGAAACCGCGTGATCGTGGTGTCGGCCTGTTATTCCGGCGGCTTCCTGGATGTGCTGAAGGACGACAACACGTTGATTCTCACTGCCTCACGCCGGGACCATGTGGCGTATGGCTGTGGCGACGTGAGCGACTATACCTATTTCGGGGAGGCCTACTTCGTCGATGCGCTGGAGCATAGCGATTCCTTCATTGGGGCATTCGATGAGGCGCGCCGCGAGATCGCCGAACGCGAAGAAAGCGAAGGCGCCGACCCGTCCGGCCCGCAGATCCACGTGGGGCGCAACATCAAGAGGGTGCTGCAGAGGCTGAAGGTGGCGCCCGCGGCCCCCCAGGCCGATGCCTGCGACACGGGCTGCACCGGCGAGAGCGGCTAGCTGCAAAGCCGGGGTTCCGCGGATGGCGCCCCGGTTCAGATGGAACTCAGTGCTGCGTTGAACGTCGCGCTCGGCCGCATGGCCTGCGAAATCTTCGCCAAGTCCGGGTGGTAATAGCCGCCCATATCCACGCGCTTGCCCTGGGCCTCGATCAGCTCTTCGTTGATCCTGGCCTCGCTGCCGGTCAAGGCCTTGGCCAGCGGGATGAACCGCGCCTGCAATTCCCGGTCCTTGTCCTGCGCGGCGAGCGCCTGCGCCCAGTACAGGGCGAGGTAGAAGTGGCTGCCGCGGTTGTCGAGTTCGCCCACTTTGCGCGCCGGCGACCTGTCGTTGTCAAGGATCTTGCCGATGGCCTGGTCCAGCGTGTCGGCCAGCACCTGTGCCTTGGCGTTGCCGAATTTCTGGGCCAGGTGTTCCAGCGACACGCCCAGCGCCAGAAACTCGCCCAGAGAATCCCAGCGCAGATAGCCTTCCTCCTGGAATTGCTGCACATGCTTGGGCGCCGAGCCGCCGGCACCGGTCTCGAACAGGCCGCCGCCGTTCATCAGCGGCACGATGGACAGCATCTTGGCGCTGGTGCCCAGTTCCAGGATGGGGAACAGGTCGGTGAGATAGTCGCGCAGCACGTTGCCAGTGACGGAGATGGTGTCCTTGCCCTCGCGGATGCGGTCGAGCGAGAACTGGCATGCCGCCTCGGGCGTCATGATGCGGATGTCCAGGCCGCTGGTGTCGTGGTCCTTCAGGTATTCTTCGACCTTGGCGATGATCTGGGCGTCATGCCCGCGGCGCTTGTCCAGCCAGAACACGGCAGGCACGCCGGTGGCGCGGGCGCGCGCCGCGGCCAGCTTCACCCAGTCGCGGATCGGGGCATCCTTGGTCTGGCACATGCGGAAAATGTCGCCCTGTTCCACCTTTTGCGTCAGCAGGGTGCTGCCTGCGCCGTTCACCACGCGTACCACGCCGTTCGCGGCGATCTCGAAGGTCTTGTCGTGCGAGCCGTATTCCTCGGCCTTCTGTGCCATCAGGCCGATGTTGGGCACGCTGCCCATGGTCCTCGGGTCAAGCGCGCCGTGCTTCTTGCAGTCGTCGATCACCACCTGGTAAATGCGTGCATAGCAGCGGTCCGGGATCATCGCCAGCGTGTCGTAAGGCTTGCCGTCCGCACCCCACATCTTGCCGCCCTCGCGGATCATGGCGGGCATGGAAGCGTCCACGATCACATCGCTTGGCACATGCAGGTTGGAGATGCCCTTATCCGAATTCACCATGGCCAGGGGCGGACCCTTGCGGATGCACGCGGCAATGTCGGCCACTAGCGCCGCGCGCTTCTTTTCCGGCAAGGCCAGCACCTTGCCTTCCATGTCGCCGAATCCGTTGTTGACGTTGACTTTTAGTTCCCTGAGCAGTTCGCCGTGCTTGTCGAAAACCTCCTGGAAGAACACGGAAACCGCATGCCCGAACATCACGGGGTCGGACACCTTCATCATGGTGGCCTTGAGGTGCAGCGACAGCAGCACATCCTGCTCCCTCGCCGCAGCCATCTGCTCTGCGTAGAACCGGCGCAGCGCACGCCGGTTCATCACGGCGGCGTCGATGATCTCGCCCGGCTGCAGCGCGGTCTTGTCCTTGAGGACCGTGACCTTGCCGTCATCGCCGACGAATTCGATGCGCACCACCGCCGCGTCGCTCAGGGTGACGGATTTTTCGCTGCCGTAGAAATCCCCACCCGCCATGTGCGCCACATGGGTCCTGGAATCCCCGCTCCAGGCGCCCATCTTGTGCGGATGCTTGCGGGCGTACTGCTTTACCGAGGCAGCGGCGCGGCGGTCGGAATTCCCCTCGCGCAGTACCGGGTTGACCGCGCTGCCCAGCACCTTGCCATAGCGGGCCCTGATCTCCCTTTCGGCCTCGGTCTTTGGGTCCTCGGGATAATCCGGCACCTTGAACCCTTGCGACTGCAATTCCTTGATGGCGGCCCTCAGTTGCGGCACCGATGCGCTAATATTCGGCAGTTTAATGATGTTTGCCCCCGGGTCCAGCGTCAGTTCGCCCAGCTCGGCCAACTGATCCGAGATTTTCTGTTCGGCCCTCAGGTTTTCGGGAAAGTTCGCCAGAATGCGCCCGGCCAGCGAAATGTCCCGCGTCTCGACGGCGATGCCGGCGGCCTTGGTGAATGCCTGGATCACCGGGAGCAGGGAGTGAGTCGCCAGTGCCGGCGCTTCATCGGTCAGGGTGTAGATGATCTTGGGGCTCGTCATGTTTGTTGTTTTAACTCTAAGACTTTGCAAGTAAAAGAAAGAATGAGCCGCATCCTTCTGTTCAACAAGCCGTATGGCGTTATCTGCCAATTCAGCCGGGACGGGCTGCATCCGACGCTGGCGGATTATATCGCGCTTCCCGGCTTTTATCCGGCGGGGCGTCTGGATACCGACAGCGAAGGTCTGCTGCTGCTCACCGACGACGGCAAGCTGCAGCACCGCATCACCGATCCCCGCCACAAGCTGCCCAAAACCTATTGGGTGCAGGTCGAAGGCATACCGGATGAGGCCGCCCTGGCGCTGCTGCGCCGCGGCGTGAAGCTGCCGGACTTCACTACGCAGCCCGCGCAGGCGCGCCGGATCGACGAACCGACCGGCCTGTGGCCGCGCAATCCGCCGATCCGGGAGCGCAGGAACATTCCCGTGAGCTGGCTGGAACTCACCATTCGCGAGGGCAAGAACCGCCAGGTGCGCCGGATGACGGCGGCGGTGGGCCATCCGACGTTGCGCCTGATCCGGGCCGCCATCGGGGAATGGAAACTGGAGCAGCTGCTGCCGGGGAGCTGGCGCGAGGAGGGGGCTTGATATTGTATAATGCGCCACAATCTGGCTTCAGGCCCTGTTTTTTTTAGGAGGAACACCATGCCTATTTACGAATATCGCTGCACCAGCTGCGGCACCCAGAAGGATGTAATGCAAAAGATGAGCGATGCGCCGCTCTCCACCTGCCCTGAATGCGGCAAGGAAACCTTCAGCAAGCAGATTTCCGCTGCGGGCTTCCAGTTGAAGGGCAGCGGCTATTACGCGACCGACTTCAAGGATAGCGGCAAGCCCAAGGAGCAATGCGCGCCTTGCGCCGCGGCGGGCTCGTGCCCGATGGCCGGCACTGCGTGAAAAAATACCTACTCACCGGGCTTCTGGTCTGGGTTCCGCTTGGCATCACGCTGTGGGTGCTGAACCTGACCATCGGCACGATGGACCAGACGCTGCGCCTGTTGCCGGGAGACTGGCAACCGGACCGGCTGCTCGGGGTGCATATCCCCGGCTTGGGGCTTGTGCTCACGGTCGGGGTCGTGTTGACGACTGGACTGCTCGCCCGCAATGTGTTCGGCCAGCGCCTGCTCAACTACTGGGACGGGATGATGCGCCACATCCCGTTCGTCAACGCCATCTACAACAGCGTCAAGCAGGTCAGCGACACGCTGCTGTCGGGCAGCGGCAAGGCATTCCACAAGGTGCTGCTGGTGCGCTACCCCCATGCGGAGGCATGGTCGCTGGCGTTCCAGACCAGCGTGCCGGGCGAAGTGATCAGGCTGCTGGACGAGGAATATGTCGGGGTGTTCGTGCCGACCACCCCCAGCCCGGTGAACGGCTTCTATTTCTATGTGCGCACGGCTGATACCAAAGAAGTGGACATCAGCGTCGATACTGCCTTCAAGGCCATCGTCTCAATGGGCGTGGCCATCACGCCGGAGCTCCCGCCCAGCCTGCCGCGTTGAACAGGTAACCCTTTTCCCGTAATTTCACCACCGTACCGAATCAAATCATGCGAACCCATTATTGTGGACAACTCAATGTTTCCAACCTCGGCCAGACCGTCACCCTGTGCGGCTGGGCGCACCGCCGCCGCGATCACGGTGGCGTGATCTTCATCGACCTGCGCGACCGCGACGGCCTGGCACAGGTGGTGTGCGATCCGGACCGCGCCGAGATGTTCAAGACCGCAGAGTCCATCCGCAACGAGTTCGTGCTGAAGGTGACGGGGCGCGTGCGCCGCCGCCCCGAAGGCACCGAGAACAAGAACATCCCAAGCGGCGAAGTGGAGCTGCTGTGCCACGAGATCGAGGTGCTGAACATTTCGGTCACGCCGCCGTTCCAGCTGGATGACGAAAACCTGTCCGAAAACGTGCGCCTCACGCACCGCGTCATTGACCTGCGCCGCCCGCAGATGCAGCACAACATGATGCTGCGTTACAAAACCGCGCGCGCCTTCCGCCGCTTTCTCGACGATAAGGGCTTCATCGACATCGAGACGCCGATGCTCACCAAGTCCACGCCCGAGGGCGCGCGCGACTACCTGGTGCCGTCGCGCGTGCACGCGGGCGAGTTCTTCGCCCTGCCGCAGTCGCCGCAGCTGTTCAAGCAGATGCTGATGGTGGCCGGTTTCGACCGCTACTACCAGATCACCAAGTGCTTCCGCGACGAAGACCTGCGTGCAGACCGGCAGCCTGAATTCACCCAGGTTGATATTGAGACGTCGTTCCTCGGCGAAGAGCAGATCATGACGCTGATGGAGGAGATGATCCGCACCGTGTTCAAGGAAGTGCTGAATGTCGCATTGCCCAACCCGTTCCCGCGCATGACGCACGCAGCGGCAATGGCGCGCTTCGGCTCGGACAAGCCCGATCTGCGGGTGACGCTGGAGCTCACCGAAGTCACCGATGCGGTGAAGGACGTGGCGTTCAAGGTATTTTCCTCCGTGGCAAGCCAGCCTGGCGGCCGTGTGGCCGCCATGCGTGTGCCTGGCGGAGCCGAATTTACCCGCGGCGAAATCGACGAGTACACCAAGTTTGTCGGCATCTATGGCGCGAAAGGCCTGGCCTACATCAAGGTCAACGACGTGGCCCAGCTGAACGAAACGGGACTGCAGTCGCCTATCGTCAAGAATCTTAGCGCAAGCGCGCTCAAGGCCATCGTCGAGCGCACCGGCGCCGCCAACGGCGACATCATCTTCTTCGGCGCGGACAAGGCCAAGGTGGTGAACGACGCCATGGGCGCCTTGCGCAGCAAGATTGGCCACGAAAAGGGCTACACCAACGGCAAGCCTTGGGAGCCGCTGTGGGTGGTGGATTTCCCCATGTTCGAGTACGACGAGGAAGAGAAACGCTGGACGGCCTGCCACCATCCGTTCACCTCGCCCAAGGACGAGCACCTGGAATTCCTGGAGAGCGATCCCGGCCGCTGCCTGGCCAAGGCCTACGACCTGGCGCTCAACGGCTGGGAAATCGGCGGCGGCTCGGTGCGTATCCATAAGGAAGAAGTGCAGAGCAAGGTGTTCCGCGCCCTCAACATCGGCGCCGAGGAAGCTCAGCTCAAGTTCGGGTTCCTGCTCGATGCGCTGCAGTATGGTGCGCCGCCCCACGGCGGCCTGGCCTTCGGCCTGGACCGCATCGTGACGATGATGACCGGTGCCGAATCCATTCGCGACGTGATCGCCTTCCCCAAGACCCAGCGTGCGCAGTGCCTGCTGACCCATGCGCCCTCCGCGGTCGACGAGAAGCAGTTGCGCGAGCTGCACATCCGCCTGCGCCAACAGACGCAGACGACGGTCGAGGTCACGAAGGATTAGGCGTGAAGCTCGGGCGCGTCCTGCCATGGCTGCTGTCCGGCCTGCTGCTGTGCCTGCCGCTCGCAGCCGAGGCGCGCCATCACCCGGCCGCGGGCGGTGCGCTCGGGAGCGTGGCCATGGCCGAACTGCCGCCGGAGGCACGCCACACGCTGGATCTCATCGGGCGCGGCGGGCCGTTTCCCTATGCGCGCGACGGGGTGGTGTTCGGCAATCACGAGCGCCAGCTGCCGCCGCAGCCGCGCGGCTACTACCGCGAGTACACCGTCAAGACACCCGGCGCCCGCGACCGCGGGCCCCGGCGCATCGTGTGCGGGCCGCTCCCCGAGTGCTACTATACCGGCGATCATTACCGGACCTTCCGGCGCATTGCCGCGGGGCGCTAGGCCCAGGAGTGCCAGAATGGATAAATTGTACAAACGGTTGCGCGACGTGCATGAGGCGGGGGCGTACCGGCTGAACTGCACGCTCGACGACCTGCGCGGCGCCGCACACGAAGCCGGCTTTGCATTTTTCGAAATCGACTTTTCGGAAGTGCACAGCAAGGGCGCCTTGCTGGCGGCGCTGGCCGAGGCCATCGGCGCGCCGGAGTGGTTCGGCAACAACTGGGATGCGCTGGCCGATGCCCTGGGCGACCTGTCATGGCGGCCGTCCTCCGGATACGTACTGGTGCTGCGCGATGTCAGCGTGGATGCGGCGGATGAGGACATGCTGAACAACATCCTGCTGGAGACGGTCGCATACTGGGAAATGCAGAACAAGGCGTTCTGGGCCTTTTATGCCTGAACCGGGCAGGCACCCGGCAGCTCCAGGATACACACTCCGTCCCTGAATGAGCCAACCGTTCAAGCAACCCATATCGGTCCTGGTGGTCATTTACACCCGTGCGCTCGACGTGCTGCTGCTGGAGCGCGCCGATTATCCGGGTTATTGGCAATCCGTCACGGGCAGCCGGGACGACGACGAGCCGCTGCGTGACACGGCAATCCGCGAAGTGCGCGAGGAGACCGGGCTGGATGCGCGGCGCTACGCGCTCATTGACTGGCGCCAGCAGAACGTCTATGAAATCTACCCCAAATGGCGGCATCGGTACCCGCCGGGCACGACGCAGAACACGGAGCACGTGTTCGGCATGGAATTGTCCGGACAAACCGCTGTCCAACTCGCTCCGCGCGAGCATGTGGGCTGGCTGTGGCTGCCCTGGCAGGAAGCTGCGGACAAGGTATTTTCGCCCAGTAACCGCGCCGCGATCTTGCAGTTGCCGGCAAGGCAGGGCGAACTGAGCGAGCGGGGTTGATTTGAGTGGAAGTAACGACAGCGCAGGAACCGAGATGCACGAGCAGGACCGCAACATACCCTACGACCATCCGCGTGCCCACGCAAGCTGCAGCACGGAAACAGCCTGGGCGAAAAGGCCGCGCGAACCTGCGCCTGGAAAGAAGCCGGAGCTGATCGCGCGCATCAAGCGACTGCTGAAGGAGCAGAACGCCGTGCTGGTGGCGCATTACTACGTGCATTCCGATCTGCAGGACCTCGCGGAAGCCACCGGTGGCATTGTGTCCGATTCGCTGGACATGGCGCGCTTCAGTCATGAACATGCCGCCAAGACGATCGTGGTCGCCGGCGTGCGCTTCATGGGCGAGACTGCCAAGATACTCAATCCCGAAAAACGCGTACTGATGCCCGACCTGGAAGCGGAATGCTCGCTCGACCTCGGCTGCCCGGCGGATGAGTTCAGCGCCTTCTGCGACGCGTACCCGGATCGCACCGTGGTGGTGTATGCCAACACCAGTGCCGCCGTGAAGGCGCGCGCCGACTGGATGGTGACCAGCTCCATTGCGCTCCCCATCGTCAGGCACCTCAAGGAGCGCGGCGAGAAGATCCTGTGGGCGCCGGATCGCCATCTGGGCGAATACGTGCAGGAACAGACCGGCGCGGACATGCTGCTGTGGCAGGGCTCCTGCGTGGTGCACGATGAATACAAGGCGCAGGAGCTGATCGAGCTCAAGGCCAGGCAGCCCGGCGCCCGCGTGCTGGTGCACCCGGAGTCGCCGCGAGCGGTGGTGAAGCTCGCGGACGTGGTCGGCTCGACGACCCAGCTCATCCGGGCCGCACAGCAATCCGCTGCGCGCGAGTTCATCGTCGCCACCGACAACGGCATACTGCACAAGATGCGTACCCTATGCCCCGACAAAGTTTTCTTCGAGGCGCCTACTGCCGGGCACGGTGCGAACTGCGTCAGCTGCAGCCACTGCCCGTGGATGGCGATGAACGGGCTCGTCAACCTGGCGGAGGCACTGGAGACGGGCAAGAATGAGATACACGTGGATCCGGCCCTCATTCCGCGCGCGGTGCAGCCGATCCAGCGCATGCTGGAGTTCTCGAAGCAGATCAAGCTGCCGGCCTGGGGGATAGGGAACGCCTAGGGAAACGCCGAGCAAGTCGCCACACCGGCGGAGGCCGGTGCCCGGTTTATTGAAATTACTGGATTCCGGTCTGCCCCCGCAAGGGGACGCCGTGGTTCTAGGGGGCTAAAGCCCCAAGAACACACGCAGCCCCCGCAAGGGGGACGCCGTGGTTCTAAGGGGCTAAAGCCCCGAGAACACACGCAGCCCCCGCAAGGGGGACGCCGTGGTTCTAGGGGGCTGAAGCCCCAAGAACACACGCAGCCCCCGCAAGGGGGACGCCGTGGTTCTAGGGGGCTGAAGCCCCAAGAACACACGCGGCGCCGGAATGACGTACTGGGACTTATTCAGTGTCTCCTGAGTACGCAATTTGCAGGTCGGGGCGAGCGCGATGTCGCCTCAAAAAAGAGAAAGCAAAAAAACCGCCGGGCAAGCCTCGGCGGTTTTGTTTTGGGTTCCTGTCGCGCCTGCCCAGGGGCGCAGCGGGCCGGTCACGGCATTGCGTAATGCGCCTGCGTCATGGTATCCACGCCGCAGGGAAGGTTCTCAATCCAGTCGAGGAACTCGTTCACCATTTTCTTGCCTTTGAACGAACGGCCGTGCTGAGGGACAATCCACTCCACGTCGTGCTTGCGCACCATATTCACCCAGAAACGGCAGATCTTGTTGGAGACCATGTAGCGGCGGTGGAAGCCGTCGATAAGGGGGATGTGCGCCTTGAAATCCTCAACCGGGCCATGGGCCTCGTCATGCTTCACGATCGAGGTCCCCATGTCGCCTGAAAACAGGATCTTGCTGACGGGGTCGTAAAACTGGAAATTGCCCTCCGAGTGCATGAAGTGGGCCGGCACTGCCTTGATCACGGAATTGCCGAGTGGAATGCTCATTCCCTCGTCCGGGATGGCCTGCACGCGCCCATCCATATTCCCGGCGTTGCAGAAGTGAGGCACGAAGCGCGCCCACAGTTTGGAAATCATCAGGTTGCAGTCCGTGTGCACCATCCATTTATTGATGGATGCGATGATGTCCGGGTCGGCATGGGATGCCAGGATATAGTCCAGCTTCTTGGGCGGAAAGTAGTTGTGCATGGCCATCAACAGTCCGTTGTAGGTCATGTTGCCGCCCGGATCGATCAGCGCGCCGTGGCCATTGTCCACGATCAGGAACTGGTTGGCCTGGACCGCGCTATTGCTGGTGTCGTCGACCAGGTCGCCGAACATCAGGCACAGGTGGCTGCCGTTGTTGAATAACTCAATTGCCATTTGATCTCCGATGCTATGTCTTACGTACTAAATGCCGCTGCCGCTGGACTGGCTGGCTTGTTTGCTACCGGTCAGCTGCTGTTGCCCCGTCCGGGGAATTCCCGGGGGACCGGTGCGCAGCCACTCCCGCGCGCTTTCGATGTTGCGCGCGCTCCTTTGCTTTCGCCAATTGCACCGCAAGTTCAACCTTCATTGCGTTCTGCAGGCCAATATCGTGGCCCTGCATGGCTCTTGCATAATCCTTGCGGGCCCTTGCCACGGCTTCGGCATCACCCGGTTCCGCGCTCGCGAGCGCGGCGGCCATGACAAAGGCAACGGCCAACATGGCGCCGCAACTTGCGTTCATTCTTCCCATCGTGGGATACCCCGCCTATATTTGCCATTTCGGGTCGCGGCCGCTGGCGGACAAAGTGAACGTGCCGCGCAGGGGGCCTCGCGTTTTGGTTTCTTGTGCTTCCGGGGATACTACTGCACAGAGGATTTAGTCGCTATCACTCAAATGCCCTATACCGGGTTATCTAGATACTCCTCCGGCGGCCCGCGTGCCCAATATCAATGCTGTAAACATGGGTTTTGCTGACGGGCGCTCAGCCGAGGCAAAACCGTTTAAGCCTTCGCGGAATGGCAGATGCGATGAAATCCGGGAAACGCAGACAGGGCGTAAACTCGTACACATCACCCAACGGGGCAAGAACCGAAAAATTATAACTCATTGTCTTTCGTTTTGTGCTAAAACCGCGCCTGAATCCGCAAATTCGCGGATAGGTCCCTGGAATTGGCTTTCGGCGGTAGCTTAGATGGCAGGTGCTGACAGGCAACGAACGTGCATTTTGGTCGCCGACGACTATGCATTGAGCCGCGAATCAATATCCCTGTTGCTGGCACGGATACTGCCCGAGGCCATGGTGTTCGAAATCTCGGCTGACGAAGACCGTGCGGCGTTTGAGCCGTCCTGGGCGAGCCTGGTGCTGTTTCATCTGCGGCCGCCCTATCTCAAGGCGCTGAACGTGCTGCACACTTTGCGCCGCCGCTTTCCCGCGGCGCCGGTGATGCTGCTGTCGGAAGTGCTGGATCCCAAACTGACCTTCATGGCGCGCGCGCGGGGGGCCAGCGCGCTGTTCCACACCTCTGGCGACACGAGTGATCTGCTGGCGGCGATGCGCCACCTCCTCGACGGAAAACCGAATTTCCCCCCGGAAAGGCGCAAGAGCGGGTCGCGGCCGCCTTCCGATTACCGGTTTTCTCCGCGTCAGGTGGAGGTGCTCGCCCTCCTGTGCAAGGGGAAAAGCAACAAGGAGATCGGGGTGACGCTGCGAATGAGCGACAACACCGTGGGCACCCATGTTGCGGCCATCTTCAATATCCTGGGCGTGCGCAATCGCACCGAGGCGGTGATATTGGGCAGCCCCCTGATCTGATCCGGTTCCCAAGCGGATCGTTGGTCTCGTTGAAGCAGCACGCCGCTTCGAGTGGCTAACCGAACCGGCCCGTGATGTAGTCTTCGGTCTCTTTGCGCTTCGGATTAGTGAACACGGTACTGGTATCGCCGAATTCGACGAGGTCGCCCATGTACATGTAGGCGGTGAAGTCCGAGACGCGCGCCGCCTGCTGCATGTTGTGGGTAACGATGACGATGGTGAATTCTTCCTTCAGTTCGTCGATCAGTTTTTCGATGTGCGCGGTGGAAATCGGGTCCAGTGCCGAGGTCGGTTCGTCAAGCAGCAGCACTTGCGGCTTGACCGCGATGGCGCGGGCGATGCACAGGCGCTGTTGCTGGCCGCCGGACAGCCCCATTCCGCTCTGCCTGAGCTTGTCCCGTACTTCTCCCCACAGTGCGGCCTTTTTCAGGGCCCACTCCACGCGGTCGTCCATGTCGTGGCGGCTGAGTCTTTCGTATAGCTTCACGCCAAAGGCGATGTTGTCGTAGATCGACATCGGGAACGGCGTCGGCTTCTGGAACACCATGCCGATCTTGGCGCGCAGTGTGTTGAGGTCCTGCTTGCCGCTCAGGATGTTGTCGCCATCGAGCAGGATCTCGCCGGTCGCCCGCTGCTTGGGGTAGAGCTGGTACATGCGGTTGAAGGTGCGCAGCAGTGTGGACTTGCCGCAGCCGGAGGGGCCGATGAAGGCCGTGACCATCTTTTCCGGGACGATGAGGTTGATGTCCTTCAGCGCGCGGAAATTCCCGTAATGGAAATTCAGGTTGCGGACGATCAGCTTCGGGGTGGTGATTTTATCGGCGCTCATTCGGACGATCCTAATGGGAAGTTGCTTTTTGGCGGAACAGCACGCGCGTCAGGATGTTCAGTGCGAGGACGCTGAAGGTGACGAGCAACGCGCCGGCCCAGGCGAGCTGGTGCCAGTCTTCGTATGGACTCATCGCGAACTGGAAAATGACAGCCGGCAGGTTGGCCATGGGCTGGTTCATGTTGCTGTTCCAGAACTGGTTGTTCAGCGCGGTGAAGAGCAGCGGCGCGGTCTCGCCGGAGATCCGCGCCACGGCGAGCAGTACGCCGGTGAGGATGCCGGCGCGGGCGGCGCGCAGGGTGACGAAACTGATGACCTTCCACTGCGGCGCGCCCAGCGCGGCGGCCGCTTCGCGCAGGGTGTTGGGCACCAGGCGCAGCATGTTTTCAGTGGTACGGATCACGATCGGGATCACCAGGATGGACAGCGCCAGCGCACCGGCCCAACCGGAAAAATGCTTCACCTGCGTGACGTACACTTCATAGACGAACAGGCCGATCACGATGGATGGCGCGGACAGCAGGATGTCGTTGATGAAGCGTGTGGCGGGGGACAGCCAGCCGCGCTGACCGAACTCGGCCAGGTACGTGCCCGCCAGGATGCCGATGGGCGTGCCGATCAGCGTGGCGAGGAAGGTCATCAGCAGGCTGCCCGCGATGGCGTTGAGCAAGCCGCCGCTGCTTCCGGGAGGCGGCGTCATCTGGGTGAATATATGCAGGCCCATGCCCGGCAGCCCGTTTTTCAGCAGGGTAATCAATATCCAACCCAGCCAGAACAGGCCGAACAGCATGGCCAGTACGGAAATGCCCAGCGTCAGGTAATTCAGCAAGCGGCGGCGGGTATAGAGCGTCATCATGGTCAGGAACTGTGTCCTTCGCGTTGCGCCAGCCTGAACAGCAGGTAGCGCGCCAGCGAGAGCACGACGAAAGTAATGAAGAAGAGGATCAAGCCGAGCTCGATCAGCGACGAAGTGTAGAGGTCGCCGACGGCTTCGGTAAACTCGTTGGCCAGCGCGGAGGCGATGCTGTTGCCGGGCATCAGCAGTGACTTGGAAAGCTCATGCGCGTTGCCGATCACGAAGGTCACGGCCATGGTCTCGCCCAAGGCGCGCCCCAGCCCGAGCATGATGCCACCGACCACGCCGATCTTGGTGTAGGGCAGCACCACGTTCCACATCACCTCCCAGGTGGTGGCGCCGACACCGTAGGCGGACTCCTTGAGCAGGGTGGGCACCACTTCGAACACGTCGCGCATGACGGACGCGATGAACGGGATGACCATGATGGCCAGGATGATCCCGGCGGTCAGCACGCCGATGCCCATGGGCGGCCCGGAAAAGAAGGGGCCGAGCATGGGCAGTTTGCCTATATGCTGGTTGATCCAGGGCTCGATGTTGTCGGCGAAAAAGGGGGCGAACACGAACAGCCCCCACATGCCGTAGATGATGCTGGGGATGCCCGCCAGAAGCTCGATGGCGATGCCGAAGGGGCGGCGCATCCAGCGCGGCGAAAGCTCGGTGAGGAACAGCGCGATGCCGAAACTGACCGGAATGCCAACCAGCAGCGCAATGGTGGCAGTGGCCAGCGTGCCGAAAATGGGAATCCCGGCGCCGAACCTGTCAGCGACCGGGTCCCAGTCCGAGCTGAAGAAGAAAGCCGTGCCGAACGCCTTGATCGAAGGCTGGGAGCCTACGATCAGCGAGACGATGATCGCGGCCAGCAGCGACAGCACCGTAAACGCGGACAGCCGCGTGAGGTTGCGGAACAGAATGTCCAGCCAGTTCTGGCGTTTTTGTCGGGCTTCGCGTAGCGACGTCATGGCGTAAATCGGTTGTTCTTAAAGTTCAAGGGGGCTTGCGCCCCCTCGAATTATAGCTGAGGAACTTGCCTTGTCGGCGCGTTTCCAGCGGATTTTTGTTTTGCGTATTACTTCCAGACTGCCTTGCCGCTGGCATCCTTGATCTGCGACTTCCAGGCGCCCTTGATCAGTTTGACCACATGTTCCGGCATGGGGATGTAATCCAGGGACTCGGCCATCTGGCCACCGTTGGCATATGCCCACTCGAAGAATTTCAGTACGCCCACAGCGGTTTCCGGCTTGTCTTGGGTCTTGTGGAGCAGGATGAAGGTGGCGCCGGAGATCGGCCAGCTGTTCTTGCCCGGCTCGTCGGTCAGGATTTCATAGAACCCGGGAGCCTTGTCCCAGTGCGCGCCGGCAGCGGCTGCCTTGAAGCTCACGGCGTTCGGGGAAACGAAGTTGCCTGCGCTGTTCTTAAGCTGCACATACGCCATCTTGTTTTGCAGGGCATAGGCATATTCCACATAGCCGATGGAGTTCTTGATGCGCTGCACATAGGAGGCCACGCCTTCGTTGCCCTTGCCGCCGGTGCCGGTCTTCCAGGACACGGAGGCGTCCTCGCCCACGCTGGACTTCCACTCCGGGCTGACCTTGGACAGGTAGTTGGTGAAGATGAAGGTGGTGCCGGAGCCGTCGGAACGGTGCACGACCGTGATGTCCTCGGCCGGCAGCGTGAGCCCCTTGTTGAGGGTCGCGATGGCCGGGTCGTTCCACTTGGTGATCTTGCCCAGGAATATCTCGGCCAGGGTCTTGCCGTCCAGTTTCAGCTTGCCGGCCTCGATACCCTCGATGTTGATCACCGGAACCACGCCGCCCATCACGGTCGGGAACTGCATCAGGTCGTTCTTTTCAAGATCCTCCGGCTTTAGCGGTTTGTCCGAGGCACCGAAATCCACGGTCTTGGCTTCGATTTGCTTAATGCCGCCGCCAGACCCGATGGATTGGTAGTTCAGGCCAATCGTCGTCTTTGTCTTGTAGGCGTCGGCCCACTTGGCGTAAATCGGGTAGGGGAAGGTCGCACCGGCGCCGGTGATGTCGGTCGCACAGGCGCTGCCAGCCGCCAGCAGCGAGGCTGCCAGTCCGATGCTGCCGAGGATGTTGTTCAGTCTGCTCATGATGTTTTTCCCAGTCCTTACTCAGAAATTGTATGGATGCTTGCCATTCAGGCGAGGGCATCGTAACCCGGGCGTGTTACAGAATTATTACATAATCCTGGGCCATGCAGCGACCAGGGTTTTGCCTCAGCCCCGCCCGCCCCCAAGGGAAAAGCGGGGGGGCAACGTTGACCGTTTTGCATTTCACAGGTACGATTGCCCTCTTTCGTTGCATTGAGAGTGCTGTTTAGATGCGCCGCAAGCTTGTTGCCGGGAACTGGAAGATGCATGGGGCGCTCGCCCAGAATGACGCATTGTTGAGCGCGCTGGTCAGCGGCATGGCGCGGCTGTCGGGCGTGGATTGCGCAGTGTGCGTTCCTTTCCCGTATCTGCATCAGGCGCAGCAGAAACTGTCCGGTACCCAGGTGAAATGGGGCGCGCAGGATGCGCACCAGCTGGAAAAGGGCGCTTACACCGGCGAGGTGTCGGCAGCCATGCTGAACGAGTTCGGCTGCCGTTATGTGATTGTCGGCCATTCCGAGCGGCGCAGTCTGTATTGCGAGGGCAGCGCGCTGGTGGCGGAAAAGTTTGTCGCGGTGCAGAACGCGGGCATGCTGCCGATCCTGTGCGTGGGCGAGACACTGGAGCAGCGGGAAGCGGGCGCCACCGAAGCCGTGGTGGCAGAGCAGCTGGAGGCCGTGATCGAGCGGGCGGGGGTGCAATCCTTGCGCAACTCGGTGGTGGCCTATGAGCCGGTATGGGCGATCGGTACCGGAAAGACTGCCTCGCCGGAACAGGCGCAGGCGGTGCATGCCTTCATTCGCGGGCGCATTGCGGCGCGCGATGCGCAGGTGGCGCAGGGCTTGTGTATACTTTATGGCGGCAGCGTCAAGGCCTCCAATGCGACGGAGCTGTTCGCGATGGCGGACATAGACGGCGGGCTGATTGGCGGCGCCTCGCTGATTGCAGAGGATTTTCTGGCTATATGCCAGGCCGGGCAGCGTTGAGTCCTGCCGGGCGACATCAACTTTTGGAGTAGCGTGTGGAAACTTTGGTTTGGGTAGTGCATGTGTTGACGGCAGTGGTGCTCATCGGCCTGGTGCTGATGCAGCACGGCAAGGGGGCGGACATGGGTGCCGCTTTCGGCACCGGTTCGGCGGGCAGCTTGTTTGGCTCTGCCGGCTCGGCCAATTTTCTGAGCCGCAGCACGGCCGTCGCGGCCGCCATCTTCTTTGTGACCAGCCTCACGCTGACCTATATGTACGGCCATCACTCGCAGGCGCTGGGGGTGATGGAAAAGGCGGACCTGTCGAAAGCAGCCCCGCCGCTGGCGAGTGAGCAGCAGGCCCCCGCTGCGCCGGCAGCCCCGGTAGCCGCTCCGAAGCCCAGCGAAATACCGAAATAAAACAGCAAGAAAGCGGTCCAAGCAGCTGGAAGGCCGGCGGGAGCCGGTTATGAAGTAATTGCCGATGTGGTGAAATTGGTAGACACGCTATCTTGAGGGGGTAGTGGCGAAAGCCGTAGCAGTTCGAGTCTGCTCATCGGCACCATACAATAATCAGGAGCATATTGAGCTCCTGGCAAAATGATTGGAGTTAAGCGCCGACAGTGCGCCTGACGGAGGAGAATATTGATGCTGGAAAATTATTTCCCGGTTCTGTTGTTCATTGTGGTCGCGCTCGTCATGGGCGTGCTTCCTCTGGTGCTCGGCAGGCTGCTGGGCCCGCATCGCCCGGATGCAGCCAAGAACTCGGCCTACGAGTGCGGCTTCGAAGCGTTCGAGGACGCACGCATGAAATTCGACGTGCGCTACTACCTGGTCGCCATCCTGTTCATCCTGTTCGACCTTGAGATTGCCTTCCTGTTTCCCTGGGCCATGGTGCTCAAGGAGATCGGCCTGTTTGGCTTCGTCTCCATGATGATTTTCCTGGCCATCCTCGTGGTTGGCTTTGTTTACGAGTGGATGAAAGGGGCGCTGGAGTGGGAGTAACGCCTGGGGGAGGCTTGCTGGACGGCAAGCTGGAAAAGGGGTTCGTGGTCACCACCGCGGACACCGTCATCAATTATGCGCGCACCGGTTCGCTGTGGCCCATGACCTTCGGTCTGGCCTGCTGTGCGGTGGAGATGATGCATGCCGCGCTGCCGCGCTATGACCTGGACCGTTTCGGTGCAGGCGCGTTCCGTCCGAGCCCGCGTCAGTCCGACCTGATGATCGTGGCGGGCACGCTGTGCAACAAGATGGCCCCCGCCCTGCGCAAGGTGTATGACCAGATGGCCGAGCCGCGCTGGGTGATCTCCATGGGCTCGTGCGCGAACGGCGGCGGCTATTACCATTATTCCTATTCCGTGGTACGCGGCTGCGACCGCATTGTGCCGGTGGACATCTATGTTCCCGGCTGCCCGCCTACGGCGGAAGCCTTGCTCTATGGCGTCATTCAGCTGCAGAACAAGATCAAGCGTACCAATACCATTGCCCGCGGATGACCATGGCTGCCGACTTGAAAGCATTGCAGGAACATCTGGCCGGACTGCTGGGCGGCAAGGCTGCCGGCCTGGACATCAGGCTGGGCGAACTCGCCCTCACGGTGCGCGCCGGCGATCTGGTGGAGGTGATGACGCTGCTGCGTGACGACGCAGGTTGCCGTTTCGGCCTGCTGGTGGATTTGTGCGGCATCGATTACTCCGCCTATGGCAGCGACATCTCCGACGGCGGCGCCTATTTCGCCGAGGAGGGCGCGCCGCGCGTGTTCCCTCACCGGTTTGCCGCCGTGTATCACTTGCTGTCGATTGACCGCAATGCACGGCTGCGCGTGCGCGTGTTCGCCGAGGACGACGAACTGCCGGTGCTGGAAACGGTGACCGGCATCTGGCCATGCGCGAACTGGTACGAGCGCGAGGCGTTCGACCTGTATGGCATCGTGTTCACCGGTCACCCCGACTTGCGCCGCATCCTTACCGACTATGGTTTTGTCGGCAACCCGTTCCGCAAGGATTTCCCGCTGTCGGGCAACGTCGAAATGCGCTACGACCCGGAGCAGAAGCGCGTGATCTACCAGCCGGTCACCGTCGAACCGCGCGAGCTCACGCCGCGCATCGTTCGCGAAGTGCACTACGGCCGCAACGATTGAGCAGGGCCGCGAACCATGTCGGAAATCAAGAACCCCACATTGAACTGTAGTTACGGCCGCCCTGCGGGCTTGGCTTGCTTGCGCAAGTTAGCCTCCACTGAAATTCAGGGTGAACGCACCTTGTTGGAACGCGCGTGAGGCAGGCAGAGAGCTATGTCCGAAATTAAAAATTACACCCTGAATTTTGGTCCCCAGCACCCGGCCGCGCACGGTGTGCTGCGCCTGGTGCTGGAGCTGGACGGCGAAGTGGTGGAGCGCGCCGATCCGCACATTGGCCTGCTGCATCGCGGCACGGAAAAGCTTGCCGAGCACAAGACCTTCCTGCAATCCGTGCCGTACATGGATCGCCTGGACTACGTGTCCATGATGTGCAACGAGCACGCCTATGTGATGGCGATCGAGAAGCTGTGCGGGATCGAGGTGCCGATCCGCGCGCAGTACATCCGCGTGATGTTCGACGAGGTCACCCGCATCCTCAACCACCTGCTGTGGCTGGGCGCGGTGGGCATCGACCTCGGCGCGATGACCATGTTCTTCTACACCTTCCGCGAGCGCGAGGACCTGCTGGACTGCTACGAGGCCGTGTCCGGCGCGCGCATGCACGCGGCGTATTACCGCCCGGGCGGGGTGTATCGCGACCTGCCGGATTCGATGCCGCAGTACCAGCCGAGCAAGGTGCACGGTGCCGCCCAGGTCAAGCGCATGAACGAACCGCGCCAGGGTTCGCTGCTGGATTTCCTGGAGGATTTCACCAACCGTTTCCCCAGGTACGTGGACGAATACGAGACCCTGCTCACCGACAACCGCATCTGGAAGCAGCGCACGGTTGGCATCGGCGTGGTCACGCCGGAGCGCGCCATGGCGCTGGGCTTCACCGGCCCCATGCTGCGTGGCTCGGGCGTGGTGTGGGACCTGCGCAAAAAGCAGCCGTATGAAGTGTACGACCGTCTGGATTTTGACATTCCGGTGGGCGTCGAGGGCGACTGCTACGACCGCTACCTGGTGCGGGTCGAGGAAATGAGGCAGTCCAACCGCATCATCAAGCAGTGCATAGACTGGCTGCGCAAGAACCCGGGCCCGGTGATGACGGACAATTTCAAGATCGCGCCCCCGAAGCGCGCGGCGATGAAGCAGAACATGGAAGAGCTGATCCACCACTTCAAGCTGTTCACCGAGGGCATGCATGTGCCGGAGGGGGAGGTGTATTCCGCGGTGGAGCACCCCAAGGGCGAATTCGGCATCTACCTGGTGTCGGACGGGGCAAACAAGCCTTACCGCATGAAGATACGCGCGCCGGGCTTCGCTCATCTGTCGTCGCTGGATGAGATGACGCGCGGCCACATGATCGCCGACGTGGTGGCGATCATCGGCACCCAGGACATCGTGTTCGGAGAGGTGGATCGTTAAATGCTGTCCAATCGGGTTCAGGAACAAATCAACCGCGAGCTGAAGAAATATCCGGCAGACCAGAAGCAGTCTGCGGTGATGGCGGCCCTGCGTTTCGTGCAGGACGAGAAGGGCTGGGTTTCCAACGACGACATGGCCGATGTCGCAGCTTATCTCGGCATGCCGCACGTGGCCGTGTACGAGGTGGCGACCTTCTACCACATGTACAACCTGAAGCCGCTGGGCAAATACACGCTTACCGTGTGCACCAATTTGTCCTGCCAGCTGATGGGCGCGAACGAGACGTTGGAGCACCTCAAGAACAAGCTCGGCATCGGCCTCGGTGAAGTGACGGCCGACGGCAAATTCAGCCTGCGCGAGGCCGAGTGTATGGGTGCCTGCGTGGAAGCGCCGCTGCTGACGGTGAACAACAAGCGCCTGTGCGCGCGCCTGACGCAGCAAAAGATCGACCAGATACTCGCGGAGTTGGACAAATGAACGGCCCGGTCATCTATACCACGATGCAATTCGACAAGCCGTGGACGCTGGAGAACTACCTCAAGGTCGGCGGCTACCAGGCCCTGCGCAAGGTGCTGGAGCAGAAGATGACCTCGGAGCAGATCATCGCGGAAGTCAAGACCTCCGCGCTGCGCGGGCGCGGCGGCGCCGGCTTTCCCACCGGCCTCAAGTGGAGCTTCATGCCCAAGAACTACGAGGGCGACAAGTACATTGTGTGCAACTCGGACGAGGGAGAGCCGGGCACCGCCAAGGACTGGTACATCCTGCGCTACAACCCGCACGCCCTGATCGAGGGCATGGCCATCGCCGCCTACGCCATGGGCGTGAAGACGGGTTACAACTACGTGCACGGCGAGATATTCGAGGCCTACGAGCGCATGGAGGCGGCGTGCGAGGAAGCGCGCGTGGCGGGCTATCTCGGCAAGAACATCTTGGGCATGGGCTTCGAGTTCGACCTGCACAACCACCTGGGCTATGGCGCCTACGTGTGCGGCGAAGAGACTGCGCTGCTCGAGTCCATCGAGGGCAAGAAGGGGCAGCCGCGCTACAAGCCGCCGTTCCCTGCCAGCTACGGCCTGTACGGCAAGCCCACCACCATCAACAACACCGAAACTTTTTCCAGCATCCCCTACATCATCCGAGAGGGCGGGCAGAAGTTTCTGGAACTGGGCCGGCCCAACAATGGCGGCACCAAGCTGTTTTCCGTCTCCGGCCACGTCAACAACCCCGGAAATTTCGAAGTGCCGCTAGGCACTCCGTTCCGCAAACTGCTGGAAATGGCCGGCGGCGTGCGCAATGGGCACAAACTGAAGGCGGTGATTCCCGGCGGGTCCTCCATGCCCGTGCTGCCCGGCGAGATCATGATGGAAACGGACATGGATTACGACTCGCTGCAGAAGGCCGGATCCTACCTCGGCAGCGGCGCGGTGATCGTGATGGACGAGACCACCTGCATGGTGCGCGCGCTGGAACGGCTGTCGTATTTCTATTATGAAGAGTCCTGCGGCCAGTGCACTCCCTGCCGCGAAGGCACCGGCTGGCTGTACCGCATCGTGCACCGGATCGAGCACGGGGAGGGCAAGCCGGAAGACCTCGACCTGCTGCTGGACCTGTGCGAAAACATCGCCGGCCGCACCATCTGCGCGCTGGGCGATGCGGCGGCCTGGCCGGTGCAGGGCATGCTCAAGCATTATCGCAGTGAGTTCGAGTATCACATCGAGCACAAACGTTGTCTGGCGTAGGGCGGATATGATCAACATCGAAATCGACGGCAAGAAAGTCGCGGCGGAAAACGGCCACACCGTGATCCAGGCGGCGCACCAAGCGGGCATCGCCATTCCGCATTTCTGCTATCACAAGAAGCTGTCCGTTGCGGCCAACTGCCGCATGTGCCTGGTGCAGGTGGAAAAGGCGCCCAAGCCGTTGCCCGCGTGCGCCACGCCGGTCACCGAAGGCATGAAGGTGTACACGAATTCTGCGCAGGCCGTGAAGGCGCAGAGCGGCGTGATGGAATTCCTGCTGATCAACCACCCGCTGGATTGCCCGATCTGCGACCAGGGCGGCGAGTGCATGCTGCAGGACCTGGCGGTGGGCTACGGCGCGGGGGCGTCGCGCTTCGCGGAAGCGAAGCGGGTGGTGCTGTCCAAGAACCTCGGCCCGCTGGTGTGCGCGGAGGAAATGAGCCGCTGCATCAATTGCACCCGCTGTATCCGTTTCGGCATTGAGGTCGGCGGGGCGATGGAGCTGGGGCAGGCATTCCGCGGCGAGCACGCGGAAATCCTCACTTTCGTCGGCGGCGCGGTGGAGTCCGAATTGTCCGGCAACATGATCGACCTGTGCCCGGTCGGTGCGCTCACCAGCAAGCCGTTCCGCTATACCGCGCGCTCATGGGAGCTGTCGCGGCGCAAGTCCATCAGCCCGCACGACAGCCTGGGCTCGAATCTCGCGGTGCAGACCAAGAACAACCGCGTGATGCGCGTACTGCCGCTGGAGAACGAGGCAATCAACGAATGCTGGCTGTCCGACCGGGACCGCTTCAGTTACGAAGGCCTCAACGCGCAAGAGCGCCTGACCAAGCCGATGATCCGCAAGGACGGGCAATGGGCGGAGGTCGGCTGGCAGGAGGCGCTGGAATTCGCCGCCAATGGCCTGCGCCACATCACGTCCGGCGCCGGGGCGGAACAGGCGGGCGCATTGGCAACGCCGAATTCCACCCTGGAAGAACTGCACCTGCTGCAGAAACTGCTGCGCGGCATCGGCTCCGACAACGTGGATTTCCGCCTGCGCCACTCCGACTTCAGCGCAGACGGCAAGCGCGCCGGCGCGCCCTGGCTGGGCATGCCGGTGGCCGAGCTCAACAAGGCGGACCGTATCCTGGTCGTCGGCAGCTTCCTGCGCAAGGATCACCCCCTGCTCGCCTCGCGCATCCGCCATGCCGTCAAGCACGGCGCGCAGGTCAGCATCATCCATGCCGCGGACGACGACTTGCTGATGAAAGTGGCACACAAGGCCATCGTCGCGCCCGACGCGATGGTGGACGCACTGGCCCAGGTGGCCAAGGACATCGCAGCCAAACAGCAGGCGGGCATCGCAGGCAGCCTGTTGGGTGGGCAGCGGGTTGCCGTGCTGATGGGCAATTTCGCCCAGCAACATCCGCAGGCGGTCCAGCTACAGGCGCTGGCGCAACAGATCGCCCATGCCGCCAACGGAAAATTCGGCTTCCTCGGCGAAGCTGCCAACAGCGTGGGCGGCTATCTCGCCAACGCGATTCCCGCCAACAGGGGGCTTAACGCCGCGGCCATGCTGGCCGCGCCGCGCAAGGCCTATGTGTTGCTCAATACAGAACCGGAACTGGATTGCGCCGACTCGCAGCAGGCGACGAAGGCGATGCACGCCGCCGACCTGGTGATCGCGCTCTCCGCCTACAAGCACCAAGCGATGGAATACGCCGATGTGCTGCTGCCGATCGCGCCGTTTACAGAAACCTCCGGCACCTTCGTAAGTGCCGAAGGCCGCGTGCAGAGCTTCAAAGGCGCGGTCAAGCCGCTGGGCGAGGCGCGCCCGGCATGGAAGGTGCTGCGCGTGCTGGGCAACCTGCTGAAGGTCAGCGGCTTCGACTATGAGAGCAGCGAACAGGTGCTGGCCGAAGTGCTGGGCGGCGTGGATGTGGCGGCCAGGCTGAACAACGCGCTGCAGTCCGCCCCCGCAGGCGCCGCACAGAAAACACCGCTCAGGGCAGGCGAATTCCAGCGCGTGGCCGACGTGCCGATCTACGCTGCTGATGCGGTGGTGCGCCGTGCCAAATCGCTGCAGGCGACCCCCGATGCCGCGGCGCCGGTGGTCAGGCTGCACGGCGAGGAGTTGAAGAAACTGGGCGTGCAGACCGGCGCGCAGGTCAAGGTCAGCCAGGGGCGGGGCAGCGTGGTGCTTGCCGCCGTTGCCGATGACCGCGTGCCGCAGGGTGCAGCGCGTGTGGCGGCGGGCCATGCCGCGACCGCCGCGCTGGGTGCGATGTTCGGGACTATCACGGTGGAGCGGGCATGATGGAACTGCTGCAGACCATAGAGCAGATGGGGCAGGGCGCGTTGGGTCAGGCCTGGCCGCTCGCGTGGACCCTGGTCAAGATATTTGTCATCGTGCTGCCCATCATGGGCAGCGTGGCCTACCTGACCCTGGCTGAGCGAAAAGTGCTGGGGTTCATGCAGGTGCGCCCCGGCCCGAACCGCGTGGGCCCCTGGGGACTGCTGCAGCCCCTGGCCGACGGCGTCAAGCTGCTGCTGAAGGAAGTCATCATCCCCTCCAGCGCGAGCAAGTTCCTGTTCGTGTCGGCGCCGGTGCTGGCGCTG
>Ga0316628_100000025_pt1 | contig 112412 bp, 116 predicted proteins | sample OWC_Aug_M2_C1_D5_FD_207648 | JGI IMG/M metagenome (GOLD analysis project Ga0316628, IMG submission 207648) | Wetland soil microbial communities from Old Woman Creek delta, Ohio, United States - OWC_Aug_M2_C1_D5_C | ecosystem: Environmental > Terrestrial > Soil > Wetlands | place: USA: Ohio...
CTGATCGCCCCGATCGCCATGGAAGAGGGCCTGCGCTTCGCCATCCGCGAAGGCGGCCGTACCGTGGGTGCCGGGGTGGTAGCGAAGGTTATTGAGTAAGAGAATGACAGGGGGCGGGCGAGAAGTGAAGGTTTGTCCTTCGCTTTTCTCTCTGTCCCCCTATCGAGTTTAGGCCAGTAGCTCAATTGGTAGAGTATCGGTCTCCAAAACCGAGGGTTGGGGGTTCGAGACCCTCCTGGCCTGCCAGTTACCAAGTGGAAACGGACGGATGGCGGACAAGATAAAGATAGGTGTGGCGCTCTTGCTGGTCGTGGCGGGTGTCGTGGGGTTCTATTACCTGCAGGAAAGCCTCGCCGTGCTGAGAGTGCTGTCGGTGCTCGCCGGTTTGGCGCTGGCGGCTGCCGTGTTTTGGACGGCTGAATCCGGCAAGCGCTTTTTCTCGTTCGGCAAAGAGTCCGTGGCCGAAGCCAAGCGCGTTGTGTGGCCCACGCGCAAGGAAACCTTGCAGACCACTGGGGTGGTGATCGCGTTCGCGATCGTCATGGCCTTGTTTCTATGGGCGGTGGATGCCAGCCTGATGGTGGTGGTGAACAAACTGATGGGACGGAGCGAGTGATGGCCAAGCGCTGGTATGTTGTGCATACGTACTCCCAGTTCGAAAAGAGCGTGCAGCGCGCCTTGCTGGACCGCATCGCACGTGCCGGCATGCAAGACCTGTTCGGGCAGATCCTGGTGCCGGTCGAGGAAGTGGTAGAGCTGAAGTCGGGCCAGAAAAACATCAGCGAGCGCAAATTTTTCCCGGGCTACGTGCTGGTCGAGATGGAGATGACCGACGAAAGTTGGCATCTGGTCAAAGACACCCCGAAAGTGACGGGTTTCCTCGGCGGTTCCGCGATGAAACCTTCGCCCATCAGCCAGAAGGAAGTGGACAACATCATGCAGCAGATGCAGGCGGGGGTCGAGAAGCCGCGCCCCAAGGTGTTGTTCGAGGTTGGCGAGGCGGTGCGCGTCAAGGAAGGGCCGTTCACCGACTTCAATGGCACGGTGGAAGACGTCAATTACGACAAGAACAAGCTGCGCGTGGCCGTGACCATTTTCGGTCGGTCCACGCCGGTGGAGCTGGATTTCGGCCAGGTCGAGAAGGCTTGATAAATTCGGCTTCCGGCTTCTGCAGTCATTGGCCGGGGCCGCAGTAGTTTTTTTAACGGGGAGCGTACCGGAGCAATTGGCGGTATGCGCTATACCCACTGAAAAGGAGTAGCAACGTGGCAAAGAAAATTGTCGGCTATATCAAGCTGCAAGTGCCCGCTGGCAAAGCCAACCCGAGCCCGCCCATCGGGCCGGCGCTGGGTCAGCGCGGTTTGAATATCATGGAATTCTGCAAGGCGTTCAACGCCCAGACCCAGGGCATGGAGCCCGGGCTGCCGATCCCGGTGGTGATCACCGCGTTTGCGGACAAGAGCTTCACCTTCGTGATGAAGACTCCGCCCGCGACCATCCTGATCAAGAAGGCCGCCGGTGTGCAAAAGGGCAGCAAGACGCCGCATACCGACAAGGTCGGCAAGCTGACCCGCAAGCAGGCTGAGGAAATCGCCAAGACCAAGATGCCTGACCTGACAGCGGCCGATATGGACGCCGCGGTGCGCACCATTGCCGGAAGCGCGCGCAGCATGGGCATTACCGTGGAGGGTATGTAACATGGCCAAGATATCCAAGCGTTACAAGGCGCTGGCCGCCAAGGTGGATCGCAACAAGCTCTATCCTGTGGCCGATGCGCTGAGCCTGGTTAAGGAAACAGCCAAGGCCAAGTTCGATGAATCCATCGACGTGGCCGTCAACCTTGGCATCGATGCCAAGAAATCCGACCAACTTGTGCGTGGCTCCGTTGTGCTCCCCAAGGGCACCGGCAAGACCGTTCGTGTGGCGGTGTTTGCGCAGGGCGCCAAGGCGGAGGAGGCCAGGGCCGCCGGAGCGGATGTGATTGGATTTGACGACCTGGCGGAAAGCGTCAAGGCCGGCAAGATGGATTTTGACGTGGTCATCGCCTCCCCCGACGCCATGCGCGTCGTCGGCCAGTTGGGCCAGATACTTGGCCCACGCGGATTGATGCCCAACCCAAAGGTGGGCACGGTGACTGCCGACGTTGCCGGAGCGGTCAAAAACGCGAAGGCAGGCCAGGTGCAGTACCGCACAGACAAGAACGGTATCGTCCAGTGTACGATTGGACGCGCTTCGTTTGCACCGGAGGCCCTGCGTGAGAATTTGGTTGCCCTGATTGACGCCCTGAACAAGGCTAAGCCCGCTGCATCCAAGGGTGTCTACCTGAAGAAGATCTCGGTATCGAGCACCATGGGCGTCGGCGTCCGTATCGAACAGGCAAGCTTGACGGCGTAATTGATTTGAATTCGCGGCATGGCGCGGGCGCCATGCCGCTACGTGCTTTGGATTGCTGGCTGGGTTGGCAGCATCAAAGACCGCAGGAGCCCGGGATGCAAGCATCGACATACAGATGAAGTATCCGGGCGTAATCGAGGACGTTGGGGTGGGCTCAGGTGCCATGGCACTTGTCCTGTGTCCCGATTGTCCGAATCCGGCGTAGATGGTGTGCCCGCGAGCAGGAGAATGCGGTTTTCTTCCTGGCTTAAGGACGCTGTTGTTAACATGGGGCGCGCAAGCGTTCCGGTTTTAGATGGAGGAAAACTTGGCTCTTAATCTGCAGGAAAAGCAGGCAGTGGTTGCTGAAGTCGGCGCACAAGTGGCGAAGGCTCAGACCATCGTGCTGGCGGAGTACCGCGGCATCGAAGTCGGCGACATCACCAAGCTGCGTGCCAGTGCGCGCAAGGCGGGGGTGTATTTCCACGTGGTGAAAAACACGCTGGCGCGCCGTGCGGTGCAAGGTACGCCGTTCGAGCCGCTGGCCGACAAAATGGCGGGTCCGCTGGTGTATGGCATCAGCGCCGACGCCGTGGCGGCCGCTAAAGTGGTGTATGACTTTGCCAAAACCAATGACAAGCTGGTCATCAAGGCGGGTGCTTACAACGGAAAGGTGCTGGATGTCGCCGGCGTGAACGCGCTCGCTACGGTGCCTTCCAAGGAAGTGCTGCTGGCCCAGCTGTGTGGCTTGCTGCAATCGCCGGTTTCCGGCATGGCGCGCGTGCTCGCCGCCGTGGCTGAGAAGAAGGCCGGCGCTACTGCTTGATCCCTCAAACAATTTTTATTCAGGAAAGACAAAATGGCATTCGATAAAGACGCATTTTTGACCTCGCTGGACAGCATGTCCGTGCTGGAACTCAATGATCTGGTGAAGGCAATTGAAGAGAAGTTCGGCGTTTCCGCAGCCGCCATGGCTGCACCGGCTGCTGGCGGCGGTGCCGCTGCTGGCGGCGCTGCCGCCGCCGAGCAAACCGAGTTCACCGTGATCCTGAAGTCCGCCGGCGACCAGAAGGTAAACGTGATCAAGGTGGTTCGCGCAATCACCGGCCTGGGCCTGAAGGAAGCCAAGGACTTGGTGGACGGCGCTCCGAAGACGGTCAAGGAAGGTGTCAGCAAGGCCGACGCCGATGCCATGGCGAAGCAGCTCACGGAAGCCGGCGCAACTGCCGAAATCAAGTAATAGTTGTAGGCACCAAAAGGCTGGCGGGGTCCGTCAGCCTTTTGCCGCTTTAAAAGCCAACGGTCAGCAAGTGCTATCGGCGCTTGCTGCCCATTGTCTTTTACCCCAGTCGTGGAGATGTCTGTCATGAACTACTCGTTTACTGAAAAAAAACGTATCCGTAAGAGTTTTGCAAAACGCGTTGGCGCTTTGCCGGTGCCGTTTTTGCTGTCCACGCAATTGGAATCCTACAGCGATTTCCTGCAGGCTTATGTCGCGCCCGAGCAGCGCGGGAACCAGGGTCTGCAGGCTGCCTTCAATGGAATCTTCCCGATTGAAAGCCACAACAAGTTCGCGCGCCTGGATTTTGTGAGCTATCAGCTCGGCATGCCTCCTTTCGACGTGAAGGAATGCCAGCAACGCGGCCTCACTTATGCTTCGCCGCTGCGCGCCCGCGTGCGCCTGACGCTGCTGGACAAGGAAGCTTCCAAGCCAACGGTGAAGGAGGTGAAGGAGCAGGAAGTCTACATGGGCGAAATCCCACTGATGACTCACACCGGGTCCTTCGTCATCAACGGAACCGAGCGCGTGATCGTGTCGCAGCTGCACCGTTCGCCAGGCGTGTTCTTCGAGCATGACCGCGGCAAGACCCATAGCTCGGGCAAGCTGCTGTTTTCCGCGCGCGTCATTCCCTATCGCGGGTCCTGGCTGGATTTTGAATTCGACGCGAAGGATTACGTGTATTTCCGCATCGACCGCCGCCGCAAGATGCCGGTCACGATCCTGCTGAAATCGCTCGGCTACACGCCGGAACAGATTCTTGCCATGTTCTTCGAGTTCGATACCTTCCATCTGAGCAAGAAGGGGATCCAGTTCGAGGTCGTGCCGGAACGCCTGCGCGGCGAAATCGCGCGCTTCGACATCGAAGGCAAAGGCGGCAAGGTGATCGTGGCCAAGGACAAGCGCATCACGGTACGTCATATCCGTGAAATGGAAGAAGCCGGCATCCACCGGCTGACGGTGGAAAACGATTTCCTGGTCGGGCGCGTGCTGGCGCACGACGTGGTGGACAAGGACAGCGGCGAGATTATCGCCAGCGCCAACGACGAAATCACCGAGACCTTGCTGGGCAAGCTGCAGACTGCCGACATCAGCAAGATCAATACGCTGTACACCAATGACCTGGATAGGGGGGCCTACGTTTCGCAGACCCTGCGTACGGATGAAACGACCGACCAGTGGACGGCACGCGTCGCGATCTACCGCATGATGCGCCCCGGCGAGCCGCCCACCGAAGACGCGGTGGAAAATTTGTTCCACGGCTTGTTCTTCAGCGAAGAGCGCTATGACCTGTCGGCCGTCGGCCGCATGAAATTCAACCGCCGCATCGGGCGTGACGAGCTGACAGGCTCGGGTGTGCTTTCCAATGAGGACATCGTCGCCGTGATCCGGATCCTGGTCGATCTGCGCAATGGCCGCGGCGAAATCGACGATATCGATCACTTGGGCAACCGCCGCGTGCGCGCGGTGGGCGAACTGGCCGAGAACCAGTTCCGCGCAGGGTTGGCGCGCGTTGAACGGGCCGTGAAGGAACGTCTGGGGCAGGCCGAGGCGGACAACCTGATGCCGCAGGACCTGATCAATGCGAAGCCGATCTCCGCGGCGGTGAAGGAATTCTTCGGTTCCTCGCAGCTGTCGCAGTTCATGGACCAAACCAACCCCCTGTCGGAAGTGACGCACAAGCGCCGCATCTCCGCGCTGGGCCCTGGCGGGCTGACGCGCGAGCGCGCAGGTTTCGAAGTGCGCGACGTGCACCCGACACACTACGGCCGTGTGTGCCCGATCGAAACCCCGGAAGGTCCGAACATCGGCCTGATCAACTCGCTCGCCCTGTATGCGCGCACCAACGAGTACGGCTTCATCGAAACGCCGTACCGCAAGGTGACCAAGGGCCGCGCCACTGACGACGTCGAGTACCTGTCCGCCATCGAGGAGGGCAAGTTCACCATTGCCCAAGCCAATGCGGAACTGGACAAGAAGGGCCTGTTTACCAGTGAGATCGTGTCGTCGCGCCAGCACAACGAATTCGTGCTCGCCGCGCCCGACAAGATCGAGTACATGGACGTGGCTCCCGCACAGGTCGTGTCGGTGGCCGCCTCGCTGATCCCGTTCCTGGAGCACGATGACGCCAACCGCGCGCTGATGGGGGCCAACATGCAGCGCCAGGCGGTTCCCTGCCTGCGTGCGGAAAAAGCCCTGGTCGGTACCGGCATCGAGCGCACCGTCGCGGTTGACTCCGGCACTGCAGTACAGGCGTGGCGCGGGGGGCGTGTCGATTACGTGGATTCCGGGCGCATCGTGGTTCGTGTCAATGACGATGAAACCACGGCGGGCGAAGCCGGCGTGGATATTTACAATCTGATCAAGTACACCCGTTCCAACCAAAACACCAACATCAACCAGCGTCCGCTGGTCAAAGTTGGCGACGTGATCGCGCGCGGCGACGTGATCGCCGACGGGGCGTCCACCGACATGGGCGAACTGGCGCTGGGGCAGAACATGCTGGTGGCGTTCATGCCGTGGAACGGCTACAACTACGAGGACTCGATCCTGATTTCCGAGCGCGTGGTGTCCGAGGATCGCTTCACCTCCATCCACATTGAGGAACTCACCGTAGTAGCGCGCGACACCAAGCTGGGAGCCGAGGAAATCACCCGCGATATCCCCAATCTTTCCGAGGGGCAAATGGCGCGCCTGGATGAATGCGGCATCGTTCACATCGGCGCGGAGGTCGGCGTGGGTGACGTGCTGGTGGGTAAGGTGACGCCCAAGGGCGAGACCCAGCTCACCCCGGAAGAAAAGCTGTTGCGCGCGATTTTCGGCGAGAAGGCATCCGACGTGAAGGATACCTCGCTACGCGTGCCAGCGGGCATATCCGGCACCGTGATCGATGTTCAGGTGTTCACTCGCGAGGGGCTGCAGCGTGACAAGCGCGCGCAGCAGATCATCGACGACGAGCTGAGCCGCTACCGGAAGGATCTGACCGACCAGATGCGCATCGTCGAAAGTGACGTGTTCGCCCGTCTGGAAAAGCTGCTGCTGGGCAAGGTGGCCAACGGCGGACCGAAGAAGCTGGCCAAGGGCAGCAAGCTGACCAAGGACTACCTGTCCAGCCTGGAGCACCATCACTGGTTCGACATCCGTCTCGCAAACGAGGATGCGGCCGCGCAGATGGAACAGGTGAAGGAGGGCCTCGCGCAAAAGCGTGCGGAGTTCGATGCGGCATTTGACCTGAAAAAGCGCAAGCTGACCCAGGGCGACGAGCTTCAGGCCGGCGTGCAGAAGATGGTCAAGGTGTACGTGGCCGTGAAGCGCCGCCTGCAGCCCGGCGACAAGATGGCGGGTCGTCACGGCAACAAGGGCGTGGTATCGCGCATCGTGCCGGTGGAAGATATGCCGCATATGGCCGACGGTACGCCCGTGGACATCGTGCTCAACCCGCTCGGTGTGCCGTCCCGTATGAACGTCGGCCAGATTCTGGAGACGCACCTGGGCTGGGCCGCCAAGGGACTGGGCAAGAAGATCGGCCTGATGCTGGAAGCGCAGGCCAAGATCGCCGATGTCCGCAAGCTGCTGGACAAAATCTATAATCACAACGGCAAGGTGGTCGACCTGGCAGCCTTCACTGATGAGGAAATCCTGGAACTGTGCCGCAACCTGAAAGGCGGCGTGCCGTTCGCCACGCCGGTGTTCGACGGCGCCAGCGAAGAGGAAATCAAGTACATGCTGGAGCTGGCAGATCTGCCCCCATCGGGACAGATCAACCTGATCGACGGACGGACCGGCGAGACCTTCGACCGCCCCGTGACCGTCGGCTACATGCACGTGCTCAAGCTGCACCACTTGGTGGACGACAAGATGCACGCGCGTTCTACCGGCCCATACAGCCTGGTGACCCAGCAGCCGCTGGGCGGCAAGGCGCAGTTCGGCGGCCAGCGTTTCGGTGAAATGGAAGTGTGGGCGCTGGAAGCGTATGGCGCCGCCTACACCCTGCAGGAAATGCTCACCGTCAAGTCGGACGACGTTGCCGGACGTACCAAGGTTTACGAAAGTATCGTCAAGGGCGAGCACAAGATTGATGCAGGCATGCCCGAGTCGTTCAACGTGTTGATGAAGGAAATCCGCTCGTTGGGCATCGACATGGATATGGAACGTCACTGAATCGGCCTGGCATAAGGCGAATAGGAGTTACACATGAAAGCATTGCTGGATTTATTCAAGCAGGTAACGCAGAAGGAAGAGTTCGATACCATAAAGATCGGGCTCGCCTCCCCTGAAAAAATCCGTTCCTGGTCCTACGGCGAAGTTAAAAAGCCGGAAACCATCAACTACCGCACCTTCAAGCCGGAGCGCGACGGCTTGTTCTGCGCCAAGATTTTCGGCCCGATCAAGGACTATGAATGCCTCTGCGGCAAATACAAGCGTCTGAAGCACCGCGGGGTGATCTGCGAAAAATGCGGCGTGGAAGTGACGCTGGCCAAAGTGCGTCGCGAGCGCATGGGCCATATCGAGCTGGCGAGCCCCGTGGCACATATCTGGTTTCTCAAGTCGCTGCCGTCGCGCCTCGGCATGGTGCTGGACATGACGCTGCGCGACATCGAGCGCGTGCTGTATTTCGAAGCCTATGTCGTGACGGAGCCCGGCATGACGCCGCTCAATCGCGGCCAACTGCTGTCTGAAGACGACTACCTGTCCAAACTAGAGGAATACGGCGACGAATTCACCGCGCTGATGGGCGCGGAGGGCGTGCGCGCCCTGTTGCGCAACCTGGACAGCGCTGCAGAAGTGGATCGTCTGCGCAGCGAACTGGAAGGAACAACCTCCGAGACCAAGATCAAGAAATACGCCAAGCGACTGAAGGTGCTCGAGGCATTCCAGAATTCCGGCATCAAGCCCGAGTGGATGATCATGGAAGTGCTGCCGGTGCTGCCGCCGGAACTGCGTCCGCTGGTGCCGCTTGATGGCGGCCGCTTCGCGACGTCAGACCTGAACGACCTTTATCGTCGGGTGATCAACCGCAACAACCGCCTGAAGCGGCTGCTGGAATTGAAGGCGCCCGACATCATCGTGCGCAACGAAAAGCGCATGCTGCAGGAAGCTGTGGACTCGCTGCTCGATAACGGCCGTCGAGGCAAGGCGATGACCGGCGCCAACAAGCGCCCGCTAAAATCCCTTGCCGATATGATCAAGGGCAAGAGCGGCCGCTTCCGCCAGAACTTGCTGGGTAAGCGCGTGGACTACTCCGGCCGTTCCGTGATCGTGGTCGGCCCGCAACTGAAGCTGCACCAGTGCGGTCTGCCGAAGAAAATGGCGCTGGAACTGTTCAAACCGTTCATTTTCGAGCGCCTGGAAAAGATGGGACTGGCCACCACCATCAAGGCAGGCAAGCGCATGGTGGAAGCCGAAGAGCCCATCGTGTGGGATATCCTGGAAGAAGTGATCCGCGAACATCCCATCCTGCTCAACCGCGCCCCGACGCTGCACCGCCTGGGCATTCAGGCATTCGAGCCGGTGCTGATCGAAGGGAAGGCGATCCAGTTGCATCCGCTGGTTTGTTCCGCCTTCAACGCGGACTTCGACGGCGACCAAATGGCCGTGCACGTCCCGCTGTCGCTGGAGGCGCAGATGGAATGCCGCACCCTGATGCTGGCGTCCAACAACGTGTTGTCGCCGGCCAACGGCGAACCGATCATCGTGCCGTCGCAGGATATCGTGTTGGGCCTGTACTACATGACACGCGAAAAGGTTGGTGCCCTGGGCGAAGGCTCGATGTTCGCCGACGTGGCCGAGGCGATCCGCGCCTATCGGGCCAACCATGTTGACTTGCAGGCCAAGGTGGTCGTACGCATCAAGGAAATGCACAGCGATGACAAGGGTGAGCACCATGAGCGCCTGACGCGCTATGAAACCACGGTGGGCCGCGCCATCCTGTCGGAAATACTGCCTGCGGGACTGCCGTTCGCGCTGGTCAACAAGGCGCTCAAGAAGAAGGAAATTTCGCGTCTGATCAACGCCAGCTTTCGTCGTTGCGGCCTGCGCGACACCGTGATCATGGCCGACCGCTTGATGTATACCGGATTCACCTACGCGACCCGTGCCGGTATTTCGATCTGTGTGGACGACATGCTGGTGCCACCTCAAAAGGACACCCTGATCGCCGCGGCCGAGAAGGAAGTACACGAGATCGACACGCAGTACACCTCCGGCCTAGTGACCCAAGGCGAGCGTTACAATAAGGTGGTGGACATCTGGGGCCGGACTGGCGACCTGGTGGCGAAGGCCATGATGGACCAGCTCGGCAGCGAGCCGGTGCGCGACCGCGCATCCGGCGAAGTTGTCACCGACAAGAAGGGCAAGCCGGTGATGCAGGAGTCGTTCAACTCCATCTACATGATGGCGGACTCCGGTGCGCGCGGTTCCGCCGCACAGATCCGCCAACTGGCCGGCATGCGCGGCCTGATGGCGAAGCCGGATGGATCCATCATCGAAACGCCGATCACCGCGAATTTCCGTGGCGGCCTGAACATGCTGCAGTACTTCATCTCCACGCACGGTGCGCGTAAGGGTCTGGCGGACACGGCGCTGAAGACTGCGAACTCCGGGTACCTGACGCGCCGCCTGGTGGACGTCACGCAAGATCTGGTGGTGACCGAGGAGGATTGCGGTACCAGCAACGGACGTGCGATGAAAGCCATGGTTGAAGGCGGCGAGGTCATCGAGGCGCTGCGCGAGCGCATCCTGGGCCGCGTGGTAAGCAGCGACGTCGTCAACCCTGAGACCGGTGCCACGCTTTACGAAGCCGGCACGCTGCTGGACGAGGACAAGGTGGATACCATCGAGCAGTTGGGCATCGACGAGGTGCGCGTGCGAACCCCGCTCACCTGCGAAACGCGCTACGGCCTGTGTTCCAAGTGCTATGGTCGCGACCTGGGTCGTGGCGGCCTGGTGAACGTGGGCGAAGCGGTGGGCGTAATCGCCGCACAGTCCATTGGTGAACCTGGGACGCAGCTGACCATGCGTACTTTCCACATCGGTGGTGCGGCATCTCGTACCGTGGTGGCGAGCCAGGTGGAAAGCAAATCCAAGGGTTCCGTGAAATTCAGCTCCAACATGCGCACGGTGACCAATGTTCGCGGTGAGCTGGTGGTGGTGGCGCGCAGCGGTGAAGTGATGGTCATGGATGATCATGGCCGCGAGCGCGAGCGTCACAAGGTGCCCTATGGTGCGCTGATCGTGCGCGAAGACAGCGCCGTGCGTGCCGGCGAAGTGCTGGCCACCTGGGATCCGCATACCCGCCCCATCATTACCGAATATGCGGGCGGCATCCGCTTCGAGAATGTGGAGGAAGGCGTCACGGTTGCCAAGCAGATAGACGAGGTTACCGGGCTGTCCACCCTCGTGGTGATCGACACCAAGCGTGCCGGCACATCAGGCAAGGGCGTACGCCCCCTGGTACGTTTGCTGGACGAGAAAGGCAACGAGATCAAGCATGCCGGAACGGATACCCCGATCACCGTGACCTTTCAGACGGGCTGTATCATCACCGTGGAAGACGGGCAGCGGGTGGGGGTCGGCGAAGTGCTGGCGCGCATTCCGCAAGAGTCTTCCAAAACCCGTGACATCACCGGCGGCCTGCCGCGTGTGGCCGAGCTCTTCGAAGCCCGTTCGCCCAAGGACGCAGGCATGTTGGCGGAAGTCACCGGCACGGCATCGTTCGGCAAGGACACCAAAGGCAAGCAACGCTTGGTGATCACCGACGTGGAAGGCGTGGCGCACGAGTTCCTGATACCGAAGGACAAGCATGTGCTGGTACACGATGGCCAGGTGGTGAACCAAGGCGAAATGATCGTCGACGGCCCGGCGGACCCGCACGACATTTTGCGTCTGCTGGGCGTGGAGGCGCTGGCGAGGTACATTACCGACGAAGTGCAGGACGTGTACCGCCTGCAAGGCGTGAAGATCAACGACAAGCACATCGAGGTCATCGTGCGCCAGATGCTGCGGCGTGTGCAGATACTGGATGCGGGCGACACCTCCTTCATACCCAAGGAGCAAGTGGAGCGCGCGGAGGTGCTGACAGAGAACGAGCGCGCTCTGGCCGACGGCAAGAAGCCGGCAACTTTCGAATACCTGTTGCTGGGTATTACCAAGGCTTCACTGTCCACCGATTCGTTCATCTCCGCGGCCTCCTTCCAGGAAACCACGCGCGTACTCACCGAGGCGGCGATCATGAGCAAGAAGGACGAATTGCGCGGCCTGAAGGAAAACGTCATTGTTGGACGCCTGATTCCGGCCGGTACCGGCCTTGCCTTCCACAACACCAGGCGCAAGCAGGAACTCGGGCTGGATATGGCGCAAGGTGCAGGACTGGCGGAACTGGGAGAGGCCGTAGAGGCGCAGGACAACGCCTGACCGGGCTTGACAGGCCGCGCATTCATCAATAGAATGCGCGGTCTTTTTAGCCTGCCGTCATGACCATTTGCTGCGTCGTGGCGGCGTTGCGTTTTGCGGATTATTAACTTTTTAAGATTAACCGAGAGCAGAGAAGAATGCCAACCGTCAACCAGTTAGTGCGCAAGCCCCGTGCTGCCGAAACCGTGAAAAGCAAAGTGCCCGCGCTGGGCGGAAGCCCGCAAAGGCGGGGTGTATGCACCCGCGTGTACACCACCACCCCGAAGAAGCCGAACTCGGCGCTGCGGAAGGTGGCCAAGGTGCGCCTGACCAACGGTTTTGAGGTGATTTCCTACATCGGCGGCGAAGGCCACAACCTGCAGGAGCACTCCGTGGTCATGATCCGCGGGGGTCGTGTGAAGGACTTGCCCGGTGTGCGTTACCACATGGTGCGTGGCAGCCTGGATACGGCGGGGGTGAAGGACCGCAAGCAGAGTCGCTCCAAGTATGGTGCGAAGCGCCCCAAGAAAGCTTAATTTAACGGGCAGGCCCGATTTGACGGGCGGCCCCAAATTTATTGATTCGAGGTTGATATGCCAAGACGTAGAGAAGTTCCCAAGCGCGAAGTCCTGCCGGATCCCAAATTCGGCAATCAGGATTTGTCCAAGTTCGTAAACGTGCTGATGACCGCCGGCAAGAAGTCGGTTGCCGAGCGCATCCTGTACGGCGCGTTGGATCAGGTCGCGAAGAAAAGCGGCAAGGACCCGATCGAGGTGTTCAACCAGGCATTGGCCAATACCCGGCCGTCGGTGGAAGTGAAAAGCCGTCGCGTGGGCGGCGCCAACTATCAGGTTCCGGTGGAAGTGCGTCCCTCGCGCCGCATGGCGCTGGCGATGCGCTGGGTGCGCGAAGCCGCCCGCAAGCGCGGTGAGAAGTCCATGGGCATGCGCCTTGCGGGTGAGTTGATCGACGCGTCCGAAGGCCGCGGTGGTGCGGTGAAGAAGCGCGAGGAAGTGCATCGCATGGCAGAGGCCAACAAGGCCTTCTCGCATTTCCGTTTCTAAAGATATTTAACCAGGTAACTGACTGTGGCACGTAAAACACCCATTGAGCGATACCGCAACATCGGCATCAGCGCGCATATTGACGCGGGCAAGACCACGACCACCGAGCGCATCCTGTATTACACGGGCGTGAACCACAAGATCGGCGAAGTGCACGATGGCGCGGCCACCATGGACTGGATGGAGCAAGAGCAGGAGCGCGGCATCACCATCACTTCTGCGGCCACCACCTGTTTCTGGAAGGGGATGGACCTGAATTTCCCCGAACACCGATTCAATATCATTGACACGCCGGGGCACGTGGACTTCACCATCGAGGTGGAGCGTTCCATGCGCGTGCTGGACGGGGCCTGCATGGTATATTGCGCCGTGGGTGGCGTGCAGCCGCAGTCCGAGACCGTGTGGCGCCAGGCCAATAAATACAAGGTGCCGCGCCTCGCGTTCGTCAACAAAATGGACCGCACCGGCGCGAATTTCTTCAAAGTGGTCGATCAGATGAAGACCCGCCTGAAGGCGAACCCGGTTCCGGTGGTGATTCCCATCGGGGCGGAAGAAGGGTTCGCCGGCGTGGTGGACCTGATCAAGATGAAGGCCGTCATCTGGGACGAGGCTTCCCAGGGCATGAAATTCGAGTACAAGGACATTCCTGCCGACCTTAAGGCGACAGCTGAAGAGTGGCGCGAGAAGATGGTCGAGTCGGCTGCCGAGGCATCCGAAGATATGATGAATCAGTACCTTGAAAATGGTGACCTGCAGGAAGAGCAGATCATCCAGGGTCTACGTCAGCGTACCATCGCCGGTGAGATTCAACCGATGCTGTGCGGCTCTGCCTTCAAGAACAAGGGTGTGCAGCGCATGCTGGATGCCGTAATTCAGTTCCTGCCGTCGCCCGTCGACATTCCGGATGTCAAGGGTGAGACCGAGGCGGGCGAGCCGACCAGCCGCAAGGCGGACGACGGCGAGAAGTTCGCCGCGCTGGCGTTCAAGCTGATGACTGACCCGTTCGTTGGTCAGTTGACCTTTGTGCGTGTGTACTCCGGCGTGCTGAAGAAGGGCGACACGGTTTATAACTCGGTACGCGGCCGGAAAGAACGTATCGGCCGTATCGTGCAGATGCATGCGAACAACCGCGAGGAAGTTGAAGAGATTCTGGCGGGCGATATCGCCGCTTGTATCGGCCTGAAGGAGGTGACCACCGGCGAATCGCTGTGTGATCCGGACAAGCCGATCATTCTGGAGCGCATGGTATTCCCCGAGCCGGTGATTCACGTGGCGGTAGAGCCGAAGACCAAGGCCGACCAGGAGAAGATGGGTATTGCACTGGGCCGTTTGGCGCAGGAAGACCCGTCGTTCCGTGTGCGTACGGACGAGGAATCCGGCCAGACCATCATCTCCGGCATGGGTGAGTTGCACCTGGAGATCCTGGTTGACCGCATGAAGCGCGAGTTTGGCGTGGAAGCAAACGTGGGTGCGCCGCAGGTTGCGTACCGCGAGGCGATTCGCAAGTCGGTGGAAGTCGAAGGTAAGTATGCGAAGCAGACCGGCGGCCGCGGCCAGTACGGTCATGTGTGGATCAAGATGGAGCCGAACGAGGCGGGGAAGGGTTTCGAGTTCGTCGACGCGATCAAGGGTGGTACGGTGCCGCGCGAATTCATTCCGGCTGTGGAAAAAGGCTTGCGCGAGACCTTGCCGAATGGAGTGCTGGCCGGCTTCCCGGTAGTGGACGTGAAGGTTACTCTGTTCGACGGTTCGTACCACGACGTGGACTCCAACGAAAACGCCTTCAAGATGGCCGCGTCGATGGCGTTCAAGGACGGTATGCGCAAAGCCAGTCCGGTGCTGCTGGAGCCGATGATGTCTGTGGAGGTGGAGACGCCGGAAGACTATACCGGTACGGTGATGGGCGACTTGTCCTCCCGTCGCGGCATGGTGCAAGGCATGGACGATATGGCAGGCGGCGGCAAGACGGTGAAGGCTGAGGTGCCTCTATCTGAGATGTTCGGGTATTCGACCTCGCTGCGTTCCGCCACGCAGGGCCGTGCGACCTACACCATGGAATTCAAGCACTATTCCGAGGCCCCTAAGAACGTGGCCGAAGCTGTGATGAACAGCAAGAAATAAACTGAAGATCTGGAGAGATAATCATGGCAAAGAGCAAATTTGAACGTACGAAGCCGCACGTAAACGTAGGCACGATTGGTCACGTGGACCACGGCAAGACCACCTTGACCGCGGCGATCACCACGGTACTATCGAAGAAATTCGGCGGCGAAGCCAAGGCCTACGACCAGATTGACGCCGCCCCCGAAGAAAAGGCCCGCGGCATCACCATCAACACCGCCCACGTGGAATACGAAACGTCCAACCGCCACTACGCCCACGTGGACTGCCCGGGACACGCCGACTACGTCAAGAACATGATCACCGGAGCCGCCCAGATGGACGGCGCCATCCTGGTGGTATCCGCCGCCGACGGCCCCATGCCCCAGACCCGCGAACACATCCTGCTGGCCCGCCAGGTGGGCGTACCGTACATCGTCGTATTCATGAACAAATGCGACATGGTTGACGACGCCGAACTGCTCGAACTCGTCGAAATGGAAGTGCGCGAACTCCTGTCCAAATACGACTTCCCCGGCGACGACATCCCCATCATCAAAGGCTCCGCCCTCAAGGCCCTTGAAGGCGACCAGAGCGACCTTGGCGAACCCGCCATCTTCCGCCTGGCCGAAGCCCTGGACACCTACATCCCCAACCCCGAGCGCGCCATAGACGGCGCCTTCCTGATGCCCGTGGAAGACGTCTTCTCCATCTCCGGCCGCGGCACCGTCGTGACCGGCCGTATCGAGCGCGGCATCGTCAAGGTTGGCGACGAAATCGAAATCGTCGGCATCAAGCCCACCCTCAAGACCACCTGCACCGGCGTCGAAATGTTCCGCAAACTGCTGGACCAAGGCCAGGCAGGCGACAACGTGGGCGTCCTGCTGCGCGGCACCAAGCGTGAAGAAGTCGAACGCGGCCAAGTGCTGGCCAAGCCCGGCTCCATCACCCCGCACACCAAATTCACGGCGGAAGTGTACGTGCTGTCCAAGGACGAAGGCGGCCGTCATACCCCCTTCTTCCAGGGATACCGCCCGCAATTCTACTTCCGTACCACGGACGTGACCGGCGCGGTGGAACTGCCGGCGGGCACCGAAATGGTCATGCCTGGCGACAACATCAGCATCACCGTCGCCCTGATCGCCCCGATCGCCATGGAAGAGGGCCTGCGCTTCGCCATCCGCGAAGGCGGCCGTACCGTGGGTGCCGGGGTGGTAGCGAAGGTTATTGAGTAAAAAAGGTTACAGGAAGCCTTGCTTCCTGTATAATCGCGCGCTCTTTAGAACAGGCGCCCGGATGACGGGTGCCGCAAGGTGAAGTGAATATTATGCAAAGCCAGAAAATCCGCATACGCCTGAAGGCGTTCGACTATCGACTGATTGATCAGTCGGCGCTGCAAATCGTGGATACCGCCAAGCGCACCGGTGCGGTGGTGAAGGGACCTGTGCCCCTGCCGACACGGATTGAGCGCTTTGACGTATTGCGTTCGCCCCACGTGAACAAGACTTCGCGGGACCAGTTCGAGATCCGCACCCATCTGCGCCTGATGGACATTGTGGATCCCACGGAAAAAACCGTGGATGCGCTGATGAAGCTGGATCTGCCCGCTGGCGTGGACGTGGAAATCAAGTTGCAGTAGTGGTTGTGGTAAGCGGTCTCGGTTGTTAGCAGAAAAAACGACGCAGTAGAAATCGGCTGGCCAATTGAAGTCAGCCCCTTAACAAAAGGAAAAGATAATGAGCTTAGGACTTGTCGGTCGCAAGATTGGCATGACTCGCATCTTTACCGACGACGGATCTTCGTTGCCGGTGACGGTGCTGGACGTGTCCAACAATCGTGTTGCACAGATCAAAACCGCCGATAGCGATGGCTATACTGCCGTGCAGGTGGCTTTCGGCTCGCGCCGTTCCTCCCGTGTGAGCAAGGCTGCTGCCGGGCATTTTGCCAAGGCGGGCGTGGAGGCGGGTAGCGTTCTCAAGGAATTCACCATCAGCGCCGAAGAGGCCGCGAACCTGAAGGCGGGTGCGGCTATCGGAGTGGATCACTTCAAGGTCGGACAAAAGGTGGATGTCACCGGGGTGACCATTGGTAAGGGTTACGCGGGCACCATCAAGCGCCACCACTTCAGTTCCAACCGCGCGTCACACGGTAACTCCAAGTCGCACAACGTCCCCGGCTCCATCGGTATGGCGCAGGATCCTGGCCGGGTGTTCCCCGGTAAGCGCATGACTGGCCACCTGGGTGATGTGCAGCGTACCGTGCAGAATCTCGAAATCGTCCGTATCGACGCCGAACGTCAGTTGTTGCTGGTGATGGGCGCTGTTCCCGGCTCAAAGGGTGGCGACGTGGTCGTGCGCCCGGCAGTGAAGGCAGGTGCATAATGGAACTGAAAGTTATTAACGACAAGGGGCAGGCCGCTGCAAGCATGAATGCTTCGGACGAGCTATTTGGCCGCGAGTATAACGAGGCGTTGGTGCACCAGTTGGTGACCGCTTACCAGGCTAACGCGCGTGCTGCGAACAGCAAGCAAAAGGGGCGTAGCGAGATCGCCAAGAGCACCCGCAAGCCTTGGGCGCAAAAAGGCACCGGCCGCGCCCGTTCCGGTATGGCGTCCAGCCCGCTGTGGCGCGGGGGCGGTAAGATATTCCCGAACTCTCCCGACGAAAACTACACGCAAAAGGTCAACCGCAAGATGTACCGCGCGGGTCTGGCGTCCATTCTGTCGCAGCTGGTGCGCGAAGGGCGGTTGACCGTGGTGGACAATCTGGCAGTGGAAGCGCCCAAGACCAAGTTGCTGGCGCAGAAGATCAAAAGCATGGGGTTGGGGCGCGTGCTGATCATCACTGACAGCATGGATGACAACCTGTACCTGTCTTCGCGCAACCTGCCGGATGTGCTGGTGATCGAGGCGCATCAGGCCGACCCCGTCAGCCTGGTGCGCTTTCCCAGCGTGCTGGTGACCCGCGGCGCGGTGGCAAAAATTGAGGAGATGCTGGCATGAGCGCACAAAACTTTAGTCAGGAGCGTCTGCTGAACGTGCTGGTAGCGCCGCAGATTTCCGAGAAGGCGACCTACGTCGCCGATAAGCATGAGCAGGTGATTTTCCGGGTGGCATCCGATGCCACCAAGCCGGAGATCAAGGCAGCGATCGAGCTGATGTTCAAGGTGAACGTCAAGAGCGTGCAGGTGTCCTGCGTCAAGGGCAAGCAGAAGCGCTTTGGGCGTTATACCGGCCGCCGGAGCGACTGGAAGAAGGCCTATGTCTGCCTGGCGCCGGGCCAGGAAATCAATTTTGCCGCAGGCGAGCAAGGATAAATATCATGGCACTGATCAAACTCAAACCGACATCGCCGGGGCGCCGCGCGGTTGTGCGCGTGGTCAATCCCGATCTGCACAAGGGCAAGCCGCACGCCGCGCTGGTGGAAAAGAAGAACCGCACCGCCGGACGCAATCATAACGGCCATATCACCACCCGCCACATGGGCGGCGGCCACAAGAAGAATTACCGGATTGTTGATTTCAACCGCAATAAGGACGGCGTGCCGGCCAAAGTCGAGCGCCTGGAATACGATCCGAACCGCAGCGCGCACCTCGCCCTGCTGTGCTATGCCGACGGCGAGCGACGCTACATCGTCGCGCCCAAGGGCGTTGCGGTCGGCACGCAGCTGGTGAACGGCTCGGATGCGCCGATCAAGCCCGGCAATGCGCTGCCATTGCGCAACATCCCGGTGGGTTCGACCATCCATTGCGTCGAGATGCTTCCCGGCAAGGGGGCGCAACTCGCCCGCTCGGCTGGTGCCTCCGTGCAGTTGCTGGCCCGCGAAGGCTCCTATGCCCAGCTGCGGCTGCGCTCCGGCGAAATTCGCAAGGTGCACGTTGACTGCCGTGCCACCCTGGGCGAAGTCGGTAACGGCGAACACTTGCTGCGCTCCATTGGCAAGGCCGGTGCGACCCGCTGGCGTGGTATCCGGCCGACGGTGCGCGGCGTAGCGATGAACCCGGTCGACCACCCCCACGGCGGCGGCGAAGGCAAGACCGCAGCCGGCCGTCATCCGGTGAGCCCGTGGGGTGTGCCGGCCAAGGGCTTCCGCACCCGTCGCAACAAGCGCACCAGCGGCATGATTGTGCGTCGCCGCTTCCAGAATTAAGAGGTAGATAGATATGGCACGTTCCGTTAAAAAAGGCCCGTTTGTTGACGCGCACTTGATGAAAAAAGTCGAGACCGCGCGCGCGACCAATGACAAGCGCCCGGTCAAGACCTGGTCGCGTCGCTCTACCGTGCTGCCGGAGTTTGTCGGCCTGACCATCGCGGTGCACAACGGCAAACAGCACATTCCGGTGTATATCTCCGAGAACATGGTCGGCCACAAGCTGGGCGAGTTCTCGCTGACCCGCACCTTCAAGGGGCACTCTGCCGACAAGAAGGCAGCGGTCAAGAAATAAGGAGACATGATGAACACAACAGCAGTAGTAAAGGGTGCCCGCATCTCGGCGCAGAAGGGCCGACTGGTTGCCGACCAGATTCGCGGCTTGCCGGTTGCCCAAGCGCTGAACCTCCTGGCGTTCAGCCCGAAAAAGAGCGCGGGCATCATCAAGAAGGCGCTGGAGTCCGCGATTGCCAACGCCGAGCATAATGATGGCGCCGACATCGACGAGCTGAAAGTGCGCACGATCTACGTGGACAAGGCGGCATCCCTCAAGCGCATGATCGCGCGCGCCAAGGGGCGTGGCACCGGCATCGAGAAGCAGACTTGCCACATCACGATTACCGTGGGGAACTGAGGAAAACATGGGACAGAAAATTCATCCAACCGGTTTTCGGTTGAGCGTGCAGAAGAACTGGTCGTCCAAGTGGTTCGCCAACACCAAGCATTTCTCCGAAATGCTGCACAAGGACATCGAAGTCCGTGACTTCCTGAAGAAAAAGCTGGCGGGTGCTGGCGTATCCAAGGTGGTCATCGAGCGTCCGGCGAAAAACGCACGGATCACCATTTACACGGCGCGCCCTGGCGTGGTCATCGGCAAGAAGGGCGAGGACATCGAGACGCTGCGCAACGAGCTGAAAAAGCGCATGGGCCTGCCGGATGTGGCGCTGAATATCGAGGAGGTGCGCAAGCCTGAAGTGGATGCACAGCTGATCGCCGATTCCATCACGCAGCAGCTCGAAAAGCGCATTATGTTCCGTCGCGCCATGAAGCGGGCTATGCAGAACGCCATGCGCCTCGGTGCGCAAGGGATCAAGATCATGAGCGCCGGACGTCTGAATGGCATCGAAATCGCGCGCACCGAGTGGTATCGCGAAGGCCGCGTGCCGCTGCATACCCTGCGTGCAGACATCGATTATGGGTTCTCCGAAGCCAAGACGACCTACGGCATCATCGGCGTCAAGGTGTGGGTGTTCAAGGGCGAGCAAGGCGCGCAGGAAGAGGCTGCAGCGCCGGTAGCGGCGGAGCCGGAAAAGAAAGTCAGAAAGTCGGGAGCAAAACATGCTGCAGCCAGCTAGAAGGAAATACCGCAAGGAGCAGAAGGGCCGCAACACCGGCATCGCAACGCGCGGCAACAAGGTAAGCTTCGGTGAGTTCGGCCTCAAGGCCGTGGCGCGCGGTCGCCTGACTGCCCGCCAGATCGAGGCGGCGCGCCGGGCGATGACACGCCACATCAAACGTGGCGGACGCATCTGGATCCGCATTTTCCCGGACAAGCCGATTTCCAAGAAGCCTGCCGAGGTCCGTATGGGTAACGGTAAGGGTAGCCCGGAATACTATGTTGCCGAAATCCAGCCCGGCAAGATGCTGTATGAAATGGATGGGGTGGATGAGACTCTGGCGCGCGAGGCGTTCCGCCTGGCTTCGGCCAAGCTGCCGATTGCCACTGCGTTTGTGGTCAGACAGATAGGGGCGTAATCATGAAAGCTAGCGAATTGAGAGCGAAGTCGGCAGCCGAGCTGCAAGAGGAGCTGCTGGCGTTGAGTCGGGCACAACTTGGCCTGCGCGTTCAACTGGCCACGCAGCAGCAGAACAACACCAGCCAATTGGGCAAAACGCGACGCGACATCGCGCGGATCAAGACTGTATTGAGAGAAAAGGGTGTGCAACAATGAGTGCAACTAGCCTGAAACGCACGCTGACCGGCACGGTGGTGAGCGACAAGATGAACAAGACCGTAACCGTGCTGGTCGAGCGCAAGGTCAAGCACCCGGTGCTGGGCAAGATCGTCAGCGTGTCGAAGAAGTACCACGCGCACGACGAGAACGGCGAGTTTCATCAGGGCGACGTGGTAATGATTGAGGAATGCCGGCCGATCGCCAAGACCAAGGCCTGGCGTGTGACCAAGCTTGTGGAGAAGGCTGGCGCGGCCTGAAAATACTTGCGCTTGTGCTTTATGTCAGTTTTGGTATAATGCACGGCTTCGTTTCACCCGCCGTTGATACAGCGGCGGCCTAACCTAAACAACGGGTTCCAAGACTATCCGCTTAGGCGGAATAAGTTGGAGAGTAGAAAATGATACAAATGCAGTCTGTGCTGGAAGTGGCCGATAACACCGGTGCGCGTTCCGTTATGTGCATCAAGGTGCTGGGTGGCTCCAAGCGTCGCTATGCCGCCATTGGTGATGTCATCAAGGTCAGCGTCAAAGACGCTGCGCCGCGCTCCCGGGTGAAGAAGGGTGAGGTGTACAGTGCCGTAGTGGTTCGTACCGCCAAGGGGGTGCGTCGCTCCGACGGTTCGCTGATCAAGTTCGATGGCAATGCTGCGGTGTTGTTGAACAACAAACTTGAGCCAATTGGCACCCGCATCTTCGGGCCGGTCACGCGCGAGCTGCGTACCGAGCGTTTCATGAAGATCGTGTCGCTTGCGCCGGAAGTGCTGTAAGGCGTTCGAGGATAAATCATGCGTAAGATCAGAAAAGACGACGACGTCATTGTCATCACCGGAAAAGACAAGGGCAATCGGGGCAACGTGCTGAGCGTGGCGGGCGATTACCTGGTGGTAAGTGGCGTCAACAAGGTCAAGAAGCACCAGAAGCCGAACCCGGTCAAGGGTGTTGAAGGTGGCATCGTTGAGATGGAGAAGCCCATTCACGTGTCAAACGTGGCGATATACAACGGGGCGTCGAAAAAGGCGGACCGGGTGGGCGTTAAAGTGCTGGAGGATGGGCGCAAGGTGCGCGTTTTCAAGTCCAGCGGCGAAGTGATTGACGTTTGAGGGGTGGCGAAGCATGGCTCGTTTGTATGATTACTATAAGGACAAGGTGGCGCCGGAGCTGATGAAGCAGTTCGGCTACAAGTCCGTGATGGAAGTGCCGCGCATCGAGAAGATCACCCTGAATATGGGTGTGGGCGAGGCTGTGGCCGACAAGAAGGTGATGGACTACGCCGTCGGCGACATGCAGAAGATCGCCGGGCAGAAGCCGGTGGTGACCAAGTCCAAGAAGTCTATCGCGGGCTTCAAGATTCGCCAGGATTACCCGGTGGGTTGCAAGGTGACCCTGCGCAAGGCGCGCATGTATGAATTCCTGGATCGCCTGGTGACGATCGCGATTCCGCGGATCCGCGACTTTCGTGGTATTTCCGGCAAGTCCTTTGATGGCCGTGGCAACTACAACATGGGCGTCAAGGAACAGATCATTTTCCCGGAAATCGAGTACGACAAGATTGATGCGTTGCGGGGGATGAACATTACCATCACCACGACCGCAAAGACCGATGCAGAGGCGAAGGCGCTTCTGATGGCGTTTAAATTCCCATTGAAGAACTGAGGGCGATATGGCTAAGGTTGCATTGATTAACCGTGAGCAGAAGCGTCGCGATACAGTGAAGAAATTTGCTGCCAAGCGCGCGGAGTTGCTGGCGATCATTTCCAACGTCAAGCTGAGTGACGATGAGCGCGCCGAGGCGCGTCAGAAGCTGCAGGCGCTCCCGCGCAATGCCAGCCCGGTGCGCCTGCGCAACCGCTGTGCGCTGACGGGCCGTCCTCGCGGCACGTTCCGCAAATTTGGCCTGGGTCGCAGCAAGCTGCGCGAATACGCGATGCGCGGCGAAATCCCCGGTGTGGTCAAGGCAAGCTGGTAAGGGTGAAACTATGAGCATGAGTGATCCGATCTCCGACATGTTGACGCGCATCCGCAACGCGCAACTGGCGGAAAAAGCAACCGTTTCCATGCCTTCCTCCAAGCTGAAGGCGGCGATAGCCAAGGTTTTGCAAGACGAGGGGTATGTTGAAGGCTTCAAGGTGGTCAACGATGGCGCCAAGGCGACGTTGGAGATTGGCCTGAAGTATTACGCCAACCGCCCGGTGATCGAAAAGATCCAGCGGGTCAGCCGCCCTGGCTTGCGCATTTACAAAGGCAGCGAGGATATCCCGAAGGTGATGAATGGGCTTGGTATTGCCATCGTCTCCACTTCCAAGGGCCTGATGACGGATAGCAAGGCTCGCGCCAACGGTATTGGCGGTGAAGTGCTGTGCATCGTCGCGTAAGGGGGAGTCATGTCTAGAGTAGGTAAGAATCCAATCGTTGTGCCAGCGGGTGTTGAAGTCACCCTGGCTGCGAGCGAAGTTTCGGTGAAGGGCCCGCTGGGTACCCTGAAGCAGGCGTTGAACGGGGACGTGAAGGTCGAGCGCGAAGGTGACCGCCTGCTGTGCAAGACTACCAGCGGCTCCAAGCAGTCGAATGCCATGTCCGGAACGATGCGCGCATTGCTCGCCAATATGGTGCAGGGCGTGACCAAGGGTTATGAGCGCAAGCTGACGCTGGTTGGCGTGGGCTACCGTGCCCAGGCTGCCGGCGACACGCTGAACCTGACCCTGGGTTTCTCCCATCCGGTTGCGCACAAGATGCCCAAGGGCATCAAAGTGGAAACCCCCAGCCAGACAGAGATCGTGCTGAAGGGTATCGATAAGCAGCAAATTGGTCAGGTTGCCGCAGAAGTCCGCGCCTATCGTGCTCCCGAGCCCTACAAGGGCAAGGGTGTCCGTTATGTGGATGAAGTGGTGATCCTGAAAGAAACCAAGAAGAAATAATCGAGGCGGATCATGTTGAACAAGATTGAATCGCGTCAGCGCAGGGCACGCAAAACCCGTGCTCGCATTGCTGAGCAAAAAACCGCGCGGCTGGCGGTGCATCGCACCAACCTGCATATCTACGCCCAGGTGATTTCCGCCGATGGCGGCACGGTGCTGGCCAGCGCCTCCACGGTCGAGGCCGACCTGCGCAAGGAACTGGCCAACGGCGGGAATGCCAAGGCAGCGGCTGCTGTGGGCAAGCGCATTGCCGAGAAGGCCAAGAGCGCGGGGGTCACCTCCGTCGCGTTCGACCGCGCCGGCTACAAATATCATGGCCGCATCAAGGCGCTGGCGGATGCCGCGCGTGAGAACGGCTTGAAGTTCTGATCGGAGTATATGATGGCGAAAGCACCAGGAAAAACGCAGCAGCAGCCCGAAGAGCGCGGCGATGGCCTGATCGAGAAGATGATCTCGGTCAACCGTGTGACCAAAGTGGTGAAGGGCGGACGCATCATGGGATTTGCGGCGCTCACCGTGGTTGGTGACGGGGATGGTCGCGTTGGCATGGGCAAGGGCAAATCCAAGGAAGTGCCGGTTGCGGTACAGAAGGCGATGGACGAGTCCCGCCGCAAGATGATCAAGGTGAACCTGAAGAACGGCACCCTGCATCATGCCGTGATCGGCCGCCATGGCGCGGCCAAGGTGTACATGCAGCCCGCATCCGAGGGTACTGGCATTATCGCCGGCGGCGCGATGCGCGCCGTGTTCGAGGCGGCCGGCGTGCACAACATCCTGGCCAAGTGCATCGGATCGAGCAACCCCTACAACGTGGTGCGTGCAACCCTGAATGGGCTGCAGGCGCTGAACTCTCCTGCCGAAATTGCGGCCAAGCGTGGCAAGAGCATCGAAGAGATTACGGGGTAAGCCATGGCACAAACCAAGAAAATCAAAGTAACGCTGGTCAAGAGCCCGATTGGCACCAAGGAGTCGCATCGTGCCTGCGTGCGGGGACTTGGGCTGCGCCGCATGCACCACACTGTCGAAGTAGAGGACACTCCGGCAGTGCGCGGCATGATTAACAAAGTGTTTTACCTGGTCAAGTGCGAGGCGTAAATGCAACTCAATCAAATTAAGCCGGCGGGCGGCTCCAAGCATGCCAAGCGCCGCGTAGGGCGCGGTATCGGATCGGGTTTGGGCAAAACGGCGGGGCGCGGCCACAAGGGTCAGAAATCCCGCTCCGGCGGCTTCCATAAGGTCGGCTTTGAAGGCGGTCAGATGCCGCTGCAGCGCCGCTTGCCGAAGCGCGGCTTTGTGTCGCTGACACGCGACGACACCGCCGAGGTTCGTCTGTCCGACCTGCAAAAGATGCCGGTGGATACTGTGGATTTGCTCGCTCTCAAGCAGGCCGGTGTGATCCCTGCCACGGCGCTGAGCGCCAAAGTGGTGAAGTCCGGGGAGTTGAAGCGTGCAGTCAAGCTGCAGGGCTTGTTGCTGACCAAAGGCGCGCGGGCTGCAGTGGAAGCGGCTGGCGGCAGCGCGGAATAAGGTAAAGGCGATGGCAAAGGCACCGGGTAACGCTAAATATGGCGACCTCAGCAAACGGCTGTGGTTCCTGCTGGGCGCGCTGGTGGTGTACCGCATAGGTGCGCACATTCCGGTGCCGGGGATTGACCCCGTTGTGTTGGCCGACCTGTTCAAGCAGCAGAACAAGGGGATATTCGGCATGCTCAACATGTTCTCCGGCGGCGCACTATCGCGTTTCACGATATTTGCCCTGGGGATCATGCCGTACATCTCGGCCTCGATCATCATGCAGCTCGCGACCATTGCGGTACCGCAGCTTGAACAACTGAAGAAGGAAGGCGAGTCCGGACGCCGGAAGATCACCCAGTACACTCGCTACGGGACGCTGCTGCTGGCGTTGTTCCAGTCGTTCGGTATCGCCATCGCGCTGGAGGCACAAAAAGGCCTTGTGCTCGATCCGGGAATGATGTTCCGCCTGACCACGGTGACCACCCTGGTGACTGGCACCATGTTCCTGATGTGGCTGGGTGAGCAGATTACGGAGCGCGGCTTGGGCAACGGCATTTCGCTGATCATTTTCGCGGGTATTGCGGCGGGCATGCCGCGTGCGATCGTTAACACGCTTGAGTTGGTGAACAATGGCTCGATTTCCATACCGGTGGCACTGATCCTGGCGTTCGGCGCGGCTGCGGTTACGGCGCTTGTGGTGTTCGTTGAGCGGGGGCAGAGGAAGATACTGGTCAATTACGCCAAACGCCAGGTGGGCAACAAGGTATATGGCGGGCAGAGCTCGCACCTGCCGCTGAAGCTGAACATGGCTGGCGTGATCCCGCCGATTTTCGCCTCCAGCATCATCCTGTTCCCGGCGACGATCGCGGGCTGGTTTGGTGCCGGACCAGGTATGACCTGGCTGAAGGACATTGCTGACGAGTTGGCGCCTGGCCGCCCGATCTACGTGCTCCTGTATGCCTCGGCGATCATATTTTTCTGCTTCTTCTACACGGCGCTGGTATTCAGTCCCAAGGAAACCGCGGACAACCTGAAGAAGAGCGGGGCGTTTTTGCCGGGCATACGTCCCGGCGAGCAGACGGCGCGCTATGTCGAAAAGATCATGTTGCGCCTGACGCTGATCGGCGCGGTATACGTGACGCTGGTTTGCCTGCTGCCGGAGTTTCTGGTGGTGAAGTGGAACGTGCCGTTCTACTTCGGCGGAACATCGCTGCTGATCCTGGTGGTGGTGACCATGGACTTCATGGCGCAGGTGCAGTCGTACCTTATGACGCATCAATATGAAAGCTTGCTGAAAAAAGCCAGCTTCAAGGGCGGATTTGCGCGCTGATGGCGAAGGACGACGCAATCCAGATGCAAGGGGAGATCGTCGAATCTCTCCCCAACGCCACCTTCCGGGTCAAACTGGAGAATGGTCACGTGGTGCTCGGGTATATTTCCGGCAAGATGCGCATGCATTACATCCGCATCCTGCCCGGTGACAAGGTGACGGTGGAATTGACGCCGTATGATTTGAGCAAAGCGCGCATTGTGTTCCGCGCAAAATAGCAGTAAGGGATATTGAGGAGACTGAAATGAAGGTGCAAGCATCGGTAAAAAAAGTGTGCCGCAACTGCAAGGTAATTCGGCGCAAGGGCATCGTGCGGGTGATCTGCACAGATCCGCGCCACAAGCAGCGCCAGGGCTGAGTTGCTCGGCGGTCAATGGTATAATTTCATTTTTCGATTGATAGGGTAGCCGCATGGCACGTATTGCAGGTGTAAACATTCCGAATCATCAGCATGCTGTGATCGCATTGACCGCGATCTATGGCATCGGACTTACGCGCGCGCGCGCAATATGCGCGTCCGCCGGCGTCGAACCGTCCACCAAGATGAAGGACATCAACGACGCCGAGATGGACAGGTTGCGCGACGCCGTCGCAAAATTCACCGTCGAGGGCGACCTGCGCCGTGAAGTGTCGATGAACATCAAGCGCCTGATGGACCTGGGCTGCTATCGCGGTCTGCGCCACCGCCGCGGCCTGCCGGTACGCGGCCAGCGTACCCGCACCAATGCACGCACGCGAAAAGGCCCGCGCAAGGCCATCGCCGGCGCCAAGAAACCAGCTTAAGAGGAACAAATAATGGTTAAAGCCAGTACCACTCGTGTACGCAAGAAGGTCAAGAAGAACGTCGCTGAGGGCATCGCCCATGTGCATGCGTCGTTCAACAACACCATTGTGACCATCACCGACCGCCAGGGAAATGCTCTGGCGTGGTCCACCAGCGGCGGCAACGGCTTCAAGGGGTCGCGCAAGAGTACCCCGTTCGCTGCGCAGGTCGCCGCGGAAGCCGCCGGCAAGGCCGCCCAGGAATACGGCGTGAAGAATCTCGAAGTGCGCATCAAGGGCCCCGGCCCCGGGCGCGAATCGGCAGTGCGTGCGCTGAACTCGGTCGGCTTCAAGATCACCAGCATTTCCGACGTGACGCCTGTGCCGCATAACGGCTGCCGTCCGCCGAAGAAGCGTCGTATCTAATTTTAGGAGATAGCCTTGGCTAGAAATCTTGATGCAAAGTGCCGTCAGTGCCGCCGCGAAGGCGAAAAGCTGTTTCTGAAGGGCGAAAAGTGTTTCACCGACAAGTGCGCGGTCGAGCGCCGCGCCTACCCGCCCGGACAGCACGGGCAGAAGAAGAATCAGCGCGTGTCCGAATACGGCGGCCAGCTGCGTGAAAAGCAGAAGTTGCGCCGCGTCTATGGCGTGCTGGAAAGACAGTTCCGCCTTACCTACAAAAATGCCGAGCAGCAGCGCGGCATTACGGGCGAAAATCTGTTGCAGAATCTGGAATCGCGCCTGGACAACGTGGCTTATCGCATGGGTTTCGGCGCTTCGCGCGGTGAGGCGCGCCAGACCGTGCGCCACAACGGCGTGCTGGTGAACGGCAAGCGCGTGAACATTCCCTCTTTTCAGCTGCGCCCCGGTGACGTGGTGGAGGTGGCCGAGAAGGCCAAGGCTCATCTGCGCGTGAAATCCGCAGCGGAAGCTGCCGCCCAGCGTGGATTTCCGGAATGGCTTGACGTTGACGCAAAGGCGCTGAAGGGCACGTTCAAGGCGAAGCCGCAGCGCGCCGAGCTGCCTGCGACCATCAATGAACATCTTGTGGTTGAGTTGTATTCCAAGTAATCCACACGGAGCCGGATATGCCAAACAATGTTTTCCTGAAGCCCCGCATTATTGACGTGCAGAGACATTCACCGACCCAGGCGCGGGTCGTGATGGAACCGTTCGAGCGCGGCTACGGGCATACGCTGGGCAACGCCCTGCGCCGCATCCTGCTGTCGTCGATGCCGGGTTATGCGCCCACCGAAGTGAAGATTGCCGGCGTGCTTCACGAATACTCCTCGATCGATGGGGTGCAGGAAGACGTCGTTGACATCCTGCTCAACCTGAAGGGGTTGGTGTTGCGCCTGCACAATGCCGGTGATGCAACGCTTACCCTGAACAAGAGTGGAACCGGTTTGGTGACCGCTGGCGACATCGGCGGCGGCGCCGACGTCGAGGTGATCAACCCTGAGCACGTGATTGCACACCTGACTGGCGGCAAGCTGGACATGGAAATCAGGGTGGAACAGGGTCGGGGCTTCGTGTCGGCGCTGTCGCGTCAGGTGCCTGGCCAGTCCAGCCGCTCCGTCGGCCATATTGCGCTGGACTCCTCTTTCAGCCCGGTGAGCCGCGTCAGCTATTCCGTGGAAAGCGCGCGCGTGGAGCAGCGTACCGACCTGGACAAGCTGGTGATGGACATCGAAACCAACGGCGCAATCGATCCCGAAGAAGCCATCCGTTATGCTGCGCGCATCCTGGTGGAGCAGTTCTCGGTGTTCGCCGCCCTGGAAGGTACGCCCGCTCCGGTCGAAAAGCCGCAGGCGCCCAAGGTCGATCCGTTGCTGCTGCGTCCCGTGGACGATCTGGAACTTACCCCGCGCTCGTCCAACTGCCTCAAGGCACAAAGCATTCACTATATTGGCGACCTGATCCAGTACACCGAAACGGATCTGTTGCGCACGCCCAACCTGGGCCGCAAGTCGCTTAACGAAATCAAGCAAGTGCTTGCCGAGCACGGCCTGTCGCTGGGCATGAAGCTGGAGAACTGGTCTCCCCAGCCCGCGGTTACAGAGAAGTAAGAAAGGAATATCATGCGTCACCGTTTAGGACTGAGAAAACTCAACCGCACCAGCAGCCACCGTCTGGCCATGTTGCGCAACATGACCGTGTCGTTGCTGCGTCACGAGGTGATCAAGACCACCCTGCCCAAGGCCAAGGAACTTCGCCGCGTGGCGGAGCCCATCCTGACGCTGGGTAAGAAGCCCAGCTTGGCTAACCGCCGCCTGGCCTTCGCTCGCCTGCGTGACCGTGAGATGGTTACCAAACTGTTCGACGAACTGGGCCCTCGCTATGCCAGCCGTAACGGCGGCTACTCCCGCATCCTCAAGTTCGGGTTTCGCAAGGGCGACAACGCGCCCATGGCGCTGGTCGAGTTGATGGATCGTCCGGCCGAAGCACAACCGGTTGAAGTGGCCGGCGAGTAAGCACGCTGCGACTCACAACAGGAAAGCCGGATTCGCTCCGGCTTTTTTGTTGGGCGGGAAAAATGTGTCAGCGCGGCCTCCCTGCAAGTTTCCAGGCGCGGCGGACTTTTCAATAGGCGACCAGGGTACGCCTCGTCCTTTACTGAAATTCGAACCAGGCATGAATACGTCATTCACCAAAAAGGCACTCGCCAGCGTTTTTTTGTTCACGCTTTCGTGGTCGGTGCAGGGTGCTGTCAATCTTGGCGATCCCCTTCCCCTGGATCCTCAGGTGAGGATCGGCAAACTTGAAAACGGCCTGACCTACTATATCCGGAAAAACGGCAAGCCTGAGAAGCGGGTCGAGTTGCGCCTGGTGGTCAAGGCGGGGTCGATTTTGGAGGATGACGATCAGCAAGGACTGGCGCATTTTACTGAGCACATGGCGTTCGACGGTACCCGCCACTTCAAGAAACATGAGCTGATTTCCTATCTGCAGTCGATAGGCGTCAAATTTGGCGCCGACCTCAATGCTTATACCGGTTTCGATGAGACGGTCTATATCCTCCCGATTCCTACCGACAAACCGCAAAATCTTGAAACCGGGTTCCTGGTGCTTGAAGACTGGGCGCAGGGCGTCACCATGAGCGACGAGGGGATTGACCGTGAGCGCAACGTCGTGCTCGAGGAAGCGCGGATGGGCAAGGGGGCCGAGGACCGCATGACTCGCAAGCTGCTACCGGAGGTGTTCAACGGTTCGCGCTATGCCAGGCGCCTGCCTATCGGCAGGGAAGCGATCCTGAAGCGCTTTCCCTACGATGCAATCCGGCGCTTCTATGCCGACTGGTACCGCCCCGACTTGATGGCCGTCATCGTGGTCGGCGATGTGGAGCCCGACCAGGTGGAGGCGCTTATTCGCAAGCACTTTGCGCAGCTCAAGAATCCGGCGAAGGAACGCCCCCGTCAGTACGCCGAGATCCCCACCCGCAGTCAGTCGAACAGCCTCGTCATTACCGACAAGGAAGCCACCATGAACGTGGTGACGATCCGATACCCGATCCGCAAGGATACGCCGGAACTGACCATCTCAGACTACCGCGAAGACATGGTCAAGATGCTGTATGCCTCCATGCTCGGGCAGCGTCTGCAGGAGCTAACGGAGCAGGAAAACCCGCCATTCATCGCGGCGTACAGCGGTACCGCCCCCATCGCACCTGGCTACAAATCGTTCATGTCGTCCGTCTACCTCGGGCGGGGAGGGGCGCGGCCGGCAATTGCGGCCGTGGTGGCAGAAAGCGAGCGCGTGCGCCAGTACGGATTCAGCGCCAGCGAACTCGATCAGGCCAAGAGACGGATGTACCGGGCTTTCGACACGGCGTACAACGAGCGCAACAAATCGGAGTCGGCAGCCTACGTGAGCGAGTACGTGTCCAATTTCCTGGAGCAGGAATCAATGCCGGGGGTCACGAACGAGTATGCATACGTCGAGGAGCTCCTTCCGGGCGTTTCGCTCGATGAAATCAACCAGTATGCGCGCGAAAACACACCTAGCCATACCGGCAAGCTCGTCGCCTACATGGGGTCCAGTGCGGAAAAGCGGGCGATTCCCTCGCGTGCGCAACTGCTGAACCTGGTCAATGCCGCCGAGGCCGCGCCGGTTGCCGCCAGGGTCGAAAAGGCGATTGCCGCCAGCCTGATGGCCCGACCGCCCAAGGCTGGCGGCATCGTGAGCGACACCCGGAACAGCGAGCTTGGCATCGAGGAGCTGACACTGTCGAACGGCGCCAAAGTCATCCTCAAGCCAACGGATTTCAAGAACGACCAGATACTGATCGGCGCGGCCCGATTCGGCGGCCAGTCGGTCTATGACCAAAACGATATGTACAGTGCGCGCTACGCAGAATCCGCGGTAGACAGCATGGGTGCGGGCGCCTTTTCACCGCCGGACCTGTCGAAGATTCTTTCGGGTAAGTCGGTGTCCCTGTCGATGAACAGTGAGGGCTACATCGATACCATCAGCGGGTCTGCCGGGCTCGGCGACCTGGAATCGCTGCTCCAGTTGCTGTACTTGCGCATGACGAGTCCGCGCAAGGACGAAGGCCTGTTCAGAGCTTTCATTAGCAAGTCTCAGGACATGGCGAAGGACGCGATGTCCAACCCGGAGTCGGTGTTCTATGACATGGTGCAAACCACCTTGTACAACAATCACCCTCGTCTGCGGCATGTCCCCAAGCCGGAGGACTTTGGGCACGTCGACCTCGCGCGTGCGCTGGCTATATACCGCGAGCGTTTCGGCAGCGCGAGGGATTTGACTTTCATCATCGTGGGCAGCTTCGACGCGGAAAAGATCAAGCCGCTGATCGCAGCGTATCTGGCCAGTTTGCCTGCAGAAGAAACTGTGGATCACTACAAGGACCTCGGTATTGATCCTGTGGCTGGCGTGGTAAAAAGGGAAATCCACATCGGCATCGAGCCCAAGAGCGTGGTCTCGATTACGTTCACCGGGCCTGCGACCTACTCTCCGGACGAAAACATGCGCTTCCAGATGCTGCGCGAAATCATGAATATAAGAATCATGGAAATCCTGCGCCAGCAACTGTCGCTGATTTACAGCGGGCAGATATACGGTTCGATAGAGCGCGTTCCCGTGGCCCGCTACCGGATGAGCGCCAATCTCCCCTGCGGTCCGGAAAACGTGGACAGAGTCATTGCCGCACTGTTCGTAGAAATCGAAAAAATGAAGAAAGAGGGGCCGCTGCAGTCCGAGCTAGACAAAGTCAGGCAGAGCTGGCTAGAGGAGTACCGCATAGCGGTGCGTACGAATTCCAGGTGGCTCGCATCTCTCAAGGATTCCGTCCTGTTCAAAACCGACCCGGCGGAAATCCTGCACGAAGAAGAAAGGCTCAATGCGATCACCCCCGACGACATAAGACAGGCAGCCACACGTTACTTCAATACGGAAAACTATGTGCAAGCTGTACTGTACCCGGAGAAGAGGGCGAAGATGGCCGGGGGTCAATGATAGGAAGCTGGGGAATTGAGCAGCAGGCGAATGCGGCACTTTCCTGCTGCGATGTTGCGTGCACAGGCCTTGGGCAGCTGAGGGGGGCTGAAAGCAGCTTGGGCCAGCCGTCCCGGTCGGATGTCAGGAAAACCAACGCAACACAGCTGCCGCGCTGAGCGCGGTGACGCCCAGTACCAGCGAGGCGATCCATGTTCCGTTGCGTCTGCCTTCGGGCCAGTTAGCTCCCCAGCCAAGGTACGCTGCGAGCAGCAGGAGTCCTGTTGCGGCGCAGCCCATCTTCACGAAGAGCGCCGTCCAGGCGATATCCCCGATGTCCGGAAACTTGCCGTAGTAGTAATAGCTCACCGCGCCGAAGGTGGCGCCGCTCACACCCTGGATCAGCCAACCCGCAAGCGTGATCCGGGCCAGCGTTTTGCGCAGGCCCGGGTGCTTCTCGGCCACGCCGGCAAGCGCACCTCCCACCACGGCGACGGCACCGAGATTGTGCGCTGCCTGCACCGAAGCGTACAGCAGATTTTGCGCCGTACTCATCTTGCGGTGACATTGATGCACTGCTGGACGCCGGTCGGAAAGTGCCAGCGGGTCTCGATGGCGAGGCAAATTTGATGTTTGCCGGGCAGCAGAATGCGGATGTCGTCACTTCCTTCGGGCTCGCGGACCACATCCATTCTGCGTCCATCAAGGTAGACATGTAGGTGATTGCCATGAGGGCCCCACACCGCCTTGTAGCGTATCGTGACCTTGTCCTGGATGCTCACCACCGCGCCATCGGCGGGCGAGAGTATGGTGACTTTGCCATCATCCGCCAGGGCGCTGGCGCAGGCAAACAGAAAAACCGGGAATGCGACATGGAGAACGCGTGAATTCATGATTATTCTCCTTCGTGGTGAATAAGCCTGAATGCGCAGATCGATGCAGTTTCACCTGAAACCATCCGCCTCAGCGAAGCCTTCCCATGCGCTCTGGGACAAGCGTGAGGCTACACGCCATGCTACCCATCCCCGCCAGCGCATGTCAAGCGTGGCGGGCGGCTAGTAAGTCGGACGGGTCACTGACATACGCTGGAACTTTACGCCTATTTCTTGCGCAACACCTGCTTCAGATATTCCCCGGTTACGCTTGCCGGGTTGTCCGCGATTTCTCTCGGCGAGCCCTGTGCGATGATGCGTCCCCCGCCTTCCCCCCCTTCGGGGCCGAGGTCTATAACCCAGTCCGCGGTCTTGATCACGTCCAGATTGTGTTCGATCACCACCACCGTATTGCCCTGGTCGCGCAGGGTGTGGATCACCCTCAGCAGCAGTGCGATGTCGTGGAAGTGCAGGCCGGTGGTCGGCTCGTCCAGGATGTACAGGGTGCGCCCGGTGTCGCGCTTGGAAAGCTCCAGCGACAGCTTGACCCGCTGCGCCTCGCCCCCGGAAAGCGTGGTCGCGCTCTGGCCGAGCGTAATGTAGCCAAGACCCACATCCAGCAGCGTCTGCAACTTGCGCGCGATTACCGGCACTGCATTGAAGAACTCGAAGGCATGCTCCACCGTCATCTGCAGCACGTTGTGGATGTTCTGCCCCTTGTATTGAATCTCAAGCGTCTCGCGGTTGTAGCGCTGGCCGTGGCACACGTCGCACGGCACATATACGTCCGGAAGAAAATGCATCTCCACTTTGATTACCCCGTCGCCCTGGCACGACTCGCAGCGCCCGCCCTTCACGTTGAAGGAAAAACGCCCGGGCCCGTAGCCGCGCTCCCGCGCCTGCGGCACACCGGCGAACAGGTCGCGAATCGGCGTGAACAGCCCCGTGTAGGTCGCCGGATTGGAGCGCGGCGTGCGCCCGATGGGCGACTGGTCCACGCTGATTACCTTGTCGAAATGTTCCAGGCCGTTGATCTCAGAATAGGGCGCCGGCTCGGCGATGCTGCCGTAAAGGTGCTGCGCCACGGCGGGATAGAGCGTATCGTTGACTAGCGTTGACTTTCCCGAGCCCGACACGCCGGTGATGCAAGTGAGCAGTCCCACTGGCAAATCAAGCGTCACTTCCTTCAAGTTGTTGCCGCACGCGCCCCGGACTTGCAGCATGCGCTCGGGGTCGGGCGTACGGGTGTCCCGCGGCGGGTCTATCCGCTTCCGCCCCGTCAGGTAGTCGCCGGTAAGCGAGTCCGGATTATCGCGGATCTGCTCCGGCGTGCCCTGTGCCACGATCTCGCCGCCGTGCTCGCCCGCGCCCGGCCCCATGTCCACCACATGGTCGGCGGATGCTATTGCCTCCTCATCGTGTTCTACCACGATCACACTGTTACCCATGTCGCGCAGGCGCTTCAGCGTCTGCAGCAGGCGGTCGTTGTCTCGCTGGTGCAGGCCGATGGAAGGCTCGTCCAGCACATACATCACGCCGGTCAGGCCGGAGCCGATCTGCGAAGCCAGGCGGATGCGCTGCGCCTCTCCGCCGGATAGCGTTTCTGCGGAGCGCTCCAGCGACAGGTAGTCAAGGCCCACATTGTTGAGGAACGTAAGGCGGCTGGTAATTTCCTGCACGATCTTGTCCGCAATGGCCTGCTTATGGCCGGAAAGCTTCAGTGTGCTGAAAAACGCCAGCGTCTGGCGCAGAGGCAATGCGCTGATGTCTTGCAGAGTGCTCTCACCTATGCGTACATGGCGCGCCTCCTCGCGCAGGCGCGCTCCCTTGCAGTCCGGGCACACGCAGGTGTTGAGATACTTCGCCAACTCCTCGCGTACCGTCATGGAGTCGGTTTCCTTGTAGCGCCGCTCAAGATTGTTCACCACTCCCTCGAAGGCATGCGTGCGCGTAGTCGGCTTGCCGCGCTCGTTGAGATACTTGAACGGAATCTCGTCTTTGCCGCTACCGTACAGGATCACGCGCTGGATCTTCTCGGGCAGGCTTTCAAACGGCCGCTCAAGGTCGAAATCGTAATATTTCGCGAGGCTATCCAGCATTTGGTAATAGAACTGGTTACGCCGGTCCCAGCCCTTGATTGCGCCGCCGCTCAAAGAAAGCGAAGGGAAGGCCACAATCCGCCTCGGGTCGAAAAACTCGATGTTGCCCAAGCCGTCGCACTTGGGACACGCGCCCATCGGGTTGTTGAAGGAAAACAGGCGCGGCTCCAACTCCGGTAGCGAATAATTGCAGATCGGGCAAGCAAACTTGGAAGAGAACAAATGTTCCTTGCCCGTATCCATTTCCACCGCCAGGGCGCGCCCCTCGGCATGGCGCAGCGCAGTCTCGAAGGACTCGGCCAGCCGCTGCTTGGCATCGGGCGCCACTTTCAGCCGGTCCACAACGATCTCGACGGTGTGCTTCTTGTTCTTCGCCAGCTTGGGCAGGCTGTCCATCTCGTAGACGGTGCCGTTTACGCGCAGCCGCACAAAGCCCTGCGCGCGCAGTTCCTCGAACAAATCCAGCTGCTCCCCCTTGCGCTCCACCACCAGCGGGGACAGGATCATCATCTTGGTATCGGCGGGAAGCGCCAGCACATGGTCCACCATCTGGCCTACGCTCTGCGCCTCCAGCACCAGGTCGTGCTGCGGGCAATAGGGATCGCCCGCGCGCGCGAAGAGCAGGCGCAGGTAATCGTGGATTTCGGTCACTGTGCCCACCGTGGAGCGCGGGTTGTGGGAAGTGGCCTTTTGCTCGATCGCAATCGCGGGCGACAGCCCCTCGATCAAGTCGACATCCGGTTTTTCCATCAGTTGCAGGAACTGGCGCGCGTAGGCTGAAAGCGACTCCACGTAGCGCCGCTGCCCCTCGGCATACAGGGTATCGAATGCGAGTGAGGACTTGCCCGAGCCAGACAGGCCGGTGATCACTACCAGCTTGTTGCGCGGCAGATCCAGATTGATGTTCTTCAGGTTGTGCGTGCGTGCGCCGCGTATGCGTATTTCTTCCATGCTGCGAGTAACTTGAGTGAAAACGACCTGCCAATATACGCGAAATCAGACGCTTTCCCAAGTCGGTAGATTACGTAGTCGGGGGAACCTAAATGTGGTCGGCAAACCGTCGCCTCGGGCCGCACTCACTGCCGGCATCGCAACCTGCATTTGCTCAATTATTGGTGGGAGATCGATCCTGTCTTGCTGTAACATAGGCTTCGAGCCACATTTCCGCAAGCAGAGGAGGTCGCCATGAAGAAGCTGAAAAACGAAGCAGCCTTGTTCAAGGAAGCGATGGCCGCGGGCGTCAAGTACGCAGAGGGACGCGGTGTGGTGCAGTTTGAGCCAGGCGACAGGGCGAGCGAGAAGCTTCTATACATCTACAGGCTGCTGGTGCACGATAAGGTGATCGTACCCTTGCCGGAAGACCAGGTGGCCGAGAAGACGCTGCGGCACAAGCTGGCGCTCTGGTACGCGAAGCAGCTGCCTGCGGATCACCCACTCCTGGATTAGGGGCGTTCTTCTCGGTCTGTCGGCCCGTCCCTCGCGCCCCACCAATAAGGGGAGGGAAGTGAGGGCTGCCCGTATATTTTTTCCAGCAAATACAATATTTCCATTCCTGACTCGTCTTCATAGGCATGGATACGACGTTAACCTCCAACGCACTGATGGCTGAACACGACAGGCGCATCGCCGAAACCGTTACGCGCGAGCGCGGGCGCCTGCACAATTTCATCCGCCAACGGGTGCCCGACCCCAGCGACGCCGAGGACATTCTGCAGGACGTGTTTTTCGAGTTCGTGGAGGCTTATCGGCTGCCGGAGCCCATCGAGCAGGTGGGGGCATGGCTGTATCGCGTGGCGCGCAACCGCATTGTGGACCGTTTTCGCAAGAAGAGAGAGGAGCCGCTGGCCGAACTTGCGAACGACGAAGACGAGCAGTCCTGGCTGGAGGAGGTGCTGCCTTCACCGGATGCCGGCCCGGAAGCGGCCTACGCGCGGTCAGTGCTGCTGGAGGAGTTGCGTGCGGCGCTGGACGAGCTACCGGCGGCGCAGCGACACGTCTTCGTTGCCCACGAGCTGGAAGGGCGCAGTTTCAGGGAGCTGGCGGAAGAGAGCGGGGTGGGGATCAGCACGCTGCTGGCGCGCAAGCGCTATGCGGTGCGGCATCTGCAGGGGCGGCTGCAAACCATCTATGACGAATTCGATTTGTGAAGGAGAGTGTGATGTGCATGAAATGCAAACCTAGATGCTGGAAGTTCATTCCGTTGGTGCTCGTCGGCATTGCCGCGCTGGGCTATGTGGTGATGTTGCTGTGGAACTGGATGCTGCCGTCGCTGTTTGAAGGTGTGCGTGAGGTCGGGTACCTGCAGGCGCTGGGCGTGCTGTTGCTGAGCAAGATTCTGTTCGGCGGCCTGCGCGGACATGGCTGTCACGGACGCTGGCATCGCCACCGCTGGGAAAGCATGACGCCGGAGGAACGCGAAAAGTTTCAGGCGGGCATGAGCAGCTGTTGCGGCAGCGGCAGGGACGGGGGTGCGGTGCCAGGAAAACACGAGTAAGGCTGAACAGTTGAGCGTGACTATCCCCTTTCCCCCTCTTTGAGGGGATAGTCCACCCCCCATCGCCCGGGTTTTTCCCTTGCACGGGCGATTTTTTTGCTTCGGCCTCGGCGTGTCCAACCAGGCCAAACGGGCAAGTGCCGGAACCCCGCCGACCTGCTAAAATGCGCGAGTTTTTTGGTCAAGATAACCGTAGCTCCCGATGCAAGCCACCGACGACTTTATGACCCCTACCGAACGCCGCGCCAGTATTGGCCTGGCCGGAATTTACGGCCTGCGCATGCTGGGCATGTTCATCATCTTGCCGATTTTTGCCATTTATGCGCAGCATTTGCCGGGCGGGCAGAGCCATACCCTCATCGGGCTCGCGCTCGGGGCTTATGGCTTGACCCAGGCTATCCTGCAGATCCCGGCCGGCTGGATGTCCGACCGCTTCGGCCGCAAGCCGGTGATTTATGCTGGCCTGGTGCTGTTTGCCATTGGCAGCTTTGTCGCGGCTTACGCGCACGACATTTACTGGATCATCTTCGGCCGCGTGATTCAGGGTGCGGGCGCGCTCAACGCGGCGGTGATGGCGCTGACCGCGGACCTTACCCGCGAGCAAAACCGTACCAAGGCGATGGCGATGATTGGCATGACCATCGGCGTCACCTTCAATTTTTCGCTAGTCCTGTCGCCGCTGCTGTACCACCTGATCGGGGTTCCCGGAATATTTGCCATGACCGGTGTGCTCGCACTTGCCGCACTCGCCGTGGTGGCGTGGGTGATCCCCAATCCCGGTATCACCCGCTTCCATTCCGATACCGAGGCCAGCACCAGGAAAATCGGCGAGGTGCTGCGCAACCCTGACTTATTGCGCCTCGATTTCGGCATTTTCACCCTGCATGCCATCCTGATGTCGGTGTTCATGCAGGTGCCGCATGTGCTGGGGCGCGACGGACTGGATACGGTGCGGCACTGGATGATCTACCTGCCGGTGACGCTGATTGCGTTTGCGCTGATGGTGCCCCCCATCATCATTGCCGAGAAAAAGGCGAAGATGAAACCGGTGTTCACGGGCGCGGTGGCATTGGCCGCGGTATCCCAGATTGGGCTGCTTCTGATGCAGAACAGCCTGTGGGGCGTGGCCCTTTCCTTGCTGATGTTCTTTGCTGCCTTTAACGTGCTGGAGGCGACCCTGCCTTCGCTGATCAGCAAGATCGCGCCGCTGGCCTCCAAGGGCACTGCGATGGGAGTCTACAGCAGCTCGCAGTTCCTGGGTGCATTCTTCGGCGGGGCGGCGGGCGGCATCCTGATGGAGCATGTCGGCGGTAACGCGGTGTTCATCTTTGCCATCGCATTGCTGATGCTATGGCTGGTCGTTGCGGCAGGGATGAAACCCCCTGCGGCGGTTCGCACTAAGCTGTATCATGTACCCGAAATGGCCGAGGCGCAGGCGGTGGCGTTGCAGCGGAAGCTGGCGCAGCTGCCAGGTGTGCGCGAGGCGATGGTGGTCGGCGCGGAAGGCATGGCCTGCCTCAAGGTGGACATGCATGGGCTTGATGAATCAGCAGTTGAAAAAATCATAGAGGGGGCATGAAATGTCGGTGAACAAAGTGATATTGGTGGGGCGCCTGGGCAAGGACCCGGAGACGCGCTACATGACCAACGGCGAAGCGGTGACCAATGTCACACTGGCGACTTCCGAAAACTGGAAGGACAAGAACGGCGAGAAGCAGGAAAAGACCGAGTGGCACAGCCTGGTGTTCTACCGCCGCCTGGCCGAGATCGCAGGCGAATACCTGAAGAAGGGCTCGCAGATATACGTCGAGGGCAAGCTGCAGACCCGCAAGTGGCAGGACAAGGAAGGCAAGGACCGCTACACCACCGAAATCATCGTAAACGAGATGCAGATGCTGGGCAGCAAGTCCGGCGGCGCTGGCAGCTTCGAGGTGGTGGAAAGGTCTTCCGGCGGGGCGCCGTCCGCTCCTCCCAAATCGGCACCGGCCGGGAAGGGCAATTTCGATAACTTCGACGACGATATTCCCTTCTAGGTTTCCAGGTGTCTTTAATGTAAAGACGCGCTGGCGGTAAAGCAAAATAAGCCCCTGTTGTCAGGGGCTTGTCTTTTGCGGCATGCGCGGGACGGGCTATGTTGCCCGTCGCGCCTGCTCGCGCAAACGCGTGGCCAGGTCGGTTGCCGGCACGGCTTCGCCGAAATAATGGCCCTGGCCCTCGTCGCAGCCGAGGACGGAAAGCGCGGCCATGATCGCCTTCGTTTCCACGCCTTCGGCGACAACCGACAGCTCAAGATTGTGCGCGAGGTCTATCAAGGAGCGCACGATCTTGGCGCTGTTCGGCGCCTCCAGCATGTTGGACACGAACGTCTGGTCTATCTTCAGTTCGTCGAGCGGCATCTGCGCGAGGTAATACATGGATGAGTATCCGGTACCGAAATCGTCAATGGACAGCCGAACTCCATAGGTCTTGAGTTCACGCAGAACTTCGTTCGCTGCGGCTTGGTTGTAGACCATCGCGGTTTCGGTAATCTCGATGACCAAATTGCCGCTGTTGACGCCCCAAGTGCGCAGCGCACGGTCGATGTATAGCGGCAAGTCCGGTTCGTGCAAATTCGAGGGCGACACGTTGACGCTGACCTTGAAGTCGGCGTCTATACTCTGGAATTGCGCGCACTGCTGGATGGCGCTGGTGATGATCCATTGGCTGAGGCGGTCCATGAGGCCGCTGGCTTCCGCAATCTGCACTACACCATAGGGCGGAACGGACCCCAGCACCTCGTCGTTCCAGCGCAGCAGGGCCTCGGCGCCAACCAGTCTGCCCGTTCGCAGGCACACCTGCGGCATGTAGTGAAGGGTAAAACTGTTCCTGTCAAATGCCAGGAGCATGCGGGCGACATACTGGGATTGGTCCACCGACGAGCCGCTGTCACCGTTTTCGTAGATCCAGATCTTGTCGCTGCGGTTGCGGGCCGTGAGCAATGCATGCTTGGCATGCTGCAGCAGCATTGCCGCGTCGCGGCCATGATCCGGAAACATTGCGATGCCGATTGCAACGTCCGCAAGTTCGGACCCGGTCCCGAGTTCGAGCGGTGCGGTGCCGAGCAGCGCCATGACGCGCTGGGCGGCGAGCATGGCTACCCCTTGCGAGGACACGCCAGGCAGGATGCAGATGTACTCGTTCCGCGAAAGGATTTCTATTTCGTCGCGCTTGCGCAGGACCTTGGTGCGCAGGATCCCCGCAATTTTGTCCGCAAGCTTGTTTCCCGCCAGAAATCCCTGCCGCGCATCGACGCGGTCTACGCCTGCTGCATGCACCATCATCAGTGCGACGCCCGCACCTGTGTCCTGGGTTTCAGCCAGGATACCCTTTAGCCGTCCGCAAAATTGATCCAGGAGGCGATCGAGTGTCGTCGCGGCTGGCGCACGGATGTCCGTGTCAGCGGACGTCTCAGAGGAAAAACTCATGTAGGTCGATGGGGAGCTGGTCGTTTGGTATCGTGCGTTTGATCCGATACGGCTCGCCCGCCGTTGTCTTCGGTTCCTTTACGAGGTCAAGCAGCAGTTGCGGACGAATGGGTTTCATGAATTGGTCTAGGATCACCATTACCCGCGGCTGCAGTCGGCGGATCAGGTTTTGCGCGATCACGACGCCTATTTCGCCGCTGCTCAGCTCGATGGTGCTCCCAACCGGGTAGATGCCGATACACTGAATCAACTGCTCGACCAATGCGTCGTGAAACAGGGTGCCGCGGAGCTTGAACAGCATGTTGAGCGCGTTGGAAGCCGACGTCTGTTCGGCATAGCTGCGCTTTGAAATGAGGGCGCAATATGTGTTTACCAGGCCGGCAATTGCGCCGTCTATCGTGATGTGGCTCCCGGAAAGCCCTTGTGGATAACCGCTGCCATCCATCCTTTCGTGGTGCTGCGCGATGATCTCGGCAAGGCCTTTCGGAAAACTCGGTACGGGGCTGATGAGTTTGACCGAGTGCCGCACATGTTCCTTCGACAGCTCGTATTCCTCAGCGGTAAGCCGGTCCTTCTTTTGCAGGATGGATTCCGGCAGGTTGACCTTGCCGATGTCGAGCAGCAGGCCAGCCAGGCCAAGGAGTTCCAGCCGCTCGCTCGGGAACTGCAGGAACCGGCCGAACGTGATCATGTGTATGGAGTTGTCCACGGCCCGGCTGAAGTCGTCGCTGCTCTTTTGCTTCATTCTGTGCAGCAGCATCATGGCATCGGGGTTGCGCTCTATGCTGCGTGCCATGTTTGCAACGACGGTCGTCAGCGTTTTGCCATCGAGATCTCCGTTCTTGCGCACCACTTCCATGGTCTCCTGCACGCTTTGCTCGAACGTCGCATACAGCTCTTTTGCTACAGGGAGTTCCTGCTCGAATGTGGTGGCATCCTTATAGACGGTGGATCCCCGCACCAGCGGCTGGGCGCCGGGTGGCCGAGATCCCTGCAGGCTGGAGGCGTCTCGTTCGGTATCGATGTACACCGTGCGGCAGTACCGCTTCAACTCCTGTATCTGCTCATCCGACACGATCGGAAAGCCCTGAAACAGGAACGGCGTGCCAAGCCATGGTCGATCGAGTTCAAGCACGTACATGCCAAACCGCAAGTCCGCGACGGGTATCTGTTTTTTCTCCATGCCGTGCACCTTATGTGATTGGCCGGGCGGGGTTCGCAGTGTGTCGGGCGCAACCCGTCAGGTCAACTAGAGTCTTTCTGGCCAGCGCAATGTCAGTGACGAAGTGTTTAAGCATGAGACTCCCTTGTCGCAGGTTGCCTGCTGCCAGCGTAATTATGTCATCGCAGGGACTATTGCCTCTGTTGTGTTGGCATGAGTGTGCCGATACAGCACCGACTCAGCCGCTGGCTACGGGATTCTAGCGTATTACCGCGTGGTCTTGTGACAAATACTGTCAATTGCGCGGTCATTGTGGCGGCAGGGCAGACCTGGCAGACGTGCTGCGAGTCCTCCGCGAAGTGACCGCCGGTCATTCGCTCCCCGACCGCGATATGCTGAAAAAAAAGTAAATTCAGGTGGATACGATACGCCGGTCGTTGACTCGGTACCGGAAGTCAGGAACGGGCGCGGCATTTGCAGGCGATTTTCCCGCGCAAGCAGCATCCAGCCGCGCATAATAACTCCACAAAAAACATGGGATTGGCCGTTAGGGGCGCTTGCGCCCGATTCGGTCGTGCGATGCGGTCTGGAAGAAATCTGCGACGGCCTTGAGGCGTTATCAGGGAGCGTTCTGCCCAGCTTCGTACGCCCCCGATACGGCAGTTGCATCCATTGCTGGCGCTACGTTGACAGTCGAGGCTGCAGGTATCTCAAGGGAGGCGGCCGCAGGCTCCGGCTGCGCGACGGGCGAAACCACTCGTTTCGTTTCTGGGACGGCTCTTGTTGCCTTGACCGAAGCCATCTTGAGCAACATTGTCTTGAGCACCATGATCACCACGATGCTCACCAGAACTGTCACTACTAGGCGTTTTATGGCACGCTCATCCACGATGGCGACCTTTGCTCAACTCAGTCTTCACGGCAGGATCCATCCGCTCAGTTCCATCCCGGGGGCGTTGAGCCGGGTTCAATGCAGCACCTCTTTCAATTGTTCAAGTATGGCTGGATTTTCAAGTGTGGACGTGTCTTGGGTGATCTCTTTACCCTGCGAGAGGTCGCGCAGCAGGCGGCGCATGATCTTGCCGGAGCGGGTCTTGGGCAGGTTGTCCCCGAAGCGGATCTCGTCCGGTCTGGCAATGGGCCCGATTTCGTGGCCTACCCATTCGCGCAGGGTGTCGACGATCTTCTTTGCCGCGGCTGCGTCGGTGGGGCGCGCGCCCTTCAGCACGACAAAAGCGACGATGGCCTCGCCCTTGACGTCGTGCGGGCGCCCGACGATGGCGGCTTCGGCGACCAGGGTGTTGGCGACCAGCGCCGACTCGATCTCCATGGTGCCCAGGCGGTGGCCGGAAACCTTCAGCACGTCGTCGTTGCGTCCCATGATCCAGACGTAGCCGTCTTCGTCGCGGAACGCTGAATCGCCGGCCAGATACGCGCCGTGCATCTCCTCAGGGAAATAGCCTTTCTTGAAGCGCTCGGGGTTGCCCCAGATCGTGCGTATCTGCGAGGGGAAGGGCTTCTTGATCACCAGCGAGCCGCCCTGGTTGGGCCCGACTTCGTGCCCCAATTCGTCCACCACGGCGACGTCGATGCCGGGGATGGGCAGCGTGCAGGAGCCGGGCTTCAATGGCGCCGCTCCGGGAAGCGGCGCGATCATGTGGCAGCCGGTTTCGGTTTGCCACCAGGTATCCACGATGGGGCAGCGCTCCTTGCCCACCACGGTGTAATACCACATCCAGGCTTCCGGGTTGATGGGCTCGCCCACGCTGCCCAGGAGGCGGAGGCTGGAGAGATTGTATTTCCCAGGCTGATCCGGGCCCTGTTTGATGAGCGAGCGGATCGCCGTTGGCGCAGTGTAGAAGGTGGTGACTTTGTGGTCCTGGATCATCTTCCAGAATCGCCCGGCATCCGGATAGGTCGGGACGCCCTCGAAGATGACCTCGGTTGCGCCTATTGCCAGCGGGCCATAGGTCACGTAGCTGTGGCCGGTGACCCAGCCCACGTCCGCTGTGCACCAGAACACGTCCGTGGGCTTGTAGTCGAACACCCACTCCATGGTCAGTATAGCGCCCAGCAGGTAGCCGCCGCTGGAATGTTGTACGCCCTTGGGGTGCCCGGTGGAGCCGGATGTATACAGTATGAACAGGGGGTGCTCGGCATCCACCCATTCAGGTTCGCAGGCGGCTGGCTGTCCGGCGTTGACTTCATGCCACCACACGTCCCGCCCCGCATTCCAGTCAATGTCATTGCCCGCGCGCTTGTACACGATCACGTTCTTGACGCTCTCGCAACCGCCGAAGCCTAGCGCCTCATCTACGACGGGTTTCAGCGGCAGCACCTTGCCGGCGCGCAATTGCGCATCGGCCGTGATCACGGCGCAGGCCTGTGCATCGACGATGCGTTCGTGCAGGCTCTTGGAGGAAAAGCCTCCGAACACCACCGAGTGAATCGCACCAATGCGAGCGCACGCCTGCATGGCGACCACCACCTCGATGCTCATCGGCAAGTAAATGACGACGCGGTCGCCCTTCTTGGTTCCGCGCGACTTGAGCGCGTTGGCAAACTGGCACACGCGGGCGTGCAATTCGCGGTAATTGATGCGGGTAACCTTACCGTCGTCTGCCTCGAAAATCAGCGCCGTCTTCTCCGGCTGCGTGCCGAGATGCTTGTCCAGGCAATTCCACGAGACGTTCAGCTCGCCGTCCTCGAACCACCTGCAGAATGGTGCGTTGCTTTCGTTGAGCACCGTCGTGAACGGCTTTCGCCAGTGAACGTGCTTGCGCGCCAGTTGCGCCCAATAGTCCACGTAGTTCTCCCGTGCCGCGCCGGCCAACGCCCGGTAGGCATCCATTCCTGAAACGTTGGCTTGCGCCACGAAGGCAGGAGAGGGCGGGAAAACCCTGGTTTCATGCAGTATGGATTCTAATCTGTCAGACATGGCCGTTCCTCACTTTCCGAGCAAATGCTTGATGTGGTCGCGTTCCTCGACCAACTCGCGGTGGCTCTCCAACATGTGCTGGCGGCCAAGGTCGCTGATCGGCAGTCCCTGGACGACATGATAATGGCCGTTACGGCAGGTGACCGGCAGCCCGTAGACCACGCCTTCGGGTATGCCGTAGCTGCCATCCGACGGGATGCTCATGGTCACCCAGTCATTGTGGTGGGAGTGCAGCAGCCAATCATGCACATGGGCGATCGCCGCATTCGCCGCGCTCGCGGCGCTGGAGAGTCCGCGCGTCTCGATGACCGTTGTGCCCCGCTTCTGCACCGTTGGGACGAATTCGCTTTCTATCCATGCGTGATCCTGCAAGATATCCACCACCTTGCGACCACGGATCTCCGCATGGGAGAGGTCGGGATACTGGGTGCCGGAATGGTTTCCCCACACGACCATCTTTTTGATGTCGCGCACCGGCTGGAACAGTTTGGCGGCCACTTGCGCAATGGCGCGGTTGTGATCGAGACGCATCATCGCGCTGAAATTCCTCGGGTCGAGATCGGGTGCGTTCTTCATTGCAATCAGGGCGTTGGTATTGGCGGGGTTGCCCACCACCAGCACCTTGACGTGGCGCGCGGCGACTTCGTTGAGTATTCTGCCCTGCTCCGAGAATATGGCGCCGTTCGCCTCGAGCAGATCCTTGCGTTCCATGCCCTTGCCGCGCGGCCGGGCGCCCACCAGCAATGCTATTTCGGCATCACGGAAGGCAATTTTGGGGTCGTCCGTCACGATGACCTGCTGCAGCATGGGGAATACGCAGTCCTCCAGCTCCATCGCCACACCGCGCAAGGCCTGCTGCGCCTGGGGTATGTCCAGCAGTTGCAGGATGACAGGCTGCTCACGCCCCAGCATGTCGCCGTTGGCAATGCGGAACAGCAAGCTATAGCCGATCTGGCCCGCGGCGCCGGTAACGGCGATGCGAATGGGCGCTTTCATGGGTTTCGTCTCCGCGAGATTGCAATGGGGACATTCTGCCAGTGTTCCATCTTCGTGCAAAGGGTGTAAGATTGCGCCCGGGTAATCCCGCGCTCCCGTGTCGGCAACAATGAATAAAAATCGCCCAAAATTTCTCGCGCTGCACCTGATCCGGCTTCCTGTGCCGGCCTTTGTCTCCATCCTGCACCGTGTCAGCGGCCTGCTGATCTTCCTGGCCTTGCCGCTGTTGCTGTGGATGCTGCAATCCAGTCTGCGTTCCATCGTGACCTATACGGAATTGGCAGATTTGCTGCGGCATCCGGCCAGCAAACTATTCCTGCTCGTCATGCTGTGGGCGTTCCTGCATCATCTGTGCGCGGGGATCCGCTACCTGGTCATCGACCTGGATATGGGCGTCAAGCTGGGGCCGGCGCGTGCCAGCGCAAAATCAGCGCTGGCTGCAAGCCTTGTGCTGACCGCATTGCTCGGAGTGCGGCTATGGTAAGCCGCATTGTGACTGGCGCGCATTACGGCCTGCGCAGCTGGCTGGTGCAGCGCATCAGCGCCGGGGTGATGGCGCTCTATGCGTTCTTCATTACGGGGTGGGTGCTGTTGAAGTCGCCTATCGGATATGCTGCGTGGACGGCGCTGTTCTCCGGCGACATCGTGCGCTCTTTTACGCTGTTGGCTTTGCTGGCGTTGTTTTTCCATGCCTGGGTCGGCGTGCGCAATGTCGTCATGGATTACGTAAAACCAGCGGGAGCGCGCTTAGCGCTCCATGTGCTGGTAATCCTGGCGCTGGGCTTGTACGCAATTTGGTCCGTCCAAATTCTTTGGGGCATGTGATGGCGATAGCCAAGAGAACGTTCGACGTGGTGGTGGTCGGCGCAGGCGGCGCCGGGATGCGCGCCGCCCTGGCGCTGTCCGAGGCAGGGCTCAAGGTGGCCGTGCTGTCCAAGGTCTTTCCCACGCGCTCGCATACCGTGGCGGCGCAGGGCGGCATCGCCGCCTCGCTCGGCAACGTAAGCGAGGACAACTGGCACTGGCACATGTATGACACGGTGAAGGGCTCGGATTACCTTGGCGACCAGGATGCCATCGAGTTCATGTGCCGCGCGGCGCCGGAAGTGGTTTATGAACTGGAGCATTACGGCATGCCGTTCGACCGTCTGGACAGCGGCAAGATATACCAGCGCCCGTTCGGTGGCCATATGCAAAACTACGGCAAGAACCCGGTGCAGCGGGCTTGCGCAGCGGCAGACAGGACTGGTCACGCCCTGTTGCACACGCTATATCAGCAGAACCTGCGCGCCAATACGCATTTCTTCGTCGAATGGATGGCGCTGGACCTGATTCGCGACGTCGATGGCGACGTGCTGGGTGTGACCGCCCTGGAGATCGAGACCGGCGAACCGATGCTGTTCCACGCGCGCGCCACCCTGTTTGCCACGGGCGGAGCGGGGCGCATCTTTGCGTCAAGCACGAATGCCTACATCAATACCGGCGATGGCCTGGGTATGGCGGCACGTGCGGGCATCCCGCTGCAGGACATGGAGTTCTTCCAGTTTCATCCGACCGGCGTGTATGGCGCGGGCGTGTTGATCTCCGAGGGGGTGCGCGGCGAGGGCGGCTATCTGATCAACAAGGATGGCGAGCGCTTCATGCTGCATTACGCGCCCACGGCCAAGGATCTGGCCAGCCGCGATGTGGTGTCGCGCGCCATCGCCACAGAGATAAAGGAGGGCCGAGGCTGCGGCCCCCACGGCGACCATGTCCTGCTCAAGGTGGACCATATCGGCGAGGAAATCATCCGTCACCGCCTGCCTGGCATTCGCGACATCGCGATCAAGTTTGCTCATGTGGATCCGGCCAAGGCGCCGATCCCGGTGGTGCCGACGGCTCACTACATGATGGGCGGCATCCCAGCCAACTATCACGGCCAGGTCGTGGCGCCTTACCGTACCGGGCCGGAAGAGGTGGTACAGGGCTTTTACGCGGTGGGCGAATGCGCATGCGTGTCGGTGCACGGTGCCAACCGCTTGGGCTGTAACTCGCTGCTCGATCTCATCGTGTTCGGGCGTGAGGCCGCGCGCCAGATCGTCGAGGATCTGCAGCGCAATCCGCACCCCAAGCCGCTGCCGGGCGATGCAGGGGAACAATCCTTGGCCCGGCTGGCAAGGCTGGATTCCGAAAAAAGCGGCGAGAGCGTGGCCGAAGTCAGCGCGGAAATGCGTAAGGTGATGCAGGCGCACTGCGGGGTGTTCCGTTTTCCAGACCTGCTGGCGGAAGGGGTAAAGAAAATTATCGAGCTGGCTGACCGCGCCCGGCGCACCGGAATCACGGATCACAGCAAGGTGTTCAATACCGCGCGCATCGAGGCGCTGGAACTCGACAACCTCATCGAGGTAGCGCAGGCGACCATGCATGCCGCAGCCGGCCGCGAGGAGAGCCGGGGCGCTCACGCGCGCAGTGATTTTTCCGGGCGCGATGACGAAAAGTGGCTGAAACACTCGCTGTATTTCAGCGACGGGCGGCACCTGGATTACAAGCCGGTCCGGCTCAAGCCGCTGACGGTTGAGTCATTTCCCCTCAAGGCCAGGGTTTATTAGGCGGCGCGATGAAAATCAAAATCTACCGCTACAACCCGGAAATCGGCGCGCGGCCCGCCATGCAGGAGTATGACCTCGCAATGGAAGCGGGCGATGCCATGCTGCTGGATGCCTTGGTGCGCCTCAAAGAGCAGGACGACAGCATCGCTTTCCGCCGTTCCTGCCGGGAAGGGGTGTGCGGCTCGGACGCGATGAACATCAACGGGCGCAACGGGCTGGCGTGCATCACGCCGCTGTCCGGCCTCAGGCAACCGATAGAACTGCGCCCGCTGCCGGGCCTGCCGGTGATTCGCGACCTGATCGTGGATATGACGCAGTTTTTCAAGCAGTATCACTCCATCAAGCCTTATCTGGTCAACAACGACCCGCCGCCGGAAACGGAGCGGCTGCAGTCGCCGGCCGCGCGCCAGGAGCTGGACGGGCTGTACGAATGCATTTTGTGCGCATGCTGTTCGACCGCCTGCCCCTCGTTCTGGTGGAATCCGGACAAGTTTGTCGGTCCCGCCGGCCTGCTGCAGGCTTACCGCTTCATCGCCGATACGCGCGACCAGGCCACCGGCGAGCGGCTGGACAACCTGGAAGACCCCTACCGCTTGTTCCGCTGTCACACCATCATGAATTGCGTGGATGCGTGCCCGAAGGGCTTGAACCCGACGGAAGCCATAGGCAAGATCAAGGCGGCGATGGTGAAGCGGGTGGTGTAGGCTGTGTCTCGTTTCCCTGCTGAAGGAGGCCGCGAGCATGGTCAAGACATGAAGGAAATCGAACTCCTGCGCTGGCGCACCCGCCGCGGTTTGCTGGAGCTGGACATCGTGCTCGGGCGTTTTGTGGAGCGGCACTATGCCGAGCTGGATGAATCCGGCCGTGCAGCTTTCGCTGCGTTGCTGGAGATGCCCGATGCTGAACTCTGGGATATGATTACGGGCAAGGCCGCGCCGAGGGCGGAATGTGGTGCGGTGCTGGAATTGCTTCGGGCCGTTTGATTCCGGGCGAGCAGTTTGGCCCGGACAGGATTGGCGGAGCGCAACGCGAGAACAAACACAAGGGTATGGACATGGACAAAAAGCGTATTGCGACGCTGACACTGGACGATGGCAGGAGCATTGAACTGCCCATTCTTGGGGGCACCCTGGGGCCGGACGTGATAGACATCCGCAACCTCGGAAAACTGGGAATGTTTACCTACGATCCGGGTTTTCTGTCCACGGCAAGCTGTTCCTCGAACATCACTTACATCGACGGTGAAGCTGGGCTGCTGTATTACCGCGGCTATCCCATCGAGCAGCTGGCGGAAAAATCGGACTTTCTTGAAGTCTGCTATTTGCTGCTGAACGGCGAACTGCCCAATGCCGAACAGAAGGCGAGATTCACCGGCAAGGTGACCGAGCACACCATGGTGCATGACCAAATTGCCCGCTTTTTCACGGGATTTCGCCGTGATGCGCATCCGATGGCGGTGATGGTCGGCGTGGTGGGCGCGCTGTCTGCCTTCTACCATGATTCGCTGGATATCAACAACCCGGAACACCGCGAAATTTCTGCGTTGCGCATGATCGCCAAGGTGCCCACGCTGGCGGCCATGACCTACAAGTACAACACCGGATTCCCGTTCATGTACCCAAAGAACAAGTTCGGCTACGTCGAGAATTTCATGTACATGATGTTCGGTACGCCCGCCGAAGACTATGTTCCCAACCAGGTGCTGGTGCGCGCGCTGGAGCGTATTTTCATCCTGCATGCCGACCATGAGCAGAATGCTTCGACTTCGACGGTGCGTTTGGCCGGTTCAAGCGGCGCGAATCCGTTCGCGTGCGTGTCCTCGGGCATTGCCGCCCTGTGGGGGCCGGCGCACGGGGGCGCGAACGAGGCGGTGCTCAAGATGCTGGAGGAAATCGGTGACATTTCGCGCGCAGCCGAATTCATGAAGGGCGTGAAGGACAAAAAGTACCGGTTGATGGGCTTTGGGCACCGGGTATACAAGAACATGGATCCGCGTGCATCCGTCATGCGCCGCACCTGTTACGAGGTGCTGAAGGAACTCAATCTGGAAAGCGACAAGCTGTTCCAGATGGCGCTCGAGCTGGAGCAAATCGCGCTCAAGGACGATTACTTCATTGAGCGCAAGCTGTACCCTAATGTAGACTTCTATTCCGGCATCGTGCTGCGCGCGCTGGGCGTGCCGACCAACATGTTCACGGTGTTTTTCGCGCTCGCGCGCACCATAGGCTGGGTGTCGCAGTGGAACGAGATGATAGGCGACGCCGAGCGCAAGATCGGCCGGCCCCGCCAGTTGTATCAGGGTGCGGCCAAGCGGGACTATGTGCCGCTGGCGCAGCGTCAGGCGATATAAAGGAGAGCCGATGTACCGCTACCTGGTTATGACATTCCGCACTCCGCAGTTTCAGGCATCCGTCATCGATGAGCACTATGCATTTCTCGACGGTCTGAGGCAGCGGGGAAGGCTGGAGCTGGCCGGTCCGTTCACGGACAAGTCGGGCGGCGCCTACGTTATCAAGGCGTCAAATCTCGATGAGGCCAGGGCGCTGGCATTCAACGACCCGGTGCACACCACAAAGTCTTCGATCGTCACCGTCCACGAATGGAACGCCAAGTGACCGGACTGCATTGCCAATTAGCTGAGCGGAAAACGCCTTCGGCGCGTTTTGCCGCTGCTCGTTAGGGAGATCTCTTGGACGAGGCGTCGAGTTTCCTCAAACTGATGCAGGACAGCTCCATGCTGTTCGGGATGAACGACCTGTTTATCGAGGGCTTGTACGAGGATTATCTCGCCAATCCGGCCGCGGTGCCGCCCGCCTGGCGCGCCTATTTCGATGCCTTGCAGTCCATGCCGGGCGCCGCTCACGAATTGCCGCACAGTGCTGTCCAGCATGCTTTTTCCGCCCTGCCGAAGCGGCCTGTCACGGCGGCCGCCCCGGAAGCGGCTTTGGAACGCAAGCAGGTTTCCGTGCTCCAGCTCATCAATGCGTACCGCTTCCTTGGTGTGCGCATCGCCGCTCTCGATCCGCTGGCGCGTCACGCCAAGCCAGAGGTCCCCGAACTCGATCCCGCATTTTATGGCCTGACCGAGGCGGACATGGGCACCACCTTCGAGACCGGTTCGCTGGTGGGTGCGCAGCGCATGACGCTGCGCGAAATCCTGCAGTTGTTGCGCCAGACCTATTGCAGCAGCATAGGCGCTGAATACATGTACATCAGCGATATCGCGCAAAAGCGCTGGGTACAGCAGCGTCTGGAAGGGATGCGCGGCGCGCCGGATTATTCCGCCGATCAGCGCCGCACCATTCTGCAGAATCTTACTGCCGCGGAGACGCTGGAGCGCTATCTGCACACCAGGTATGTCGGGCAAAAGCGTTTCTCGCTCGAGGGCGGCGACACACTGATTCCGCTGATGGATCATTTGCTGCAGCGCGCCGGAAGCCGGGGCATCAAAGAAGTGGTCATCGGCATGGCGCACCGCGGGCGGCTCAATGTGCTGGTCAATATCCTGGGCAAGCTGCCTTCCATGCTGTTCGCGGAATTTGAGGGCAAGCACAGCGAGCGCCTGACCCTGGGCGACGTGAAATACCATAACGGTTTTTCTTCCGACATCGCAGTTCCTGGCGGGGCCATGCATGTCACGCTGGCGTTCAATCCCTCGCACCTGGAAATCGTCAATCCGGTGGTGGAAGGGTCGGTACGCGCCCGCCAGCATCGCTGCGGCGACCACGACGGGAACCAGGTCATGCCGGTGCTCCTGCACGGCGACGCGGCGTTCTCGGGGCAAGGGGTGGTGATGGAGACGCTCAATCTGTCGCAAACGCGCGGCTACCGCACCGGCGGCACGGTGCATGTCATCGTCAACAACCAGATTGGCTTCACGACCTCGGACGCGCGCGATACCCGCTCCTCCCTGTATTGCAGCGACGTGGCCAAGATGATCGAGGCCCCCATCTTCCATGTGAATGCCGACGACCCCGAGGCGGTGCTATTGGTCACCGAGCTTGCGCTGGATTACCGCATGACGTTCCGCAAGGACGTGGTGATAGACCTGGTCTGTTTCCGCAAACTTGGGCACAACGAGCAGGACGAGCCCATGGTGACGCAGCCTTTCATGTACCGCTTCATCAACAAGCATCCGGGTACGCGGGCACTGTACGCGAAGAAGCTGGTGGAACAGGGAGTAATCTCTGCCGAAGAACCTGAGGCAATGATCGCAGCATACAAGCGGAAGATGGACGAAGGCATCAGCCCCGCGCACACCGTGCAGGCGGAAAGCAGGCAGGGCCACGCCGCTCGCTGGAGCAAATACGCAGGTGACACTCCGTGGAATATCGCGGTGACCACGGCCGTGCCGCGCGAACGCTTGCAGTCGCTGGCGGAGCGGCTGACCGACATCCCGTCGAACGTCAGGCTGCACCCGCGAGTGGAAAAAGTCATTGAAGACCGGCGCGCGATGGGGCGCGGCGAGCTGGCCCTGGACTGGGGTATGGCGGAAAATCTGGCCTATGCGACGCTGCTGGTCGAGGGTTATCCGTTACGCCTGTCCGGGCAGGACAGCGGACGCGGTACCTTCTTTCACCGTCACGCCATACTGCACGACCAGAATCGCGTGAAATGGCAGGAGGGCGCCTACATGCCCCTGCGTCACCTGCAGGAAGGGCAGGCGGATGCGGTGGTGATTGATTCCATCCTGTCGGAAGAGGCGGTGCTGGCATACGAATACGGCTATGCCACCGCGGAACCGGATTCGCTGGTGATCTGGGAGGCGCAGTTCGGGGATTTCGCCAACGGCGCACAAGTGGTGATCGATCAGTTCATTGCCTCGGGCGAAGCCAAGTGGGGCCGTCTGTGCGGCCTGGTGATGCTGCTGCCGCACGGCTACGAAGGCCAGGGTGCCGAGCACTCTTCGGGGCGGATCGAGCGCTACCTGCAGCTGTGCGCGGACTACAACCTCCAGGTATGCATCCCGTCAACGCCGGCGCAGATGTTCCACCTCCTGCGTCGCCAGATGCTGCGGCCGGTGCGCCGCCCACTCATCGTATTTACCCCCAAGAGCCTTTTGCGCAGCAAGGACGCCGCCTCGCCGCTGCAGTTGCTGGCCGAAGGGGGGTTTCAGCCGGTGATTGAGGAGTCAGAGAATCTGGAGCCAACGAAAGTCAGGCGCATCATTGTCTGCAGCGGCAAGGTCTATTACGAACTGCTTGCCGGCCGGCGCGAACGCGGCATCCGGGATATGGCCATTATCAGGCTGGAGCAGCTCTATCCGTTCCCGCACGACGACTTCACCGCTCAGATCGCAGCCTACCCCAATGCCACCGAAATGTTGTGGTGCCAGGAAGAACCCGGCAACCAGGGCGCCTGGCACCGCATCCAGCATTATCTGTTGCGGCACATGCGTGCGGACATGAAGCTGGGGTATGCGCTGCGTGCGTCGTCGGCGGCGCCTGCCGCGGGTTATTTGGCGGTGCACAACGAACAGCAGAAGGCCGTGATTGCAGCCGCCTTCCGTCCGGACTTGGAGCAGACCAACTACCCAGGAGCAAAACGCCATGCCCGCCCCTAAAAATTCATCTCTCTGGTGGCAGTCTTGCCCATGAGTATGCTTCGCTGTAAAGGGTTGAAATCCGGGTTCGCTGGCAATGGTCCGGCGGGGAGAAGGCGAGTCGGCCGTTCCAGGTCAAGAAAAACAACCGTATATTTCAATGGCTATGCCCTCGGGCGAGCCAAAGGTGGTGGTGTTTCGCGCAACTACTTCGACGTTGAATCGGGCGAAGTCTGAATTTATCAGAGGTCCCAACATGCAAATCGAAATCAAAGTCCCGCAGCTCTCCGAGTCGGTCACCGAGGCGACCCTGCTCGAGTGGCACAGGCAGCCGGGAGAGGCGGTTAAAGAGGGCGAGAACCTGATCGATGTCGAGACCGACAAGGTGGTGCTTGACCTGCCGGCGCCCAGGGACGGCGTGCTGGTCAGGATCATCAAGCGGGCTGGAGCGAGGGTAGGCAGCAACGAAGTGATCGCCCTGCTGGACACGGAGGTCGCCGCCAAAGAGGCGCCCGCCGTGGCGAAGGTGGAAGGCAGCGCAGTTCGGCCTGCGGCCACACCTTCAGCGCGCAAGCTGGCTCATGCCAACGACGTTGATGCCACCCGGCTGCAGGGCAGCGGACGGCACGGCGTGGTGACCAAGCAAGACGTGATGGCTGCGGTAGAAAAACCCGCGGCCACCATTCCGCCGACGGAGGGCCGTATCGAGCAGCGCGTGCCGATGACGCGCATTCGTCAGCGCATCGCCGAGCGCCTGTTGCAGTCGCAGCAAAACGCCGCGATCCTCACCACGTTCAACGAGGTGAATATGCAGCCGGTGATGGACCTGCGCGCCAAGTACAAGGATGCATTCGAGAGCAAGCACGGTGTGAAGCTGGGATTTTCCTCGTTCTTCGTCAAGGCCGCGGTGTATGCCCTGCAAAAGTTTCCCGTGGTAAACGCCTCGGTGGATGGCGCGGATATCATTTACCACGGCTACTACGACATCGGCGTGGCCATCGGCAGCGAGCGCGGGCTGGTCGTGCCCATCATCCGCGACGCGGATAAGTTGTCCATGGCTGACATCGAGCGGCAGATCGCCGATTTCGCGGTGCGTGCTAAGGATGGCAAGCTGACACTGGAAGAATTGAGCGGCGGCACCTTCTCCATCACCAATGGCGGCGTGTTCGGCTCGATGCTTTCCACGCCGATCATCAATCCGCCGCAGAGCGCCATTCTCGGCATCCATGCCACGAAGGACCGCCCGGTGGCAGAGAGCGGCCAGGTCGTGATCCGCCCTATGAATTATTTGGCGCTATCGTACGACCACCGCATCGTAGATGGCCGCGATGCGGTGCTGTTCCTGGTGGCGATCAAGGAAGCGCTGGAGTACCCTGGCGCTGTGCTGCTGGATCTGTAGATGAGCAGCTTTCTTGCCTACCGCATTTTCGAGGAGGGCGCTGGATCGACCGGGCGCTTCGTCGATCTTACCTTGGATGACCTCGACCCTGGCGAGGTGGTGATCCGCACGCACTACTCCAGCGTGAACTACAAGGATGCGCTGGCGGCGACGGGGGCGGGCAAGGTCATCCGGCGCTTTCCGTGCGTGGGCGGCATCGACGCCGCGGGTGTGGTGGAGAGCTCGCGGGACGCCCGCTTCAGGCCGGGCGACGAAGTGCTTGTCACCGGGTACGACATGGGCGTGGCGCACGATGGAGGATTCGCCGAATATGTGCGCGTGCCCAGCGCCTGGGTGGTGCCGCTGCCGCAGGGCCTGTCTTTGTTCGAGGCAATGGCGCTGGGGACGGCCGGCTTCACGGCGGCGCTGGCAATTCACCGCCTGGAGCAGAACGAATTATCGCCGGACAAGGGCAGGGTCATCGTCACCGGTGCCACGGGCGGCGTCGGCAGTCTCGCCATACCGATGCTCGTGCGGCTGGGCTATGATGTGGTGGCAGTTACCGGAAAGGACGGTGACAATGCGTACCTCAGGGCGTTGGGCGCAAGCGAGATATTGCCTCGCGACGCCATAGACCTGAACAGCACGCGCCCGCTGGAATCGGCCAAGTGGGCGGGAGCCCTTGATGCCGTGGGCGGAACGATGCTTGGCTGGCTTACGCGTACCATGCAGCAGGACGGCGTGATCGCGAGCTTCGGCAATGCCGGGGGCGCCGAGCTGCTTACCACTGTGTATCCATTCATTCTGCGCGGGGTGCGCCTGATCGGGATCGACTCCGCCGCCACTGCCATGCCGCTGCGCAGGGAAATCTGGCGCCGCCTGTCGTCAGATTTGCGCCCGGCGCGCCTGCAATCCGTCGCGCGTACCATTGCGTTCCGCGAATTGCCGGCCGTTTGCGATGCCATGGTGCACGGCATGGGCCACGGCAGGGTCGTGGTCCAGATCCGGAATTCGTAGCCATGATCGCAGCGAACCGCCCTGCAAGCCTCGCTGCGTGACGCCGTCCCTGAGATGCGATTTCCGTATTATTATATGCGCTTAAAATTAGATGCCATGAAAGGCACGCATATCCAACGAGGGGGAGGGCAATGCATGATTGGTTTTACGCTCAATGAATGTATTCTGGCAGGTGGGCAGACGGGCTTGGTCGCGCGCTGTTGCCGGCCGGCGTTTACGCCCCCGATGTCAGCGGCGCAGGTGCAGTAGCGACAATCATGGTGCGCGAGGTTAAAACCGGAGCAAGCGGAGTTTCGCCATTTCGTTTGCTCCTTGTGCTGGCCGCCACGGTGTTCGGCCTTGAGATGCTGGTGATGATGGGGCTGCCGCTGCTGCCAAATCTGCCGGGCTGGGTAATTAACGTCCTGGACGCATCGTTGCTGGTCGGCCTCGTCTTCCCCGTGTTCTATTTCCTCGCATATCGTCCGCTGACGCAGACAATCAGGAATCTTGCTGGCGCAAACGAGGCACGGCGCAATAACGAGGCAAGCCTGCGCGCCATGCTGGATAACCTGCCGTCAATGGCGTGGCTGAAGACATCCGAAGGGCGCTATCTCGCAGTCAACGACAAGTTCGTTCGCGCCTGCGGCAAGAAGGACGCTGCGGAGGTGGTCGGGAGAACGAGCGTGGAAGTGTGCCCGGAGTGGATGATTGAGCGCTTCTACGAAGATGACCAGGCCATCATGGAGTCCGGCGAGCAGGCGCAGCATGAGTTGAAGGTCGTGGAGAATGGGGAGGAGCGCTGGCTCGAGATTTACCGTAACCCGATTCTGGACGAGCGGGGGAGCGTGCTGGGCATTACCGGCTACGTGCGCGACATCACCGTGCGCAAGAAATCCGAGGAGCAGCTGAGGCTCACCGCCAAGATTTTCGAGAGCAGCCATGATTCCATTATCATCACTGATACGCAGGGCACCATCATTTCCGTTAACCCCGCGTTTACCCGGATTACTGGATATAACGCCGACGAAGTGATCGGAAAAAATCCGCGCGTCCTGAATTCCGGCAGGCAGGGCAAGGAATTCTATGCGGAAATGTGGGGTGAGCTGCTGAAGAAAGGTTACTGGAACGGCGAAGTGTGGAACCGGCGCAAGGACGGCGCAAGCTACGCGGGCAGGCTCAGCATCAGCGCTTTGCGCGATGAAGCTGGCAGAGTCACGCATTATGTAGGTGCAACCAGCGACATTACGGAGTTCAAACTGGCGCAGGATCGTGTTCGCCACCTGGCCTATTACGACCAGTTGACTGGGTTGCCGAATGGCAGTTTGATGCGTGACCGCGTGAATCAGCTGATTTCGACCTCGCAGCGCGATCGGCGCGAATTTTCGCTGCTGTTCATCGATTTGGACAACTTCAAGACCGTCAACGACTCGCTCGGCCACCATGTGGGGGACTTGTTGCTGCAGACCATTGCCGGGAGGCTGCGGGCGTCAGTGCGCGAAATGGATACTGTGGCACGCATGGGCGGCGACGAATTTGTGGTGGTATTGCCGGAAGTGGGCATTGACGGCGCACAGCATGTGGCACGCAAGATCATCGGCCAGGTGACCAATACTTTCGGCATCGGTTTGCACAAAATCACCATGACCACCAGCGTCGGCATCGGCGTATTCCCGAGGGACGGCGGCAATGTCGAGATCATACTGAAGAACGCCGAGCTCGCGCTATACCAGGCCAAGGCCCGCGGCAAGAACGACTTTGCATTTTTTACGGAAGAGCTGAATGTGCAGGCGTTTGAGCGGCTGCGCATGGAGCATGATTTGCGCCATGCGCTGCTTAATGAAGACTTGGTCCTGTACTACCAGCCGCAAGTCTCGCTGGTAACGCGTGACGTGATCGGCATGGAGGCACTGGTGCGCTGGCCGCACCCTACGCTCAACATGGTTCCGCCGGACCAATTTATCCCGATTGCGGAAGAGAGTGATTTGATCATCCAGCTGGGGGAGTGGACCATACATGAAGCTTGCCGCCAGATGCGGCAATGGCAGCGGGGCGGATTGCAGATTCCGCCGGTTGCGGTAAACATTTCCGCGAAGCACATGAGGCATACCGATTTCTATGACAGCGTCGAGTCGGCGCTGCGCAAAACCGGTTTGGATCCGAAATATCTTGAACTGGAGTTGACGGAGCGGGCAATGATGACCGACATCGACAGATCGCTCGAAGTGATGCGCCAGATCGGCGAAATGGGCATCAAGTTTGCGGTCGATGACTTCGGCACCGGCTATTCCAGCCTGGCCTACCTAAAGCATCTGCCTCTCGACAAACTCAAGATCGATAAATCGTTCGTGCAGGACCTCGCGATAGACGAAAGTGATCGCGAGATAGCCAATACCATTATCCAGTTGGCGCACGGATTGAAGCTCTCTGTGGTCGCGGAAGGGGTGGAAACCCAGCAGCAAATGTCCATCCTGCTTGGGCAGGGGTGCGACAGCGCGCAGGGTTACCTTTTTGGCCGGCCGTTGCCCGAGTATGAGGTGGCCTCTTTCCTGCATGCAGCGCAGGCGGCCTAGCGCCTGTGTTACAATCGCCCGCGCCCGGACAGGCGCACGTGGCTGTGGGCGAAAGTGGCGGAATTGGTAGACGCACTGGATTTAGGTTCCAGCGCCGCAAGGCGTGCGAGTTCGAGTCTCGCCTTTCGCACCACGACGCTGACGATGCTCCGGCGCACTCTGCTGCCGGATCTTGCGGCGACATGCGTGCCATGTGAGGAAGCGATTGCCGCCGTGCAGCTTGCCTCGCGAATCTCTGGTTTATAATTGGCCTTTGCCAACGGCCGTAAAGTATGAGAACAATCTCACGCGTTCTTGCCGCCCTGTTGCTGCCCGCTCTGGCCTACGCCCAAACCGGTTCAATGCCGCCAGCTCCCGTGCTGGCAGCCAAGGCCTACGTGCTGTATGACTACACCAGCAATCAGATGCTGGTCAGCCAGAATGGCCACGACCGCTTGGCGCCTGCCGGGCTGACTAAAATAATGACGGCGTACTTGGCGCTCAATGCCGTCCGTCAGCACCAGTTTCTGATGACCCAACAGGCTTACCCATCGCTCGCTGCGCTGCGCCCGCAGGACGATGAGGCGCGTATGTTCCTCGACCACAACAAGGCGGTTACGGTAGACGAGTTGCTGCATGGTTTGGTCATCCCTTCCGGCGACGATGCGGCGCGTGTACTGGTGGACCTCATCAGCGGAGACGAAGCGACCTTCGCCGGTTTGATGAACCGGCAGGCGCAAGCACTCGGGATGCGCGATACGCATTTTGTCAATGCAACGGGGAAGCCGGATCCGCAGCACTACAGCAGCGCCTACGACCTTGTGCTGCTTTCCGCGGCGATGCTGCGCGACTTTCCGCAGGCCTATGCGCTCTACGGTCAGCATGAGTACCAGTATCAGGACATGAAGCTGTTCAACAACAATCGCCTGTTGTGGAACGATCCATATGTTGATGGAATCAAGATAGGGCACAACGAGGGGGCCGGATATTGCCTTGCGGCCTCCGCCGAGCGCGACAATCGGCGCTTGATTTCGATCGTTTTGGGCGCGGCATCTGACAGCCTGCGCGACAGCGAAAGCCAGAAGCTGTTGAACTACGGATTTCGCTACTTTGAAACCATGCCGCTCTATCAGAAAAATGAGGCAGTGGGAACCCTGCGTGTCTGGAAAGGCGCCGCGCGGACGGTCAATGTCGGCTTTCCGAGCGGCTTGTCGCTGACCGTTCCCAAGGGGACCTTGCCGCGCTTCAAGGCGACGATGGAGTCGCACCAGCCGATCATCGCACCGATCACTGTCGGCCAGCAGCTAGGCGTGCTCAGACTGTCGCTTAATGACAAGGCATATGCGGAATTTCCGCTGGTAGCGCTGGAGGCTGTTCCGGTTTCCAACGTGTTCGCTCGCGGGTGGGACAGCATCCGTCTGTTCTTTCAGTAGGAAATGGGGGTAGGCAGGCTATGGCGGTATATTTGAACGGCCGGTTCGTGCCGATCGAGGAGGCGCACGTGTCCGTCCTCGATCGCGGCTTCATCTTCGGCGACGGCGTTTATGAGGTGATCCCGGCGTATTCGCGGTGTGCCTTTCGCCTGCCCGAGCATTTGAAGCGCCTGCAGCACAGCCTGGACGGCATCCGCCTCCAGAACCCGCATAGCGACGTTGAATGGACGGCACTCATCGCAGAACTCATTGCCCGCAACGCGGGCGAGGATCAATACCTCTACCTGCACATCACGCGCGGTGTGGCAAGGCGCGATCACGCTTTTCCCAAGCCCCCGGTGCCGCCCACGGTGTTCATGATGAGCACTCCGCTGCCGACGCCCCCCGATGAGCTGCTGCGGAAAGGGGTGTGCGCCGTCACTGCACCGGACAATCGCTGGCTGCGCTGCGACATCAAGGCCATCGCGCTGCTGCCCAACGTGCTGCTGCGTCAACTGGCGGTGGACGCGGGTTGCACCGAAACCATCCTGATCCGCGACGACGCCTTCTTGACGGAGGGGGCCGCCAGCAACATCTTCGTGGTGAAAAACGGCGCGCTGTTGGCGCCGCGCAAAGACAATTTGATGCTGCCGGGCATTACCTATGATGTCGTGCTGGAGATTGCCGCTGCGAACGGTGTTCCCTGTCAGGTAAGGCGTGTGATGAAAGAGGAGGTTTTCGGAGCGGACGAGTTGCTGCTCACTTCCAGCACTCGGGAGGTGCTCGCCATCACCCGCTTGGACGGCAAGCCGGTGGGCGACGGTGAGCCGGGAACTATGTTCGCAAAAATGCATCATTTGTACCAGGAATTCAAGCGTGATGTCATGCGCAAGAAGCCGGGCTGACGGACAATTGTGGATACGAAAGATGCAACTGCAAGACTCACTTATTGAATACCCCTGCGACTTTCCGATTAAGGTATTCGGTCGCTCACAGGAAGGGTTTGCACGGGCCGTGATGGAGGTCGTTACGCGCCACGACCCTTACTTCAAACCCGCCACCATAGAAACCAGGAACAGCAGCCAGGCTCGCTATGTCAGCCTCACCTGTACCGTGCGCGCAACCTCGCGCGCGCAGCTGGATGCGCTGTACCAAGAACTGTGCGACCACCCGCTGGTCGCGATGGTTCTATGAGAACGGAAGCGACAAGTACGCGGGAGGCGTCGAGCGCCCCCCGCTGCGGCCGGCTTGCCTCCCCTGCCGTAAAGTATCTCGGCATGGCCGAATACCGGCCAACATGGGAGGCAATGAAGCAGTTCACTGCGCAGCGCACTGGCGACACGCGCGATGAAATCTGGCTGTTACAACACCCGCCGGTCTACACCCAGGGGCAAGCGGGCAAGCCAGAACATCTGCTCGATGCGCGCGGTATCCCCGTGGTGAAGATAGACCGCGGCGGCCAGATTACCTACCATGGTCCCGGCCAGATCGTGGCCTACATGCTGCTCGACTTGCGCCGCTGGGGGCTCAACGTGCGCCAGCTCGTGCGGCTGATGGAGCAGGCGGTGATAGATCTGTTGGCCGAACGCGGGGTGAGGGCGCAGGGGAGCGAGGATGCGCCGGGCGTCTATGTCGGCGACGCCAAGATTGCCGCGCTGGGCCTCAAGATCAGGCATGGGTACTGCTATCACGGGCTGTCGGTCAACGCGGATATGGACCTGACGCCTTTCCGCTACATCAATCCATGCGGCTATGCCGGACTGCGTGTGACGCAGGCACGCGACCTTGGCATTACTGCATCCTGCGTTGAACTGGAGCGCAAACTTGCGCGCAATCTGGTCACGCTCCTGCAGCAAGGAAAGAACACATGAGCAACACTGAATACGAGCAAACGGGCGCCGGCACCAGGCAAACCGGAAAAGAAAAGACCGGCCGCAACCCGGTCAAGATCGTGCCGCTGCAACAGCGCCTGCGCAAACCGGAGTGGATACGGGTGAAATCCGGCAGCGGGCAGAGCTATCACGACGTCAAGCGCATGCTGCGCGAGCACAATCTACACACGGTATGCGAGGAGGCCTCCTGTCCCAACATCGGCGAGTGCTTCGGCAAGGGCACGGCAACGTTTATGATCCTGGGTGATGTGTGTACTCGGCGCTGTCCGTTCTGCGACGTGGCGCACGGCAAGCCGCTGCCCCCCGATGCAAATGAACCCGCGCAGCTGGCGCGCTCGATCGGGCTGCTCAAACTGAGATATGTCGTCATCACCAGCGTGGACCGCGACGACCTGCGCGACGGCGGAGCCAGGCATTTCGCCGATTGCCTTTCCGCCATCCGCGCGTCCTCGCCGGGCACGCGGCTGGAAACGCTGGTGCCGGATTTCCGCGGGCGCCTGGATGCGGCCCTGGAGGCGATGGCCGCCAGCCTGCCCGACGTGCTCAACCACAATCTCGAAACGGTGCCTCGCCTCTATCAACTCGCGCGGCCCGGTGCGGACTATCTCCATTCGCTCAAGTTGCTCAAGGAATTCAAAGCGCGCTTTCCCCAGGTGCGGACCAAGTCCGGTCTGATGCTGGGGCTGGGCGAAACCGACGAGGAGGTGCTCCAGGTGATGCGCGACCTTCGCGCCCATGACGTGGAGATGCTCACGCTGGGACAGTATCTGCAGCCCTCGGATGGGCACCTTCCCGTCCTGCGCTATGTTCCGCCCGCCACTTTCAGCATGTTCGAAGACGCGGCCAAGGAAATGGGATTCGCCCATGCCGCCTGCGGACCAATGGTGCGAAGCAGCTACTTTGCCGACGAGCAGGCGCATCAAGCCGGTGTGAGCTGATGCGAGCGGTCACTCTGTCTGCGTAATTTGACCTATTGCCTGACCAGCGTGCATGGGCAAGAATCGATGCACCGTCTCAACCAGAGAACCTTTAGATGCGCAAGGCGATCAAGCTTAAGCGTGCATATGATGCACCCGGGCCGGATGACGGTTACCGGGTGCTGGTGGACCGGTTGTGGCCGCGCGGAGTAGCCAAAGATGCTGCGCATATCGATCTCTGGCTCAAGGACATCGCTCCCAGTACTGAACTGCGCCAATGGTTCAATCACGATGTTGCACGCTGGAGCGAGTTCCGGCGCCGCTACCGCGCCGAAATCAAGGAACATCCCGAGGCCTTGGCGCAGCTGATGGCGGCGTCCCGAAAGGGTCCGGTTACCCTGATTTATGGCGCCAAGGATGGTGAGCACAATAACGCCGCGGCATTGAAGGAATACATCGACGGCTCAAGGATCTGAGCTCGGCTCGGCGATTCCCTCGCCTCCTGCGGGTGGTTTGTCGCGGCAATGCGACGGGGGGAACCGCTCGCATTGTTCGCTGGACGCACGGGGTACTATAATCGCGGCTCCTTCGTCCCCTGGGAGTCGCTCATGCGTCACATCGTCCTTGTCCTGCTGTGCATGGTGGCCAGCCCCGATAGCCATGCCGTTAGCCTTTCCGATTTGTCCGACAAGGAAGCCGTTTCAGGGTTGAAGGAAGCCTTGAACCAGGGTGCCACCAGCGCCGTGGGCAAGCTGGGCAAACAAGACGGCTTTCTTGGCAATCCCCAGGTGAAGATTCCGTTGCCGGATTCCCTGCAGAAGGCGGACCATGTACTGAGCCGTTTTGGCATGGGGAAATACACCCAGGAGTTGGAAGTGTCGATGAACCGCGCGGCCGAGCTCGCCGTCCCGGAAGCCAAGACGCTGCTGCTCAATGCGGTGAAGCAAATGACGGTGCAGGACGCCAAGAATATCCTGACTGGCGGCAATACCGCCGCCACCGATTACTTCCGGGGCAAGACGTCGCAGCCGCTGGCAGAAAAATTTCTCCCCATCGTGCGGCAGGCAACCGCGAAGGTGCAGCTCGCGCAGAAGTACGACGAGTTCGCGGGCAAGGCTGCCCGCTTTCACCTGTTGGATGAAAAGCAGGCAAATCTTGAGCAGTACGTAACGCAAAAGGCGCTGGACGGGCTGTTCTACATGATCGGAGAAGAAGAAAAGGCGATCCGCGCCGATCCGGTCGGCCAGGCCAACAAACTGCTGAAGAAGGTGTTCGGCTCGCTCCTCAACTAACGTGCCCTGCATGTCGGGCCGGCGCGCACAAAGGCTGCCGGCTTTGAACGACAAGGCCAGCGTTGTGGCGGCCTTGTTGCTTTGCGGCCCCGGCGAGCGGCCTATTTCACGGTGCCGCGGTGCTTTGAGCGCCCTTCATTTCGCGAGTTTTGTCGACCGCAGCTTGTTCCCATGCCGTCTGGCCCGAGGCGCGCCGTTTCCTTGAACCATTTCTCCCGGAAAGCGTCGAATCCCCGCTTGGCGACGACTCCTGGCTGGAAACGAACCCTTCGCTTGCGGCTACCCGAGCCGGGTTATAATCCCGCACGATTTTTTGTGCAGTCTCATAGATGAACATTTTTTACGAAGAGGACGGCGCCTTCAAGGTCGGTACCGTTCTGACGGACAACACCACGTCCTTGCAGGTGGAAAGCTTGCATGGCAAGCGCAGCAAAATCAAGGCTGCGAACGTGCTGTTGCGCTTTGCCCAGCCCGGATTGGGTGAGTTCATGGCACAGGCGGAGCTTGTCGCTGCCGACATGGACGTGGAGTTCCTGTGGCAATGCTCCCCGGAGGATGAGTTCGGCTTCGATGCGCTGGCTGCCGAGTATTTCGGCCATGTCCCCAGTCCGGTTGAGGCCGCGGGCTCGCTGATCCGGCTGCATTCTGCCCCGATGTATTTCTACAAGAAGGGTAAGGGCCATTACAAGGCAGCGCCGGAAGATGCGCTGAAATCTGCGCTAGCGAGTGCCGAGAGGAAGCGCCTACTATCCGAGTTGCAGGCGCGGCTCACGGAGCAACTCACGGCTTTCACGCTTCCGTCCGAATTCGCCGGCAAGGCGCCTGAACTGCTATACAAGCCAGACCGCAACACAGTCGAGGTGAAGGCGCTGGAAGCTGCCTGTGCGGCAACGGGCCTTTCCGCGGCCCATCTGTTGGAACGGTGCGGCGCCATCCCGTCGACCCACGATTATCACTTGCAGCGCTTCCTGTACGAGCATTTCCCGAACGGCACGGGCTTCCCCGATGTGAGTGTAGACATGCATCCGGAATTGCCGTTGGCCGAAGCAAAGGCCTTCAGCATAGACGATGCCGCCACCACTGAAATCGACGATGCGTTCTCTGTCACGCAACTCGACAGCGGGAACTGGCGGATCGGCGTACACATTGCCGCGCCTGCACTCACAATCGCGCCTGGCTCGGCGGTGGATGCCATCGCGGCGCGGCGGCTCTCCACCGTCTACATGCCGGGCGACAAGATTACCATGCTGCCCCACGTCGTGGTGCAAGCGTTTACTCTGGGCGCAGGGTCGGTCTGCCCGGCAGTATCCATGTACATCGAGGTGGATGCTGCGACGTTGGCGGTCACCGGCACGGAAAGCTGTGTCGAGCGCATCCGTATCGCAGACAACCTGCGCCACGACACACTGGAGCCGCTGTTCAATGAAGAGACGCTTTCCGCCGGCAGGCGCGACTATCCCTATGCGAATGAGCTCGCGCTGCTGTGGGGTTTCGCGCAGAAGCTGGAAGCCGCGCGCGGCAAGCCATCCGACAATGGCGCGCAGCAGGTGGACTACAATTTTCATGTCGTAGATGGCCGCATTACCATCAGCGAACGCAGGCGCGGCTCGCCCATCGACAAGGTGGTGAGCGAGCTCATGATCTTCGTCAACAGCGAATGGGGGAACTTGCTGGCCGAACGCAAGGTGGCCGGCATCTACCGCACCCAGAATAACGGGAAGGTGAAGATGAGCACCGTTCCCGCGCCGCATCAGGGACTGGGAGTTGCCCAGTATCTCTGGTCCAGTTCGCCGCTACGGCGCTACGTCGACCTGATCAACCAGCGCCAGATCATCGGCCTGCTGCGCGGGCAACCGCCGGCCTACGTACAGAACGACACGGCATTGTTCGCCGCAATGCGGGATTTCGACGCCGCCTATGCGGTCTACAACGAATTTCAGCGCAACATGGAGCGCTACTGGTGCCTGCGCTGGCTTGTGCAGGAGAGCGTCACGCACGCAGAAGCAGTGGTGCTGCGTGACAACCTGGTCAAGTTCGCGAGCATCCCGCTCTACGGCCGCATTCCATCCCTGCCGGATTCGCCGCCGAATACGCGGGTAACCCTGGAAATCGGCGCAATAGACCTGCTCGATCTCGATTTCAAGGCGCGCTACGTAGCAACAGGGGAGGCAACGCATTGAAGGCCGTACTGCTCAAGTACCATATGACGCTCGCCCTGGCATTCTCGCTGGGTTTCCACGCATTCGTGCTGTTCGGCATCAGCTTTTCCCTGCCGGATCCGCATAACCTGGCGAAATCCCCGGAGCCGCTGCAAGTCGTGCTGGTCAATAGCGGTTCCCGCTCGCGGCCGGAGCAAGCGGACGCGCAGGCGCAGCACAACCTCGACGGCGGCGGCAATACCGAGGAGGACCGGCAGGCGAAGAGTCCGTTGCCCACCATGGACGACGGCCGGCAATTTACGCCGGAACAATCTGCGATGCGCGTGCAACTGCTGGAACAGGAGGCAAAGCACCTGATGACGCAGATCAGGAGCTTGCACACGGTTGCGCCCGAGAAAGAAGTTAAACGCGACGCGACCGGTGCGAGCGGCCAGGAACTGGTGCAGCGTAGCCTGGAAATTGCCCGGCTCGAGGCGCAGATCAACAAGGACTATGAGGCTTACCAAAAATTGCCGCGCCGAAGATTCATCGGCGCACGCACGCAGGAATACCGCTTTGCGCAGTATGTTGAAGACTGGCGCATCAAGGTTGAGCGCATCGGCAACCTGAATTATCCGCAGGCCGCGCGCCAGAAGAGAATCTTCGGCAGCCTTCAACTGACTGTCTCGATCCGCGCGGACGGCAGCGTGGAAAACATCGAGGTCAGCCGCTCTTCCGGCAAGAGCATACTCGACGCGGCGGCGGTACGCATCGTCAAGCTTGCTGCCCCCTTTGCACCACTGCCGCCGGACATCCGCCGCGATACGGATGTGCTGAGCATCACCCGCACCTGGACCTTCACTGACGCGGATAAACTGGAGAGCGAATAGCCGCTTCGGGGTTGTCGCTCGCCCTGGCCGCATGGCCAGTCGCGGGCTCCTTGCGGTTGGACGCATCCTTTGGTAAGGTGTGCCTCGCCATGACGTTGCGCCGCTATTGCCATCTGCTCTTTCTCGCTTTCGCCCTGCTGCTTGCCCAGCAGGAGGCGGCGGCACACATGGTCATCCACGCGGCCGAGCAGCACAAGAAGCACTCCTCGAACTCTCCTGCCTGCGAAAAATGCCAGCTCTACGCCGAGCTGGGCAGTGCACTCCATGCCAGCACGTATAGCGTTGCAGCGTTGGGCGAGAGCGCCCAACCGGCCTGGCGCGTGGCGTGCACTTGCCCGGCCAGCCCCGCGCCGGGCGCCCACGCGCGCGCGCCTCCAGGGTGCCTCCAGTAAGAGCTTAAACTGCCCTGCATCGCAGGGTGTCGGTCTTTTTTTGGGGGGAACACCGTGTTCAAATATGCAATACTGGGTGTGGCGCTGTGCGCGCCGCTGTGCGCTCAGGCCGCGACGGATGCGGCTGGCGCAGCCAGCGAGAGTGAATTGAAAAAGCTGCGCGATGAAGTCCAGCAGTTGGAGATCCGTTTGCAGCAAGCCGAAGCCGCCAGCCAGCAGGCGAAGGAAGCCGCCACCCAAGCGCAGGCTGCGGCGCAACAGGCGAGCCACCCGACCACTGCGGTGAACGCCTTCAATCCTGCGATCGCACTGATCCTGGATGGAACCTACGCGCGCCTGCGCCAGGATCCGGGCGTGCCCAGCACCGGGTTCGCGACGTCTCCCAATAACAACGGATATGCCAGGGGTTTCAATCTCGGCGAATCCGAATTGAGCGTGATGGCCAATATTGATCCGCTGTTCCGCGGTGTCGGAACTTTCTCCTTGCTGCCGGGCGGGTCATTGGCGGTCGAGAACGCCTTTGTCCAGACTACCGGCCTCGATAGCGGGCTCAGCCTCAAGTTCGGGCGATATTTTTCGGGCCTGGGTTACCTGAATGAACAGCACGCGCATGCATGGGATTTCGTGGATCAGCCGCTGGTATATCTCAGCTTCTGGGACAACCAGTTGGCCGATGATGGTGTACAGCTGAAGTGGGTTGCCCCGACCGATATCTTCATTGAACTTGGGGCAGAACTTGGCAACGGGCGCGGCTTCCCCGGCAGCAATCCGCAAACCAACGGAACTCCCGCAAAAGTGCTGTTTGCGCATGTCGGTGATGATGCGGGTGTCAGTAACAGTTGGCGCGCCGGGTTTTCGCTGCATCAGACCAGGCAGTCGGCCTGGACAAGCACGGGTGTGCCGGACCTGCGCGGTACGCTGGGGGGCGTTACCGAGTCGTTCAGCGGCAGCGCGCGCACGGCCGGCGCAGATTTTGTGTGGAAATATGCCCCGGATGGCAATAACACCATCACCAATTTCAAGCTGCAGGGCGAATATTTCCAGCGCAGGCAGAGCGGGACACTTACCTACAACTTGCTCACCACCGACACCTATGCCGTCACACAATCCGGCTGGTATGCGCAGGCGGTGTATCAATTCATGCCGATGTGGCGTGCCGGCATGCGCTATGACAGGCTCAATCCAGGAACGGCGCAGGTGGGCTTGCTGAACGTGGCCAACGTGATAAGCAACTACGCTTATACGCCGACGCGCAAAACGATGATGCTCGACTATAGCCCGTCCGAGTTCTCGCGTGTGCGGATCCAAGTGGCGCGGGACAACTCACGGCAGGGGCTGACCGACAGCCAATTATTCGTCCAATACATCATGAGCATGGGCGCGCATGGCGCCCACCAATTCTAGGGAGCGTGCAATGAGCAGATTTATCAGTATCCTGTTGTCACTGCTGCTGGCGGCGGTGGCGGCGCCCGCATCGGCAAGCCTAAACATCTTCGCCTGCGAGCCGGAGTGGGGCGCGCTGGCACACGAGCTGGCCGGAGACCGGGCCGACATCTATCTGGCAACCACGGGGCTGCAGGACCCGCACCATGTGCAGGCGCGCCCCAGCCTGATCGCACGCGCGCGCCGCGCGCAATTGCTCGTGTGCACGGGTGCACAACTCGAGATCGGCTGGCTCCCTGTCATACAAAATGAGTCTGGCAACCCCGACATCTTGCCGGGCAAGCAGGGGTACTTCGAGGCGGCGAATTATGTGACCATGCTGCAGGTGCCGACGCGCCTGGATCGTGCCATGGGTGACGTGCATCCGGGCGGCAACCCGCATATCCAGCTCGATGCGCGCCACTATCTGCCGATTGCAAGGGCATTGTCTGAGCGGCTTGCCGATCTGGACCCGGCCAACGCCGCCTTCTACCGAGGACGCCTGAAGAATTTTGAGGAACGCTGGCAGGCCGCCATTGCACGCTGGGAAAAAGAAGCTGCCCCGCTGAAGGGGCAGCCGATCGTCGTGCACCACGTGGCCTATGTGTATCTGGAAAACTGGCTGGGGCTGGTCGAAGTCGCCGCGCTGGAACCCAAGCCAGGCATGCAGCCCAGCGTATCGCACCTGGCGGAGGTGCTGGAGCAACTGCAAAGGCAGCCGGCGAGAATGGTGGTGCGCTCGGCTTATCAGAACCCCAAGCCCGCTGAATGGCTATCGGAACGCGCGCGCATCCCGGTCGTTGTGCTGCCGTTTACGGTTGGTGGCACGGAAGGTGCCAAGGACCTGTTCGGCCTGTTTGATGACACCATTGCGCGCCTGCTGGCAGGATTGAAATGAGCGCCGTTGACCTAAGCATAATGCTGCCCGCTTTTGTGGCGGGGTTGCTGGTGCTTGCCACGCATGTGCCGCTGGGCATGCGGGTGCTTGCGCGCGGCGTGATCTTCGTGGACCTGGCAGTGGCGCAGATCGCCGGGCTGGGGGCAATCGTCGCCGAGTTGGCCGGACTGGAAGACAACGTCCTGGTGGTACAGGCCATGGCCGTGACCTTTGCCCTCCTGGGCGCGGCGCTGCTGGCGTACACCGAGCACAAGCGGCCAAAGATTCAGGAAGCCACCATCGGCCTGGTGTTCGTTCTCGCTGCCACCCTCGGTGTCCTGTTGCTGAGCCGCGACCCGCATGGAGGCGAACACCTGAAGGACCTGCTGGCGGGCCAGATCTTGTGGGTGAGCCAAGGTCAGTTGATCGCCACGGCTGTCCTGACTGCGGTGTTGTTCGTACTGTGGCTATTGTTCAGGGGGCGTTTCGCCAGGTTGGCCTTTTATGGCCAGTTCGCCCTCGCGGTCACTGCTTCGGTCCAGCTTGTCGGGGTGTATCTGGTCTTTAGCAGCCTCATCGTGCCCGCCCTTGCCACCCATCGCTGCAGGGAGCGGCGCGCCCTGATCGCTTACGTCATCGGTGTTGCCGGCTACGCATCCGGCCTGCTCGTGTCTGGATGGTTCGATTTGCCGGCCGGTCCGGCCATTGTATGGGCGATGACAGTATGCGGCGGCGTCTTCATGGTCTGGAAGCGGTTATAATTTGCCTTCTCCGGCACGTTGGAAATGGTGCCGTTGGGCATCAACAAGACAGGTATGACAGACAAGTACGCCGTTATCGGCAATCCCATTGCGCACAGCAAATCCCCGCTGATACACCGCATGTTTGCGGAACAAACCGGCCAGGACCTCAGCTACGAGGCGATCGAGGCCCCGCTCGATGCCTTCGCGGTCACGGTTGCCCGCTTGCGCACCGCCGGCTACAAGGGCTGCAATGTGACCGTCCCTTTCAAGTTCGAGGCATTCAGGCTGTGTGACCTCCACACGGGGCGTGCACGCGAGGCTAAGGCGGTGAACACGCTGCTGTTCCACGGTAACGAAATCTGGGGGGACAACACGGATGGCGCCGGCCTGATCAACGACATCGAGAAGAACATTGGCTTCACGCTGATGTTCAAGGATGCATTGCTGATGGGCGCGGGGGGCGCGGCTGCGGGCGTGATCTGGCCGCTGTTCAACGCGGGGCTGGGCGTGATCATTGCCAATCGTACCGTTGAAAAGGCGCAGGAGATGGCGGCGGAATTCGAGGGCGCGGGCACGGTGTTTGCGAAGAGCTACGAGGAGCTTGCGGGCCGACGCTTCGATCTGGTGATCAATGCCACCTCAAGCAGCCTGGCCGATGAGGCGCCCCCATTGCCGGAAGGGCTGTTCAAGCCCGGCGCGCTGGCATATGACATGATGTACGGGCGCGAGACACCCTTCATGCAATTCGCCCGTGCACAAGGCGCGGCCATTGTCTCAGACGGCCTGGGCATGCTGGTGGAGCAGGCGGCCGAAGCGTTCTACAAGTGGCGTGAGGTACGTCCGGACACCGGGCCGGTTCTCGCGAGGCTGCGCCAGGCATGAGCAATCCCTGAGCATGGCGAAAAAAAAGAGTTTCTGGCGCTGGCCCAGGCGCATTCTGCTGGTGCTGCTGCTGATGCTGCTGGGCTACCAGGCCTGGCTCGCGGCTCATATCTGGTGGTGGGTCGACCACAACCCTTCCACCAGCGCATTCATGGAAACCACCCTGGAAACCTTGCAGGGCAAGAATCCGAAGGCCACGCTGCAACATAAGTGGGTGCCGTACGAGCGGATTTCGGACAATCTGAAGCGCGCGCTGATCGCTGCCGAGGATGCCAAGTTCGTGGACCATGAAGGCTTCGACTGGGAAGGCATCGCGCTGGCTTACGAGAAGAACCGGAAAAGGGGGAAGATCGTCGCCGGCGGTTCCACGATCAGCCAGCAGCTGGCAAAGAACCTGTTTCTTTCCACCCGGCGCACTCCGCTGCGCAAGGCAGAGGAGGCGGTAATCACGGTCATGCTCGAGAAGATCATGGACAAGCAGCGTATCTTCGAGATCTACCTGAACGTGATCGAATGGGGGAACGGCGTGTTCGGGGCGGAGGCCGCTGCACAGCACTATTTCGGCACCAACGCGGCTACACTCTCCCCGGAGCAGGCCGCCATGCTGGCCGCCATGGTGCCCAATCCCCGTTACTACGACAGGCACCGCGAAGCCCCCGGTCTCATGCGCAAGACAGCGATCATCCTGGGAAACATGGAATACGCCGAAATTCCATGATGCCCACGCAAGCCTATTGCGAGATCGATTTCCCACACCCCTCGCAGCCGGGGCGGTTGGCCGGGGTATTCTCGGCGCCGGAATGCATTTTGGCGGCTTCTACTTTGCGCGACGTACCGGAGTTGCTGGACCGGGCAGAGGGCTACGCCCGATCCGGCCACTGGGTCATCGGATTTGTCGCCTACGAAGCAGCACCCGCTTTCGATCGGGCGCTACAGGCGCGCAGTGAGCCCCCTGCGGGCATGCCGTTTGCGCTGTTTGCCGTGTTTCGAAATCGGGCCACAAGCCCCCGTGTGCGTACTGAACATCTGTACGGCGCCTGGCGCGACGAAACGCCGCGGCAGGACTTCGACACAGCCATTGCGCGCATCAGGCACGGAATTTCCGAGGGGGAGTATTACCAGGTCAACTACACCACGCGCACGCGCTCGCCGTTTCAGGGCGACGGATTGTCTTTCTTCGACAGGCTGCGCGCGAGCCAGCCCGCAGGTTACTGCGCCTACATAGATTTTGGGCGATGGCAAATATGTTCGGTTTCGCCCGAGCTGTTCTTTCATTGGGGGCCCGACGCTGACGGGGTGGCCGGGCGCACCCTGAGCTGCCGCCCGATGAAGGGCACCGCGCGCAGGAACGACGACCACGACGCCGACGCGGCCGCAGCCCAGGCCCTGCGGCTTTCGCCAAAAGAGCGCGCCGAGAACCTGATGATCGTGGATCTGATGCGCAACGATCTGTCGCGAGTGGCGCGCCCCGGCTCAGTCGACGTGCCGGAGCTGTTCTCCGTCGAGGCCTGGCCTACGGTCTGGCAAATGACATCGACCGTTGTATGTCGCACCCAAGAGGGGACGGCCTTGCGCGACGTATTTCGGGCGCTGTTTCCATGCGGTTCGATCACGGGAGCACCCAAGGCAGCGGCTACGGCTGCGATACATCAATTGGAAACTTCGGCGCGGGGCGTCTATTGCGGCGCCGTTGGCGCGCTGATGCCGGGCGGCGAAGCCATGTTCAGCGTCGGCATACGGACGCCCGTCATCAATTTCGACGCGACCCTCCATCAGGAGGGCGAAAACATACCGTCTGGCGTCGCAGAATGCGGCATTGGCAGCGGCGTTACGCTGGACTCGGAGGCGGAGCGGGAGTACGCGGAGTGCCTGGCCAAGCAGGCTTTCCTGAGAAATGCCTGCCCGGAATACGAATTGCTGGAAACCTTGCGCCTGCACCAGGGGCGCTACTGGCTGCTCGGTGCCCACATGAAACGCCTTACCGGTAGTGCGCTCGCGCTGGGCTTCCCGGTTAGTGAAAGGCTCATTACCGAGGCCCTGGGGGCCACGGCACGACGCCATGCGGTAGGCCAGTATCGTGTGCGGCTTCGCCTGGCGGCCAACGGTCACGCGACGGCGGAGGCTCAGCCGCTCGAGGCGCTGCCCGCCACACGCCGGATCGCACAGGCCAGCGTGCCGGTCGCCAGCGGCAACCCCTGGCTGCGCCACAAGACAACGCGGCGCGAGCTGTATGCACGGCTGGCGAGCCAACAGCGGGGAATTTTTGATACGCTCCTCTTTAACGAGCGCGGCGAAGCGACAGAATTCACCCGCGGCAACCTGGTCGTGGAACTGGAGGGGCGCCTGCTGACGCCGCCGGTCGCCTGCGGCCTGCTGCCGGGTGTGTTCCGGGAAGTGTTGTTGGCCAGGAAGCGGATCGGCGAGGGTATCGTTACCATCCAGGATTTGGCCGATGCAAAGAATATCTGGTTCATCAACAGCGTACGCGGTGCGCTTGCCGTGCAGTGGCCCCGGGCGAGGGCTGGCGCCGGCTGAGTTGGTATGGACCTTCGGAACCCCTTATGCGCACTGACGAATTCGATTTTCATCTGCCCGAGCACCTCATCGCGCAGCACCCGCCCGAGCGGCGCGGGGCCAGTCGCATGCTGCATGTGCATGGCCGTACGCTGGCAGACCGGCGGTTTGCCGATCTGCCGGGCTTGATACGCGAGCATGACGTGCTGGTGCTGAACGACACGCGCGTCCTCAAGGCCCGCCTGTTCGGTGAAAAAGAAAGCGGCGGCAAGGTCGAGGTACTGGTCGAGCGCATCCTGGATGACCATGAGGTTCTGGCCCAGGTGCGCGTCAGCAAACCGCCCCGGCCCGACAGCCGGATCATACTGGCCGGGCACGTGCCCGTCACCGTGCTGGGGCGCGACGGCGAGTTCTACCGCCTGCGGTTCGACAGTGCCGAAAGCGCCGCGGACCTGATCGAGCGTTACGGTCAATTGCCGCTGCCGCCCTACATCACCCATGCCGCCACCACTGAGGATGAGGAACGCTACCAGACGGTGTTCGCGCGCCAGCCCGGTGCGGTGGCCGCGCCCACGGCAGGCCTGCATTTCGACGAGGCGATGCTCGCTGCGCTGCGCAGCAAGGGTGCGCAAATCGCCCACGTCACCCTGCATGTCGGCGCAGGCACCTTCAAGCCGGTGCGCACCGAGCATCTGCACGAGCACGCGATGCATAGCGAGCGCTATGCCGTGCCCGAGGAAACGGTCGCGGCGATCCGCGCGGCAAAGGCTGCGGGCGGGCGCGTCATTGCGGTGGGCACCACCAGTCTGCGCGCACTGGAGAGTGCCGCCATGGGCGGCGCACTGGCGGCAGGTAACGGCGAAACCAACATCTTCATCTTTCCCGGCTACCGCTTCAAGGTGGTGGACGTGCTGCTGACTAATTTCCATCTGCCGCGCTCCACGCTGCTGATGCTGGTGTGCGCCTTCGGCGGCATGCAGGAAATGCTCGCCGCCTATCGTCATGCGGTGGAACAGGAATACCGCTTCTTCAGCTATGGCGATGCGATGCTGATCGAGCGGCAGCCGGACGGAATCTGATAGCATTCCGCTTTGCCGGCACAACAATAAGGAGGGGCCATGGAGGCATACGTTTACTGGTTCATACTGGCGGTGATATTGCTGGGCGTGGAGATGGCTACGCTCACCTTTTACTTTCTGCTGCTTTCCGTCGCCGTGGCGCTGGGCGGCATTGCCGCGCTGGCGGGGCTGGGTTTGGCGATCCAGTTCTTGCTGGCCGGGGCGGTCGCCGTGGGCGGCACCTTGTGGCTGCGCCACGCGAAAAAGGCGCGCCGTCAGGAACAAGACATCGGCTTGGATATCGGGCAGGCGGTCAGGGTGGTGACGTGGAATGCGGACGGCACGGCCCGCGTTGCCTACCGCGGCGCGGAATGGGATGCCGAACTCGAATCGCCGGACATGGCCCGCGACGCCACGCTCTACATCAAGCTCATGCAGGGCTCGAAGCTGATTCTGACGCAGCACAAGCCAAAATAGAAAGGAGGCATCATGGAGATTGTCGCATTGTTACTGGCGCTCGCCGCCGCTGTATTCGCCATCAAGGCGCTCAAGGTCGTGCCGCAACAGAACGCATGGGTGGTCGAGCGCCTCGGGCGCTTTCATGCCATCCTGTCGCCGGGGCTGAACATCGTCGTGCCGTTCATCGACCGCGTGGCTTACAGACACGTTCTCAAGGAAATCCCCAAGGATGTTCCCAGCCAGATATGCATTACCAGGGACAACACCCAGCTGCAGGTGGACGGCATCCTGTATTTCCAGGTAACCGACCCCAAGCTCGCGTCCTACGGCACCAGCGACTATGTCTTCGCCATCACCCAACTCGCGCAGACTACCCTGCGCTCGGTCATCGGCAAGATGGAACTGGACAAGACCTTCGAGGAGCGCGACGACATCAACCGCGCCGTGGTGGCCGCCCTCGACGAGGCCGCGCTCTCCTGGGGCGTAAAAGTGCTGCGCTACGAGATCAAGGACCTTACCCCACCGAAGGAAATCCTGCACGCCATGCAGGCGCAGATCACCGCTGAGCGCGAAAAGCGCGCCGTGATCGCCACCTCCGAAGGCAAGCAGCAGGAACAGATCAACCTCGCCAACGGCGCGCGTCAGGCCGCCATTGCCAAGTCCGAAGGCGAAAAACAGGCCGCGATTAACAATGCCCAAGGCCAGGCCGAAGCCATCAAGGCCGTGGCCGACGCCACCGCCCAGGCCATCCGCCAGGTCGCCCAGGCCATCGAAGCCCCAGGCGGCATGAATGCCGTCAACCTCAAGGTCGCCGAGAAATATGTCGAGGCGTTCGCCAACGTCGCCAAGCAGGGCAATACGCTCATTCTTCCAGGGAACTTAGCCGACATGGGCGGGCTGGTGGCGACGGCGATGAGTATTGTTAAGGCGCAGAAGTAGTGACGTGGCAATCTAAAGGCGCTAAGTGAAAATAAGGCAATATCAGATCGACGCCTTCGCCAAGAAAGTATTCCAGGGCAACCCCGCGGCGGTGTGCCCGTTGGAGTCCTGGCCGGAAGACAGCTTGCTCCAGGCCATCGCGGAAGAAAACAATCTCTCCGAAACGGCGTTCTTCGTACCGACGGCCAGGGGCTGCCGTCTGCGCTGGTTCACGCCGGTCGCGGAGATCGACTTGTGCGGCCATGCCACGCTGGCTTCGGCCTACGTGTTGTTCGAGTTGCTTGGCTACACGAAACAGGAAATCATCTTCGAGACGCGGAGCGGCGACCTGGTGGTGCGCAAAAAGGGTGGCGAATTCTCCATGGATTTTCCGGCAAGCTTCCCCGCACCTTGCGCTGCGCCAGCCCCCTTGATGGCCGGCCTGGGAAGACAACCCAGCGAGGTGCTGAAAGCGGAGGATTACATCGCGGTGTTCGACAGCGAGGACGACGTCCGTGCCATCGCGCCCGATCTGGCAAAGCTGGCCGAGCTAGACCTGCGCGGGGTATGCATCACCGCCAGGGGGCGTGAAGTTGATTTCGTCAGCCGCTTCTTCGGCCCGAAATTCGGCATCCCGGAAGACCCAGTGACCGGCTCCGCCCATTGTGAACTGGCGCCTTACTGGCAGGCGAGGCTTGGGAAAGCCGCGTTCTCCGCGCGGCAGCTGTCGAAACGAGGCGGGGACTTGCAGTGCGAAGTGAGCGGCGAGCGTGTCATTCTGACGGGAAGTGCGGTAAAGTTCATGGAAGGCGAAATTGTCATTTGAAGAAACTCATCCACAAACAGTCGAGGAGATATCGTGAAAACCGTTCATAAGAATTCCGCATTTGCGCTGGTGATAGCGCTTGGCGCTTTTGTTCTGGCGCCGCGCGCCGCCGTGGCGTTCGAGCCGCAACTGGAAAAAGCGGTCGGGGAAGGCAAGTCCCTGTTTGCGCACAATACCTTCGGCGGCAACGGCAAGGTCTGCGAGTCTTGCCACCTGGCCGGGGGAAGGGAGCCTGGCAGGTTGCCAAACGGCACTTCCATACCCAGCCTGTCCAATGCCGCCGCGATATTCCCCCGTTATCGGGCAAAGGACAACAGGGTCGTCACCCTGGAAGACCAGGTGCAGACTTGCGTTGCCAATGCCCTGCAGGGCACGCCACCTGTCTACGGCAGCGTGGAAATGAATGCCCTAGTCAGCTATATCACCTCGCTGTCCCAGGGGAAAGCAATGGATATGGGCGGCAAGCCGCAGTGAGGCGAATGCGAGTCCCGTCATCTTGCGCGCAGTGTCCGGGCGTTTTTGTCTGCGGGCACATCGGTAATTCTTTGAAATGATCTTTACGCTGCAGAAGACCGACGGCCTTGCGCGCCGCGGCACCCTCACCCTTGCCCATGGCACGGTAGAGACCCCGGCCTTCATGCCGGTCGGCACCTATGGCACGGTGAAGGCAATGTCGCCGCAGGAATTGCGGGACATCGGCGCGCACGTCGTGCTCGGCAATACCTTCCATCTGTGGCTGCGACCGGGGCTGGAGGTGATCGCTGCGCATGGCGGGCTGCACCGCTTCATGGGCTGGGACGGGCCCATCCTCACCGATTCCGGAGGCTTCCAGGTGTTCAGCCTCGGCGAATTGCGCAAGATCACCGGCGGCGGCGTGGAGTTCCGCTCGCCGGTGAACGGCGACAAGTGCTTCCTGTCGCCGGAGGAATCCATGCGGATCCAAAAAGTGTTGAATTCCGACATCGTGATGATTTTCGACGAGTGCACGCCGTATCCTGCGGACGAGCAAGTGGCCGGCGTCTCCATGCGCCTCTCCCTGGGCTGGGCGGAGCGTTCGAAGTGCGCGCACGAGGGCAATCCCAATGCACTGTTCGGCATCGTGCAGGGCGGCATGCACGAGCATTTGCGCGACGAGTCGCTTTCCGGGCTGATGAACATCGGTTTCGACGGTTACGCCATCGGCGGCCTGTCGGTGGGGGAACCCAAGGAGGACATGATGCGCATCCTCAGGCACACCGCGCCGCAGTTGCCCCGGGACAGGCCCCACTATTTGATGGGTGTAGGCACGCCGGAAGATATCGTCGCGGCGGTAGAGCAGGGCATAGACATGTTCGACTGCGTGATGCCCACCCGCAATGCGCGCAACGGACATCTCTTCACCCGGCACGGCGATGTGCGCATCAAGAATGCGCAGTACCGCATGGATACCGGCCCGCTGGATCCGCAGTGCTCCTGTTACACCTGCCGCCATTTCAGCCGAGCCTACCTGCACCATTTGCACCGCTTGGGCGAGATACTGGGCGCTCGCCTCAACACCATCCACAACCTGCATTACTACCAGGAGCTGATGCGCGACATCCGCGCGGCCATCGAGGCGGGGCGCTTTGCCCAGTTCGTCGCCGACTTTCGCCGCGCCCGCGCGGGCGAAAATCCGCCTTAGCAGCGCTGGCCGTGCGGCTGCTCGCCCCCCTGTTATCCATGCTAGAATGCGCGTCTTTGAATTTTTTCCGGAGTGTCTGACATGTCTCTGAGCCTTATCAGCAATGCCTATGCCGAGGGAGCGGGTCCCGCGCAGGATGGCGGCTTCAACGTGATTTTGCCGCTATTTCTGATCATCGCATTTGTCTTCATGATCTGGTCGCAGCAGAAGCGCTCCAAGCAGCAGAAGACGATGGTGGATTCCCTGCAGAAGGGCGACGAAGTCGTCACCATCGGCGGTGAGCTGGGGCGCGTGGAAAAGGTTGGCGCCAATTACCTGAGCCTTGAGGTCGCCGAAAACGTGGTGGTGCAGATACAAAAGTCAGCGGTGCAGAGCGTGCTGCCCAAGGGCACGATCAAGTCGGCGAACTAGGGTGCTGAGATGAACCAATACCCGCTGTGGAAATACCTGCTGATCCTTATTGCGCTGCTGGTCGGGCTGGTTTATACCTTGCCCAATTTCTACGGCGAGTCGCCTGCCGTGCAGGTGCAGCCGAAATACGCCAATGCCAAGGTGGACGCCGCGCTTATGCAGCGCGTTCAGGATGCGCTCAAGGCGGCGGACTTTACCCCTGAGGCGATCGCCCTCGAGCCAACCGGGGTCAACGTGCGCTTCAAGGACGCCGACACGCAGATGAAGGCCAAGGACGCACTGGAAAAACAGTTCGGCGCCGACGGCGATTACGTGGCGGTGCTCAACCTGCTCCCGCGCTCGCCTGACTGGTTCGGTTCCATCCGGGCGCTGCCGATGTACCTCGGCCTCGACTTGCGCGGCGGCATGCATTTGTTGATGCAGGTGGACATGAAGGCCGCGCTGGACAAGGCGCTGGAAACTTCCGCCAGCGACATCCGGAGTGCGCTGCACGACCAGGATATCCGGTATTCGGGTGTGACCCGCGAGGGCGGCATCATCACGGTGAAGTTCCGCGATGCCGAGACACGCAGCAAGGGCGAAGCGGAGGTCAAGCAACGCCTCAAGGGACTGCTCCTTAACGAGCACGACGAGGGCGGCGAATACGATTTACTGGCCTCCCTCAACCAGGAAGAACAAAAGCGCATCCAGGACAACGCAATACAGCAGAACCTGATGACCCTGCGCAATCGCCTGAACGGAATGGGGCTGGGCGAGCCAGTGATCCAGCAGCAAGGGGTCGACCGCATCGTGATTCAGCTGCCAGGGGTGCAGGACCCGAAGCGCGTTATCGACCTGATCGGCCGCACTGCGACCCTGGAAGTGCGCATGGTGGATGCGCAGTCCTTCAACAGCGAAGCCTTGGATTACGATCCGGCCAAGGTGGAGGCAGCGATGAATGGTCACGTTCCATTTGGGGACGACGTTTTCAAGGATCGCGAGGGGCATACCTTGCTGGTCAAGAAGGCCGTGACGCTGACCGGCGAGCGCATCAGCGATGCGCAGCCCGGTTTCGACCGCGATGGCAATCCGGCGGTGAACATCAGGCTGGATAACGTGGGCGCGCGCAAATTCAAGGAAGCCACGCGCGAGAACGTCCACCGCAGCATGGCGATCATCCTGTTCGAGAAGGGCCAGGGGCAGGTGGTCACCGCCCCGCGCATCACCGAGGAGATTGGCGGCGGCAACGTGCAGATCACCGGCAGGATGACCGCGGACGAGACTCGCGATACCGCGCTGCTGCTGCGCTCCGGCGCACTGGCCGCGCCGATGGAGATTGCCGAGGAGCGTACCGTCGGTCCCAGCCTGGGATTGGACAATATCGAGCGGGGGTTCCGCTCGACCCAAATCGGGTTTGTCGCCATCACTATCTTCATGGCGTCCTACTATTTGATGTTCGGCACGGTGTCGGTGCTGTCGCTGGGAGCAAACCTGCTGCTGCTGGTGGCCTTCTTGTCCATGGCGCAGGCTACGCTGACGCTGCCGGGCATGGCGGGTATCGCGCTGACGCTGGGCATGGCGATCGACTCAAACGTGCTGATCAACGAACGCATACGGGAGGAACTGCGCAACGGCGTTTCCCCCCAGGCGGCGATCCACGCCGGCTATGACCGCGCATTCGGCACTATCCTGGACTCCAACGTCACGACCTTTATCGCCGGCTTTGCGCTGTTGCTGTTCGGCTCCGGCCCGGTCAAGGGCTTTGCGGTGGTGCTGTGCGTGGGCATTCTCACTTCGATGTTCAGCGCCGTGCTGGTGTCACGCGCACTGGTCAACCTGATCTACGGCCGCCGCGCGCGCCTGAGCAAGGTAGCGATAGGCTAAGGGATAAGTCACATGGAATTCTTCAAGATCAAAAAAGACATCCCGTTCATGAGTTACGGGAAGATCACCACCAGCATTTCGCTGGTCACGTTCATTCTCGCCGTGTTCTTCCTCGCCACGCGCGGGCTGAATCTCGGCGTGGACTTCACCGGCGGCACGGTCATGGAAGTGCATTACGCGCAGCCCGCCGACCTCGACAGGGTGCGCAGCCAAATGGCCGGCCTGGGCATGCCGGATGTCCAGGTGCAGAATTTTGGCAGCACCCAGGACGTGCTGATAACGGTACCGCTGAAGGTGAACCTGTCCGGCGCCAAGCTGGCCGAAGAGGTGCGCGGTAAGCTGCGGGAGCAGGACGCCTCCGTCGAAATGCGGCGGGTGGAATTCGTCGGGCCGCAGGTGGGCAAGGACTTGGTGGACAACGGCCTGCTTGCGCTGCTCGTCGTTTCTATCGGCATCGTGATCTACCTGTGGCTGCGTTTCGAATGGAAGTTCGGCGTGGCTGCCATTATCGCCAACCTGCATGACGTGGTGATCATCCTCGGCTTCTTTGCTTTCTTCCAGTGGGAGTTTTCTCTGACGGTGCTGGCGGGCGTGCTATCTGTGCTCGGCTATTCGGTGAACGAATCAGTGGTCGTGTTTGACCGGATACGCGAAAACTTCCGCAAGATGCGCAAGGCCGAAGTGCACGAGATCATCGACAATGCCATCACGCGCACCATGTCCCGTACTATCATCACCCATGGCTGTACGCAAATGATGGTCACTTCCATGCTGTTCCTGGGCGGCGAAACGCTGCACTACTTCGCGCTGGCCCTGACGATCGGCATCCTGTTCAGTATCTACTCGTCCGTGCTGGTAGCGAGCCCGCTGTTGATGATGTTCGGCGTGTCGCGCGAGGACTTCATCAAGCCGGAGAAATCTGAAGGCGAAGAGGTTCTTCCCTGAGCTGCGTAACTTCTGATCACAACCGGTGCCGTGCCTGCATGCAAAAGCGTGTCGTCGATGCCCCGCAGGCATCATCCGGCGGTTGTAAGCGGCATCTTTAAGAGCAATCGCTGATGATTGACCTCGTTCTCCATCTCGATACCCACCTGCTTGCGCTGATCCAGCAATACGGCATGTGGATCTACGCCATCCTGTTCCTCATCATTTTCGCCGAAACCGGACTGGTGATCGTGCCTTTCCTTCCCGGCGATTCGCTGCTGTTTGTGGCGGGGGCGCTGTGCGTGCGGGATGCGCTGAAGCTGGAGTGGCTGCTGCCGCTGCTGATGCTTGCGGCATTTTCCGGCGACAACACCAATTACTGGATCGGGCGCTTGGCTGGCCTTGGGCTCATCCGCCGCCTGGGGGGGCGCCTGATCAAGACCGAGCATCTTGAGCGCACCCATGGCTTCTATGAAAAACATGGCGGCAAGACCATCCTGTTTGCGCGCTTTCTGCCCATTATTCGCACGTTCGCGCCGTTTGTGGCCGGCATCGGGTTGATGCGTTACCGGATGTTCGTGCTGTTTAGCGTGCTGGGCAGCCTGGCTTGGATTACTTCGTTTGTGGTGGGCGGCTATTTCTTCGGCAATATTCCGGTGATCAAGAACAACCTGACACTGATGACGCTTGCCATCATCGTCATTTCCCTGTTGCCCGCGCTCCGGGAGGTTCTGTGCCGCTCCTCTTCCCCGCGCCTTCGCGCCATTCTGGGCTGCCAGCGGCGTAACTGAAGGCGCCGGGACCAACTCGGCGGATTGCTAGACCGCGCGCAGTGCAGCGCGGGTGCGCTCAAGCAGGCTGTCCAGGGTGTCGGTCTGTTGTACCTGGGTGACGCCAACCGAGACGCTGACCGGCGGGAGCGCGTCGCCGCCCGGGGTGACGACGGTGGTCTGGCGGATCTCCTCCTGCAGCCGCCCGGTCACCAAGCTGACGTTCTCTTCCGTCGTTTGCGGCAGGAAGATCGCGAACTGGTCCTCGCCAAGGTGGGCCGCTACGTCGTTTGGCCGCAGCGAACGCAGCGCAGTCTGAGCAATGCTGCGCTGGGCCTGATCGCAGCCCAGTTCGCCAAACAGGGTGTCGTACTGCGCGAAATTATCTACTCTTAGCAGGATGAAGGCGCACGGCTGCCGGTTCATGGTGTGGCGGTGAATCAGGCGCGCGATGTTTTCCGCCAGCCAGCGGCGGTTGTAGATGCCGGTGGTGGTATTGATGTAATCCAGCGCTTCATAGCCGTGGAGGGACTCCATGCTTTCCGCCAGCATCCGGTTGCTGGTTGTCATGCGGCTGGCCAGGATGTTCAGCATGTTGTGAGATGCCTGCAGCGACTCGTTGAGTATCGCCCATACCTCGCCGTGCCCGATCTCCAGCAATTCGCAATCTGTCGCGGCAAGGACGAAGGCGGACACCTGGTTGTCCTCGAACATGGACATTTCGCCGACGCATTCGGTCAGCCCGACCAGGGCGACCGGCCTGACGTCATCCACGCCGAGTTGGACCCGCAGCCGGCCGGAAAGGACGATGTAGATATGGGCGTTCTCCCGCCCCCGTGCAAGCAGGATCTGTTCGCGCGCCAGCGTGATTCGATTCGCCTTCATGAGCATTGCGGCGAGCAGGCTGGTCCGTACGTTCTTGAACAGCGGGGATTCCTGAAGCAGCTTGATGATTTCAGTCGAGTTCACGTTGCGTCTCCTGCTCTCGGTGAATGGTGCGGCGATCAGTCCGAGCGAACGTGGTCGGCCCAGTTGTTCGGCGTTTCGAAGATGCGCACCCGCTCCAGCCGCAAATGGTTGGCGTAGGTGTCGCGATAGGCGCCGTTCAGGATATTGAAGGCGATCAGCGCCAGATTTTCGGCGGTGGGCACCACGTCCAGCACCACTGTCTTGTGTCCCGGCAGGCCGGTCAGGAAATCCATCACTGCCTTATCGCCGCGATACACCAAGAAGGCGTGATCCCACGCATCCACCAGATGTTCCTTCGCCAGGTGCTTCACGTCCGAGAAATCCATGACCATGCCCTCTGTCGATGCCCCTTCCGTTTTGATGATGTCGCCGGAAAGGGTGATTTCTATGGCATACCGGTGTCCATGCAAGTGCTTGCATTGGCTGGCATGGTTGGGGATGCGGTGCCCAGCATCAAATTCGAGTCGTCGGGTGATTTGCATGCGCGCAATTATAGCTTGAATGCGCCAACGGCGTGCCGGAGCGCCTTCAGCATCTCGGGATCGGGTTCGGCGCCGTAGCGCAAGGCGATGTAGAGTCCAGTGATGTTCGTGATAGCCGGCGACTGCCGCGGTCTTGCCAGCGACGCGCGTGCGGCGAAATCCTGCGGTCCCTCGTGGGCTGCGCGGATCACGCCCGTTCTCGCGAGTTTCCGGCAGAATTTGCGGTAGAGGCGCACCGCTTCGTCGGTGTGGTGCGCATACAGGCGGCGCAGCATCAGAAACGCAAACAGGCCGATCAGTAACGCCAGCAGCCCTGCCATGTACAGCACCAGCTTGCTCCAGCCGATGTCTGCCAGGCCCAGTCGGGTGAGCAGCGCAAACTGGCGCTCGTTGTCATAGCCTAGCACCCAGAGGTTCCATCGGTAGGCGATGAGATCAAGGTTGAACCGCAGTTTGAGCAGCCAGGGCGACGACGTGCGCGCCAACAATGGCAACGCCGCGTTGTCCCGCATCACCGCGGTGAGCCCGGTCTGTATGCGTGCGGGGGAAACCTGGGCGGTGGGGTCTGCGCGCACCCAGCCCCGGCCCTGCAGCCATACCTCGGCCCAGGCATGCGCGTCGGACTGGCGCACGATGAAATAATCGCCCAGTTCGTTGAACTCTGCTCCCTGGTAGCCGGTGACCACGCGCGCCGGGATACCTGCCGCCCGCATCAGGAATACGAAAGCCCCTGCGTAGTGTTCGCAAAACCCTTGGCGTGTCACGAACAGGAAATCGTCGATACCGTTGACGCCGACCGGCGGCGGCTCCAGCGTGTAACCGAACTTTTGCTGCGTGAAATAGTGCAGCGCGGCAAGCATGATCGTTTCATCGTTGGCGTAAGCCGATCGCCAGCCTTCGGCAAGCTCGCGGGCACGCGGATTGATTCCGCGCGGCAGCAGCGTTGCATAACGGAGCTGGATCGGCTCTTCCTGGGCGTTTGCCCGGTAGACGAGTTGTGAACGTACGTCATAGCGCAGCCGTGAAGTCACCGGGTCCCTTACCCGCAATTGGAAGTCGTAAGTCATTTTCACCGGGATCGAAACCCGGGTTGGCATCTCCAGCGCGAACAGCGACCTCCGGTCATTCGGCTCAAGCATAACGGTGTAATCAACCGGAGCGGAAAGATCGTCAAGTTGGGGGGACGTGCCGGTCGCGGTTCTGCCAGCCGTCCAAGTCTGGCCGTCGTAGTCGGCAAGCACCGGCCCCCGCCAGTACATCAGGTCGCGCATCGGCGGAATGCCCTTGAAGGTTACGCGGAATGCGATTTCGTCCGACAGCGACAGTTTGCTGATGCTGCCCGGAGACATCGACTCGCTCAGGCCCGTTCTTCCCAGATCGGATCGCGGCATACCCCACAGCGGCCCCTGCACGCGGGGAAACAACACGAACAGTACCAGCATAAGCGGTAATGACTGTGCAAGCAGCAGGCCGGCGATGCGCGCCCTTGCCTTCACCGGCAGTGCGGCGCTCTGCAGGTGCAGCCATGTGCTGACGATGACCAGCAAGGTTGCAAGCATGAACAGCGCAGTGGGGATGCTCTGCGAATAGAAGAAATTGGTGATGATGATGAAGCTGGACAGGAAAATCACCAGGATGGCGTCGCGAGAGCTGCGTGTTTCCAGCAGTTTGAGGGATGTAAGCATCACAAGCAGGGTGACGCCCGCCTCCTGTCCGAACAGGGTGTGAAACTCGACAATCAGTCCGAGCGCGCCGCCCGCGGTGATGAGGATCAACAGCCAGCGCCTTGGCAGCTGCAGGTTGCCGCGGGCAATGTATGCGCGCCAGGCCAGCGCAGTTGCACATAGTGCGCTTACCCAGATCGGCATGTGTTCCGCATGCGGCGCGCTGACCATGAGCACGCACAGCAGCAGGCCGAAAATGATGCGGTTCGGAAGCTTCATGGCGAAAGGCCTTGGCTCACTTCACGCCTCGCTCAGCCCGGACAGGGCCACCGCGCGCAGACATTCGTCACGGTGCGCGGGCCCGCGGTCAGGCGGCAGTTCCTTGCCCGGCAGGCGCAGGCCATATACCAGGCCACGGGCTTCGGCATCCAATATCCAGCGCGTCATGATGGCCAGTTTCTGCTCGTACTCGCCCGAGCGTGCCAACTGCCAATCCAGCCACAGTTCATTGCCCTGCAGCGCGTTGAACTGCTTTACCTGCAGTCCCTGTTCGCGCGCCAGTGCCTTCCAGGCGATGCGCTGCATGGTGTCGCCTGCCGCATAGCGGCGCAGCCCGGAAAAATCTTCGTCCCCGGCTGCGCTGGCCGTGCCGGCGCCGCTACGGGCGGCAACGGGCGGCAGCGGCGCTTTCGGTACCGGCTTGGGATATACCAGCGCCTGGTTGTCAAAGTGGAGGTACGTCCAGCAATAGAACAGGCCGAGGGGGTAGTGCGTGTACAAGGTTAGTCTCCCCGCCGAGAGCCATCCGCGCCGAGCGGCAGGAATGTGGAGTCTGGCTTCCACGCCCTGGCTCGCGGCGATTTCGAAACTCGTGTGATGGCCGCGGTCGTCGCGCAGGTGCAGCCCATATCGCGCAAGGTTGCCGCGGTTGTGGAAATGGAGCACGAATTCAGCGCTGTCCCCTGCGAAGACCGGTGCCACCCGCCCGGCACGCACCTCTAGCTTGACCATGTTGCGGAAGGCGTGCAGCATGGACATTATGGCCATGGTCGCGAGCAGGAAAGTAAGAACGTACCCCAGGCTGAGGATATAGTTGATGTCGCCAAGCAGCATCAGGACCAGCACGCCGGCAAAGGCGAAACCTTGCCGGGTGGGGATGATGTAGATGCTCCGCTGCGTGAGCGTGACTGTGCCTTGATCAAGGCGCTGGCGGCGCAAGGCCCAGGTCGTGAATTGTTGCTGCAGCTTGGCGAACATGGCGCGCATGCGGGAATTGTAGCGTGTTGCCGGGGATTTTGCGCCGTGCACGTCAACCGGCACCAGGAGGTTGCCAAGCGGCCTTGTTGGCGGCGCAACTTCGGATCAGGGAATTGCCACCGCTTCCAGCAAGTCGCGAGCCAGCTTCTCGCCGTCCTGTCGCGGCTCTTCCTGCACGCTTTGCAGGCGGTGGCTGGCGACACCAGGTAGCACCGCTTGCACATCTTCCGGCACCACGGCACTGCGTCCGTCGAGTAGCGCCCAGGCGCGCGCGGCGCCCAGCAGCGAAAGCCCGGCACGGGGGGACAGGCCATGGACGAAGCGCGCCGATTCCCGCGTGTGGCGCACGATGGCTTGCACGTAGTCGAGCAGTGCGGGGGAGGCGAATACCTGGCGCACCTGCGATTGCAGGGCGAGCAGCTCGGCGGCGTTCATTTGCGGCGTGAGCTTGGAAACGAGCTCGCGCCGGTCTACGCCCGCGAGCAGGCCGCGCTCTGCCTGCGGATCCGGATAGCCGAGCTGGATTCGCATCAAGAAGCGGTCGAGCTGCGATTCCGGCAGCGGAAACGTACCGATCTGGTAGGTGGGGTTTTGTGTGGCGATGACGAAGAAGGGCGTGGGCAGGGGACGGGTTTCGCCCTCGATGGTGACCTGCTGCTCTTCCATCGCCTCCAGCAGCGCGCTTTGCGTCTTGGGCATGGCGCGGTTCACCTCGTCTGCCAGGATCATCTGTGCAAAGATCGGGCCGGGGTGGAACTTGAATTCGCTGCTGTCGCGCTGGAAGATTGATACGCCAAGAATGTCGGCCGGCAGCATGTCGCTGGTGAACTGGATGCGCTGGAACTGCAGCCCGAGCGAGCGAGCCAGCGCATGCGCCATTGTCGTCTTGCCCACGCCCGGCAGGTCCTCGATCAGCAGGTGGCCGCGGGCCAGCAGGCAGGCCAGCGCCAGGCGTATCTGGTGCGGCTTTCCGACGATGACCTGCTCGGTCTGGGCGATGACATTGTATAGCGGAGTGCTCATCCTGTTTTCTTCCGGAACTTGTCTGGGCTCAGCCGCTATTTAATCATAAGCCGGGCAGAATATAGCGTCGTTCAACCTACCGGATAGTGCGGCTGCTCTAGAACGCATTGAATAGACGCGGATTTGCTGTGGTCGCTCCTCTGCGGGGGTATCGCACTTAAAGCAAAATCGCGGCAACGACCTTGCGGTCTTCCCCGACCAGGATGTTGAAGGTGCGACAGGCGGCAGCGGTGTCCATCGTCTCCACCGGAATGCGCGCGTCGGTCAACTGCCGGTACAAACGGGGATGGGGAAAGCGCAGTTGGGCTCCTGTGCCGAGCAGCAAAACCTCCGGTTTCAAATCCAGGAGCCAGTCGAAATGACTTTCCTCGAGCGAATCGAAATTTTGCGCAGGCCAATCGGAGCGCACCCGCTCCGGCGTGACCACGATGGGCCGCTCGAAGCGCTCGCCGCTGACCACCACATGGCCCGGGCCGTGGGCGGTGAAAACCTTCTGGCTGGCGGTCGTGGCGAGGTGTAGTTTCAAAGCTGCTCCATTTGCTGCAAAGGGTCCGCTCGGATAGAATTGCGGTCTTTGCAGCCCGCAGTTTCAAGGGGATAGTGCCTGCCTGTTCCAAGCAAGGCGCATTTTACCGGATTGCGGGTGCGTTGAGAAATGACCCAGTGAGAGAAGACTTGAAACAGACCGACATCGCCGACATTGCTGTTGCGCATCCTGTCTTGAAATCCGCCAAGCTGGCCAATGTCTGCTATGACATCCGCGGCCCGGTGATGGCCCGCGCCAAGCAGATGGAGGAAGACGGCCACCGCATCATCAAGCTCAACATCGGTAACCTCGCGCCGTTCGGTTTCGAGGCGCCTGAGGAAATCCAGCAGGACGTGATTCACAACCTGCCCAACTCCTCGGGTTATTCCGACTCCAAGGGCCTGTTCGCGGCGCGCAAGGCGGTCATGCAATACGCGCAGCAGAAGGGCATCAAGGGCGTCGGGCTGGAGGATATTTTCATCGGAAATGGTTCTTCCGAGCTGATCGTCATGTCCATGCAGGGCCTGCTCAACACCGGCGACGAAGTGCTGGTGCCCACGCCGGACTATCCGTTGTGGACAGCTGCCGTGGCGTTGGCGGGCGGCGTGCCCAAGCATTACCTGTGCGACGAAGACAATGGTTGGAATCCAGACCTGGCCGATATGCGCAGCAAAATCACGCCGAATACGCGCGCGATTGTCGTCATTAATCCGAATAATCCCACGGGGGCGGTTTATTCTGATGAGATTTTGAGGCAGATCATCCAGCTTGCGCGGGAGCATGACCTCATCATCTACGCTGACGAGATATACGACAAAACGCTGTATGACGGCGTGACCCATACGGCCATTGCTTCCATGGCGGACGATGTGCTGTTCGTCAGTTTCAACGGGCTGTCCAAGAACTACCGTGCCTGTGGTTATCGTTCCGGCTGGATGATCGTTTCTGGCGCGAAGAAGTCAGCGCAGGATTATCTGGATGGCCTCAATATCCTTGCTTCCATGCGCCTGTGCTCCAACGTGCCGGGGCAGTATGCAATCCAGACGGCGCTGGGCGGGTACCAAAGCATTCACGACCTGGTGGCGCCCGGCGGACGCCTGGCCAAGCAGCGCGATCTCGCGCACCAGCTGCTGACCGAGATACCGGGTGTGACCTGCGTCAAGCCTAAGGCCGCGCTGTACCTGTTCCCGCGCCTCGATCCCGGGATGTACCCCATCGAGGACGACCAGAAATTCATCCTCGAACTGCTGGAGACGGAGAAGGTGCTGGTGGTGCAGGGAAGCGGTTTCAACTGGCCGCACCCGGACCACTTCCGCGTGGTGTTCCTGCCCAACGGGGATGACCTTACGGAGGCGATCGGACGCATTGCGCGGTTTTTGGAGTATTACCGCAAACGTTACGGAAAATGAAGATCGTTGAGGTGTTTTCGGAAGGCGGGCAAATTGCGGGTTTTGAGTGGCTGGCACGCGCAGAACGAATACACCGCCAGTTGCGTCCGCACCTGCCAGCCGAATACCCGGAGAAAATGAGGCGGGTTCTCGGGGATGCACGCATGGCCCTGGCAGTGGAAGGCGATGCCGTACTTGGGTTGGCGGTATACCGCTGGTACGAGAACACCTTCGATGGGCTGAAGTTCTACATTGATGACCTTGTTACGGATGATGAGCGGCGTTCCAAAGGGGTGGGTCATGCCTTGATTGCCCATCTCGAAGAGATCGCGAGAAGTCTGGGGGCAAGCGGTTTGGCGCTGGATTCCGGCACTCAGCGCACGCGAGCGCACAAGTTTTATTTTCGCGAAGGTTTTGTTATTGCGGCTTTTAACTTTAAGAAATCATTTTCATGAAACCAATCAACGTAGGCCTGCTCGGGATCGGTACCGTCGGCGGCGGCACATTCACCGTGCTGCAGCGCAATGCCGAGGAGATCGCTCGCCGCGCGGGACGCCCGATCCGCATTACCGTGGTGGCGGACAAGAATGTTGAGCGCGCCAAAGAGATTACCGGCGGCCAGTGCCGCGTGACCGACGATGCATTTTCCGTGGTGAACGACCCGGAAGTGGATATAGTGGTCGAACTGATCGGCGGCTATGGGGTGGCAAAAGACCTCGTGCTGAAGGCGATCAAGAATGGCAAGCACGTGGTTACCGCGAACAAGGCGCTGCTCGCGGTGCACGGCAACGAGATCTTCCTGGAGGCGCAGAAGATGCGCGTGATGGTCGCCTTCGAGGCGGCGGTGGCGGGCGGGATTCCCATCATCAAGGCGCTGCGCGAGGGCTTGGCCGCAAATCGCATCGAATGGATTGCGGGCATTATCAACGGAACCACCAACTTCATTCTGTCCGAGATGCGCGACAAGGGGCTCTCCTTCGACACGGTACTGAAAGAGGCGCAGCGTTTGGGCTACGCCGAGGCGGACCCGACCTTCGACATCGAGGGCATAGACGCGGCGCACAAGATCACCATTTTGTCCGCGCTCGCTTTCGGCACTCCCATGCAGTTCGACAAGGCGCATGTTGAGGGCATTTCCAAGCTGGATGCAAAGGACATCAAGTATGCCGAGCAGCTCGGCTATCGGATCAAGCTGCTTGGGATCACCCGCCGCACCAAGGAGGGCATAGAGCTGCGCGTACACCCCACGTTGATCCCGGCGAAGCGGCTGATCGCCAATGTCGAGGGCGCAATGAATGCAGTGGTGGTGCAGGGCGATGCGGTGGGTGCCACGCTGTACTACGGCAAGGGTGCAGGCGCGGAACCGACCGCCAGCGCGGTGATCGCCGATTTGGTGGACGTGACGCGCATGCACACGGCCGACCCTGAAAATCGCGTGCCGCATCTCGCCTTCCAGGCGAACCAGCTGGTAAACCCGCAGATGTTGTCCATGGACGAGGTGCAGACCAGTTACTACCTGCGCCTGCGCGTGCAGGACAAACCCGGGGTGCTTGCTGACATCACGCGCATTCTCGCCGACGAACAGATTTCCATAGATGCCGTGATCCAGAAGGAGCCGGCCGAGGGCGAAGACCAGACCGATTTGATCATGCTGACCCACCTGACCCGTGAAAAGCGCATCAATGCGGCGATCGCGAAGATCGAGAAGCTGCCGGTAGTGCAGGGCAAGGTTACCAAGCTGCGGTTGGAGGAGCTCGGCAAGTAAAGTGCAGGGTGCATAAGGGTTGCACCTTTGCTCAGCCAGCGGCAACGGCCGTTGCGCCCTCGCCCACTATCCATTAAGGAATGACTGGATGAAATACATCTCCACCCGCGGCAATGCGCCCGCGAAATCCTTTACCGACATCCTGCTCGGCGGCCTGGCACCGGATGGCGGGCTGTACCTGCCGGAGCAGTATCCGAAGGTCACGCGTGCCGAGCTGGATGCATGGCGCAAGCTTTCCTATGCCGATCTGGCTTTCGCGGTGCTGTCCAAGTTCGTCACCGACATTCCGGCGGCGGACCTCAAGGCCATCGTGAACAAGACCTACACCGCCGAGGTCTACGGCAACGGCCGCTCGGATTCCGATTTCACCCAGATCACGCCGCTGCGCACGCTGGCGCCGGGGGCGCACATCCTCGAGCTCTCCAACGGTCCGACGCTCGCCTTCAAGGATATGGCGATGCAGCTTCTGGGCAACCTGTTCGAGTATGCGCTCACGCAAAAGCGTGAGGAACTGAACATCCTCGGCGCAACTTCGGGCGACACAGGCTCCGCCGCCGAATATGCCATGCGGGGCAAGAAGGGCATCCGCGTGTTCATGCTGTCGCCCCACGGCAAGATGTCGGCCTTCCAGCGAGCGCAGATGTATTCGCTGCAGGATCCCAACATCTTCAATATTGCCATTACCGGGATGTTCGATGACGCGCAGGACATGGTGAAGGCCGTGTCCAACGACCACGCCTTCAAAGCCAAGTACAAGATCGGCACGGTGAACTCAATCAACTGGGCGCGCGTATCGGCTCAGATCGTGTACTACTTCAAGGGCTACTTTTCCGCGACCCAGTCCAACGACGAAGAGGTGGCGTTTGCCGTGCCTTCCGGCAACTTCGGCAACGTCTGTGCCGGGCATATCGCGCGCATGATGGGCCTGCCCATCGGGCAGCTGATACTCGCCACCAACGAGAACGACGTGCTGGACGAATTCTTCCGTACCGGCGTGTATCGGCCCCGCGCTACGGATCACACCTACGAAACCAGTAGCCCCTCGATGGACATATCCAAGGCCAGCAACTTCGAGCGTTTCATGTTCGACCTGGCCGGGCGCGATGCTGCCAAGGTGCGCGAGTTCTGGGGCAAGGTGGATGCGGGCGGTGCGTTCGACATCAAGGGCACGCCCTACTGGGAGGCGCTACCCCGATTCGCCTTCGCGTCCGGCAAGAGCACACACCAGGACCGCCTGAAGACCATACGCGAACTATGGGACGAATACGGTGTGATGGTGGACCCGCATACGGCAGACGGCGTGAAGGTCGGCCTCGAACAGCGCCGCCCCCACCTGCCGCTGATCTGCCTGGAGACTGCCTTGCCTGCGAAGTTCGCGGAAACCATCCAGGAGGCACTTGGCCGAGAGCCTGAGCGTCCCCAGGCGCTCGCGGGCATCGAGCGCCTTCCGCAGCGGTGCGAGGTGATGACTGCTGATGTGGCCAAACTGAAGGAGTTTATCTCAGTGAATATTTCATAGTAAAATTCACTACCTTCTTCATAGGGTTGCCGTTTGAACAATCTCATCCTGCTTATCCTGTGTTTCATTGCCGGCATGCTGTTGCGCCATTTCAGGCGCATGCCGGACAACGCACCGGCGACACTCAACAGCTTCATCATCCACGTCTCGCTGCCAGCGCTGACCCTGCTCTACATCCATCAACTGAAACTTTCCGCCGATGTTCTGCTGGTCGGCCTGATGGCATGGGTGGTGCTCGCGCTGGCGGTGGGTTTCTTTTGGCTCATTGGGCGCTGGCTGCGCCTGTCCCGCGCCTCGACCGGAGCGTTGATGCTGACAGCGGGGCTGGGCAACACCTCGTTCTTCGGCCTGCCCATGGTCGAGGCCTACTATGGCAAGGAAGGCATCGCCACGGCCATTCTCGCTGACCAGTTTGGCTCGTTTTTCGCGCTCTCGGTGCTGGGCATCACTGTCGCCGGCATCTATTCATCGGGCCTTCCCACCGCAGCGCAGATTGCCAGGCGCATCGCACTGTTTCCCCCGTTCATTTCGCTGGTAGCGGCATTGCTGCTGATCCCTGTCGAATATGCGGACTGGTTCAGCGCGCTGCTCAAACGGCTGGGGGACACCCTTGCACCGCTGGCGCTGCTGTCGGTGGGCATGCAGCTGCGGCTGGGCCACCTGGCTGAACACAAGCGCAACCTCGCCATCGGCCTGGGCTTCAAGTTGGCGCTGGCCCCCCTGGCGGTCTATTTTCTGTACGTGACATTGCTCGGGGCGCACGGGCAGCCGATCCAGGTTACCTTGTTCGAGGCGGCCATGCCGCCCATGATCACGTCGGCCATCGTCGCGAGCGAGCATGATCTCAATCCGCCCTTGGCCAATTCGATGGTCGCCGCAGGACTGATAGTGTCGTTTATTACCTTGTATGGATGGTGGCGGATACTGGCTCACGTGTGACTAGCCGAGGATGGCAGGAAGAGGAAAGAAATGGCGATGGGAATGCACTTCAAACACGGTCATATGGTTTTTACCACCGCATCGGTGGGATTGGCATTGCTGTGCTGGGCAGCATTGTCGGCGGAAAACAGCCATGCGGAACAAGCGGTTCCGGGATTCAGCCGCCCCGCGCTTACGGTGCGCACGACCTCCCTGCGCGAGGACAAGTGGGCACGCACCCTGTCGGCCAACGGCAGCATCGTCCCGTGGCAGGAAGCCGTTATCAGCGCGCAAGTGCAGGGATTGCGCATTGCCGAGGTCCGGGTCAGCATCGGCGATCGCGTGCAGCAAGGCGAGGTGCTGGCGACGCTGGCGAACATCGTGCGTCCGAGTGAGGCGGAAGGATCGCCTGCCGTGGAGGGGCGCATTGTCGCGCCGGACGCCGGCATCATTTCCGCCGCAAACGCCACGGTGGGCTCCCTGTCGCAACCGGGGGTGGAGCTGTTTCGTCTGATTCGCAAGGGGCGTCTCGAGTGGCATGCCGATCTCACTGCCGACGAGCTGATGCTGCTGCACAAGGGCATGACCGCAGACATCATGCTGGGTGAAGGACGCGTTCTAAAGGGTACAGTGCGCGCCGTGTCGCCATCGGTAAACATGCAGACGCGCTATGGCTATGCGCTTGTCACCCTGCCTGACGCCGAGGGCATCATCGCCGGTGCCTTTGCGCGAGGAATTTTCGATGTCAGCGGCGGCAAGAGGTCATTGCAGTCGCTGCCCCAGGCTGCCGTCATGCAGCGCGGCAGCAAGACCTTCGTGCTGGTGGTGGGGCAGGACAACCATGTGCACGAACGCGCGGTGAGGGTGGGAGAGCGCCATGGCGACCGTATTCAGATCAAGGAGGGCCTACAGGCGGGTGAGCCGGTGGTCGAAGCCGGTGGCGCGTTCCTGACCGAGGGCGATGTGGTTCAGGTCATCAAGAACTAGGGTGCGCGACAGTCATGAACATTTCTGCCTGGTCCATCCGTAACCCGATTCCGGCCCTGCTCGGCTTCGCGATGCTAACCTTCATGGGCCTCATGGCCTTCAAGGCCATGAAGATCCAGTTGTTCCCGGATGTGGATCTGCCGATGATCACGGTGACTTCCACCCTGCCGGGAGCTTCGCCCGACCAGATGGAAGCCGAAGTGGCGCGCAAGATCGAAAATGCCCTGGCTGGCACGCAGGGCCTGAAACACTTGTACACCCAGGTCACGGACGGCAGCGCCATCGTGAGCGCGGAATTCCAGTTGGAGCGGGATTCCCGCGTCGCACTGGAGGACGTGCGTTCCGCCGTGTCGCGCATCCGCGGCGACCTCCCCCGTGAAATGCTCGACCCGGTGGTGAACAAGGTTGAAATGGCCGGCAAGCCGATACTGACCTACACGATATCCGCTCCGAATATGAGCGAGGAAGAGCTGTCCTGGTTCGTGGACAACAACATCACCAAGCTGCTGCTTGGCGTAAAGGGCGTCGGTGACGTCAAGCGGGTCGGCGGCGTAACGCGGCAGGTACGCGTGGAACTCGACCCGGTCAAACTGCTGGCGCTGAATCTGACCGCTTCGGAAGTGTCCACCCAACTGCGACAGACCCAGCAGGAGGCGCCGGGCGGCCGCACTGACCTGGGGGGCATGGAGCAGTCGGTACGCACGGTGGCAACGGTCAAGACCGCGGATGAGCTGGGGCAAATGGACATCGGCCTGCGCGACGGTCGGCACGTGCGGCTGGACGAGGTGGCAGACGTCAGCGATACCATCGCCGAGCGGCGCTCGGCGGCGCTACTGGACGGAGCGCCGGTGGTCGGTTTCGAGATCACCCGCTCGCTGGGCGCGGGCGACGTCGAGGTGGCCGATGGAGTCACCCGGGCGCTGGCCAGGCTCAAGGAAGGGCACCCGGAGATCACCACCGAGCGCGTGTTCAACATGGTAGACCGCGTGTACGAGACCTACAAGGGTTCCATGGAGATGATCTTCGAGGGTGCGGCGCTGGCGGTGATCGTGGTGATCTTCTTCCTGCGCAACGCACGCGCCACCTTGGTTGCCGCGACCGCCCTTCCGCTCGCCGTCATCCCCACTTTTGCCGCAATGTATCTGTTCGGTTTCACCATCAGCATGGTGACTCTGCTGGCGCTTTCGCTGGTGGTTGGCGTGCTGGTGGACGATGCCATCGTGGAAATCGAGAACATCATGCGCCACCTCGAGATGGGCAAGAATCCCTACGAAGCGGCAATGGAGGCAGCCGACGAAATCGGCATGGCAGTGATTGCCACCACCTTCACGCTGGTTGCGGTGTTCCTGCCCACCGCCTTCATGAGCGGCGTGCCGGGGCGGTTCTTCGTGCAGTTCGGATGGACTGCGGCGGTGGCCGTACTGTTCTCGCTGGTGGTGGCGCGCCTGCTGACGCCGATGCTTTCTGCCTACCTGCTGAAAGCTCGCGTGGCACACGCCACCCCAACATGGTTGCAGCTCTACCTGAAGTGGGCCCAATGGTGCCTCAGCCACCGTTTGATCACGCTTGCCGCGACCGCAGTGTTCTTCGTTGGCTCCTTCCTTCTTGCGGGCACGCTCCCGAAAGCGTTCCAGCCCAAGGATAACGATTCGCAGACCCAGGTGGCGCTGACGCTTCCCCCCGGCAGCCCGCTGGACCGCACCTATGCGCTGGCCGAACAGGCGCGCAACATCATCAGGCAAAACCCCGAGGTGACGCGCATCTATACTGCCATTGGCGGCGGCACTTCGGGCGGCAACGCCTTTGAGCCGGCGGGGGCGGGGGACGTGCGCAAGGCCACCCTTTCCATCCAGTTGCGGAGCCGCTCCGCGCGCAAGCTCAACAAGCAGCAGATAGAAGACCAGTTGCGCGATGCGCTGATGGCCCTGCCCGGCGTGCGCATCAAAGTCGGCATGGGCGCCTCTGCCGACAAGTACCAGCTGGTACTCACCAGCGACAACAGCGAGGCATTGTATGCGCATGCCATGAAGGTAGGGCAGGAGTTGCGCACCATACCGGGCATCGGCAACGTGATCTCGAATTCCAGCGTGCTGCGCCCGGAAGTGGTGGCGCGCCCGGATTTCGGGCGTGCGGCGGACCTGGGCGTGACGACCGGGTCCATCGCCGACACCCTGCGTGTGGCTACCGCCGGTGATTATGACCAGGAACTGGCGAAGCTCAATTTGCCGGACCGCCAGTTGCCCATCATCGTGAAGCTGCGCGACGAGGCACGGCAGGACCTGGGGCTGCTGTCGCGCCTGGTGGTGCCCGGCGCGCGCGGCCCGGTGCTGCTGGGCAATGTGGCGGCACTCAGCCTCGAAAGCGGTCCGGCGGAAATAGACCGGTATGACAGGCAACGCGACATCTCGTTCGAGATCGAACTGGCCGGACAGCCCTTGGGTGAGGTGCAGCAGGCCGTGGCGGCGCTGCCGTCCATGAGGAGCCTGCCGCCCGGCGTGGAAGTGGCGCCCATTGGCGATGCCGAGATGATGAAGGAGCTGTTCGCCAGCTTTGGCCTCGCCATGTTCACCGGCGTGATGTGCATTTACATCGTGCTGGTCTTGCTGTTCAAGGATTTCATGCAGCCGGCCACCATCCTGTGGGCGCTGATTCTGTCTGTTCCTGGCGCTTTCCTGGCACTGTTCCTTACCCGCACTGCGATTTCCATGCCGGCCATGATTGGTTTGATCATGCTGATGGGCATCGCCACCAAGAATTCGATCCTGCTTGTCGAGTACGCCATCGTGTCCCGCCGCGAGCGCGGCATGAGCCGCGCCGAGGCCGTGCTAGATGCGTGCCGAAAGCGGGCGCGCCCCATCGTCATGACCACGCTCGCGATGGGCGCGGGCATGCTACCGGTGGCGCTGGATCTGGGCGCGGGGGACAATACGTTCCGTTCGCCGATGGCCATTGTGGTGATCGGCGGCCTCATAACTTCGACGTTCCTCAGTCTGCTCGTCATCCCGGTGGTTTTTACCCTGGTGGATGACGGAATCAGGTGGCTGGGAGGGGTTGTCGGCAAATACAGGAGGACCGGCGATGCCCGGCATGCGGGATGAACGTTACGCCGGTAAGAATATCGGTTCGGAACGAGCGGCGCCCGGTGCGGCGCGGTTTACCGACGCCGCGGTTGCTCAGCGGAACGGATGTGGCGTCAACCACGAGAGGCCGCCCAGCGCGCCAAAGAAAATGACCAGGTGCGCCCAAGTCCAGAACCAGTAGCGGCGCGCGAGCCTTTCCTGCGGCAAATTGCTGATGAGAAACAGGCGGCCGTCGCGGGGCTGCAACATGTAATTCACGTCCGGCTTGGAGCGTTCGGCAGCAATGCGCTTCTCGGCTTCCCGCCTGGCGGCTTTGCGTGCCAGCATCCATTCTGTCATATCGAGTTGCCCGTCGCGGTTGAGGTCGAAGCGCCTGTGCAAGTCAGACATATCCTGCTTCCATTCCGCCAGGACGTTCTTGACCTCTTCGTTGACGTCGGCCTCGACGCTGCTGCCGCCAAAGGTCCGGAATTGCCCGATTACATAAATATTGTCATGCTGGAGCAGCGTCCACTCGGTATACCGGTAGTTGTCTTCGTGCCAGGTTTCCTCGTGGGTCGTGAGAATTTCGGCGCCGCCCGGATCAATGACGCAATGCCCCGAGCCATCTTCGAGCAGAAAGGGTTGGTCGCTCTCGCCCGTTTCCTCCGTCTTCCAATCGTCCCTGCTCTTGCGCTCGATCTTGTAGCGGTACCAGAGGCAGGGCAGCGAGGTGAATCTGCTCAGCACCGGATTGTCGGCAAGGGGCCTGCCGTGCCCGATCAGCTCGACGTATCCCTGCGCGGCCGAGGCGATGCGCGAGGTGGGGGTGTCGCGCACGGCGCGCAGGCGACGCAAGGCGGACATCCAGGCGAACAGGCTGATCGCGGCTATCAGGCCGAGACATACCAGCCAGCCGGTGCGCGACTCGAGTTTGAGGGCGACCAGCAACAACATGATCTGTGCGCCGGATGTGACAAGATTCGCGTACTCGCGGCGCAGTGAGGCCAGCATGCGTATCTAACCCGGAACGACGGACTAACCGAACAGCGCCTTGACGTCCACGTCCGACTTCTCATCCGCAGAAAACTGCAGCAGCGGCTTCGCGGTGAAGTTAAACATGTTGGCCACGATCACGGCTGGAAATTGCTCGATGCCGACATTATTGATGTTCACCGCGTCGTTATAGAGCTCGCGGCGGTCTGCGATGCCGTTCTCCAGGCTGGAGATGCGCGTCTGCAACTGCATGAATTGTTCGTTGGTCCTCAGTTCCGGGTAGGCCTCGGCTACGGCGAAGATGCTGCCGAGCCCGGCACGCAACGCGCCCTCTGCCTTGCCGAGCGCGGCAATGTCTTGCCCCTCGCGCGCAGCCTGCACCCGCGAACGCGCGGCTATCACGCGCTGCAATGTCTCCTGCTCGAACTGCTTGTACTGCTTGCACACCTCGATCAGCTTGGGCAGTTCGTCATGGCGCTGCTTGAGCAGCACGTCGATGTTGGCCCATGCCTGCGCCACGCCGTGCTTCAGCTGGACCAGATTGTTGTACAGGCCGATAAAATAGATCACTGCGACTGCGACGACACCGAACACAACCAACATAAACGTCATGGCGACTCCTTGCGTGTGCAAACGACCAGGCATCATAAAACAAACCGCGCGGTTTGGCACCCCGGGGCGCGGCGCCGCCGGCGCATTCTGTGGAGGCGGAATTTGGGGTAACATTTATATCCATTTGCCGACAGGAAAATCGCAACGTGGCCGATTACCGCTTTCCCACCCTGTTCATTCCGCACGGCGGAGGGCCGTGCTTTTTCATGGACCCGTTTCCCGGCTATCCGCCCACCTTGTGGGAAAAGATGGCCGCCTACCTGCGCGGCATTCCGGCCGCGATAGGGCACAGGCCGAAAGCGGTGCTGGTGATCTCCGGCCACTGGGAATGTCCGGTGCCGACGGTCCTGAATGTCGAGCGGCACACGCTGCTGTTCGACTATTATGGCTTCCCGGAGCACACTTATCGTCTGACCTATCCTGCGCCGGGATCGGCACAAGTGGCGGCCCGCGTACGCGAACTGCTGGCGGCTGCGGGCATTGCCTCGGAAGAGGAGCACGAGCGCGGGCTGGACCATGGCGTGTTCGTCCCGTTCAAGTTGATCTACCCGGACGCCGACATCCCTATCGTGCAGTTGTCCCTGCTGCATAGCCTAGATCCCGCGCAGCACCTGGCTCTGGGGCGCGCGATGGCGCCTTTGCGCGACGAGGGGGTGCTCATCGTGGGCAGCGGCAACAGCTACCATAACTTGCGCGAGTTTTTTTCGCACGGCAAGGATGCCGGCGCCCTGTCGGCTCAATTCGATGCCTGGCTGGGCGCGGCGGTGGAAGCGGCCCCCGTTGAGCGCGAACGTCTGCTGAACCGCTGGGCGGAGGCCCCGGGCGCGCGCGCGTCGCATCCGCGCAGCGAGCACCTGCTTCCGCTGATGGTGGTGGCCGGTGCGGCCGGGAACGACACGGGGCACGTAACCTACCGGGAAGAGATGTTCGGCAAGATGTTTTCCGGCTATCAATTCGGCTAGCGGGGCGCGCCGGGTTATAATAGGCACCGATCATGCCTCTCACCATCGTCGCAGCACTCGTTTCCTACGTCTTCATGCTGGCCGCGTATTTTTTGCACCGTCAGCGCTGGTTCCACATCCCGGTCATGCTGGCCATCGTCGTGTACGACGTCGCCATGCCGATCTATCTGTACACGCACCGAGATTGGTATCACCGGCTGATTGAGCAGGAGGATATGTTCTCGTTCCTGGTCTGGATGCACTTCGGCGTGTTGGTCGGCATGTACGCGCTGGACGGGATGCAGATACTCTCGGCGCGCAAGATGCTGCGGGGCGACCCGGCCGCGCGCACGGATCACCATGCCCAAGGCAAGATGATGCTGTTCGCGCGCGGGCTGGTGATCGTCACCGGTGCGATATTGGCCGGCCCGGCGTAGGTCCTTCCAGCAGCGCTGCAGATGGAGCAAGTGAATGTGACGGTCATCAAAACCCTCTTGTTGTTCATAACGCTGGCATGGCTCGTCGGCTGCGAAGAGAAGGTCGATTACGCCGATGAAGGCCTGAACTTCGATGTGGACAAGGATCTCGGGACGGCCCTCCAGCAAAACCAAATGCCAGTGCTGGCCGCGAGGCTGGGCTGCACCGCCTGCCACGCCATAGACCACCGCGCGGTGGGCCCGGCCTGGAAAGACGTCGGCAGGCGCTACCAGGACGCCGCCACGTTTGAATACGATGCCAAGACCTATCCGTTAATTGAGGGGCTGGTGCAGAAAGTCTCCCGCGGCGGCAGCGGCAACTGGGGCGTGGAACAAATGCCAGGTATGGATCCCAGCGGTTCCAGGCACGCACAAATCGAAAAGCTCGTTGGCTTTGTCCTGGAGTTGGGCAAGCGCTAAAGCGCTTTCGCGTGCAGGCGCCAAGTGGCGGGCGGTGCACCCACTTCGCGCTTGAATGCCTTGTTAAAGGAAAATTCCGACTCATAGCCAACCTTGGCCGCAACCTGCGCGATGCTCATGGAAGTCTGCCGCAACAAATGCTGGGCCTGCGTCAGTCGATGCCGTGTGAGGTAGCTGATCGGCGAAAGCCCCAACTTCTCCTTGAAGCGCGCCGCAAATACCGCCCTGGACATTCCGGCATGGCTGGCCAGCGATTCGACGGTCCACGGGAAATCCGTCCGGGAGTGAATCAGCCGGATGGCTGCCCCCAGCTTCTCGTCGGACATCGCCCCCACCCAACCCACATCGCGCGAATTGGCGTTCAGCAGGTAGGCACGCAACGTTTGGATGAAGAAGATATCCGCCAGCCGGTTCAGCATTGATACCGATCCCATCGACGGGGAAACCACCTCGTTTTCCAGCAACTGCATCGTCGATTCCAGCGCGGCCAATTCCTGCTCGCTGACCTTGAAATGAACCAACGGCGGCAGCAGGTCAAGTGCCAGTGGATATCCCTCATCCGAGAAGATGAAACACCCGCCGATTATGGTGGTCCGTTCCCCGTCGCCTCCCCACCGCAGCGTTCTCCCCTCGATCTGCTTCATCGCATCCTCAAACCCGTCCGTCTCGCGCTCTGCCGTATCGCGGATACGGAAGGCATTGCCCCTGGGCAATAAGTAGCACGAGCCGCCGGAGAGCTTCACCGGCGCGGTGCCGTCCTTCAGGTCGATGTGGCAGCTTCCCTCGGTCACAAGGCCGAACTTGGCATGGTGATACGCCACCAGATCCAGCCCCCAGGGCGCCCGTCCTTCAACTCGCGTGTAAACAGCCTTGCGGACCCTGAATCGGGGCAGGAAATTTTCCAAACCATCCATACAAGCCTTTCAAACAAAGGTTCAAGACGCGTGAACATGGCGGCGTGGGAATCGCCCCACCTAAACTCCCAACTCGCCAAGACCGGCAACTAACAGCGTTGGAGAATTTATCATGGAACTTGGATTGAAAGGCAAGAGGGTATTGGTTACAGGCGGCACGCGCGGCATTGGGCGCGCAATCGCGCAGGCGGTCGCGAGCGAAGGCGCAAGCGTCGCTTTTTGCGCGCGGCAGAAACAGCACGTCGATGAGACCCTGGCAGCGTTCCGCCAGCAAGGAATAACCGCCTACGGCGAAGCATTGGATATTTCCGACCACGATGCGCTCAAAGCGTGGGTCGATCGCGCGGCAGAAAGGCTGGGGGGGATCGACATCGTCGTGGCCAACCCCAGCTCGTTTGGCATAGGCGCCACCGAAAGCGACTGGCAGAACGGTTATGCGGTCGACTTGATGGGCACCGTGCATACGATAGAAACGGCCATCCCCCACCTGGAAAATGCCGCTGCCCAATCCGGGGATGCCGCTGCGCTCATCATCACCTCCGCGCTTGTTGCCGAAGCCGAATCCGAAAGCGCGTATGGCGCCTACAAGGCCGCGCTTGTTCACTATTCAAAGGGTGCTTCCCGCCGCCTCGCGCACAAGAAAGTGCGCGTCAACACCCTATCGCCGGGGACCATTTACTTCGAGGACGGTTTCTGGGGCAACGCAAAACGCCACCTGCCGGCAATATACGACACCTTCCTCAAGCGCAACCCAATGGGTAGAATGGGCACGGGCGCAGAAGTGGCAAACATTGCGGCATTCCTTTGCGCCCCCGCTGCCTCGTTCATCACCGGATCAAACGTCATGGTCGATGGCGGTTTCACCAGCCGCGTGAATTACTAGCCCGGCCCCTCAGGCATTCGTGAGTTTATTGATCCCGGACGAACAGGAACGGCCCCGCAAGCGGGGCCATTCCTGTTCTGGCGTTAGCTCTGTGATCTGGTCGCGGGCAAGAGGCTACTGCCCAAAAAACTCCTTAACCTTGCTCATCCAAGACTTCGCGCGCGGATTGTGCCGCGCCGCATCCGCCTGGTTGATCGCCTCGAATTCACGCAGCAGCTCCTTTTGCCGGTCAGTCAGGTTGACCGGCGTCTCGATGACTACATGGCAATGCAGGTCGCCGTGGCTTGAGCTGCGTACGCCCTTGATGCCCTTGCCGCGCAGGCGGAAAATTTTCCCGCTTTGCGTCTCGGCAGGAATCTTGATGCGCGCGGAGCCGTCCAGCGTGGGAATGTCGATTTCGCCGCCGAGTGCCGCGGTGGTGAAACTGATCGGCATTTCACAGTGCAGGTCGTTGTGGTCGCGCTGGAACACCTGGTGCGGGGTGATCTGGATCACGACATACAGGTCGCCGGAAGGGCCGCCGTTGACGCCAGGCTCACCCTCGCCGGAAAGGCGGATGCGGTCGTCGTTGTCTACGCCTGCGGGAATCTTCACCGCGAGCGTCTTCTGGTGTTTGACTCGACCCGCGCCATGGCAAGAAGGGCAGGGGGAAGAAATCATCTTGCCGCTGCCGTGGCAGCGCGGGCAGGTCTGCTGGATGGAGAAGAACCCTTGCTGCATGCGCACCTGGCCGTGGCCGCCGCAAGTGGTGCAGGTCGTCGGGCTGGTGCCGGGCTTGGCGCCCGAGCCATGACAGGTGTCGCACTCGGCCATGGTCGGCACGCGTATCTGCGTCTCGGTGCCGCGGGCAGCCTGCTCGAGCGAAATCTCCAGGTTGTAGCGCAAGTCGGCGCCGCGGTGCACGTTGCTGCGCCCGCGCCCGCCGCCGCCAAAAATGTCGCCAAAGAGGTCGGAGAAATCGAAACCCGCCCCGCCTGCACCGCCGAAGCCCCCGCCGCCGCCCATGCCACCAGCCTCAAAGGCGGCGTGACCATATTGGTCATAAGCCGCCCGCTTCTGGCTGTCACTCAGGGTCTCGTAGGCCTCCTTGGCCTCCTTGAAGTGCTCCTCCGCTTTGGGGTTGTCCGGGTTGCGGTCAGGGTGGTACTTCATGGCCAGCTTGCGGTAGGCCTTCTTGATTTCCTCGTCCGAGGCGTCGCGGTTGACGCCGAGGACTTCGTAGTAGTCTTTCTTAGCCATGAGCTCTATTCACCACATCGACACAGAGGCACAAAGAGCCGCAGAGGCCTGAAACGGGAATAAGTTTCCAGGATTTCTCTGCGGCTCTGTGCCTCCGTGGTTAGCCGGTTTACTTTTTGTCCTTTACCTCGGTGAACTCTGCATCCACCACGTCGCCTTCGTCCTTCTTCCCTTCAGCGTGCGGCGTGCTGCCGCCAGCCGCTGCCTTGGCCTGTTCGGCGGCATACATCTTTTCGCCGAGCTTCTGTGACGCGGTGGCCAGCGCTTCGGTCTTGGCTTCGATGGCAGCCTTGTCATCGCTCTTCACCACGGCCTCGGCATCCTTCAGCGCGTTTTCGATCGCCGACTTCTCGTCGTCGGAGAGCTGATCGCCATATTCCTTCAGCGACTTCTGTGTCGAATGGATCAGTGCGTCGAGCTGGTTGCGCGCCGAGACCACTTCCATCGCCTTCTTGTCCTCGTCGGCGTGCGCCTCGGCGTCCTGCACCATGCGCTGGATTTCCGCTTCCGAAAGACCCGAACTGGCCTGGATCTTGATCTTGTTCTCGCGCCCGGTGGCCTTGTCCTTTGCGCTGACGTGCAGGATGCCGTTGGCGTCGATGTCGAAGGTCACTTCGATCTGCGGCATGCCGCGCGGTGCGGGCGGGATGTCGGTCAGATTGAACTGGCCCAGGCTCTTGTTACCGGAGGCCATTTCCCGCTCGCCCTGCAGCACGTGGATGGTCACGGCGTTCTGGTTGTCGTCGGCGGTGGAGAACACCTGACTTGCCTTGGTCGGGATGGTGGTGTTCTTCTTGATGAGCTTGGTCATCACGCCGCCCAGCGTCTCGATGCCCAGGGAGAGCGGGGTTACGTCCAGGAGCAGCACGTCCTTCACCTCGCCTTGCAGCACGCCACCCTGGATGCAGGCACCCACGGCCACGGCCTCGTCCGGGTTCACGTCTTTGCGCGGCTCCTTGCCGAAGAATTCACGCACCTTTTCCTGCACCTTGGGCATGCGCGTCTGGCCGCCGACGAGAATCACGTCGGCGATGTCGGAGGGCGACACGCCCGCATCCTTCATCGCGATGCGGCAGGGCTCGATGGTCTTCTCGATCAGGTCGTCCACCAGGCTTTCCAGCTTGGCGCGGGTGATTTTCACCAGCAGGTGTTTCGGGCCGGAGGCATCCGCCGTGACGTAGGGCAGGTTCACTTCGGTTTGCTGCGCGGAAGACAACTCGATCTTGGCCTTTTCCGCGGCGTCCTTCAGGCGTTGCAGCGCGAGCAGGTCCTTTTTCAGGTCGATGCCGGTTTCCTTCTTGAATTCCTCCACCAGGTGCTCGATCACGCGCAGGTCGAAGTCCTCGCCGCCCAGGAAGGTGTCGCCATTGGTGGACATCACCTCAAACTGGTGCTCGCCCTCGATCTCGGCGATGTCTATGATGGAGATGTCGAAGGTGCCACCGCCCAGGTCATACACCGCGATCTTGCGGTCGCCTTCCTTCTTGTCCAGGCCAAAGGCCAGTGCCGCGGCGGTCGGCTCGTTGATGATGCGCTTCACTTCCAGCCCGGCGATGCGGCCCGCGTCCTTGGTGGCCTGGCGCTGCGAGTCGTTGAAGTAGGCAGGCACGGTGATGACGGCCTCGGTGACCGGCTCGCCCAGGTAGTCCTCGGCGGTCTTTTTCATCTTCACCAGCACCTGGGCGGAGATCTCCGGCGGCGCAATTTCCTTGTCCCGCACCTTCACCCAGGCGTCACCGTTCTTGGCCTTGGTGATGGAGAAGGGCACCATGCCGATGTCCTTCTGGACCATGGGTTCCTCGAAGCGGCGGCCGATCAGGCGCTTCACGCCGTATAGCGTGTTCTTCGGGTTGGTCACCGCCTGGCGCTTGGCTGCCGCGCCGACCAGGATTTCGCCGTCTTCCATGTAAGCGATGATGGAAGGCGTGGTGCGCGCACCCTCGGCGTTTTCGATTACCTTGGGCTTGCCGCCTTCCATGACAGCGACGCACGAATTGGTGGTGCCCAAGTCAATTCCGATAATCTTTCCCATCTTTATTTCCTTTCGAATGAATGCTTAAAAATCGAATCCGTTATGGCCTTGCCGCATAGATGTGGGTAAGGCGGGCTATTTTCAAGGGTTATTCCTTGGCCTTCGCCACCATCACCAGTGCCGGGCGCAGCACCCGTTCGTGCAGGGTATAGCCCTTCTGCATCACGCTGACCACGGTGTTGGGCTCCTGGTCGCTTTCCACCATGCCGATTGCCTGGTGCTTGTGCGGGTCCAGCTTTTCACCTATCGGGTTGATTTCCTTGATGTTGAACTTCTCAAACGCGCTGGTAAGCTGTTTGAGCGTCAGTTCCATGCCGCTCTTGAAGCCTTCCACGTTCTCGGTCTGCACTGCCAAACCGGCCTGCAGGCTGTCCATTACCGCGAGCAATTCGCCGGAAAAGCGCTCCACCGCAAATTTTTGGGCCTTGCTGATGTCGTCCTGCGCCCGGCGACGGATGTTTTCGGCTTCGGCCTTGGCATACATCCAGGCGTCGTAATGTTCCTGCGCCTTCAACTCGGCTGTTTTCAGCATTTCTTCAAGGCTGGGCATCGCCTCCTGCACGCCTTCGCCCGGCGTCGCCTGCTTTTGCTCTGGCGCTTGCGGGGTGGTTTCGTTGTCTGCCATTGCGCTTCTCCTTAAGATCGGTCCGGGGTAAATTGGGCCTCGACTTTGAATTTCAAGGGCGTCCGCAAAATATTCCCGCATGCGATAATCCGCGCCAGCAGAATTTCCCAGCGGCCTGCCGATCACGACCCGTTCCCAATTCCCTATCTTGGTGAATTTACATAAAAATTATCATTGGCGGATCGCCGGATTCTACTTCTTCTACTTCGCCTACGTGGGGACTTTCGCCCCTTACTGGGGGTTGTATCTCCAGTCCGTGCATTTCAATGCCGAACAGATCGCCATCCTGATGTCGGTGCAACCGGTGATGCGCATGCTGGCGCCCGCGATTTGGGGGTGGCTCGCTGACCACTCCGGCAAGCACCTGGCAGTGGTACAAATTGCGGCATTGAGCAGCGTCCTTGCTTATCTGGGCGTGTTTTTCACCACAGAGTTCTGGAGCCTGCTGCTGGTGATGGGTACCATGAGCTTCTTCTGGAGCGCCTCCATGCCACTGGTGGAGGCGGCCACGCTGGCCTATCTGGGCAAGGATACCTCGGGCTATGGGCGCATTCGAGCCGGGGGATCCGTTGGCTTTATCGTTGCCGCGCTGGGACTGGGCTATGTCCTCGACCATGTTGCCGTCGGTTGGCTGCTCTGGACAGGACTGGCTATCCTGCTGGGCATCCTGACTTTTTCGCGGCAGATTCCGCCGACCGCCATTGCGCCCCATCATGCGGACAGCCAGCGCTTGACCAGCATTCTGCTGCAGCCTTCGGTGCTCGCACTATTTGGCGCGTGCTTCCTGATGGCAGTGGCCCACGGCCCCTATTACACCTTCTTTACCATCTATCTCGTTGAGCACGGCTACGCCAAGCACGCGGTGGGGCTGTTGTGGGCACTGGGGGTGGTTTGCGAGATCGGCGTGTTTTTCCTGATGCCGTCGCTCGTGCATCGCTTTACCCTGCCGCGGATACTGGCCTTCAGTCTCGGCGCTGCCGTGGTGCGTTTCTTGCTGATAGCCTGGGGTGTGGACGTGCTGGCGTTGGTCCTGCTGGCACAGGTATTGCATGCCCTTACTTTCGGCGCATTCCATGCGGCAGCGGTGGCGCTGGTGCATCGCTTTTTTCCCGGGCGCCATCAGCCCCGGGGGCAGGCGCTGTATGGCAGCCTCACGTACGGCGCCGGCGGCGTCCTGGGCGGAATGGCAAGCGGTCCGCTATGGCAGCACTGGGGCGCTTCGATGACCTATTCGTTAAGCGCGGGGATGGCGTTGCTGGGCCTGGCAATCTCGCTCTGGAAATTGCGGTCGCCTGGCCATGTGACGGGCTGATCTGCCGGCAGGAAGTCTTTGTTTGCGTCCTCTGAGGCGTGATATCCTTACGCGCAAAACAAGTTTCCGCGAAACATGGGGAGTCATCCGGATGCCGCGGGTTTGCTGTTGGGGGACAACGTGACGGTAGGCAGCACCGCATTTGCCATATTTTCTTCGGCCGAAATCGGCCGCATGCTGTTCCGCAATGCTTTCCGGCAGTTCTCATGAGTTTCGTCTCAATAGAGTTTGCGCTGGTAGCTCTCGTTTTTTTCCCGATCTATTGGGGCTTGCAGGCGCACAAGCGTTTGCAGACATCGTTCCTCGCAGCGTCGGGGTATGGGCTCTATGCCACATGGTCGCTGGACGTTGTCAAAATGCTATTCGTCTTCAGTTTTGGCGTCTGGCTGGCCGGGATGTGGGTAAATTCCGCGGCGCAGGAGCGGAAGCCCCGGCTGCGCATGGCGCTGGGAATTCTCGTTACCGTCACCGTGCTGGTCTTCTACAAGTACTACGAATTCGTCAGGCAATTTACGGGCGATGCATTGGCGGGCCTCGGGTTGCCGGCATTTCTGCCGGTGGTCGACGTGGTGGCGCCAGTCGGCATTTCCTTCTTCACCTTTCAGGCGATTTCCTACTTGGTTTGGCAGGGCCAGGCTCAAAGCCAGTCCGTCCCGTTCGTCAGGCTGCTGCTCTACCTGGGTTTCTGGCCGACGCATTTTGCCGGGCCAATATTCCGGGCGGAGGAGTTTTTCAAACAGCTGGAGGGCGATCGGTTCGGCGCCCCGGTGCAGGTACAGCGAGCGATCTACATCATTCTGCTGGGACTCGCGCAGAAAATGGTGTTTGCCAACTGGCTCGACGGCGCGTTTGTAGAGGACGCCTTCAAGTATCCGGACATGCAGACCGTCGTGTCCACCCTGGCGGCGGTGCTGGGCTATTCTCTGCAGATATTCCTGGATTTTTCCGGCTACACCTTGATCGTGACCGGCCTCGGCCTGCTGCTGGGTTTTGAGCTGCCGGTCAATTTCCGGCAGCCGTATCTCGCCTCAGGCCTCAAGGATTTCTGGACGCGCTGGCATATTTCCCTCTCATCGTTCATCCGGGACTACATCTATTTTCCCCTGGGCGGCAACCGCAGGGGGTACATGCGTGCGCAGCTGAATACACTCGTGGCCATGGTGATTTCCGGCCTGTGGCACGGGGCGAACTATACTTTCCTGATCTGGGGGGCGCTGCACGGAATCGGCGTGGTCTGCCAGAATGTCTGCAGGAAGCTGCTCGGCCGCGGTTTGCCGCACGCCCTGTCGCACCCCCTGACTTTGGCCTATGTCGGCTTTGCATGGGTATTTTTCCGCTCCGACTCTATGGAATCAGCGTGGCTGCTGCTTGGTGGCGTGAGCAGAGGCCTGGGCGAATTGACGCTGCAGCATTTATACCTGATGGCGTTCACGCTGGTGTTCTTCCTGTGCAGCCGGCGCAGCGAGGCAATTGAGCGCGGGATGATCGACCTGATCGGCCGCTATCGCGGCTGGCGGCTGGCGACGGCAACCGCGTGCGCGGTTTTTCTCATCATCCTGTTCGGGCCGAGCGGCGTGCCGGGATTCATCTATTACAGGTTCTAGGATGGAACAACAGGCACGCGACTTGTTCACCCGACGCGAGTTCTGGTCGCTGCTCGCTTTTGTCTTGTCCCTTAATCTGGTGTTGTGGCTGGATTCCTTCGATCGCTATCTAACCGGCCGCTATCATTTCTATCTGTCGCAGTACTTGCCGGATGCCGCGTTTTTGCCTTCACGG
>Ga0316628_100000026_pt1 | contig 108413 bp, 106 predicted proteins | sample OWC_Aug_M2_C1_D5_FD_207648 | JGI IMG/M metagenome (GOLD analysis project Ga0316628, IMG submission 207648) | Wetland soil microbial communities from Old Woman Creek delta, Ohio, United States - OWC_Aug_M2_C1_D5_C | ecosystem: Environmental > Terrestrial > Soil > Wetlands | place: USA: Ohio...
GTGATGAGTCCTAGGGCGGTGATGAGTCCAAGGGTGGCAACGAGTCCAAGGGCGGTGATGAGTCCAAGGGCGGTGATGAGTCCAAGGGTGGCAACGAGTCCAAGGGTGGCAACGAGTCCAAGGGCGGTGACGAGTCCAAGGGCGGTGGCAACAACGGCTATGGCAATGGTGACCAGGATGCGCCTGGTAACTCGAGCAGCCACAACAATGCCGAGAACTCGACGAGCGGCAAGGGTGGTGGTAGTGGCGGCGGTGGCGGTGGCGGTGGCGGTGGGTCTACCGATGACCATGGCCACAGCAATGGGAACGACCGCGGTGGTGACCAGGGCCACGACGGGGACGGCAGCCATGATGACTTGTTCAACTTCTTGCCGACGCAAAGCAGCGGCAATAGCTGGACCGAGGTCGTCGATCATGGGGCCGACAGTCACGGCGGCGGCTCGTCATATAACAACAGTTGGGTCGATGCAGCCGACAACCATGACCAGCATGGCGGCGGCTCTTCTGACGAACATGGTCGCGGCGATGACCACGGCTTGTCCGACGACAAACCGGTCAACTACACCTCCGACGATCATTCCGGATCTTCCGGCGATCATGGCGGCGGTGAGCATGGCGGTGGCCACGGCCACGGCTAAGAGCGGTCTAATCTGAGGTGTGCCGCCCGGTTAATAGCCGGGCGGCTTTTTTCATTGATGTCGATTTGCCCATGACCATATTCGTCAGTGTTGCGTCGTATTGCGATGATTTGCTGTTGCAAACGCTGGAGGATTGTCATCGAAAGGCGGCGCATCCCGAGGCGGTGTTCTTCGGGGTCGTCAATCAGGATGAGATCGATATCCGGCAGCAACTGGATGCCTTGCCCTACCGGCATCAGATTCGATATTTGCATATCAATCCGCTCGATAGCCGAGGGGTTTCCTGGGCACGCTATATCGCCTATTCACTGTATGGCGGCGAGGCGTATTTTCTCCAGATCGATGCGCATATGCAGTTCGAGGCGGGGTGGGACGACATCCTGATCAAGCAGTTGCAGCAGCTTGCTGCGGTGAGCCAGAAACCGATCTTGACCGCCTATCCCCATCCTTTCGAAATGAAGGAGGGGCAGCCCGAATTGCAGCCGATCGGCAAGGGCAAGGTTTTGTATCTGCGGCCGAAACCGGATCAGCAAATCACGCCGGAATCGCCGGCGGTTCGATTCCATACGTTGCTGCATCCGGCAAGCGAGCCGGTACGTGGTGGGCATGTCGCCGGCGGCTTCTTGTTTACGTTGGGTTCCTTCGTCGAGGAAGTGCCATACGACCCGTTTTTGTATTTCACCGGTGAGGAACATAGCCTCGCGGCGCGCGCTTATACGCATGGCTGGGATATTTTTCACCCGGTCGATATTCCGCTCTATCACCTGTATAAGAAGGCGGACGAAAAGCACCGGGGGCAGCATTGGGATGAAAAATTTGAATCCGTGCGCCCCGTGAAATGGCAAGAATTACGGCAGCGCGGCATGGACAGGTTGCGGCGGCTGCTGCTCGAAGGAAAAAGCGCCGGTGTGTATAGCCTGGGGAAGGCGCGTGGCGTAGAAGGGCTGCAGCCGCTCAGTGGCGTTGATTATCCCAATCGGCAATTCAATCCGGAGCAAAAACCCATTACCGTCGGCGAGCCACAGACACAGCAAGCGGCCGAAGATCAGGCCGAGGCTGGGGCTGACGATACGTCGCCGGATGGATCGGGTGCGGCCAAGAAGGGGTAGGGGGTCCCGTCAGGCCGGCCTGAAGTCGCGCACCAGGTGGGTAAACAGCGTGTTCTGGGTTTCATCGTCACGACACTTGATGATGCCGGCCTGATCGATGAAAAGCCCGCTGGAGAGCAGTTCGCGTGCATGCGAGCCCGCGCGCTCATAAGCAATCCCGCCGCTTTCCGCTATTTGCCTGACCATCTGCCGAGCCGGCGCGGACAGGATGTCGATGAGCGTCATGAGGTCGGCGTCCAACTCGTTCGGTGCGATCGGTTCGGTGCCGAGCGACAACTTGAATACACGGCTATTGCCTGCCGCAATCGGGCTATGCCCGAGTAATCGGGCCGCGACATAGGCATTGGCGTCCTCGTGTATGTGCATGCCCACGATCAGCAGCGGCAAGTTTGCGATTTCTTGGATGCCATGCAATTCCAGGATTTCCATCAACCTGGCAAGGCTGTTGACGCCATAGACAAAAATGGCATGCGGGCCGCGCATGCCAAGTGTTTTCATGATGCTCAGCGGCGAATGCCCGGAGAATGTTTCCGGCAACGGGCCATTGTTTGCACCTCGGTGGGTCCATGCCTCGAGTTGCGCGGCGGTGTTGCCGGCCAGTTCGGATGTGTTTTTTGCCGTCGGTAGGCGTAGCCGAATGACGGGCAGTTGGGCAGCTTCAAGATGGACGGCGACCGCATCCATCAGCCTGACCCCAGCAGAGGGGGGCCAGCTTTCGATGCTGATCCAGTCCGACTGCCGTCTTTGCCGGAAGCGGTCGATGACTTCGGCGATGAACGGCAGCGGATTGCGTTTGGCGAGCTGCGCGGGGTCGATGTCCTGCTCGACGGGCAACAGGCGGGTGCTGATGGCCGACGGTGTCCTGCTCGGTACGGGCAAGTAAGGGTAAAGGGGGCCGGCCAGGCGGCAGCAAATCTCGGTGGCAACGATTTCCCCGTCTTGGCAGCCACTGGCCAGCCGCTGTGCCAGTTTGAACGATTCGGCATGAATCGGGGGCGAAGTCGATTCCGGAACGATTTCGGCGGCGGTGGCGATGCCGATGCCAATTTCCAGTTCGGTCGCGTCATGCCGCTTGTGCCACTGAGCGACAAGCCGGGCGAGAAACAGTGCCCTGGCTGGATCGTCGAGATGGCTCAGCGGCGTGCCGAAGCAGGCCAGCAGCCCGCCGCCGGGTGCCATCAACAAGTAGCCGTCGAGCAGTGTGGCGATACGCTCGACATACGCGCGCAATTGGCGCAAGGAACGGTCGAACGCGGCAATGGCTGCGGGATGTTTGCTGGGGTCTTTGAGTGGGTGGATCGCGACGGTGGTGACCAGTTTCCACAGATAAGCCTTATCGGTCTTGTCGGAAGCCGGGCCGACCTTAAACGCGCCGGCGCCGGTCGATGCCGGGCCGCCCATCAATTCCGCAACGCGGACCATGGCCTTGGTCCGACTGGTCACTCCCAGTTTTCTATAGAGCGAAAACAGCTGCTGTTTGACCGAGCCTTCGGTGATGTTGAGCTCGAAAGCGATTTCCTTGTTGCTTTTGCCTAGCGACAAGAGATGCAGGAGTTGCTGCTGCCGTTCGGACAGATGCAAGCTGGCTGCCGACATTACCTCTCCCGCATGCCCTGGGCGAATGCCAAATAAATCGGGCGTAGCAGGTAGCGCAGCACGGTCTGCCGGTCGGTAATGATGTCGCATTGCACCGTCATGCCCGGCATGACGGCCATGTTTTTCGATTTGCCTACCGTCATTTTGGTAAGCTGGACATAGCCCTTGAAGTAGGGTTGGCCCTTTTCATCGACCGAGCTGTTGGCCGAGACCAGTTGGACCTTGCCATCGATCACGCCGTAGCGCATGAAATCGTAGGTGCCGACCTTGATGCGCACGTGCTGGCCTGGTGAGACATGGCCGACGTCGGTGGTGGCGATGCGTACCTCGGCCCGCAATACATCGTTTTCCGGCACGATGTTCATGATGGGTGCGGCGGGCGGAATGACGCCGCCGATGGTGTGGAATTTCAAGTCTTGAACCAACCCGTCGACCGGGGACAGGATATGGGTGCGTTCCAGCCGGTCTTTCAGTTTGGCGATTTGGTGATACACGCTGTCGAGTTCGCCTTGTTGCTGGGCGAGAGAACGCTGTGCTTCCAATGCCTGGGTGCGGGTGTTGAGTTGGTCTTTGGCCAAGGCGCTTCGAATCTCGGAAACCTGGCGCAAATAGCTGACTTCTTTTTCCAGCTTCGCCGCACGTGCGGTCAGGGATTCGAGATCGGTGTAGGCCTCGGTTTCATTGAGCTTAATGAGCTCGTCGCCTTTTTTGACGCGCTGGCCTTCCTCAACATCGATCTCGTCGATCCGGCCGCCATCGACGCTTTGTATCACTTGAACCTGGCTGCTCGGGACGATCTGGCCGGTTGCGGTGGCCACGACGTCGAGCTTCGCCACCGAGGCCCAGCCAACGAAGCCGATCAGGGCGGCAGTGATGAGCAGTATCGTCATGCGCGCGAACAGCGGCGACACCGCCTCTTCCAGCAGGATAGCCTGCGTCATCGGGTTGCTGGCGCGGCTGCCTAACACGATGCGCCTGCTGTTTTGTTGGTTCGGTTTGGCCATAGGATCGTTCCGCGAGGGCATATTGGCTAGGCGGCAGCGGGCGTCTTCAAGAGCTCTTCCGGCTTGCCGGACCCGCGCAAATAACCGCCATCGAACACCATCAGGGTGTCGGCCAGCCGCATGTGGCTGGGCCGGTGCGTGATGAAGAGCACCGTGGTGTTACCCCTGAGGCGCTTGAGCATTTCCATAAACTTGGTATCGCCAAGATTGTCGAGTCCGGCCCCGGGTTCGTCAAATAGCATGATCGGCGCCTTGGTCAGGTAGGCGCGTGCCAGGGCCAGTTTTCCGCGCAGGCTGGAAGGGATTTGCGCCGAGGCGTTGTCGCCCACCCGGTAGTCCAGCCCTCGCGGCAGTGCCTGTACCTGTTCCAGCGCACCGGCATAGTTCAGGGCTTCGAGCACTTCTTCGTCCGTGGCATCGGGCCGGGCCAGACGGAGGTTTTGTGCCAAGGTGGCACGGAAGAACTGGGGCTCTTGCGGGGCATAGCCGATGAGACGGCGTAGCTCGATCGGGTCGAGCTGGCGAATGTCGATGTCGTCGATCAAGATCGAACCGGCCTGGGGTTGGTAGAGGCCCAGCAGCAGTTTGATCAGGCTCGACTTGCCGCTGCCGTTGCGGCCGGTGATGGCAACAATCTGGCCCGGCTGAATCGACATCGAGACGCCGACCAGCGCCGGGTCGACCGTGGGCGAATAGCGGAAGGAGACGCGGCCGAAATCGATTTTGCCTTTCAATTCACGGGCCACCGGCGAGGTGCTGCTTTCCTGGCGCTCGCCCTTGATGCGCATGACGGTTTCGATCTGGCGTACGGCGCTGCGGATTCGTTCGATGCGGGGGATATTGATGAATGCGGTTTGCATCGGGCCGAGCACGCGCCACATCAGGATCATCGAGGCCAACAGTGCGCCGGGCCCCACCGATTTGTTCAGCGTGGCCGGCACGGTGAAGGTCACGATGGCGAGGCCGGAAAGCATCATGATGCCGTAGGATAGGCCGACCAACACGGCCGACTGTTTTTCCGCCTTGAAGGTGGACATGGTGGCTTGAGCCGAGATTTCGCGGAAGCGATCGAGCCAGGTGTGAGTTGCGCCGCATTCCCGAATGGTCCGCATCTTATTGATCATCTCGATCACGAACTCGTTGCGGCGCGTGCTGGCGCGGCCCGATTCCGAGACCAGGCGGGCCGAGATCGGTTCGATCCACCAATACAGTCCGAAGTAGATCAGGGCGATGACGGCGAAAACCAGCAGGGATAGCGGGTTGATGATCGACAGCGTGATCAGTACCACCAGCACCGCGGGCGACTCGAGCAGGGTGGCGGCCATCGGGCCGGTGAATGGGTCGCGGATGGCCTCGAAGGTGCTCAAGCGTGCGATTTGGGCCCCGACCGAGGCGCGCTCGGTCAAGCCGGGCGACAGCGACAGAATCTTCTGCAGGGTGGTCGAGCCGAACAGGTACTCGATGCGGCCGGCGAGGTAGGCCAATATCCGGGAGCGCAACACGATAAAGATGCCGCCGATGAATAGGGCGATCAATACGCCCAGCAACATATAGAGCAAGGTGTCCAATGCGCCGGTCGGGATGACCTCGTTGTAGACCGCCATCAGGAACAGCGAGCTGGTTACGATGACCAAGCCCGAGACGATGGAGGACAGGCCGGCCTGCACGATCAGCGGGCGGAAGCGGCCGATGGTGGTGCGAACCCAGTCTTGCGGGTTGGATTGGGCGGCGTCGATTTTTTTATAGAAGCAGGCTTGCCCTCGAATGCCGTTGGCGCTGATCGAGCGTGCGGGCGAGATCGCGTCGTCGGCGATCAACAGGCTGTCGGCGCGGCGCCCGATCACGACGAAGGCCGGGCCTTTGCGCGGCAGGAACAGGCAGGGTAGCGCACGCGGATCCAGCTCAGACAGTTTGCACTGGACATGAGTCGCGCAGTAGCCCAGCTGGGCCATGGCGTTTTCGAAGCCGGTCAGGTCGAGGCTGTCGGTGAAGTACGGCAGGGTTTCCGCCATGTCGCGGGGCGAGCGGCGCCAGCCTATGGCCTTGAGCAGTGCCGGTAGGCAATAGGCGAGATCGCTGGGTTCTTTGAACGTGGCTTGTATCGTTGCATGGGCTCGCCGCCACATATCGGCAGCCGGCGTGGCACACGCCAAGGTCTGATCGGGCAAGGCAGGCGCTGCTTGCGGGTCCGAGGTGGTTTGCTGGGCCGGTTTGGCCGGCAAGCCATCGTGCAGCTTGCCGTCGGCCAGGGTGACGGCGCGATCGGCCAGCCGTTGCAGCGAGGGGCGTTGGCTGACGATGACGATCGTGCATTTGCCCTTGATCGCTTTCAGGTAGTCCAGCAGGAACGACTCGCCAGCCGAGTCGACGGCGGCAGAAGCGTCGTCGAACAACAGAATCTCGGAGCCGGCGGACAAGGCGCGGACGATCGCGATGCGCTGCCGGTGTCCTGGCGGCATGGTTTCGGATGAGGCGTCGCCAACTTGCGAATCCCAGCCGCGCTGCATTTTCGACACAAAGCCGTCGATTCGTAGCGCGCGCGCCATGTCGAGCGCGGCGTCGGTGCGTTGGGGATCGAATACCGTGATGTTATCCAGCAGCGTGCCTTCGAACATATTGGTGCGTTGAGGCAGATAGGCGATCCGCTTGTGCAGGATGTCCGGGTCGAGCTGGCGCAGGTCTTGGCCGTCGAGTCGGACCTCGCCTTCGGTGGGGTTGATCATGCCGCACAGCAAATGCAGTAGTGTGGTACGGCCGCAGCCGTTGTCGCCGTGGATGGCTAGGCATTCGCCAGGCTTGATCTCCAGCGAAACATCGTCGAGCAGTTTATGGTCGACGCCGGGGAACTGGTAGCTGATATGGTTGAGTTGCAAGCCGGCGGTATGGGCGGCCTGCGCTTGTGCGGGGGCGGCGGCGGATCGTGCGGGCAATTCCGGATTGGTCATGACCTGGGCCAGGTTCTCTCGCATGACGGCCTCTTGCTGATGCCTTGCCCAGATCGGGCCGAGCCGCTGGATCGGGGCCAGCGCCCTGAATCCCAGCATCATGCAGGCGGCCAGCTCGCCGGTGGTCAACTGGCCGTTGACGACCAGATATGCGCCTAGCGCTGCGGTCAGCGTGGTGATCAGGGGCGAGAACAGGGTGCCCACGCCGGTGGCGACATCCAAGGCATGGGCCAGGCTGGACATGGCGCGCGCACCGGTCTCCTGAAGCCGCTCGTAGCGCCGGAGCATCATGGTCTCCATGCTCATCGACTTCAGGGTGTGGATGTTGTTCAGGGTTTCGACCAGGAAGTTGCCGCGCCGCAAGTCCGATTCCTTCCGGCCGACGATGCGCTTGCGATGGCCGAATCCAAGGATCCAGACAATGATGGCGAACAGCGCGTAACCAGCCAGCAGGAGCAGGCCGATCCAAGGGTGGATCATGGCCGCGACGCCGATGTAGAGCGCGACGAATGGCAGATCGATGATCTGCTGGAAGGTCTGGCCCGAGTAATACGCCTTGAGCGATTGGACCGCCTTGAACTGGTCTTGGTGCGCGCCGGTGCCCAAGCGTTCGAACTGGTGCAGCGGCATGGCGAGCATGCGGGAAGCCACCCCCAACATGGCGCGGTGCTCGAATTGCGCCGCGTGCCAGGCGCTCAAGTGCGCGCGCAGGATACGCAGCAGCGCTTCGAAGCCGATGGCCAACGCCGCACTGACCATGATCAGGGTCAGGGTGTCCAGCGAGCCCTTGGACAGGATGCGGTCGAAAACCTGCAGCATGACCAAGGGGGTGGCCAGGGCGAGGATGTTGATGGCCACACTGGACAGGCTGGTCCAGAACAACTCGTGCCGGTAGGGCGACATCCGTCGGAGAATTTTCTTGCCGAGCTTGTTGTTGGCGGGCTTGGGCGCTTGCGGCTGGGCGGGCTTCACAAGTCGGTCTCGCTCGGTTACCGGCCGGGCTCGGCGGCCTTGCGGGCTGCCGCCTCGGCCTCTTTTTCCGCCTGGGCTTGTGCCGCCTCGGCGGCGACACTGGCGGAAATTCGGCCGGCCGGGCGCAGCGGCGGTGCCGTCACGGCTTGGGCATCGGTGCCGGGTGCCGGGGTCTTGCTGGGTGCCGATTGTGCCCAGGGCCTGGGGGCGTCGTCAGGGGGCGGGGCGGCGGATGGTGCCGGCTCATGGGGCGTCGAGCTGGATTGGGGGGCGCCCGCGGCCGATGTTTGCGCACTCGCAAGCGAGGGGGCAGGTGGGGCGCAGGGGTCGCCTTCTTGCTGGGCGACGCCACCGCCCAGGGCTTTGAATAGATCGATTGCCGAGCGGACTTGTTCGAACCGCGCGCCCGCCTCGGCATCTTGCGCCAAATAGACGTTGCGCTGCAGGTCGAGCAGGCTGATCAAGTCCAGCGCGCCTAATCTATAGACCTCGTGACTCATTTCAAGCAGCTTGCTGTTGCGGCTTAAGGCCTCGGCCAGCGCCTGCTGCTGCGAGGCCGTCATGCGGATGCCGGTCAAGGAGTCTTCCACGTCGCGCAAGGCGGCCAGCACGGTATTGGCATATTGTTCCAACAGCTCGCGGTTGTTCGCGCGGGCCTGGACGAGCTGATTTTCCTTGCGGTCGCCGTCGAACACATTGGCGACCAGATTGCCGGCGAGCGAGTAGAGGATGCTCTGGGGGCTGAGCAGTTCCGTCAGGTTGAAGGAGCCCTGGCCGAACTGGCCGGTGAGGGCAACCGAAGGCAGCAGATTGGCGCGGGCGGCGCCTACGTTGGCGCTGGCGGCGGCCAGCTGCGCCTCGGCCCGGCGAACGTCGGGCCGCCGGCACAGCAATTCGGAGGGCAGGCCCGGCGTGACCTGCGGCAGCCGGATATTTTGCAAGGAGTCGCCGGAGATATGGATCGTGCCCGGCGGCTTGCCCAGATAAACCGCCAAGCGGTTCAAGGTCCGTTCTTTTTCCAGGCGCAGGTTCGCCAGATTGTTGTCGATCAGCGCGATGGCGACTTGCTGCTGCTGTTGATCGATTTTTGAGGCATCGCCGCGCTGCACGCGCTGCCCAATGGCCTGGGCCACGTCTTGTGCCAATCGGCGGCTTTTCTCCGCGATCGCGATACGTTCGGTCAGCGAGAGGTATCGAAAATAAGCGGTGGTGGTTTCCGCGATCAGGGTTAGGGCGACCACCTCGCGGTTGAAGACGCTGGCGCGGGCCAGCTCCAATGCCGAGCGGGCCTCATAGCCGCGCCGGCCCCAGAGGTCGATTTCATAATTGGCCCGCAGACCGAACTGATAGATCCCGCGCGAGCGCCAATCTTGCCGGCTGGTCGCGGTGCCGACCCCTTCGGCCGGGCCTTTGGCCTCGATGCCGGAGAAGAATTCGATGCTGGGCAAGCGTGCGCTATCGGCGATGCGGGCCTGGTTCTCGGCCTGCTCAATCCGGGCAACGGCAACGCGTAGATCGTAATTGTTGACCAGTGCGGTCTCGATCAAGCCATCGAGTTCGCTGTTGTTGAATTCGGTCCACCAGTTCTGTTTGGGACGCGGCAAGCGATCGGTCTCGGGGACGGGCGGCTTGATGTCCGGGGCCTTTTGGCCGATCGCTTGCGCTGTCGTCGGCAGCGGTTCTGCCTGGAAGTTGCGCGGCACCCCACGCACATAGCCGGGTCCGTCGGGCAGGCGCGCGGGGTCTTCCGGCACGAATTCCTCGCGCAGGCTGCTGCAGCCGGAGCAGGCCAGTATCGTTCCTAGCAAGACTGCATGACGGGCCAATTGCATGGAAGATGTCATGTGCGAATAAGCAATTTGCGCGGCTTTCCGAAACGGACGGTGGTGTAATTGATTAGTGTAATCCGGCCATTCTAACCAAAGTTAGTGACAAATCGACACTTCCGTGGCTTGTGCCGCTTTGGATGTGGTTCCTTGTGTCGTGAGGGCCGCAGCGGCGCAAGGGTGCTGCATTGGGCGGCGCGGTCGCGGGGCTGGTAACGGACGATGCCGATCGGACCGCAATGGGCCCAATATATCTTGGAGCGCTTTGGGAGAATCGAAGTGGTGGCCAGGGGCGGAATCGAACCGTCGACACGCGGATTTTGGCTCCGGCACGTCGCTGACGCGACTTAACGCCCGCATTGCGGGCATTAGCCTGCACCGAAATCCTTTGGGGTTTCGGCGGTGCCGGGTCGGTACTTGGAGAAATGTGGTGGCCAGGGGCGGAATCGAACCGTCGACACGCGGATTTTCAATCCGCTGCTCTACCAACTGAGCTACCTGGCCATCTGAAAAAGCTTGGCCGGGTGGGAGCCCGGCCGCAGGGATGCGCATTAAAGCCGGAAACGGCCGCTCCGTCAAGCCTGACGGCCTTGGCGCACGGCCAGCCGGCGTGTTGCTACACTTGCGGCATCAGCCAAGGACTGCGAGCCATGACCGTCATTCGCCAGGAAGACTTCGTGCAATCGATTGCCGATGCCTTCCAGTTCATTTCCTATTACCACCCGTTGGATTTCATCGAGGCCGTGAAGGCGGCCTATGACCGCGAACAGAGCCCGGCGGCGAAGGATGCGCTGGCCCAGATCCTGGTCAATTCCCGCCTATGCGCCGAAGGCCACCGGCCGATCTGCCAGGATACCGGCATGGCCGTGGTCTTTCTCCGCATCGGCATGGACGTGCGCTGGGAGGCGCGCTTGGGCTTGCAAGAGATGGTCGACGAGGGCGTACGCCGCGCCTACACCAACCCGGACAATCCGCTACGCGCCTCGGTGCTGGCCGACCCGGCCGGCAGTCGCAGGAACACCCGCGACAACACCCCGGCCGTGGTCCATGTCGAGTTGGTGCCGGGCGATACCGTCGATGTGCGCGTCGCGGCCAAGGGTGGCGGCTCGGAGAACAAGGCGCGCTTCGCGGTGCTGAATCCAAGCGATTCCATCGTCGATTGGGTGCTGAATGAATTACCGCAGATGGGTGCCGGCTGGTGTCCGCCCGGGGTGCTGGGCCTCGGCATCGGCGGCTCGCCGGAGAAGGCCATGGTGCTGGCCAAAGAGTCGCTGCTGGCGCCGATCGACATCCAGGAGTTGCGGGCGCGCGGACCGAAGAGCCGTGTCGAAGCGTTGCGCCTGGAGCTGTACGACAAGGTGAATGCGCTGGGCATCGGTGCCCAGGGCCTGGGCGGCCTGACCACGGTGCTCGACGTGAAAATCCTCGACTACCCGACCCATGCCGCCTCTTTGCCGGTGGCGCTGATCCCCAACTGCGCGGCGACCCGGCATCTGCATTTCAGCCTGGATGGCAGCGGTCCGGCCCGGTTCACGCCGCCCTCCCTGAGTGCCTGGCCCCGGATCGCCTGGTCCGGCCCGGCCGGCGCCCGGCGGGTGAACCTGGATACGCTGACCCGGGCCGACATCGCACAATGGCGCGCGGGCGAGGCCCTGTTGCTCTCGGGCAAGCTGCTCACCGGGCGCGATGCCGCGCACAAGCGGATCGCGGATCTCATCGCTCGTGGCGAGCCGTTGCCGGTGGACTTTCATAACCGCTTCATCTACTACGTCGGTCCGGTCGACCCGGTACAGGGCGAAGCGGTGGGGCCGGCTGGTCCGACCACGGCCACGCGCATGGACAAGTTTACCGAGCTGATGCTGGGCGGCCAGGTCGGCCTGCTCGGCATGGTCGGCAAGGCTGAGCGCGGACCGGAAGCAGTCGAGGCGATTCGTCGGCATGGCGCGGCCTATTGCATCGCGGTCGGCGGCGCGGCCTATCTGGTGGCCAAGGCGATTCGGGCGGCGCGGGTGCTCGCCTTCCCGGAACTCGGCATGGAGGCGATCTACGAATTCGAGGTGCAGGACATGCCGGTCACCGTGGCGGTCGACAGCCACGGCCGCTCGGTCCACGAGGAAGGCCCACGCGAGTGGCACATCAAAATTGAACAGATCGCGAAGACCGCGCATTCTTAGGGTGGTTTCGCAATCGTTGGGGAGGGGCAATGGGACTGGTCTGGTGGCATTGGTTCGTTCTCGGGCTCGCGCTGATCGCGCTGGAAATCCTCACGCCCACCTTTTTCCTGATTTGGTTTGGCCTGGGTGCCTTGTTGACCGGCATCGTGGTCTGGCTGCTGCCACTGGGCCTGGCGGCGCAGGCCTTGTTGTGGTCGGCCAGTTCGCTGGTCATGATGGGGGCCTGGCTCAAGTACTTCAAGAATCCGGCCGACACGCGCTCAGGCCAGGCCAAGGAAAGCGTGCTCGGTCTGACCGGTTTGGTGACGCGTGCGGTGAGTGAGATGGGGCAGGGCGAGATCTTGTTTCAACGCCCGGTGCTGGGGGCCGACCGCTGGCCCATCATCGCCGATGCGCCGATCGCAGCTGGCAAGAAGGCGCGTGTGGTCGACGTGCTCGGGCAGATTCTCAAAGTCGAACAGATGGGGGAATGAGTCATGGAAGTCGTCTCGATCGTTTTAATCGGTTTTCTCTTCATCACCTTATGGAAGGGCGTGCGCATCGTGCCGCAGGGCGAGGAGTGGGTGGTCGAGCGTCTGGGCAAGTACCTCACGACGCTCTTGCCGGGGCTGCATATCCTGGTGCCCTATATCGATCGCCTGGCCTACAAGGTCACGACCAAGGACCTGATCCTCGACATCCCCGAGCAGGAGGTGATCACCCGCGACAACGCGGTGCTGATCACCAACGCCATCGCCTTCGTCAAGGTGACCGATACCCAGAGCGCGGTCTACGGCGTGACCAACTTCCAGCTGGCGGTGATGAATCTGGTGCAGACTAGCCTGCGCGCGATCATCGGCGACATGGACCTGGACCAGGCCTTGTCCAGCCGCGACCAGATCAAGGCCCGGCTGAAGGAGTCGATCTCCGACGACGTGGCCGACTGGGGCCTGACCCTGAAGTCGGTCGAGATCCAGGACATCAAGCCGTCGCCGACCATGCAGAAGTCCATGGAGTTGCAGGCCGCGGCCGAGCGCGAGCGCAAGGCGACGGTGACCCGCGCCGAGGGCGACAAACAGGCGGCCATCCTGGAAGCCGAAGCCCGGCTGGAATCGGCCAAACGCGATGCCGAGGCCCAGGTGCGCCTAGCCTCGGCCTCAGCCGAGGCGATCAAGCGCATCGCCGAGTCGCTTCCGGAAAAAGAGCTGCCGGCCTACTTCCTGTTGGGCGAGAAATACATCGCCTCGCTCAAGGAGATCGCGCAATCGGGCAATAGCAAGACCTTGGTGTTGCCGGCCGATTTGGTCAAAAGCCTGGAGGGCTTGTTGGGCGGCCGTCGCGCATGACGCGCGGTTTCGTCGAGCGGGGTGCGGCTTAGCCTTGCAATTCTTGAGAAATCGCTTAAAGTTCTGCCTGCAACCGCCGATATACATTACGTCCCTCGTTTGGGGCGCTTGGGTGAGAAATAAGGTAATGAAAAAAACGCTGCTCCCACTCTTTTTATCGCTGTCGATCCTGGCTTGGCCTGTAGCGGAAGTCCAGGCGGCAGAAGGTAAAGCCCGCACCAGCCAGTCGAAGGCTAAAAAATCGAAAGTCAAACACCAAGCCAAGGCCAAGCATCAGGTCAAGGCCAAGCACAAGAAGGTCGCCAAACGTAATCAGCGCAACGATCAAGCGGCGCGCGATGCCGAACTCGATCATGCGCTAGCGAAAGGCGATTTGAAGTTGCGCTCGAATTCGGCCCTGGTCATCAACCAGGCTACCGGCGAGTTGATCTACACCAAGAATCCCGAGGTCGAAACCCCGATCGCGTCGATCACCAAGCTGATGACGGCGGTGGTGACCCTGGACGCCGGCTTGCCGCTCGACGAGCAGATCACCATCAATTCCGAGGATTTGGATCGCATCAAGGGCACGGGCTCGCGCCTGCCGCTGGGCGCCACCCTGAGCCGGCGCGAATTGTTGCACCTGGCGTTGATCGCATCGGAGAATCGTGCCGCCGCTGCGCTTTCCCGTTCCTATCCCGGCGGCCGCGAGGCCTTCGTGCAGGCGATGAACCGCAAGGCGCACAGCCTGGGCATGCAGAACACCCATTATGTCGACGGTACCGGCCTGTCCAGCAATAACCGCTCCACGGCGATGGACTTGGCCAAACTCGTGGATGTGGCCTCGCGCCATTATCCGCTCATCCATGAAATCACCCGTACCGGCAGTTATGACGTCGAAGTGGCCGGCCGCAAGCATATGCGGCAGATCGCGTACATGAACACCAATGCCCTGACTCGCAACAAGGATTGGGACATCGGTATCTCCAAGACCGGCTATATCAGCGAGGCTGGCCATTGCCTGGTGATGCAGACCCGCATCGCCGGCCAGAAGATGGTGATCGTGCTGCTCGATTCCTGGGGCAAGTGGTCGCGAATCGGCGATGCCCAGCGCATCAAGCGCTGGATCGAGAACGGCGGGGCCGAGCGCGTGGCTAGCCGCGCGGGCAGGACGACTTGATCGGAGATTCATCGGCAAAACGGGCGGCTTGACCGCCCGTTTGCTTTTCTGCCGGCGATTTCGGGCGCTTTGTCGGATGGCGCCGCCCGATGTTTCCCGGTATCCTTGGCGGCCCTTGTTGGCGTCTTTCAACCCTTTTCAATTCAGCAACTTGGCATGGATTCCCCACCGGTTTTGTCGGCACATGACCTCGCGTGCGCTCGTGGCGACCGCAGCCTGTTCGTCGGTATGCACTTCGCGTTGGCGGCCGGCGAGTTGTTGATGGTGCAAGGCGGCAATGGCCAGGGCAAAACCAGCCTGCTGCGCTTGCTCACCGGCCTGTCCAGTCCGGCGGCGGGTGAAGTGCAGTGGCGCGGCCGGGCGATCGGCCAAACCCGCGAGACCTTTCATCGCGACATGGCCTATCTCGGCCACGCCAACGGCATCAAGGAAGACCTGACCCCGGTGGAGAATCTGCGCTTTCAGGCAGGACTGTCCGGTCATGCCTTCGATGAGCCCTTGGCCGAGTCGACCCTGCGCAAATTGGGGCTGGCCCGCTGCCTCGATCTACCGGCGCGGGTGTTGTCCTTCGGACAGCGGCGCCGGGTGGCCCTGGCGGGCCTGCTCACGGCCGGTGCCCTGCTTTGGATTCTCGACGAGCCGTTGACCGGCTTGGATGTGCACGGGGTGGCCTTGGTCGAAGCGATCCTGCGCGACCACTTGAATCGGGGCGGCCTGGTGGTGATGACCACGCACCAAGCGTTGACCCTCGACGGCGTGGCCGTGCGTATTTTGCAGGTCGGCCGGCAAGAGGACGCCTGAGATGTTGGATTTTCTGCTGACGGTCATTCGGCGCGACCTGCTGCTGGCCACGCGCCGGCGCGGCGACTGGCTGACCGCGCAGTTCTTCTTCGTCATGGTGGTCAGCCTGTTCCCGCTCGGCATCGGGCCGGAACCGGAGCTGCTGAAACGCATCGCGCCCGGCGTGGTCTGGGTCGCCGCCACCCTGGCCTCGTTGCTGTCGTTGCCGCGGCTGTTCGCCGACGATCATCGCGACGGCAGCCTGGAACAGATGCTGCTGTCGCCCGAGCCCGCGGTGCTGCTGGCCCTGGGCAAGGCCGTCGCCCACTGGCTGATCTACGGTATCCCGCTCCTGATCGTGGCGCCGGTGCTCGGCATCCAGTTCGCGTTGCCGGCCGAGGCGATCGGCGTGCTGGTGCTGTCGCTGGCGCTCGGCACGCCGATCCTGTCCTTGCTCGGCGCGGTCGGCGCGGCCTTGACCCTGGGCCTGCGCGGTGGCGGGGTGTTGTTGACCTTGTTGATCCTGCCGCTCTATGTGCCGGCCCTGATTTTCGGTGCCGGTGCGGTCGATGCGATGTTGGCGGGAACTGGAGCCGAGGCGAACCTGTCTTTGCTGGGGGCGTTTTTCGTGCTGTCTTTGATCGTGGCGCCGTGGATATCCGCGGCAGCGCTAAGGGTTTCGATGGAATGAGCATCAACTGGTACAAGTATTCGGCGCCGGCCACCTTCTATGGCCTAGCCGTTCGGCTCGCCCCCTGGTTCGGCGGGGCCGCGGCGATTCTCACCGTCATCGGCCTCTATCTGAGTTTCTTCGTCGCGCCGACCGATTTCCAGCAGGGTGAGGCCTACCGGGTGATCTTCATCCACGTGCCGGCGGCCTGGATGTCCATGTTCATCTATCTGGTCATGGCCGCTTGGGCCGCCGTCGGCCTGGCCTTCAACACCCGGCTGTCGTTCATGATGGCCCGCGCCCTGGCGCCGACCGGCGCGATGTTCACCTTCGTCGCGCTGTGGACCGGCGCCTTTTGGGGCAAGCCGATGTGGGGCGCCTGGTGGGTGTGGGACGCCCGGTTGACCTCCGAGCTGATCCTGCTCTTCCTCTATGTCGGCATCATGGCCCTGTGGGCGGCGATCGACGACCCGCGCCGCGGTGACAAGGCCGGCGCCCTGTTGGCGCTGATCGGCGCGATCAACGTGCCGATCATTTATTTCTCGGTGAAGTGGTGGAACACGCTGCACCAGGGGTCGTCGATCAAGCCGAGCGGCACCAGCATGGACGAGGTGATGTTGGCCGGCATGGTGGTCATGGCCATCGCCGCCTGGTTCTACACCATCGCCGTGGTCTTCGTCCGGGTGCGCCGCATCATCCTCGAGCGCGAACGCCACACCGAGTGGGTCAAGCACGTGTTGGAGGGGGCATGATGGAGTGGGGCAGCTGGAGTGCTTTCTGGGCCATGGGCGGTTACGGCCTTTACGTCTGGGGTTCGTTCGCGATGACCGCGCTGGCGATCGCGGTCGAAGTGGTGCAATTGCGCCAGGCCGGACGGCAGACGCTGCAACAACTCAAGCGACTGAATAAATGGGAATCTGAATGAAATCGCGTCACAAGAAACTGCTCGCCATCGGCTTGGCCGTCGCCGGCCTCGCCATCGTCGCCGCCCTGGTGCTCAACGCCTTCCAGTCCAACCTGGTGTTCTTCTTCTCGCCCTCGCAGGTGGCGGCAGGCGAGGCGCCGAGCGGCCGCGCCTTCCGTATCGGCGGCCTGGTCGAAGCGGGCAGTTTGAAGCGCGAGGCCGACGGCCTGACCGTGCACTTCGTGGTGACCGATACGGCCAAGACCATTCCGGTGACCTACAAGGGCATCCTGCCCGACCTGTTCAAGGAGGGCAAAGGCACGGTAGCCGAGGGCACCCTGGGCGCCGATGGGGTGTTCACTGCGACCCAGGTGCTGGCCAAGCACGATGAAAATTACATGCCCCCCGAGGCGGCACATGCCCTGGAACAGGCCCAGAAGGCTCAAAAAACTGTGGTGCCGCAATGAGCCAAAGGCATGTAATTTCGGTGAAGGCTAACATCGGCACTGCCGATGTTAAGCGAAGCGGCCGTAGCCAAAATTACATGCCGTTCGAGGTTGCGCATGCGTTAGCGCAGGCACAAAAAGCCCAGAAAACCCTGGCGCACTAGAGAGGAAATTCCATGATCCCCGAACTCGGCCATTTCGCCTTGATCGTCGCCCTGTTGCTGGCCCTGACGCAAGGCATCCTGCCCATCGTCGGCGCCCATCGCGGCAATGCCGCCTTCATGGCCGTGGCCCGGCCGGCCGCACAGGCGCAGTTCGCCTTCGTCGCGCTGGCCTTCGGTTGTCTGGCCTATGCCTTCCTGACCAACGATTTCTCGGTCGAGAACGTGGCGCGCAACTCGTTCTCGCAGTTGCCGGAGATCTATCGCTTCACCGCCACCTGGGGTTCGCACGAGGGCTCGCTGTTGCTCTGGGCCTTGATCCTCGGCGTGTGGACCACGGCGGTGACGGTGTTCTCCAAGCATCTGCCGGACGACATGGCCGCGCGCGTGATCGGCGTGATGGGCCTGATCAGCAGCGGCTTCCTCGCCTTCCTATTGGCCACGTCCAACCCCTTCCTGCGCCTGGTGCCGGCGGCGGCCGAGGGCAACGACATGAACCCGCTGCTGCAGGACCCGGGCATGGTGGTGCATCCGCCCATGTTGTACATGGGCTATGTTGGCTTCTCGGTCGCCTTCGCCTTCGCCATCGCCGCGCTGCTCTCGGGCAAGCTCGACGCCGCCTGGGCGCGCTGGTCGCGGCCGTGGACCACGGTGGCCTGGACCTTCCTCACCGTCGGCATCGCGCTCGGCAGTTGGTGGGCCTATTACGAACTGGGCTGGGGCGGCTGGTGGTTCTGGGACCCGACCGAGAACGCCTCGTTCATGCCCTGGCTGGCGGGCACCGCCTTGATCCATTCGCTCGCGGTCACCGAAAAACGCGGCGCCTTCAAGAGCTGGACCGTGCTGCTCGCGATCGCGGCGTTCTCGCTGTCTTTGCTCGGTACCTTCCTGGTCCGCTCCGGCGTGCTGTCCTCGGTCCATGCCTTCGCCACCGATCCGGCACGCGGTGTGTTCATCCTCGGCTTTCTCGGTGTGGTCATCGGCGGCTCGCTATTGCTCTATGCCTGGCGTGCGCCGCGCTTGATGGCCGGCGGTCCGTTCACCTGGTTCTCGCGCGAGTCGCTGCTGCTCGCCAACAACGTGTTGTTGATCGCGGCCATGGGCTCGGTGCTGCTCGGCACCTTGTATCCCTTATTCATCGATGCGTTGAACATGGGCAAGATCTCGGTCGGCCCGCCCTACTTCAATGCGGTGTTCGTGCCCTTGATCACGCCGGCCTTGTTCCTGGTCGGCATCGGCCCGCTGGCCCGCTGGAAGCAGGCCAGCCTGCCCGCGCTGGCGCAGCGACTGAAGTGGGCCTTCGTCGTCGCGCTGGCAACCGCCGCGTTGCTGCCGCTGACCCTGAAGGGCTTCAGCTTCACGGCCAGCCTAGGTCTGTTCCTGGTTTTGTGGATCGTGTTTACCGTAGCCATCGGCTTCGCCGATCGCGTGCAGCATGGCGAGGGTGGCCTGGGGGCACGGCTCAAGGCCTTGCCGCGCGCGTTCTGGGGCATGCAGTTGGCCCATTTCGGCCTGGCCGTGGCGGTGTGTGGCGCGACCGTGGTGTCGCACTTCCAGGCCGACCGCGACGTGCGCATGAACATCGGCGACTACGTCGAGCTGGCCGGCTATCGTTTCACCTTCCAGGGCGCCACCCCGGTGCCCGGTCCGAACTACCAGGCCATGCGCGGCCGGGTCGAGGTCAGCCGCGGTGGCCAGAAGCAATTCGTGCTTGAGCCGGAAAAGCGCAGCTACAACGCCTCCGGCATGCCGATGACCGAGGCGGCCATCCACTACAACCTGCTGCGCGACGTCTACGTCTCGCTCGGCGAACCCTTGGCCAATGGCGCCTGGAGCGTACGGGTCTACTACAAGCCCTTCGTCGATTGGCTGTGGCTCGGCGGCTTGTTCCTGGCCCTCGGTGGCGTGCTGGCCGCTTCCGACCGGCGCTATCGCATCGCGCTGAAAAAGGCGGCGCCGCCGGCCCCAGCGACCGCCGCCGGAGGAGCCAAGGCATGAAGCGTTTCATCCCGTTCATCGTCTTCGCGGTACTGGCTACGTTTTTCTATGTCGGCCTGTCGCGCAATCCGCGCGAGGTGCCGTCGCCCTTCATCGGCAAGCCGGCCCCGGCCTTCGCCCAGCCGCAACTGTTCGAGCCGGCCAAGACCTTCTCGCCGAAGGACATGCAGGGCCAAGTCTGGCTGTTCAACGTCTGGGCCTCGTGGTGCGTGTCCTGCCGCGACGAGCACCCCTATCTGGTCGAGTTGGCGAAGGCCAAGCGCTTGCCTATCGTCGGCCTCAACTACAAGGACAAGCCGGAAGAGGCCAAGGCCTGGTTGGCGCAACTGGGCAACCCCTACAGTCTGGCGGTGGTCGACCCCGAAGGCCGGGTCGGCATCGACTATGGTGTCTACGGTGTGCCCGAGACCTATCTGATCGACCGCGCCGGTGTCATTCGCTACAAGCAGACCGGGCCGGTAACGCCGCAGGTTTGGCAAGAAAAGTTCGAGCCCTTGTTGAAGGAGTTGGGCGTATGACCATGCGATTTTCATCCATCGTGTTTTGCGCCCTGTTGTCTTGCCAAGCATTTGCCGGCGAGGCCGTGCCCAATGCCGAAGACCCGGTGATCGAGCAGCGGATGAACAAGCTGGCCGAAGACCTGCGCTGCCTGGTTTGCCAGAACGAATCGCTGGCCGGCTCGCGCGCCGATCTGGCGGCCGATTTGCGCCGCGAGATCCGCGAGCAGATGCATGCGGGCAAGAGCGACAAAGAGGTGGTGGCCTACCTGACCAACCGCTACGGCGATTTCGTGCTGTACAAACCGCCGTTCAAACCGGTGACCTTCCTGCTGTGGCTGGGGCCGGCGCTGTTCCTCGCCGTCGGCGGCGTCATTTGGTTCTTCACGCTGCGCCGCCGGCGCAACCTGGCCACACCGCAAATCAGCGAAGCCGCCCGCCAACAGGCCGCCAAGCTCTTGGCAGAAGAAGAGGATAAACAATGAGCATGCATTGGACTGTCGGCGCGTTTTGGGCGCTGGCTTTCGTGTTGGCGGCTGGCGCCGCCGTGCTGGTGATGCGGCCGCTGCTGCGCGGCCGCAGCCAGGGCGATGCGGCCGAGCGCAAGCGGATCAATATTGCGGTCTATCGCGATCAACTGCACGAACTCGAGGCCGATTTCCGCAACGGTCTGGTCGGCGACGACCAGTACGCCAGCACCAAGGCCGAGCTGGAAGTGCGCTTGGCCGAAGATGCCTTGCAGGAAACGGCCGAACCGGCACCGGTCACGGCCGGCCGGTCGCGCTGGTTGGCCTATGGCTTGGGCTTGGCCATCCCGCTGGCCGCCTTCGGTCTGTATTTTGCCTTGGGCAACCCGCTTGCGATCCAGATCGCGGCCGAAGGGCCCGAGGGGCCGGCCAGCATCGAGGCCATGGTCCATGCCGCCGAGCAGAAGCTCAAGGCCAACCCGAACGATGCGCGCGGCTGGTTCATGCTGGCGCGCACCTATGGCGCGTTGGGCCGCTGGCCGGAAGCGAAGCAGGCCTATCTCAAGGCCAGCGCGCTGGTGCCGGGCGAGGCCGCCGTTTGGTCCGGCCTGGCCGAGGCCGGCGCGATGCTGCAACAGCGCACGCTCGACGGCGAGCCGATGCGCTTGGTGGCCAAGGCCCTGCAGCTCGACCCGAACGACCCCAAGGCCCACGAGCTGTCCGGCATCCAGGCCTTCCAGCAGAAGGACTACGCCAAGGCCGTGCGACATTGGCGCACCTTGCTCGGCATGGCGCCGCCGAATTCGGACTACGTGGCCGAGCTGCGCCGCGCGATTCAAGAGGCGCGGCAATTGGCCGAGAAGGCCGGCAAGCCGATCGACCTCGGCCCGTCGATTCGCGGCCGAATCGAGCTGGCCGCCGCACTCAAGGCCAAGCTCAAGCCCGAGGCCGTGGTCTTCGTGTTCGCGCGGCCCATCGGCGGCCAGGGCATGCCGCTCGCGGCCATGCGCGTGCCGGCCGGCGACTTGCCGATCGACTTCGAGTTCGACGACACCACGACCTTGGGTGGCGCCAAGCTGTCGGACCAGAAGCAGGTGCAACTGGTCGCCCGCGTCGCCAACTCCGGCCAGCCCACGGCCGCCCCCGGCGACCTCGAAGGCCGGATCGAGAAGGTGGCCGTCGGCAACCACGCTATCAAGCTGGTGATCGACCGCGAACTGCATTAGGCCGGTCAGCCACGCCAGCCAAGGCCGCGGCCCAGGGCTCGCGGCCTTTTTGTTTGTCCGGCCGCCAAGGCACTACAATGAAAACAATAAGGCGCGAAGGAGAGAGCGATGTTCGAATCTGCCGAGTTGGGCCACAAGATCGACAAGGCCACCTACGACAAGGAAGTGCCTAAGCTGCGCGAGGCACTGCTCGACGTGCAGTTCGATTTCGCCGCCGCCAAGAAATTCGAGGCCATCATCCTGGTCGGCGGTGTCGATGGCGCCGGCCGCAGCGAGACGGTCAACCTGCTCAACGAATGGATGGACCCGCGCCATATCGAAGTGCACGGCATGGGCGAGCCGTCCGACGAGGAACGCGAACGCCCGCCGATGTGGCGCTTCTGGCGTGCCCTGCCGCCCAAGGGCCGCATCGGCGTGTTCATGGGCTCTTGGTATAGCTGGCCGATCGTCGATTACGTCTACGGCAATATCGACAAAGAGGCCTATCACGAAAAAATCGAACGCATCGTCCGTTTCGAAAAGATGCTGGTCGACGAAGGCGCCTTGCTGATCAAGTACTGGTTCCATCTATCCAAGGAGGCGCAACGCAAACGGCTGAAGGCGCTGGAGAAGGATCCGCGCACCCGCTGGCGGGTGACCAAACGCGACTGGGACCATTTCGAATTGTATGACAGATTCCACGAGGCGGATGAGCAGGCCCTGCGCATGACCAGTACCGCCGAGGCGCCGTGGTACATCATCGAAGGGGCCGACACGCGCTACCGTGAACTCACGGTCGGCACGACCCTGCTCGAAGGCCTGCGCCGCCGGGTGGACGAAAAGGACGGTGCGCCCTCCGCCAGCCATGTGCCGCCGCTGCTGCCGTCGATCGATCAACTGCATTTGCTGAAGTCGCTCGACCTGTCGCATGCGCTGAGCAAGAAGGCCTATGAGCGCGCGCTCGAAGAGCAGCAGAGCCGCTTGGTGCAATTGGCGCGCGACCCGCTGTTCAAGGAGATGTCGGTCGTGGTCGTGTTCGAGGGCAACGACGCCGCCGGTAAGGGCGGCAGCATCCGCCGCATCACCGGTGCGCTCGACGCCCGGCAATATCAGGTCATCCCGATCGCCGCGCCGACGGAAGATGAGCGCGCCCACCCCTATCTCTGGCGTTTTTGGCGCCACCTGTCGCGCCGTGGTCGCATCACCCTGTTCGACCGCTCGTGGTACGGCCGGGTGCTGGTCGAGCGGGTCGAGGGCTTCGCGCCGGAAACCGACTGGATGCGCGCCTACGGCGAGATCAACGACTTCGAAGACCAACTGGCCCGGCACGAGACCGTGGTGGTCAAGTTCTGGCTCGCCACCAGCAAGGAAGAACAGATGCGCCGGTTCAAGGAGCGCGAGCAGACCGGCTTCAAGCGCTACAAGATTACCGACGAGGATTGGCGCAACCGTGAAAAATGGGAGCAATACGAGCATGCCGTGTGCGACATGGTCGAGCGCACCAGTACCGACTATGCACCGTGGACCCTGGTCGAATCGAACGACAAAAACTACGCCCGGATCAAGGTGTTGACCACGCTCTGTGACCGCATCGAGGGTTATATGAACGGGCGGCGCAAGACGGAGAAGCAGAACGGCAAAGAGGCGAAGGGCAACAAGGGTAAAGCCAAGAAGAAATAGCTGTATCGTCCGGCCGCCCAATACGGCCTTGCGGCCTATTGGGCGTAGGCGAATAGGCGCGATGGCCACCATCGCGTAGAAAAAACAAATCAAACAGGGAACGGGATATGAACCGATATTCGGTCGTGCGGCGGGCAATTGCGTTGTTGCTGGCGGCGGTGGGGGTGGGAGATGCCTGCGCGGGGACCTCGCAAGCCGCATGCAATGCGCCGTCGTATGTTTCAGTCGCCGCGAGCAATGGGACCAGTGCGATTTTTTTTCTAACGGAGAATGAAGCGGCAACGATGGGGGCCGCTGTGTCGGGCAATCTGGTCTTTTCCATGACCGGCAATGGCCGTTTTCGGTCGGCGAAAGTGGCCGGGACGAACTCGGCCTTTACGGCCTCGACCCCAACCAATGGCGCGCGAATCTTAACGACTGCCGGCAACGGCAATGCCGCGTTGCCGTCGGCGGCGGCAGGCACCGGCCAGATCGTGTTCGGCGGCGTCACCTTCAATGCCACCTATCTGGTCGATGCCGGGGCCGACACCTTGGTCATCAGCAACGATGCCGGCGTTGCGCCGACCGCCGTCGATTCGGCGGCGGCAACGGCGGGGTCCGACCTGAGCTATGGCGAATGCCTCGCCGGCTTGATGAAGGCCTTCAATAGCGTGTTCGCGTCACCCTACTATTCGGCGACGGTGCCCGCCACGGGGGGTGGCACTAGCGGCTTGTTCAGCTATACCGACCCTTCTGCCACTGCGCCCGCCACCTTGACCCTGGACCGGGATGTGGCAATCGCCGGCGGTACTTCGCTCATTTCGATCACTGGCGGGCTGGCGGCGGTAACGGTGACCGCCAATGTCGTGCCCGGCAAATATATCGATGCGGATGGGAAGTTGGTTGTGCCGTTCAATTATGCCCCCGGCGCCAGGAACAGCCTGGTGGCGCTAAGCAATATCGTATTGGATACACGCGATGTGAAGAAAGGCGATAGCCTAGGCGTTCAGCTTGACCCTGCCACAACCACTTCCGGTGTCACCGCAGGGGTAATCACTAATATTGTATACACGGCGGATATCAACCCCTTCACCTCGCGTGTGACAACGATACCGAATCCAGGCGGGGATTGCGGTTCGATTGGTCCGAAGACCAATCGAACGCAAGTGGTGGCGATGCCGTTTGTGTTGCCGAGCGATGTTGGCAAACGGGGTAAATATTATGTCGGTGCGCGGCTGTCGGACGGGCGGCTGTATTTCCTGAATGGCATGGGCGATTTCGTGCCCTATACCGGCGGCGATATTCCGGAATGGGGTGCTGGTGCGCTGTCGAACGGTCAATATGTGCTCGCGCTGAGCAACGCCGATGTCTCGTCGATCGTCGGCACCCAGATCTATGCCGGCTATGGCGCGAACGCGGATGAGATGGTTCGAAACGGGACCTACAGCCTGGCGGTCACGGTGCGCTAGGCCCGATATGAATCGGCTGCCGGTTCTTGCATCAGCTCGACCGGACTACTAGACTACCCAGTCTACTTGCTGCCCGATGCCTCATGACTGCCGTTCTCGAAGTGCCCCAAGATACCCGCCAGCGCCTGTTGGAAGCCGCCTGCGAGGCCTTTCGCGAGGAAGGCTATCAGGTCAGCATCGACCGCATCGCCGCGCGGGCCCAGGTCGCGCGGCAGACGGTCTATAACCACTTCCCGAGCAAAGACGCGTTGTTCGCCGAGGTGGTGCAGCATGCCATCCAGTCGGTACTGGTTACGCTGGATGGCGATGGCGACATACGCACCACGCTGCTGGCCTTCGGCCATGCCTATCGGGAGAAGGTGCTGAGCCCGGAGGGATTGGCGACCCTGCGCATTGTGATGGCCGAGGCACCGCGCTTTCCCGAGCTGGCCAAGCAGTTCTTCCGGCAAGGCCCGCTGACCACGCGCAAGCGCCTCGCCGCTTACATCGAGCGCGCGATGGCGGCGGGCATCCTGCGCAAGGACGCCCCCGATTTCGCCGCCGAGATGTTCACCGCCATGCTGCTGGACTTCGACCGCCAGCGCGGCCTCATCGATCTACAAACCGATTTGCTCAAACCCGCCAAGACGGCGCAGGTGGTCGACTGCTTCCTGCGCGCCTTTGCCGTCGGAAAGGACATGCCATGAAACGCTACGCCCTGATGCTCGCTTTGCCCCTGCTCGCCGCCTGCGGGCCCAATGGCAAGAACGCGCCGCCGGGTGGCGGCGCCGGGCCGGGCGGCATGCCGCCGGCGGAGGTCGAGGTCATCCAGGTCGGCCGGAGTTCGGCCACGCTGACGCCGGAGTTGCCCGGCCGGGTGGCCGCGGTGCGCACCGCGCAGGTCCGTGCCCGGGTCGAGGGCATCGTCGAGAAGCGCCTGTTCACCGAAGGCAGCGACGTGCGAGCCGGCCAGCCGCTGTTCCAACTGGACGACCGCACTTATCGCACCGCGGCCCAGGCGGCCGAAGCCGAGGTCGAAGTGAAGCGGCTGAATTTGAAGCGGGTGGAATCGTTGTTGCCGATCAAAGCGGTCAGCCAGCAGGAGGTCGATACCGCCCGTGCCGCGCTGAAGCAGGCCGAGGCCCAGCTGGCGAAGGCGAAGCTGGACTTGGAGAACACCACTGTGCCGGCCGCGATCTCCGGCCGTATCGGCCGGGCGCAGATCACCGAAGGCGCCCTGGTCGGCCGCGGCGAGGCCACCCTGCTCGCCACCATCGAGCAACTGGAACCGGTGCACGTGCTGTTCACCCAGCCCAATGCCGACGTGCTGCGGCTGAAGGGCGCGCTCGCTGCCGGCAAGCTGAAGGCGGCCGACGGCCGCAGCGTCGAACTGATTCTGGAGAACGGCCAGCCCTATCCGCACAAGGGCCGGCTGACCTTCAGCGACATGAGCGTGGACCCCAGCACCGGCGCCATCACCCTGAAGGCGGAATTTCCCAACCCCGAGCGGCTGCTGCTGCCGGGTACCTTCGTCCGCGTCCGTCTGGCCCAGGCCGTGGCGCAGGACGTGATCACAGTGCCGCAGCGCGCGGTGCTGTCCGGCCCGCAGGGCCAGTTCGTGCTGCTGGTCGGGCCGGACAACAAGGTGATGCCGCGGCCGGTGAAGGTCGGCGCGATGGCCGGCGACCGCTTCGTGATCGAGGATGGCCTGGCCGGCGGCGAGCGCATGATCGTCTCCGGCGTGCAGAAGGCCAAGCCGGGCTCGACGGTGAAACCGGTTTCCGCGAAGGCAGGCTGACATGGCGCGCTTCTTCATCCATCGGCCCATCTTCGCCTGGGTCATCGCCATCCTGATCATGCTGGTCGGCGTGATCGCCTTGAAGAACCTGCCGGTGGCGCAGTACCCGCAGGTGGCGCCGCCGCAGATCGCCTTCAACGTCACCTATCCGGGCGCCTCGGCCCAGGTGGTCGAGGACACGGTGATCAAGCTGATCGAGCAGGAGATGAACGGCATCGAGCACCTGCTGTACATGGAGGCCTCGTCCGAGCTGGGTGCCGGCACGCTGACGCTGACCTTCGAGCCGGGCACCAATGTCGATATCGCCTCGGTCGAGGCGCAGAACCGCTACAAGCGGGTCGAGTCGCGGCTGCCGGAAGACGTGCGCCGCCTCGGCGTGCCGGTGACCAAGCCGCAGCGCAATTACCTGATGTTCGTCGCCATCCATTCCAAGGACGGCAAGCGCAACGCCATCGATCTCGGCAGCTTCGCCGCCGCCAACGTGCTCGACCCGATCCGCCGGGTGCCGGGCGTGGGCGAGGCCATCCTGTTCGGCAGCGAATACGCCATGCGCATCTGGCTCAAGCCGGAACAGCTCACCGCCTATCGCCTGACCCCGGCCGACGTGAAGCGGGCCTTGCAGGCGCAGAACGTGCAGCTGGCCACCGGCGAATTGAACCAGGCCCCGGGCGCTCCGGGTGCCCAGGTCAATGCGGTGATCGTCACCCGCGGTCGGCTCAACACGCCGGAGGAATTCGGCAACGTCGTGGTCCGTGCGCTGCCCAACGGCGCCACGGTCAAGGTCAAGGACGTGGCCCGGGTCGAGCTGGGCGGCGACAGCTACGAGCGCTACGCCCGGATGAACGGCCAGCCGATCGCCGCCATTGCCATCAGAGTGGCGCCCGGCGCCAATGCGCTGGACGTGGCGAAGACGGTCAAGGCGCGCATGACCGAGCTGGCCAAGTTCTTCCCGCCGGGCATCGACTGGGCCGTGCCCTACGACACCTCGCGTTTCGTCGAGATCTCGATCTTCGAGGTGGTGAAGACCCTGGGCGAGGCCATGCTGCTGGTGTTCATCGTGATGTATGTCTTCCTCGGCCACTGGCGCACCACGCTGATCCCGGCCGTGGTGGTGCCGGTCGCGCTGGCCGGCGCCACCGCCGGGCTGTATGCCTTCGGTTTCTCGATCAACGTGCTCACCTTGTTCGCGATGGTGCTCGCCATCGGCGTGTTGGTCGACGACGCCATCGTGGTGGTCGAGAACGTCGAGCGCATCATGCGCGAGGAACGCCTGCCACCGTTGCAGGCCACGATCAAGGCCATGGACCAGATCCTCGGCGCCATCCTCGGCATCTCGGTGGTGCTGTCGGCGGTGTTCATGCCCATGCTGTTCTTCGGCGGCTCGGTCGGCGCGATCTATCGCCAGTTCGCCGCCACGCTGATCCTGACCATGGCCTTCTCGGTGTTGATGGCGCTGTCGCTGACGCCGGCCATGTGCGCGACCCTGCTCAAGCGGAGCGAGGCGGAGGAAGACGAGAAGCGCGGGTTCAATCGCTTCTTCGGCCGGGTGACCGAGCGCTACCGCAGCGGCACGGCGCGCATCCTCGCCCGCAGCGGCCGCTGGGTGGTGATCTACCTCGCCATCGTCGCCGCCACCGGCTGGCTGTTCACCAAGCTGCCCGGCAGCTTCCTGCCGGACGAAGACCAGGGCTATTTCATCAGCCTGGTGCAACTGCCCGGCGGCGCCACGCAGGAGCGCACGGTGCAGGTGTTGTCGCAGATTGAGCAGTTCTATCAGAAACAGCCGGAGGTGGAGCGAGTCATCGGCGTGGTCGGCTTCTCCTTCTTCGGCCGCGGCCAGAACGCCGCGCTGATCTTCACCCGGCTCAAGGATTGGGACGAGCGCAAGGGCAAGGAGCATTCGGCCCAGGGCATCATCGGCCGCGCGATGGGCACCTTCATGCGGATCAAGGAGGCGATGGTGTTCGCGGTGAACCCGCCGCCCATCCCCGAGCTCGGCGCGGTCGGCGGTTTCGACTTCCGCCTGCTCGACCGCACCGGCCAGGGCCGCGAGGCGCTGATGGACGTGCGCAACATGGTGCTCGGCCTGGCCAGCCAGGATAAACGCCTGGCCGGCGTGCGGCCGGAAGGCCAGGAGCCGGGGCCGCAGGTCTTCCTCGACATCGACCGCGAGAAGGCCCAGGCGCTGCAGATCGACATGGCCGACCTCAACGACACCCTGGCCTCCGCCATCGGCGTGGCCTACGTCAACGACTTCGTCCGTTCCGGCCGCATCCTCAAGGTGCAGATGCAGGCCGATGCCGACCTGCGCAAGACGCCGGAGGACCTGCTCAAGCTGCCGGTGAAGAACCGGCTCGGCGACGTCGTGCAGTTAGGCGAGATCGCCAAGCCGAAATGGGTCGTCGGCCTACCCAAGCTCGACCGCTACAACGGCAATCCGTCGCTGAAGATCGCCGGCAGCCCGGCCCCGGGCCACTCCACCGGCGAGGCGATGCAGGCGATGGAAGAGATCGCGGCCAAGCTGCCGCCGGGCTATGGCTTCGAATGGTCGGGCACCTCGTTCGAGGAACGGCTGGCCGGCGCCCAGGCGCCCATCCTGTTCGCGCTGTCGCTGCTGGTGGTGTTCCTCGCGCTGGCGGCGCTGTACGAGAGCTGGGCGATCCCGTTCGCGGTGATCCTGGTGGTGCCGCTCGGCGTGCTCGGCGCGGTGCTCGCGGTGCAGTTGCGCGGCCTGCCCAACGACGTGTTCTTCAAGGTTGGCCTGATCGCGATCATCGGCCTGTCGGCCAAGAACGCCATCCTGATCATCGAATTCGCGCGCAAGCTGCACGACGACGGCATGGAATTGGTGGCCGCCACGCTGGAGGCCTGCCGCATGCGGCTGCGCCCGATCCTGATGACCAGCTTCGCCTTCATTCTCGGCGTGCTGCCGCTCGCCATCTCCACCGGCGCCGGCGCCGCCGGCCGCCATGCCGTGGGCACCGGCGTGATCGGCGGCATGATCGCGGCGACCGTGCTCGCGATCTTCCTGGTGCCGGTGTTCTTCGTGGTGGTACGCAAGCTCTTTCCTGTACGGCCGCGGGAGGAAATGAAACATGACTAAACGCAATCGCCGCTCCGGGCGCGGCACCGTCCCGCGCCTGGCTGCCCCGTTCACCGCGCTGACGCTGCTGGCCGGCTGCTCGCTGGTGCCCGACTATCTGCGCCCGGCCGCGCCGGTGCCGCAACATTTCGCCGGGGTGGCCGAGGCCGCTGCCAGCGCCTTGCCGCCCTGGCAGGAATACTTCGCCGACCCGGCGCTGCGCACATTGATCGAGGCGGCGCTCAAGCACAACCGCGACCTTCAGATCGCGCTGGCCCGGGTCGAAGAGGCCCGCGCGCTGGCCGGCATCGCCCGGGCCGACCGCCTACCGACGCTGGAGGCGCAGGGTGCGGGCAACCGCAGCCGCACGCCGGCCGATCTGACCGGCACCGGCCAGTCGCGCACCGCCAGCCGCTACGATCTGGCTGTGGGCGTCACCGCCTTCGAGCTGGATTTCTGGGGCCGGGTGGCGGCCTTGAGCGAGGCCGCGCGGGCGCAGTATCTGGCCGGCGACGAGGCGGCGAAGAGCTTCCGCGTCGGCCTGGTCGGCGATGTCGCCAGCGCCTGGTTCCAACTCGGCGAACTGGCCGAGCGCGAACGCCTGGCCAAGGCGACCTTGCAGAGCCGGAGCGAGAGCCTGGAGCTGATCCGCAAGCGGCGCGATGCCGGACTCGCCGGCGAGCTCGACGTGCTCGCGGCGGAGAGCCTGGCCGAATCGGTGCGCGCGCAGTGGGCCGAACTCACGCGCCAGCGCAGGCAGACCGAGAACGCGCTGAGCCTGCTCACCGGCATGGCGGTCACGCTACCGCCGGTGGCCAAGGCAGCGCCGTTGGCCGAGCTGGCGCCGGGCCTGCCATCGGACGTGCTGTTGCAGCGGCCGGACGTGCGCGCGGCCGAGCAGCGCTTGATCGCAGCCAACGCCAACATCGGCGCCGCGCGTGCCGCCTTCTTCCCGCGTATCGCGCTCACCGCCAACCTGGGCAGCGCCAGCGGCGCGCTGTCCGGCCTGTTCGATTCCGGTAGCGAGGCCTGGCTGTTCCAGCCGGTGCTCAAGCTGCCCCTGTTCGATAGCGGGCGCAACCAGGCCAACCTCGACCTAGCCCAGGCGCGCAAGGTCGCGGCCGTGGCCGATTACGAGAAGACCGTGCAGCAGGCCTTCCGCGAAGTGGCCGATGCGCTGGCCGCGCAAACCGGCTACCGCGAACAACTGGCCGCGCAGCAAGCCAATCTGCAGGCGCAACAGGGCCGGCTGGAGCGGGTGCAGGCCCGCGCCCAAGCCGGCATCGCCAGTTACTTGGAAGTGCTCGACGCCAGCCGCGAGGCCTTCGCTGCCGAACAGGCGCTGGCCACCACGCAACGCCAGGTGTTGAGCACCCAGCTCGCGCTGTACAAGGCCCTGGGCGGCGGCGAGTAAGCAAGAAAGCGCATCGCCCGGCTTCTGCTTTGAAGCCGGGCGATGTGCGGCAACTACCGGCGATGGGCCTGCCGGCCTAGCTGTTACTGTGCCGTCGGATAGGCCGTATAGACGATCCAGCGCCGGCCGGCGCCGTTCGGCACCACCCTCAACACGTAATTCACATGATTCGTTTGTATCTCATTGCCGTTGGTGCAGACACCGTTGCCGTTCGCGGCAGTGCATTGGTAAGAAAAGAATTGCCAGGGCAGCGTCCTGGCCGCTTCGGTGCCGAGGACGGCATCGGTATTGCACTGTAGCGCAGGGATTTGATTGGCGAGGGCGTTATAGGCTTCCTCCCAGTCATGGGTATCCCGGAACAGCGTCCGGCCATTTTGCGAGAAGCCGGGCGGCGGTGTCTGGCCGCGGACATGCGCATTCAGATGGCCGCCGTATTCGTTGTTGTGCGTGACAAAGTGCGACACGGCCACGCTCTGGATGGTAGTGCAATCCACCACCACGGCAGCCGCCTGGCCCTGGAACAAAATGAACAGGGCGGCAGAGAGAACCAGCTTTGTCGAAGATTTGTACATGTCGACCTCCTTGGGTTTTATTGACGAGGGTACGCCTTGATAGGGTGAAGCTTGCGCAAAGCAGGATGTGCTTGTGCTGCCGGATATGACGTTCGGCAGCGCTGTGTGTGAAAGGCGGCTGTTGCGGCTTCTTCGACGGTTGCCGGGTGGAGCCTATCCAGGGGTTGCGGACGAAGGCATCGGCTGGCGCGGTAGCTCGGCTAGGTCCCTTTGCCTATTGCAGGTATCATCCGCGACCATATGACGATTATCGAGCTTACTATGCCGCCTCCGCATGGTCAGAGGTGGGGCAGGGTGTTGACCCTGACTCAGTACAACCGCCTGTCGGGTGTAGTCATCGGGGTGCGGAAACATTGGCGATTGCTTGTCGCAGCGTGTCTTCTTGTCATTGGCCTCGATTATGCGAAAGCAGCGGGCCAGTCCGGGCCGAGCTACGACTCCGCAACCAATCAAGTCTCGTTGCCGGTTCTTCTGGTGGATGGCGTTACTTATCCTGCCGTGGTGGTGACGGTCGGTGGCTTGGTTGGCGTCGGCGGTGGGGCCCCGCAGGGTACGATAAGCACCTATGACGCCACTTTGAACCAGGCAACACTCCCATCCGTCGTGGTCGACGGCCGGGATACCTACACCAACGTCGTGTTCACTCCTGGGCAGCTCATCGGTATCGGCAGCCCTGAGCTGGCGCCGACCGAACGATCTGTCGGCCTGAAATTACGCGGTTTCAATCTATCCGCATTTTCGAACGATGCCTGGGACGTTCACGACGACAACCAGAAGGCACTTCAATTCATCAAGGACGAAGGCGGCAACGCAGTCGTGCTGGATTGGATGGTCGAGTTTGCCGACGACGGAACCATGTCCAGTAACGGCGGCAGCGCGCACCCACCATGGGCCGATATCGTAGATGTCGTTACGCGGGCCAAGGCGCTTGGCCTGTTCGTCGTGATCAAGCCACATGTGATCAGTACGCAATGCTGCGGCCAGAACCGCAACAGCACGAACACGAATATTGAAAAATTCCTGCCGGCGACGTTCTTCCCCGCATGGCGAAGCTACCTGCTCGATATGATCGGCCGCCTGCCCATGCAGTCGGTCGATGCGGTCTCGATCGGGACCGAATTGGATATCCTCGATTGGCAATACCGTGCCGAATGGGCATCGACGATCCAGGCCGTGCGTGGCGTTTACCGTGGTGCGGTCACCTATGACTCGATGTTCAGCCAATACAGCGGCGCCAAGGATATCGGCGACGTCGTCTTTTGGGATTTGGTGGATTTCATTTCCTGCTCCTTTTATGTCCGCCTGACCCGGAACAACACGCTATCGGCACCGTCATTGGCCGCGCTGATGCGGAACACGCCCGGCGTCGATGTGGCGGACCCGATAGCCTACCTGCAACAGATCGCAAGCAAGTACGGCAAGCAGATATTCACCATGGAGGGTGGCTATCAAAGTGCCGACGGTGCGCTGTGGGGCGTCAATGACTATTACGGTTCTGCCGCAACGGAGAATCAGGATCTGCAGTCCAGGGGCCTGGAGGCCTACCTGTTTACCTTGAGCTTCAATCAAGGCAGTTGGCTTAAGGGCGTGAGCCTGTGGGATTTGCAGCCGCGGCATTTGCGGCCCCACACCTGGAGCGATCCGAATTATCGGAATGGCTGGGGCATGTACCACAAGACAGCAGCCGATACCGTCAAGAAGTGGTATTCCATCCCTTAGGTGGGGTAGACCGCCATTCGGCGGCTTGCTGCGCGAAGCCGCCCTACGAGTTCTTTGGCCTTACAAATATCGGCAGGATTTCTGTACCCGTAATGTGGGTTGGCCGGGGGCAGCCCGGCGGCTGGTTACTTTTGGCTCCGGCATCACGCTTGCTTTGCAAGCATGAGCCTTCACCGCAACTTCGTTGTCTTGCGGCCAAGAAAGCCGAAGGCTTCAGCGCAGGCTCACATGCGAAGCATGTTACGCCGGAGCTAAAAGTAACCAAAAGAATGTCGCCCCGCTGTCGCCGACACCCCCGTGCGCGTCACAGTTGCGCGGGCGGCTCGCCAACTCGCCCTGCGGGCTCAGACAAACTCGCCGGCCTTCGGCTCCCCCGCGCGGCGGCGACAGAGGGGGATGACAAATTACTAACGCGCTGAATTCCCGCAAGCGGGAATGTCCTTCTTTTTGAAAGTGTGTCGGCGCGCTGCGCCGACACACTGGGTTTGGCTTTTGGTTTTATCGTCCCCTCTGAGCCGCCGTGTTTGGCCTAAATGATTGGGGGATTTCGGCGAGTACTGTCTGAGCCCGAAGGGCGAGTTACGCAGCCGCCCAATCATTTTGGGCAAGCGCGGGGAGCCGAAGGCCGGCGAAGCGGGGCGTGCTTTCTTTGGTTACCTTTCTTTGCACGAGCAAAGAAAGTGACGCGCTGCCGGGCGCCCCCGGCCGTAGGTACATCTTGAAAACGCCATCCGCGTATTAAGTAGAACGGATTGGTATCAAGTCTATGCGCTAAGTGTGCCTTATGGGGCGGTATCCCGCAAAGATGACACACTCAGGAATCGGGGGGGTTATAAGTTGTCCTTGTTAATCAAGGATGCTGTTTCCCCCTTATCTATGGAGAACAGATGCGCGTGCGGCTTCATGATTCTTCCAGCATCATCTGTTGAATAGAACACAGTGACGTTTCCTACGACCACATCGTGATGTGCAAGATAATTTAGATCAATGTCTGGCGATATGTGTATCCGTATTCGCCGGTCCATAAATTCGGGGATAGTCGCTGCCCAACCTTTTTTTCCGGAGTCTTTATCCGTTGCCCTAATTGATATGGTTGTATTTGCAAGGTCAATTGCGCGTTCACGCAGATCTTCGTCAGGTAGAGTGGAAGGAATTTCCGCAATGGCTTGGCTAGATAGATAGGGCTTTCCGTCTATCTGAATTGATGCATCAGGGTCTCGCTTGGCAGGTTTGACAAAGCCAACCGCACCTTTAATCGCATCTTGGTCTTCCTGCACTGCCTGTGTTAGCGCTTTACGCAAAGTTTCTTCATCAATGCCAGAAATATCTCTTCCTGCTTGAAGAGTAACGTTGATTTGTTGCTCTATATGATTTGTTGGCGAGTTGGGGAAGAAACGTTGCTTGGCTTCATATAGTGCAAAAAGAACGACAGCAATAAAAATGAGGGCAACGATTTTTTCTTTGACTTCAGGTGTTTTTCCCTCAAGCGTTTCGATGTCAATCCAAGTGGCATCTTCTAGTTGTTTTTGAAAGACAGGCTTTAAATAGTACTTAAGCTTCTCCGTAAGGCTTCCTGAATGCAGCTCATCAATGATGATTTCAAAATCATGAGCAATTACATCTTTGTAAAGTAACTCGATGGCACGTGGCGCAATTGCTGTGGCTTTTTCTAAGGCAAGTAGAGATTTGGCCACCTCACCTAACGGCAGGTGTTGTTTGTTGGAGTAATAGATTTCCTGATCGAACACTATGTCCATCATGTCTCCACGTTTGTCATGAGGTCTAAAGTAAATTAGCCATCGAATGACGCTGAGAGGGATTCCCCTTTGGTTTTTTACCAGCTTCGCTTGGCTGATTTTTGTACTTTACTCTATTCCGGTTGCCCATCCATCAGCGGCCGCATCGCCGTGAGCAAATTTGCAAACAACTGCGGATGTTCGCGTTCCTGCTGTTCCAACAACAACTTCATCTGATACCGCTGCATCGGCATCGAAAAACACGCTGGGCAGTTTTCCGAGATCACTGGTAGCCCGGCGTTCTTGGCGAAGTCGCGGGTCTGCCGCTCGCGCGCATAGACCAAGGGTCGGATCACGCGGACATCGCCGGCGTCGTTGAGGTAGTGCGCCTGCATGGTGCGCAGCTTGCCGCCGAAGAAGGCGGACATCATGAAGGTCTCGGCCAGGTCGTCCAGGTGTTGGGCCAGGGCCAGCACGTTGTAGCCGTTCTCGCGCGCGATGCGGTAGAGGATGCCGCGGCGCATGCGCGAGCAATAGGCGCAGAAGGAATCGCCCTGCATCTTCTCCTTGGCCTCTTCCAGGATGGGTTGGCTCTCGTAGAAGTAGTGCACGCCCAGTTCGGCCATATAGGGCTTGAGCGGCGCGGGGTCGAAGTCGGGCGATTGCGGGTCGACCGTGCAGGCAGCCAGCTCGAACCGGATCGGCGCCCGTTTTTGCAGATAGAGCAAGGTATGCAGCAAGGACAGGCTGTCTTTGCCGCCGGACAGGCCGAGCAGCACTCGGTCGCCGTCGCGGATCATTTTGTAGTCGCCGATGGCGCGGCCGGCGGCGGTGAGCAGGCTGCGGCTGGGTTTGACCGGGCCGGGTTGTGCGCTGTCTTGCGGTGCGGCCGGTGCGACGACGGCGTTCATAGCAGCGGTGCGACCAGTTCTTCGAGTTTCTTCTCGGCCACGGCGCCGGTGAAGTTGGCGACGGCCTTGCCTTGGCGGTCGATGACCACGGTGTAGGGCAGGCCGCCCAGGCGGTTGCCGGCGACGGTGCTCAACTGGCCGCCCTCGGTGCCGCCGATCAAGACGGGATAGTTGATGCCGACCTCGTCGACGAAGGCCTGTACCCGGCTGGGTTCGTCCAGCGCGATGCCGACGAAGGTGAGGCCCTTGTCGCCGTATTTCTTTTGCAGGTCGATGAAGCCGGGGATCTCCTCGCGGCAGGGCGGGCACCACGGCGCCCAGAAGTTGACGACCAGCACCTTGCCTTGCCATTGCTTGAGCGCTTGCGGCTGGTTGTCGAGGTTGGGCAGCGTGGCGGCCATCACGGCGGCGACGTCGACCTCGCCGCCTTCGATGGCGGCGGGTTTGTGCGAGTTGCCGAGTTCGCGGTAGACGAAGGCGCCGGCGACGCCGAACAGCACGGCGACGATGACTGCGAGATGGTGGCGTTTCATGGCATGGCCTTGTTCAAGCTGGCGAGGAATTTTTCCGGCGGCTCGTAGCCGATCACGCGGAAGCTGGCCGGTTGCCCGGTCTTGTCGAAGAAGATCAGGCCGGGCGGGCCGAACAGGTTGAAGCGCTTGAGCAGGGCCTTGTCGTCGGCGCTGTTGGCGGTGACGTCGACCTGCAGCAGCACCGCATCTTTCAGCTTGGCCTGCACCTTGGGGTCGACGAAGGTGATGTGTTCCATCTCCTTGCACGAGGTGCACCAGTCGGCATAGAAGTCGAGCATCACATACTTGCCCGCGGCGGCCTGGATGGCGGCATCGAGTTCGGCCGCCGTCTTCACCCGCTGGAACTTCAGGCCTTGCGCCTCGGCCGCGCTGGCGACGCCGCCCTTGAAGACGTTGAGCGGCTGCAACAGGTCGCGGCTGCCGCCCAGGGCGCCGAGCAGCAGGCTGATGCCGGCGACCAGCGCGATCAGGCCGACGCCCTTCCAGAAGTGGCCCCAGCCGTGGTGGTTGGCGGCCAGCGGCTCCAAGGCCTTGAGGTAGATCGCCGAGATGATCAGCAGTGCGGCCCACAACAGCATACTGGCCACTTGCGGCATCAGCGGCGAGACCAGCCAGATGGCGATGCCGATCATCATCACGCCGAAGAATTTCTTCACCGCCTCCATCCAGCCGCCGGCACGCGGCAGCAAGGCGCCGGCCGACAGGCCGATCAGCAACAGCGGCATGCCCATGCCCAGGGCCATGGTGAACAGCGACACGCCGCCGAGCACCAGGTCGCCGGTCTGGCCGATGTAGAGCAGCGCGCCGGCCAGGGGCGCGGCGACGCAGGGGCCGACGATCAGCGCCGACAGCGCGCCCATGGCGAACACGCCGGTGAACTTGCCGCCCTGCATCTTGTTGCTGGCCTCGGTGAAGCGGCTTTGCAGGAAGCTCGGCAGTTGCAGGTCGTAGAAGCCGAACATGGAGAAGGCCAGCGCGATGAAGATCGCGGCGCCGAAGCCGAGCGCCCAGGCGTTTTGCAGCGCGTTGGAGATCAAGGTGCCGGACATGCCGGCGGCGACGCCGGCCAAGGCATAGGTGATGGCCATGCCCAGCACGTAGGCCAGCGACAGCAGGAAGCCGTGGCGCTTGGTGATAGCGTGGCCTTGGCCGACGATGATGCCGGATAGGATCGGGATCATCGGGAACACGCACGGGGTCAAGGCCAGCAGCAGGCCGAACACGAAGAAGCTGGAGACCACCACCCAGAAGCTGCCGCCCTTGAGCAGCGCGGCGATCTGGCCGGACTCGGAGGTGTCGGCCGGCGCGGCAGCGGCAGGCTGGGCTGGCGGCGCGGTCGGTGCGCCCGCAGTCGGCGCGGCAGTGTTGGCGCCGAGGGCGATGTCGAAGGTCTGGTCCATCGGCGGATAGCACACGCCCTTCTCGCTGCAGCCCTGGAAGCTGGCCTTCAGCTTCACCGTGCCGCCGGTGGCGGGCAGGCCGTCCAGCTTGATCAGTGCGGTGAGGCCGTTGTGATAGACATAGGTCTTGCCGAAGGTGGGGTCGGTCTTCTCGTCGGCCTTGGGCAGTTCGACGTTGGCGATCTTCGCGCCGGCGGGCTCGACTACGCTGAACTTGATCTTGTCGCGATAGAGGTAATAGCTGTCGGCCAGGGTGAATGTCGCGTTCACCGCGTTGCTGCCGGCCGGCACGATGGCGAGCTTGAAGGCCTGGTCGGGCGGCAGCAGGTCGGGTTCGCCGCCGGCCAGGTCGCTGGCCAGTTGCTTCAGGCTGCTCAGGCCGCCGGCCGCGGGCGTGCTGGCCGGCGGCGTGGCATTCGTGGCGGCCGCTGCGACCGGCTGCAACGTGAAGCTGGTCTCTTGCGGCGGGTAGCACACGCCGGCATCGGCGCAGCCTTGATAGACGGCGGTGAACTTGAACGGCTTGGGCTCGCCGGCATAGCTGACCGGGAAACGCACCTTGAAATCGCCGCGCATCGTCTCCACTTTGCCGAAGTATTCGTCGTCCTTGATCTTGCCGGCCGGCATGTCGGGCTTGCCGAGCTTGGCGCCGTCGGCGCTGAACTTGAACTTCTCCTTGTACAACGCATAGCCCTTGGCGACGCGGAATTGCGCCTCGAGGTTGGCGTTGTCCACCAGGCGGACGCTGAGGCGGAAGGCCTTCTCCGGTTCCAGCAGCTCTTCCTCGGCGTAGGCCTGGAAGGTGGCGAACAAGAGCAGGATGGCGGTCAGGATTTGGCGCATGGTGACTCCGTGCGGTTAGGTGTTGGTTGTTTGGCTCTGGCCGCTTTGCTTAACCTCGGGTTCCCCGAGGTTAGCCTCCGCCGAAGCGTTGCTTTCGGTTGCCAGCCAAGCGAGGTAAGCTGGCAAGCCTTGGGCAAGGTCGATGGCGATCAGTTCCGGTAAATCATAGGGATGGTTCTGCCTGAGGTAGCCCTCCAAGGCGGCATACCGTTCAGCGGTGGTCTTGATCAGTAGCGGCACCTCGTTGTCATTGTGAATTTCGCCCTGCCAACGATACACCGATCGGCAAGGTGCCAGGATGTTCACGCAGGCCGCCAAACGCTGCTCGACCAAGGCTGCCGCAAGTTTGCCCGCCGTGTCCGCATCGGGCAATGTGGTGATGCACAGCAAGGGGCTCGGCTCCGACATAGGATGGTTATGCGATTTCTAGCGTTGTTAATTGTAACCCTGGGCTTCCCCGTGCTGGAACTGGCCGGCATCGTCTGGATATGGCAGTGGGCCGGTTGGTGGACTTTGGCTTGGCTGGCCGCATCGGTACTGGCCGGCATCGCGGTGCTGCGCATCGCCCAGGCCGAGATGCTGCCGCGTTTGATGTTCGCGGCCTTGGAAGGGCGCGCGCCGTTCGCCGTGATGTGGGAAGGCGGTCGTCATATGCTGGCCGGCGTGTTGCTGATCCTGCCGGGCGCGATCAGCGATGCGATCGCGCTGATCCTGCTGCTGTGGCCGACGCCGCGCGGCCCGCGCGGCCCGCAGGCGGCCAACGACGACTTCATCGAAGGCGAATACCGCCGGCTGGATTGAGGTTTCTGCGGTGAAGAATCAATCCAAGTGCCGCTTCAGGTGGCGCAGGCCGACCAAGAGCGCGGCCGAGGCGGGGATGGCGAGCAGTACGCCGAAGAAGCCGAACAGCTGACCGAAGGCCATCAAGGCGAAGATCACCGCCACCGGGTGCAGGCCGACCCGTTCGCCGACCAGGCGCGGCGTGACCACCATGCCTTCCAGGAGCTGACCGAAGCCGAATACCACCCAGACCGGGATCAGCGTGGCGAGATCGCCGTGCTGGCCCAGGCCGGCCAGGGTGGCGAGCAACAGGCCGACGATGACGCCGAGATAGGGCACGAACACCAGCACGCCGGCGACGACGCCAACGGCCAGCGCATAGCTCAGGCCGACCAGCCAGAGGCCGAGGCTGTAATAGATCACCATGACCAGGATCACCGCAACCTGGCCACGGACGAACTCGGCCAACACGGCGTCGACCTCGCGCGCGATTTCGAAGGTTTTGGCCTGCAAGGGCGCCGGTACCCAGCCGCCGAGATGGGCGACCGCCCGGTCCCAGTCGCGCAGCAGATAGAAGGTCGCCACCGGCACCAGCAGTAGATTGGCCAGGAAGCCCAAGACGGCGAGCCCGCCATTGGCCAGCCGGGGCAGGTAGGCGGTCAACTGCGCGCCCTGGCCGAGTTGAGCCTTGAGCCAGCCGGTGATCTGGGCGTGGTCCTGCATGATGTCCACGCCCAAGGTGTCTTTCAGCCAGGGCAGCAGGGTCTGCTGCACCCATTCCAAGGCTTGCGGCAATTGGTCCATCAGCAGCCGGGCCTCGGCCTGCACCAGCGGCGCCAATACCAGGGCCAGTAGCACGAAGCCCAGCACCAGGCCCAACAGGACCAGGCTGGTGCCCAGGCCACGCGGCAGCTTGCGCGCCTCCAGCCGATCGACCAGCGGGTCGCACAGATAGGCCAAGGCGGCGGCCAGCAGGAAGGGGCTGAGGATGGGGGCGAGCAGATACAGCAGATAGAGCCCGCCGGCGGCCAGCAGCAGCGCAAGCAGGGTGCGATTGGCAGGGGCTTTGGCATCCATCTGCGGTAGAATAGCACTGTTTCTTAAGCCCTTTCCCGCCTATTCCCGTGACTACACAATCTGGACTTTCCTATCGCGACGCCGGTGTCGACATCGATGCCGGCGATGCCCTGGTCGATCGCATCAAACCCCATGCCAAGAAAACCCTGCGGCCCGAGGTGCTCGGCGGCATCGGCGGCTTCGGCGCCCTGTTCGAACTGACCGGCAAGTACAAGGAGCCGGTGCTGGTCTCCGGCACCGACGGCGTCGGCACCAAGCTCAAGCTGGCGTTCCAGATGAACAAGCACGACACCATCGGCCAGGACCTGGTCGCGATGAGCGTGAACGACATCCTGGTCCAGGGCGCCGAGCCGCTGTTCTTCCTCGACTACTTCGCCTGCGGCAAGCTGGACGTGAACACCGGCGAGCAGGTGGTGGCCGGCATCGCCAAGGGCTGCGAGCTCTCGGGTTGCGCGCTGATCGGCGGCGAGACCGCCGAGATGCCTGGCATGTACCCGCCCGGCGAATACGATCTGGCCGGCTTCGCGGTCGGCGCGGTGGAGAAGGCGCGCATCATCACCGGCAAGACGATCAAGCCGGGCGATGCGGTGCTCGGCTTGGCCTCGAGCGGGCCGCACTCCAACGGCTATTCCCTGGTGCGCAAGATCGTCGAGGTCAGCGGCGCCAAGCTCGATAGCGCCTTCCATGGCAAGACCTTGGGCGAGACCCTACTCGAGCCGACCCGCATCTATGTCAAACCCTTGCTCGCCTTGATGCAGGAGACCGAGGTGAAGGGCCTGGCCCACATCACCGGCGGCGGCCTGTTGGAGAATATCCCGCGCATCCTGGCCGATGACCTCACCGCCGTGCTCGACGGCAAGGCCTGGACCTTCCCGCCGGTGTTCCAGTGGCTGATGGAACAGGGCAAGGTCGAGCAGCGCGAGATGCACCGCACCTTCAACTGCGGCATCGGCATGGTGGTCGTGGTCGATGCGGCCGATGCCGACAGCGCGGCGGCCTTCCTGACTCAGCAGGGCGAGACCGTGTATCGCCTGGGCCGCATCGAGCCGCGCGCCGAAGGGCAAGCGCAAACCGTCGTGGTTTGACTTTAATCCCCTCCCCAGAGGGGGAGGGAAATAATTCCGGGGTCTAGATGCGCGTAGTCATCCTCATCTCCGGTCGCGGCAGCAATATGGAGGCGCTGTTGCGCGCCGGGCTGCCGGTGGAGTTCGCCGCCGTCATCAGCAACAAGGCCGACGCCAAAGGCCTGCAGGTCGCGCGCGAACTCGGCATTCATACTGTGGTGGTCGACCATAAGGGCTATCCCAGCCGCGAGGCCTACGATGCGAAATTGGCCGAGGTGATCGACAGCCAGGGCGCCGATCTGGTTTGCCTGGCCGGCTTTATGCGCATCCTGTCCGAAGGTTTCGTCCAGCGCTATGCCGGGCGCATGATCAATATCCATCCGTCGTTGCTACCCGCCTTCACCGGGCTCGACACCCATGCCCGCGCCGTCGCCGCCGGCGTGAAGCTGCACGGTTGCACGGTGCATTTCGTCACGCCGGAATTGGATGCCGGCCCGATCATCGTCCAGGCTGCGGTGCCGGTGCTCGATGGTGACAGCGCCGACAGCCTGGGTGCCCGCGTGCTGGAACAGGAGCACCGCATCTATCCGCTCGCTGTGCGCTGGCTTGCCGAAGGCCGTATCGCATTGACCGAAGATGGCCGCACGCGCATACAAGGTGGCTCGCCCCAAGCGGCGGCGCTCATTTCACCCCAAGGCTGAGATCATGGCGGCCCTTTCGAGCAAGCCGCTTCCTCGCCGTTTGCTGATCGCCCTGCTCGCTTCTTTGCTGGTGCACCTATGGGTGACCGGGGATATCGATTTTTCCACGGCGCCCGAGCCGATCACACCGCCGCCTATCGAGGCGCGGCTGAGCGGTTCCGCCTTTGCCCCGCACAAATCGGCCCCCGCGCGCCAGCCGGTCAGGCCCCATACCAGTCAGCCCGGCGTGCCTAAGCGCGATGAGCTGCTGCCCGCACCGGAAGCCGAGCTTGCCTTGCCAGTCGCAGCGTCGGCCGGGAACGCGTCGGCGCAGGGGACGGCCATCGCGGCGGAACCGACCACCCCCTCGGCAGCGGCGGCCTTGCCCGAGGCCTTCAAGATTCGTTTTCGCGTGCAAGGTAACGAAGGCGGTTTGCTGCTGGGCCAGCTCGAGCATATTTGGCAACGTACCGGTGAACGCTATTCCTTGGTCGGGGTGGCTAAGGCAAGCGGCGTCTTCGCCTTGTTCTATTCCGGCCTGCTCAGCCAGACCAGCAGCGGCGTCATCGCCCCGGAGGGGTTGCGGCCCGAGAGTTATTGGATGCAGCGCAGCCGTAAAAGCTATAGCGCGAATTTCGATTGGGAGCGGAAGAGCACCCGGCTAGGCGGCCCCTATGGCGCGCTGGCCCTGGCGCCGGGGACACAGGACTATTTGAGCGTGGTCTATCAACTGGCCTTGTTCCCGCACCCGGCCGAGGGACGTGTTTGGGTGATCGACGGCAAGCGCGCGAAAGAATATGCCTATCGGGAGATCGGCCCGGAGACCATCGAGCTGCCGCTCGGCAAGGTGGCGACGCTGCATCTGCGCATTGGCCAGGGCAACGAGGAGGCCGACATGGATTTGTGGCTGCGCGCGCAGGCGCCGCATCTGCCGCTGAAGATGACCTTGATCGACGATAAAGGCCGCAGCGGTGTGCTCTTGGCCGAGACGGTCGAGTAAGTAAGCGTTAATCCCGAATGCCGATGGCGGCGCGGGTCGTCATCGCCAGGGCCAGGGCCTCTTCCAGCGTGGGGGCCAGGCAGTTGTAGTGCCCCATCTTCCGGCCCTGCCGAGCCTCGGCCTTGCCATAGAGGTGCAGTTGCACGCCCGGGTGCTTGAGCAGTTCCAGCCACTGCGGGCCGTGCATCCAGACATCGCCCAACAGATTGACCATCACTACCGGCGTGAGCAGGCGCGGGTCGCCCAGCGGCAGGCCGGCGAGCGCGCGTACCTGTTGCTGGAATTGGTCGGTGGCACAGGCATCCAAGGTGTAGTGGCCGCTGTTGTGTGGGCGCGGCGCCATTTCGTTGAACACGATGCGGCCGTCTTGCAGCACGAAGAATTCGACCGCGAGTACGCCGACGTAATCCAGGCCTTGCGCGATCCGGCTCGCCATCTCGCTTGCCTTGCGGCTAATGGCCTCGGGCACGCGGGCGGGCACGAGGCTGATGTCGAGGATACCGTTGCGGTGTTGGTTTTCCGCGACGGGAAAAACGGCGATTTCGCCTCGAACGTTGCGTGCCAGCACCACGGAGATTTCGCGTTCCAGCGGCAAGAAGCCTTCCAGCAGGCAGGGTACGAAACCGAGCTGTTCGTGGGCCGTCACCAGTTCATCCAGGCTGTTCACCCGGATCTGGCCCTTGCCGTCATAACCGAGACGGCGCGTCTTGAGCAGGGCCGGGCCGTCGATCACCGACCAGGCGTGAACCAAGTCGCCGGCATCTTCGATATTGGCGAACGGCGCGGTGTCGCAGCCGAATTCGCGGGCGCGGGTTTTCTCGGCCAGGCGATCTTGCGCGACGCCGAGGGCGGCGGCGGAGGGGGCGACCGTGCAGCGTTGGGCGAGAAATTCGACGCTCTCGGCCGGCACGTTTTCCCACTCGGTGGTGACGGCATCGCAGGTCTCGCCCATGCGTTGCAGGGCGTTGCGGTCGCGGTAATCGGCACACAGGTGCTCGTCGGCCATCTGGCCGGCCGGGCTGGTGAAGTCCGGGTCGAGCACCACGACGCGATAGCCCATGGTGCGGGCGGCGATGGTGAACATGCGGCCGAGTTGGCCGCCGCCGAGGACGCCGAGGGTGGCACCGGGCAGCAGCATCAGGCCTCCGGCAATTGCATGGTTAGGACCGATTCGGTCTGCGCTTTGCGGAATGCGGTGAGTTTGTCGCGGATGGCTTGGTTGTCGTTGGCCAGCAGCGCGGCGGCGAACAGCGCGGCATTGGCGGCGCCGGCCTCGCCGATGGCAAAGGTGGCGACCGGGACGCCCTTGGGCATCTGCACGATAGACAAGAGCGAGTCCATGCCCTTGAGCGCCTTCGACATCACCGGCACGCCGAGCACCGGCAGATGGGTCTTGGCAGCGACCATGCCCGGCAGGTGGGCGGCGCCGCCGGCGCCGGCGATGATGCACTTCAAGCCGCGCTCGGCCGCGTTACCGGCATAGTCGAACAACAGGTCGGGGGTGCGGTGGGCCGAGACCACGCGTTGCTCGAACGGGATGCCGAATTGCCGGAGCAGGTCGGCTGCGGCGCGCATGGTTTCCCAGTCGCTGGTGCTGCCCATGATCAGGCCGACGAGAGGTTTGGACATGACTGGCTCGCGCAAAGAAAACGTAATGATACCGGCCTCGCCCGCCGAGGCGAAGCCGTACCGATCAGAAGGGTAGCGTCAGATCCGGTTTTGCGGCCAGCAGCACCTGGCGGAAGGCGGTCTGGATGCGGGTGATCGCGGCCTCGCTGTCGGCCTCGAAGCGCAGCACGATCACCGGCGTGGTGTTGGAGGCGCGCATCAGGCCGAAGCCATCGGCGTATTCCACGCGCAGGCCGTCGATGGTGATGACGTGGGCGCCGTCGAACTTGGCCGTTTGTTGGAGTTGCGCGATCAGGGCGTGCGGCTCGCCTTCCTGCATCTTGATCTGCAGTTCCGGCGTGTTCACCGTGTCGGGCAGGCCGTGCAGGGTGGCGTCGATGTCCGTCTGTTTCGACAGGTATTCGAGCAGGCGGGCGCCGGCATAGAGGCCGTCGTCGAAGCCGTACCAGCGCTCCTTGAAGAAGATGTGGCCGCTCATCTCGCCGGCCAGCAGGGCGCCGCTCTCCTTCATCTTGGCCTTGATGAAGGAGTGGCCGGTCTTCCACAGCACCGGCTTGCCACCGCGCTGTTCGATCCAAGGGTAGAGATTGCGGGTGGACTTCACGTCGAAGATGATCTGGGCGCCGGGGTTGCGCGACAGCACGTCGTCGGCGAACAGCATCAACTGGCGGTCGGGGAAGATGATCTGGCCGTCCTTGGTCACCACCCCGAGGCGGTCGCCGTCGCCGTCGAAGGCCAGGCCGATCTCGGCGTCCGAGGTCTTCAGGCGTGCGATCAGGTCCTGCAGGTTCTCCGGCACCGAGGGGTCGGGGTGATGGTTGGGGAAGTTGCCGTCGACCTCGCAGAACAGCTCTTCCACTTCACAACCCAGGCCGCGGTAGAGCGCGGGCGCGAAGGCGCCGGGCACGCCGTTGCCGCAGTCGACGATGATCTTCATCGGCCGGGCCAGCTTGACGTCGCCGACGATGCGGTCGAGGTAGTCCTGGTCGATGTTTTGCTGGCGGTAGCTGCCGTTGCCCGTGGTGAGATCACCTTTTTCCAGGCGCTGGCGCAGGGCCTGGATGGTCTCGCCGGAGAGGGTTTCGCCGCCCAGCACCATCTTCAGGCCGTTGTAGTCGGGCGGGTTGTGCGAGCCGGTGACCATGACCGCGGAATGGGTGCCCAGGTGATAGGCGGCGAAGTAGGTCATCGGGGTGGCGACCATGCCGAGGTCGATGACGTCGATGCCGGCGGCCTGGATGCCGCGGGCCAGGGCGGCGGCCAGGCGCGGGCCGGACAGGCGGCCGTCGCGGCCGATGACGATGGCGCTCTGCTTGCGGGCGACCGCCTCGGAGCCGATGGCGCGGCCGATCTGTTCGACACTGTCCTCGGTCAGCGTCTGGTCGACGATGCCGCGGATGTCATAGGCCTTGAAGATGGAACTGCTGGGTATGGGCATATCGGGCTCCCTTGTCGAAGGGCCGATTGTAGGCGAGGCGACGTGACAAAAAAAAGCGGCATCGGAAAACCGATGCCGCTGGAAAAACCGCCATTGCGGCGGTCAGGGAGGTTCATCAAACTGTTACAAACTTGCGCTAAGCATAGCACGCAAATCATTAATCAACAAACTTCTTGAATAGTTCGATCGGACTAACTATTTTGTGCCATTCGCCGACCGGGACCGTTATTAAATTATTAGCAGGGCCGGGCGCCGAGGGCAACAATTTTGCCGCGATAGGATGGACTGCCTTCGTCGAGTGTGGCTGCGTCGACGAGGCTGTGCGCCTTGCCCCGGCTTGGCGCTAGGCCTAAAATTTAGACCGAATTGTCTTAATTTTTGGGCGCGGAATACCTGACCGCGTTCGTCAGCATCGAGAATCGTCATGTCCGAATTGACTGCCCTGCTGGAGAAGTACAGCAAGCCGGGGCCGCGTTACACCTCTTATCCCACCGCGCCTTATTTCAACGCCGCCTTCGGCGAGGCCGATTGGCGCGCGGAATTGGCCGCCTCACAGGATGCTGCACGCGGTCTGTCCTTGTATTTCCATATCCCGTTTTGCGACACGCTTTGCTACTACTGCGGTTGCAATATGGTGGCGACCGGCGATTACGCCAAGGCCATGTCCTATCTCGACTATTTGGAAAAAGAGATGGCGACCGTCGCCGCGCTGGCCGATCCGGCGCGCCAGGTCGAGCAGCTGCATTGGGGCGGCGGCACGCCGACCTATCTGAAACCGGCCGAGATTCGGCGCCTGGGCGAGGCGATCCGCCGCCAGTTCAAGATTGCGGATGGCGCCGAGATGGGCTGTGAGCTCGATCCGCGCGAGTTGAGCCTGGAGCATTTGCAGGCCCTGCGCGAGGTCGGCTTCAATCGCCTGTCCATGGGGGTGCAGGACCTGGACGAGCAGGTGCAGAAGGCGGTCAATCGGGTGCAGCCGGCGGCGCTGATCGATCAGGTCTATGCCTGGTCGCGCCAGCTCGGCTTCGGCAGCATCAATTTGGACTTGATCGTCGGCCTGCCGCATCAAACCGTGGCGAGCTTCTCGAAGACGCTGGATCGGGTGCTGGCCTGGTCGCCGGACCGGCTGGCGGTGTTCTCCTACGCCCATGTGCCGTGGTTGAAGAAGCACCAGAAGCTGATCGACGAGACCGCGCTGCCGAGCTTCGCCACCCGCCTGGATTTGCAGCAATTGATCTACGACCGGCTCGGGGCCGCCGGCTATGTGAACATCGGCCTCGACCACTTCGCCAAACCGACCGACGAGATGGTCAAGGCGCAGCAGGACAAGACCTTGTGGCGTAACTTCCAGGGCTACACCACGCACAAGCATTGCGACATCTACGCCTTCGGCGCCTCGGCCATCAGCCAGACGCCCGAGGTCTACGTGCAGAACGAGAAGAACGTGAAGGCCTACCAGGCCAAGGTGCAGGCCACGGGCCTGGCGGTGGAGCGCGGCCTGCGCTTGTCGCGCGACGACCGGATCCGGCGCGATGCGATCACCCGCCTCATGTGCGATCTGGAACTGGACAAGGCCGAATTCGATCGGCGCTGGGGCGTGGCGTTCGCCGACTACTTCGCCGATGCCCTGGTCGATCTACAGCCCTTGCAGGCCGACGGCCTGGTTCGGCTGGAGCCGGCCAAGATCAGCGTGACCGACCGGGGCCGGTTGTTCCTGCGCAATATCGCGATGTGCTTCGACGCCTATCTCAAACAGGCCGGCACGGAAAAGCCGCGCTACTCGAAAACCGTCTGAATCGGCCGGTCAGTGATGGCCGGCGCTAGCCCCGCCTTTCAGGCGATAGAGCGTGCCGCAATAAGGACAACGCGCCTCGCCCTTGTCCTCGATCGGCAGGAACACCCGGGGATGGGCGTTCCATACCGTCTCCGCCGGCAGCGGGCAGTGCAGCGGCAGGTCCTGCTCGGTGACTTCCACGACGCGCGCGCTGTGCAGGTCCTGGCTCATGCGTTTTCCCCTCAGACGTGGGCGAGCCAATCGGCGTGTTCGGCCGAGCGGCCATGCACGCAGTCGAAGTACATGGCCTGCAGCTTGGTGGTGACCGGTCCGCGCGTGCCCTCGCCGATGGTGCGGTTGTCCAGTTCGCGGATCGGCGTCACCTCGGCGGCGGTGCCGGTGAAGAAGGCCTCGTCGGCGGAGTAGACCTCGTCGCGGGTGATCCGCTTCTCGATCACCGGGATGCCCAGCTCGCCGGCCAACTGGCAGATGGTGTCGCGGGTGATCCCCTCCAGCGCGCTGGTCAGGTCCGGCGTATACAGCTTGCCCCGGCTGATGATGAAGATGTTCTCGCCCGAACCCTCGGCGACGAAGCCGTCGACGTCGAGCAGCAGGGCCTCGTCGTAGCCGTCGTGCTCGGCCTCGCGGTGGGCCAGGATCGAGTTCATGTAGTTGCCGTTGGCCTTGGCCTTGCACATGGTGATGTTGACGTGATGCCGGGAATAGGACGAGGTCTTGACCCGGATGCCCTTGTCCAGCGCCTCCTGGCCGAGATAGGCGCCCCAGGGCCAGGCCGCGACGATCACGTGGGTGGACAGGGTCTTGGCCGAGATGCCCATGGCCTCGGCACCGTAGAAGGCCATCGGCCGCAGGTAGCCGGACTCCAGCTTGTTCACCCGCACCACTTCCTTCTGCGCCGCGTTCAAGGTCTCTTTGTCGAACGGCATCTTCATGCCCAGGATGTGGGCCGAGCGGAACAGCCGGTCGGTGTGGTCCTGCAGCCGGAAGATGGCCGGGCCCTTATCGGTCTTGTACGCACGCACGCCCTCGAACACGCCCATGCCGTAATGCAGGGTGTGGGTCAGCACGTGGGTGGTGGCTTCGCGCCAGGGCACCAGCTTGCCGTCGTACCAAATGAAACCGTCGCGGTCGGCCATGGACATGATGCAAAACTCCTAGAAATGCGGCGAAAAGAGGCATTTTACCGTATTCGCCGCCGGGGCCGAATGGGTCGAATGCACGGTATGGAATAAATCGGGGGTGGCGCTTGTTTGCTCCATGCAAGCCGACTTGCAAGCAATTCAACCGTTCACCCATCGGAGGTTTTATGCGATTGACTCATTCCATCCTGGCGGCCGGGCTCGGCCTGACCCTATTGGCCGGCAGTGCCTTGGCCGACAACAGCGCGCCGGCCCGCGAGGCTGGCGGCGTGCTGACCAACGTGGCCGGTATGACCTTGTATGTATTCGACAAAGACCCGGCCGGCGCCGGCAAGAGCGTCTGCAACGGCGACTGCGCAGCGAAGTGGCCGCCGTTGAAGGCCGGGGCGTTCGATAAGGCGGTCGGCGACTACAAGGTCATCGTCCGCGACGACAACGACCGGCAGTGGGCCTACAAGGGCAAACCGCTGTATCTTTGGTTCAAGGACCAAAAACCGGGCGATATGACCGGCGATGGCGTGAACAATGTCTGGCATACCGCAAAGCCCTGAGTGAGCAAACAAACCGAGCTGATCCAGCACATCCCCCGCCTGCGTCGCTATGCCCGGGCGCTGGCCGGGGATGCCGCGCGCGCCGACGACCTGGTGCAGGACACCCTGGAGCGGGCGCTGGTGAAGCTCGACCTGTGGCGGCCGGGCAGCGACCTGCGTGCCTGGCTGTTCACCTTGATGCACAATCTGTTCGTCAATCAGATCCGGGCCAGCGGCCCGGCGCACTGCGAACTGGACGAGGCGGCCGATGTGCCGGTGCGCGGCGGCCAAAGCGATGCCTTGGCCGTGCGCGACATCCATGCCGCGTTAGCGCAATTGCCGAGCGAACAGCGCGCGGTGATCCTGCTGGTGGGTTTGGAACAATTCAGTTATGCCGAGGCGGCGAGGGTATTGGGCCTGCCGATCGGCACCGTGATGTCACGGTTGTCGCGGGCGCGCGAACGCCTGCGCGAGATCATGGAAGGGCGGGCGGTCGTGAAGTTGCAGGTGGTGAAATGAGCGGGATCACGGAAGACGATCTGCATGGCTATGCCGATGGCCAGTTGCCGGCCGAGCGGCGGCTCGAGGTCGAGGCTTGGCTGGCTGCGCATCCGGAGGATGAAGCGCGGGTGCGCGCCTGGCAGGCGCAAAACCGCGGCCTGCACGAGGCCTTCGACAGCGTGTTGAACGAACCCTTGCCGCTCGGCATGGTGCGGACGGCGAATGTCCGTCGCCGTGGTTCGCGGCCGTTATGGCGCGCCGCGGCAGCGGTCATGGCCTTGGCCGCCACCGGGCTGCTCGGCTATGGCATCGGCGTGCAAAGCCGGCCTGTCGCCATGGAGTATGCCGCGCTGCCGCACGATGCGGCGCTCGCCCACGTGGTGTTCAGCCCGGAGCAGCGGCACCCGGTCGAGGTCGATGCGCAGCACGCCGAGCATTTGGTCGGTTGGCTATCCAAGCGCCTCGGCCATGAGCTGCATGCCCCCGATTTCCAGGCCCTGGGTTTCGAATTGCTGGGCGGTCGCCTGCTGTCCGGCCAGGCCGGGCCGGTGGCGCAATTCATGTATCAAGACCGCCAGGCGCGGCGGGTGACGCTTTACGTCCGGCGCGACGGTGCGGGGCGGGTGGACACCGGTTTTCGCCACGTACGCGAGGATGGCGTCGAGGTCTTTTATTGGGTCGACCGCGACTTGGGCTATGCCTTGTCCGGCGCCATCGACAAGGCCGAGATGGGCAGATTGGCCGACGCCGCCTATCACCAGATCAGCCGCTGAGGCGGGGCCTGGATTATGCGTCCGAGGTGGTTTGACAGGCCGGCGGCTTTTCGCCACATTGCTGCTCATGTTCATCAAGGCCGGCGCTGTGCCGGGCGATTGCGATGCCGGGCATGTTCGATCATGAAGATGTGTTGGATAGGCTGGATTCGAATGCCGATTTGGCAGCCAAGCTGGATAGCGTCCATGCGGTCTTGAAGGAGCGCTTCCCCTTCCTCGACCGCATCGCTTGCGCGATTCACGACCCGCAGACCGATCTGTTGCGGACCTTTCTCAGCAGCGGCCCCGAGACGCCTTTGGCGCGCTACCAAGCCAGGTTGGCGGAGTCGGCCTCGCTGTTGGAGATCATCGAAGCCCGGCGGCCGCGGGTGGTGAACGATCTGGCGATCTTTCAAACCGGCCGCCAGCCCCATACCCGGAAGATCGGCGGCGCGGGTTACCGCGCCAGCTACACCATGCCGATGTATAGCCGGGGTGAGTTCTTCGGCTTCGTTTTCTTTAATTCCTTCGAGCAGAACGTGTTCAGCGAAGAGGTGTTGCACCAGATCGACCCCTTTGGCCATCTGATCTCGCTCACCATCATCCACGACCTGAGCGCCCTGCGCACCCTGCTGGCCTCGGTGAAGACGGCACGCGACATGATGCATGCGCGCGACTCGGAGACCGGTTCGCATCTCGACCGCATGTCGCGTTATGCGCGACTGATTGCCCGCAGTTTGCCCGGACACTGTGGTCTGGACGACGAAGCCATCGAGCACATCTTCGTCTTCTCGCCGCTGCACGATGTCGGCAAGATCGGCATACCGGACAACATCTTGCTCAAGGCCGGCAAGTTGACCGAGGCCGAGTATGAGGAGATGAAGCGGCATGCCAGCAAAGGCCGGGAATTGATCGACGTGATGCTGGGCAATTTCGATCTGGCTCAGCAGCCGCATATCGATGTGCTGCGCAATATCGCGGAGTTGCACCACGAGGCCTACGATGGCAGCGGCTACCCCTATGGCCGCAAGGGCGGGGAGATACCGATCGAGGCGCGCATCGTCGCAGTGGCCGATGTGTTCGATGCCTTGACCAGCCGCCGGCCCTATAAAGAGGCCTGGAGCAACGACAAGGCCTTCGCCTTGCTGCGGCAATTGAGCGGGGCCAAGCTCGACCCCGATTGCGTCGAGGCGCTGATCGGCAATCGGTCCGAGGTGGAAGACATCCAGCGGCGCTTCGGCGAGGATCCGTTCGGCGCCTAAAACACCGCCTGCCAGAGCCGTTTGACCGCCTCCGCGCTTGCGCTCGCCGATTCCGGCGCGACCCGGGCATAGTCTTCATCCTGCAGCTTGACCGCGTGCTGCAAGCGGCGCAGTTCGCGATAGGCATCGGCCGCCGGTAGCGCGATCTCGCTCGGCACCAAGCCGAGTTCGCTGGCGCGCTTCAACAGTGCGATATTGCCGATATTCGCCGTCATCTCCGGGTGCGCCGCGGCCTCGGCCAGGACCAGGTACTGCACGGCGAATTCCAGGTCGACCAGGCCGCCGGTGTCGTGCTTCAAGTCGAACAGGCCGCTCGGGTTGGGGTGGCCGTCGCGCATCTTTTGTCGCATCGCCAGCACTTCCGTTTTCAATTTGTCGCGCTCGCGTGCCTGGCACAGCACGCTCTGGCGGATCGTTTCGAATTGCTTGCCGACATCGGCATTACCGCAGACGAAGCGGGCGCGGGTCAGGGCTTGGTGCTCCCAGGTCCAGGCGTGAGTTCTTTGATAGCCCTCGAACGCCTCGGTCGAACTGACCAAGAGGCCCGAGGCGCCGTCTGGCCGCAGGCGCAGGTCGGTCTCGTACAGGTTGCCGGCCGCGGTCAAGGTCGATAGCCAGGTATTCAAGCGCTTGGCCAAGCGGGCATAGACGTCTTGGGCATCCGGGTGCGGGTCGTCATAGAGAAAAACCAGGTCGAGGTCGGAGGCATAGCCCATCTCCTTGCCGCCCAGTTTGCCGTAGGCGATCACGGCGAAGGCCAGGGTGTCGCGATGTTTGCCGGGCAGGCCCAGCCAGACTAAATCCAGGGTCTCGGCCAGGATCAAGTCGGCCAGGGCCGACAATTGGTCGGAGAGCTTTTCGATTGTCCATAGGCCGGCCAAGTCTTGGGCCAGCAGGTGAAAGACCTCGGACTGCTTGAAGTGGCGCAACTCGTCCATTTGCCGTTCCACGTCGCCCTGGGATTGGCCCAAGCGCTGGTGCAGCTCGGCCTGCTTTTGCGCCCAGCCGGGTGCCGCCAGCAGCGCGCGGGCATCGAGCAGTTCATCCAGCAGATGCGGCTGGCGATTGAGGTAGTGCGCCGCCCAAGGGCTGGCGCTCAGCATCTTGGCGACTTGGTTCAGGCTTTGCGGATATTCGCGCAGCAGGGCGAGATAGGGGGCGCGGCCGCCAATCGCGTCGAGCAAGGCGAGGATGCGGCTCAAGGTCGCCTCAGCATTGGCGAAGCGGCCGGCCACCTCGATCAGCGGCGGTAGCAGCCCGTCGAGCATGGTCTTGCTGGCGGCGGGCAGATGCGAATAGCGCTGGCCATGCTTGAAGGCGAGCAGTCGATCGTACGCGGCCTTGGGCTCGCGGTAACCGAGTGCGGTCAATTTGCCGAGCGCGGTCTCCTCCGGCCATTCGAACAGGCCGATCAGCGGATGGGTGGACTGGTCTTCCTGCGGTGCGCCGAAGACCTGCTCGAATTGGCCGCTGACCTTGCGCCGCAGCGGATCGAGCCGGGCCAGGAAGGCGGCGAAGTCGTCGAAACCCATCGCCTGCGCCACGGCATTGCGGTCGGCCTCGGCGCTCGGCAGGGTTTGGGTTTGGGCATCGTCCAGGTACTGCAGACGGTGCTCCAGATTGCGCAGGAAGACATAGGCCTGTTCCAGCGCCTGGGTGATGGTTTCGGGCAACAGGTCGAAGGCGGCGAGTTGGTGCAAGGTGCTGCGGGTCGGGCGCTGTTGCAGCGAAGGCAGGCGGCCGCCGCGGATCAGTTGAAAGACTTGGGCGATGAATTCCACCTCGCGAATGCCGCCGGGGCCGAGCTTGATGTTGTCGGCCATGTCGCGCCGCGCCACCTCGCGCCGGATCTGCGCGTGCAGCTCGCGCATCGCGGCCAGCGCGCCATAGTCGAGGTATTTGCGGAAGACGAAGGGTTGGCGCAGCGCCTCCAGTTCGTCGATGCGCTCGCCGGTAAGCGCGCGGCCCTTGATCCAGGCATAGCGTTCCCATTCCCGGGCCTGGGTATAGAAATAGTCTTCCAGCGCGGCGAAGCTGGAGACCAGCGGGCCGCCGTCGCCATAAGGCCGTAGCCGCATATCGACGCGGAAGACGAAGCCGTCGGCGGTCAGTTCGCCGATGGCATTGATCAGGCGCTTGCCCAGGCGGGTGAAGAACTCGAAATTGGACAGCTTGCGTTCGCCGCCGGTCTCGCCGTCTTCGGGAAAGGCGAAAATCAGGTCGATGTCGGACGAGGCATTCAGTTCGCCGCCGCCCAGTTTGCCCATGCCGACCACGATCAAGCGCTGCGACCGGCCCTGGTCGTCGAGCGGTTCGCCGTGGATCGTGACCAGATCGGCATGCAGCCAGGCCGTGGCTTGCTGCACGGTCACTTCTGCCAGTTCCGTCAGGCTGCGGGTCACTTCGGTCAGGTCGGCCCGGCCGGACAGGTCGCGCACGATCACCCTGGCCATGACCTCCTGGCGCAATTGACGCAAGGCCTGTTTGAGGCCGGCTTCGTCGGTCCAGGGCTGTTCGGCCAGCCGCGCCATCATTTCGGCCCGGCTGAAGGGATGCTCCAGTGCGGCTTCCAGCTTGGCTTGCAGCTCGGGTCGGGCGCTCAGGCGGCCCTGCAGATAGCGGCTATATCCTGCGGCGAGCGTAATCGATTCTTGCGGCGAAGGCGGAGGCATAAAATAATGGCGGCTCGATAAAGGGTGTATAGACTGCATTATTCACCCGCCTGGGTGGCTTAGGCACCCCAAATCTGGAACCTGCGAGGAGCACGCATGAGCAACATCGAATCTGTCCTGACCGAAACCCGTGTCTTTGCGCCGTCCGCCGCCTTCACGGCGCAGGCCAATGTGTCCGGCATGGCGGCCTACCAAGCCTTGGCGGCCAAGGCCGCGGCTGACTATGAGGGGTTCTGGGCGGAACTGGCGCGCACGCACATCGCCTGGAGCAAGCCCTTCAGCAAGGTACTGGACGAGAGCGGGGCGCCCTTCTACAAGTGGTTCTACGACGGCGAACTCAACGTCTCCTACAATTGCCTGGACCGCCATCTGCCGGCCCGCGCCGACAAGACCGCGCTGATCTTCGAGGCCGACGACGGCAGCGTGACCAAGGTCACTTACCAAGCGCTGTACCACCGGGTCTGCCAGTTCGCCAACGGTCTGAAGAGCTTGGGCGTGCAGAAGGGCGACCGGGTCATCGTCTACATGCCGATGAGCGTCGAGGCCGTGGTCGCCATGCAGGCCTGCGCCCGCATCGGCGCCATCCATTCCGTAGTGTTCGGCGGCTTCTCGGCCAAGAGCCTGCACGAGCGCATCCAGGATGCCCGGGCCAAGGTCGTGGTCACCGCCGATGAATCCCTGCGCGGCGGCAAGGGCGTGCCGCTCAAGGTCGCGGTCGACGAGGCCCTCGGCATGGGTGACGTCGCCAATGTGGAAAAGGTCGTGGTGTACAAGCGTTCCGGCGGCCAGGTCGGCTGGACCGAGGGCCGCGACCTCTGGTGGCACGACCTGGTTCAGGGCCAGGCCGACACCTGCGCGGCCACGCCGATGAATGCCGAGGACCCGCTGTTCATCCTCTATACCTCCGGCTCCACCGGCAAGCCCAAGGGCGTCCAGCACGCCACCGGCGGCTACCTGCTCGGCGCCATCCTGTCCATGCAGTGGGTGTTCGATGCCAAGCCCGACACCGACGTCTACTGGTGCACCGCCGACGTCGGCTGGATCACCGGCCACACCTACGTCGCCTACGGCCCGCTCGCGCTGGGCATGACCGAGGTGATCTTCGAGGGCGTGCCGACCTACCCGGACGCCGGCCGGTTCTGGCAGATGATCGCCAAGCACAAGGTCACCACCTTCTACACCGCGCCGACCGCGATCCGCTCGCTGATCAAGCTGGGCGGCGACCTGCCCAAGCAGCACGACCTGTCCAGCCTGCGCCTCTTGGGCACCGTGGGCGAGCCGATCAACCCCGAGGCCTGGATGTGGTACTACGAGACCGTCGGCCAGGGCCGCTGCCCCATCGTCGACACCTGGTGGCAGACCGAGACCGGCGCCAACATGATCTCGCCGCTGCCCGGCGCCACCCCGATCAAGCCCGGCACCTGCACCCTGCCCCTGCCCGGTATCATGGCCGAGATCGTCGACGAACACGGTCATCCGGTGCCGCAGGGCAGCGGCGGTTATCTGGTGATCCGGCGACCGTTCCCGTCGCAACTGCGCACGCTGTGGGGCGACCCGGAACGGTTCAAGAAGACCTATTTTCCCGAGGAGCTGGGCGGCAAGGTCTATCTGGCCGGCGACTCCTCGCGCCGCGACGACGACGGCTATTTCTGGATCATGGGCCGGATCGACGACGTGCTCAACGTGTCCGGCCATCGCCTGGGCACCATGGAGATCGAATCGGCCCTGGTCGCCAACCCGCTGGTGGCCGAGGCCGCCGTGGTCGGCAAGCCGCACGAGATCAAGGGCGAGGCGGTGGTCGCCTTCGTCGTGCTGAAGCGCGCCCGACCGACCGGCGACGAGGCGAAAAAGATCGTGGCCGAGTTGCGCGAATGGGTGGGCAAGGAGATCGGCCCCATCGCCAAGCCGGACGAGATCCGCTTCGGCGACAACCTGCCCAAGACCCGTTCGGGCAAGATCATGCGCCGCTTGCTGCGCGCGATCGCCAAGGGCGAGGCGATCACCCAGGACGTAAGCACGCTGGAAAACCCTGCGATCCTGGAGCAATTGAAGGAGGCGGTGGCGTAATCGGCCGCCTCATAGTCCTGCCAGCCAGGTGGCGCTTGGGGCTGGGTCTAAGCGCCGGCTGGCCGCGCCGCTTTTCCCGTGGCTTGCTTCGTCGAGTGCTTGCATTGCCTTCGAAATCCTTTCGATTTGTCGAATTGATTGCCATACGAATAGCGATAAATGGCGTATCTTTAATATTCAGCGATAGTTAAAGCCGTCATCTCGGCTGGTAGGGTTTGCTTAAGGGGGAAGGCATGTTGGTTCGCGTCGTCTTGTCGATCTTCTTGTGCTTGGCTGCGATAGCCCCGGCGTCCGCCGGATGGACCAGCGTTTCCAGCAGCAAGCCGGCCTGGCTGGTCACCGGCTCGGGCAGCCAGCTATTCGGCGCCGACGCCGGTAGTTTCTATGTCAGCAGCGACAATGGCGCGACCTGGCAGAGCGGCGCCGGCCCGGCCGATGCGCCCTATACCGCCCTGGCCTATTTCAACGGCGGCGTCTGGGTCGGCACCGAAAAGCGGGGCGCGGCCTTTGGCGGCGCCAGCGGCGCCAGCTGGGCCGTCAAGAACAGCGGCATGATCGACACCTTGTTCGGCAACACCGACGCCATCCCGATCTTCTCCTTCGCGGCCGATGCCGGCACCGGCAACATCGTCGCCGGCAACAAGGCGGGTACCTATCTGAGCAAGGACGGCGGCGCCAGCTGGAACAAGGTGGTGACCGGTCTGCCGACTTGCAGCGTACAGGGCTTCCCGCTGGTCTGTGCGGTCAACGATGTCGCCGCCGTCGGCGGCGCCTTGATCGCCGCGACCGAGGGCGGCATCTACCGCAGCAGCGACGGCGGCGTGACCTGGGCTGCCTCGGGCCTGGCCGGTAGCAAGGTCGGCAAGCTGTCGGCCGGTAGCGGTGCGCTCTATGCCTTGGCCTCGGGCCTGTACCAATCGACCGACAACGGCGCGACCTGGGCCGCGGTGACCGGCTTGGCGGTTGCGCCGACCGCGGTGCTGGCCCATCCGAGCAAGGCCGGTACGGTCTATGTCGGCACCGGCGTCGGCGATGTCTACCAGAGCACCGATAGCGGCGCGACCTGGAGCAAGATTTCCGACGGCACCACCTCCGGCCAGGTCACCGCCCTGGCTGTGGCCAACGACACCGCGGGCAAGCTGCTTATAGCCACCGCTGGCGGAATTTATCGTTATGACGCGACGATAACGTTCGATATCGTCATCCCGCCGGTCTCCGATGCGCCGCTAAACAAGGACGTCATCTCCGAAGACGTGACGATTACCGGCCTATCGAAGGCGGAGCCGATCAGCATTGTCGGTGGTGAATATTCACTGAACGAAGGTGCCTTCACCCGCGCGGCGGGTACCGTAGTGAATGGCGCTGAGTTGCGCGTGCGGGTACGTTCGGCCAGCACCTACAACACCAGCGTGGCCGCTACCGTCACCGTGGGTAGCCGCAAGGGCCAGTTTGTGGTGGCCACGAGCAAAATCACCAAGGTCACCGATTTGAAAGAGATGTTCGACACGGTGCCGGGCGGCGCCGAGATCGATGCCGACGGCAAGGTCTTGCTGAATTCGACTACGCTGGTAGCGCTGAAGGCCAACCCGCCGGCGGGGGCGATCATCCAGACCACGGCCGGGACGCCTTTGAGTACCAATAACGGCGCCTTGACCCTGACTACCGAACAAGGCGGTGCAAACCTGACCTTCACGCCGGTGGGTGGCACCAACGTACCCCAGGTCATGGACGGCACCATGACCATCAATTCCACGACCGGCAACAACGTCGTGGCGGTAGGTCGTATTTCGACCCCGGCGATTGTGACTACCACCACGCCCTCGGGTAATTTCACCATCAACAGCATCCCGACGCAGTCTTCGGTTTCCATCACGAACGGTGTCGTGACTTTGCAATTCACCGGCGTGGCTGGCGCTGGCGGGGGGCGCTTTGCCGCCACTACCAGCGTCTACGGCGGCGAGACGGCGGAGATCAACAACGCCGGCGCGCTGAAGCAATTGCGCATCGGTTCGCTCAACGGCGACAAGGGCATCCCGGGCGATCCGCTGACCCTGGCCCAGGTGACCACCGACAGCACGGTGCCCAAGCTCGACGGCAACCTGGCGCGCTTGAACAACACCGCTTCGCTGCTGACGGTGATCCAGGAGGCGTTGAACAGCCAGTTCGGCGTAAGCAGCAGCCAGATCAGCTACGACAAGACCAACGGCGTGGTGACCTATACCGCCGGCGGCAAGACCTACCGTTTCATCCCGGTCGGCGTGCCGACCGTGCAGGTAAGTGGCACCACGGCCAGTGTGCGCGGCAACCGGTTCAGCGCGAGCAACGTGGCCAACACCGCGAGCGGCGCGTTCTCGCTGGCCAGCCGCGGCATCCAGCTGACGCTGGGCAGCGCGCTCGGTTATTTCGAGGACCTCAACCAGGTACTCAAGGCCTCGGACCCGAACGCGACCATCCGTCTGCGCAGCAACGGTGCGCTGCAACTGAATCTAGGCGGTGCGAGCTATCTGGCCGCGCCGGCGAGTCAGTCGACCTCGGGCGGCCAGACCGGTGCGCCGGCCTTCGTGACGGACAGCAGCGGTTTTGTCGCCTTCCGCGACAGCACCGGCGCTACGCAGATCATGTATCCGGTCTTCGCCGACATCACCACGGTCGATACCACGATCAAGGCCTTGGCGCCGACCAGCTCGACCACCGCCAGCGGCAACGGCACGGCCCTGCTGATGTTGAACGGCAGCCCGGTCACCTTGCTGCCGCAATATCCGCTGATCGGCCTGCCCACGGCGCATGCCAACGATCTGTGGTGGCAGGATGGCGCAATGTTCTATATCCGCTATGCCGACAGCACGGCGCAAGGGTTTGCAGTCCAATAAGGGGAGGCTTATGCCAGTCGATCAGTCGCAATTCCGCATGAAGCCGCTCGCCGCCTTGCTGTGCGGTGCCTTGCTGATCTCGTCTCCGCTAGCGCAAGCCTACGATGCCGAGATCGTTTCCGTGATCGGTAAGGGCGAAACGCGGGCCAGTACGCGCGAGGACTGGCGGGCCGCGACCATCAAACAAAAATTGAACGCCGGCGCCTTCGTGCGTACCGGCGATGTGAGCCAGATGGCCTTGCTGTTGCAGGATCAGACCCAATTGCGCCTGAACCAGAACAGCATGTTGCAGATCAAGGAGGTGTCGCTGGCCGGCACCCCGACCAAGTTGGAGATGACCCAGGGCCGGGCCTGGACGCAATCCAAGCGCAAGGCGGTCAGTGTCTCGCGCGATCCGGTGGTGACCATTCAGACGCCGTCGGCGACGGCCGCCATTCGCGGTACCGATTGGGAATTGGTGGTAGACAAGGCGGGCGTGTCGACCCTGACCGTGCTGTCCGGCGAGGTGGAGTTCTACAACGACCAGGGCCGCCTGTCGGTGCGGCCGAACGAACAGGCGCGGGCCGAACCGGGCAAGGCGCCGACCAAGCTGTTGCTGACCAATGCCCGCGAGCGGGTGCAGTGGGTCACCGCCTATCGACCGCAGCCACGGCGCTGGCTGCGCCAAGTGCCGGCTGCGCTGGAGTCGACGGTGGCGGCAATCGAAGACGGTCGCTATGCCGACGCCTTGACCGCGCTCGAAGGCAAGCCCGTGGCGAGCGTCGATACCGCCTTGCTGCTTGCCGATTTGCAGCTGTTCCTCGGCCGTGCACGCGCAGCGATCTCCTTGCTCGAACCGCGTGCCGACGATCCGCGCGCGGCGGCCCTGCTGGTTCGGGCCTATCTGATCGACGATCAAGCCGAAGCGGCGCATCGCCGCTTGCAATCGGCGCTGGCCAAGCAGCCGGACGATGTCGAGTTGCTGCTCGCGCAAGGCGATCTGGCCCGGGTGGATGGCGATGCGCCGGGCGCGCTGGCGGCCTTCCGCGCCGCGATTGCCGCGCAGGCCGGCCATGCCGAGGGCTGGTTCGGTGTCGGCCGGGTCGAGGCCGAGCGCGAGGCGGTCAAGGCCGGCCGCCGTGCCTTGGGTCGTGCGATCGAATTGAACTCGCAGGGTCCGGGCTACCGCGGCGAACTCGCCACGTTGGAAACCTTTGCCAACGAATTCGCCGAGGCGGATAAGAATTTCGCCGAGGCCTTGGCGCAACAGCCGGACGACTATGTTGCGCTGACCGGCCTTGGCATTCTGCGCTTGAAGCAAGGCCAGCCCGATGCTGCGCTGGAGGCCTTGCTGAAGGCCGGTGTGCTGGAGCCGCGTTTTGCCCGGGCGGCGATGTATGCCGGCGTGGCCTACTACCAATTGGGCAACCGCCAGCGTGCGGTGGAGATGTTCCAACGCGCGGCCGAGTTGGATGCCAAGGACCCCTTGCCGCATATGATGCTGAGCCTGGTTGCGGCGGATCGGATGGAATTGGGCGAGGCGGTGGCCGAGGCGCAGCGGGCGTCGGAGTTGATGCCCTATCTGAAATCGCTGAACCAGTTGCTCAACGACCAGAAGGGCAATGCCAACGTCGGCGCCGCGTTGGCGCAATTCGGCCTGGAGGAATGGGCGCAGGCCTATGCCCACAATGCCTACACGCCGTATTGGGCCGGCAGCCATCTGTTTCTGGCCGACCGTTTCAGCGGCACCTACAACAAGAACTCGGAGCTGTTCCAAGGCTTCCTGTCCGACCCCAGCGTGTTCGGCGCATCCAACCGGTTCAATTCCCTGGTGGCGAGCCCAGGGCACTATGCCACGCTCGGTGCGCGTGCGGTAAATCAGGATATCCAGGAACGCAATCTTTCGGGTGTGCTCAACGGCTACAGCATTGCCCATCGGCCCTTCGCTTACTACCTTGGATTTGATCGTAGCCAAGCGCGGCCAGATGAAGATCAATTGAACGCGGAAGGCGGCAATTTGACTCTAGGTCTGGGCGTGAAGCCTAGTCATGAGTTGAGTGTATTTCTATTCAATAACACCGCTTCAATCGATGCGCATACAGCCAATCTGGCGGCTAGGTTGCCAGATGGTTCTATAGGTTATGACAGTCGCCGGCTCGATATTGGTGCCAACTACAAGCTGTCACCGGATTCTCAAATTTGGTTTAAAGTTGGTAGTGGGGCTGAAAATAGCACGCTCAGAGGCAGTGTGTACGATGCGGTAACGGTCGATGCGCTTAATGCGATTTTGGGGACGAGTTTGAACCCAACTGGCATGATCAATGCGTACTCCAGCAAGACCGATCAGTCAGATTGGCAACTGCGCCATACCTTCGATGTCAGTCCGGCATATCAGATAAATTGGGGCTTAGAATTCGGCCAGCAGGACAAGCCTTTTTACGACGAATTTGGCTTTGGTGTTATCCGTACTGCCTTGTCGCGTGAGACCAAGCACGAGTCGAAGCAGGCTTATATTTCCAATCGTTTCAAGCCAAACCACAGCCTGCTTCTGGAGGCTGATATTTTCCTTATCAATCTGACTAAGCGCTTCGAGAATCGCGATCTCATCGATATTGGCGGGGGTTTTGTGAATGCCAGGGCGGTGATGCGCGATGACCACGACATCAACGAGTGGAATCCTCAGCTCGGCCTGGCGTGGAATCCTGTGGCTGGGCAGACCCTGCGCTTGGCTGCACAAGAATGGCGACGCCCCGTGGGGGTAAATTCGTTGGCGCAGACAGATACGTCAGGAATCCCACTAGACGATCGCTTGGTATCCGTTGGCGGCAAGTTGAAGCGGGTGCGGGTCCAATATGAATGGGAACGAGATGCCAAGACCTTCCTGCAGGGTTTCTTAGACCATAAAGAAGTGCGCAACCTGGCTGACCCCAAAGGGCTATTGGTGGCGGATTTGCAATTAGAAGACTTGGAACGTCTGCGCAATCGCAGCCGGCTATCACCGATGGCAATCGATCTATGGGAGGCAACGCCGGAATTCGGCGCGGCCGATGTCGACACGGCCGGCTTCGCAGTCAACCGCCTATTTAGGCGCGACTTGTCTGGTTACCTGCGCTACCAATACAGTCAAAGCGATAATGTCGGTGCAGGTTTGCAAGGCAACAAAGTCCCGTGGCTGCCGCGGCATTTGCTGAGCCTAGGCGGCAATTGGCTGCCCAAGGCGCGCTGGCAACTGGGCACGACCCTAACTTACCGCAGCGAGCGTTTCGCCGACGAGGCCAACACGCAGCGCCTGAGCGGCGGCTGGAACCTGGGCCTGCGCAGCTATTGGGAGGACGCTGCTAAACATTGGTCGGTCGAGGCGATTGTCGACAACCTCTACTCGAACAAGGCATCGACCACGACGCGTTCGCCGGTGTTTGGCGTCCAGGCCCTGTACCGCTTCTGATGGTGATGCGGGTCGCGCCGCTCCTCGCCGCGCTCAATCGGTATAGGCTGCCGTGGGCCGGCGCACTGGCAGCTTTGCTGGCCTTGCTCGTCGGCCAAACCGAACTTTGGCGCGGCTTGGAGTTGAGGCTTTATGACCGCTTGGTCGTGGCCACCGCGCCGGGGCGGGTCGAACTGCCGATCACCATCGTCGGCATCGACGAGGCCTCGTTCGCGGCCCTGCAACGGCAATGGCCGTGGCCACGGGCCTGGCATGGCAAGTTGCTCGACCGCTTGCGCGAGGCGGGCGTGGCAGTCACCGCCTTCGACGTGGTGTTCTCCGAGCCGTCCAACCCGACCGACGACAAGGCCTTCGCCGAGGCGATCGGCCGGGCCGGCAATGTCGTGCTGGCGGCCGACTTGCTCTACCGGGAGACCGACGGCGTGCGGCAATGGCTGCGGGTGGAGCCGGACAAGGAATTGACCGCCGCCGGTGCCGTGCCGGGCTTCGCCTCGGTGCAGCTCGATCCGGATGGCGTGCAGCGCACGGTGCCGGTGTTCCGCGATGCCTTCTGGCATCAGGTGCTCGACCGTTTCGACCGGCTATTCCCCGGCGTCGTGAGCCGGATGGAGGCGGGCGACGATATGCGCATCCGCTATCTCGGCGGCCCGCACACCTTCAAATACGTCCCCTATTACCAGATGCTCGAACCCGACAAGTATTTGCCGCCGAATTGGCGCGAGTATCTGAAGGACAACATCGTGCTGATCGGCCGCGACCTCAAGGCGACCACCGAGGTCGGCAGCGCCCAGGCCGATATGTTCCAGACGCCGTATTTCGCCAGCGGCAAGGAGCTGATGCCGGGAGTGGAGATCCATGCCAACCTGATCGCCAACATGATCAGCGGTGAGACCATCCGCGAGGCCCCGGGGTCCTGGCCGCTCGGCTTGTGGTTCGGCACGGCGGCCTTGTCGCTGTTGACGATGCGGCGCTGGCAGCCGATCAAGAGCGGCTTGATCGGCCTGGGGCTGATCGGCGCGATCGGCCTGGCCAACTACCTGTTGTTCAGCCGCGAGTTGCTGTGGTTGCCGGTCGCTCAGGCCATGCTGACGGTGCTGTTGATTTACCTGGCGCAAGGCGGCGTCGCCTATTTCATCGAGCAACGGCAGCGCCGCCAGATCAAGCAGGCCTTCTCGATGTATGTTTCGCCGCTCGTGGTCGAAAAGATGATCGCCCACCCGGAGCAATTGAAACTCGGTGGCGAGCGCCAGGAGCTGACGCTGCTGTTCACCGACCTGGCCGGCTTCACCACGATCTCCGAGGCCTTGGGCGCGGAGCAGGTGACGCAGATATTGAATCGCCATCTGTCGGAGATGGTCGAGATCGTGTTCCAGTACCAGGGCACGGTGGACAAGTTCATCGGCGACGCGGTGATGGCCTTCTGGGGTGCGCCGATCGCGGACCCGGAACAGTCCCTACATGCGGTGCAGGCGGCGGTGGAGATGCAGCAGAAGATCGCGCTGATGCGGCAAGACCTGCTGGCCCATGGCGGGCCGGAATTGCGCATGCGCATCGGCCTGCATCGCGGCGAATGCATCGTCGGCAATATGGGCGGCGTCGGCCGCTTCGACTACACCGCGGTCGGCGACACGGTGAACCTGGCCTCGCGCCTGGAGGGCGTGAACAAGGTTTACGGTACCGGCATTTTGATCTCCGAGAGCGTGGCCAAGGCCATCGGCGACAAGTTGATGCTGCGCCACGTGGACACGGTGCGAGTCAAGGGCAAGCATCTGGGCGTGCCGATCTACACGCCGTGCGCCGATGTGCGACTGAAGACCATGAGCGAATCCGCCTTGGCCGCTTATCGCGAGGGCGACTGGGAGGCGTGCCAAGGCCGCTGGCAAGCGGTGGTCGAGGCCTATCCGGACGACCCGGTAGCCCACGCCTTTCTCGCCCGGTTGCAAAGCCTGCGCGAAGCGGGCTGGCCTACCGACTGGGACGGCGTCACGACCTTGGAGTCGAAATGAAGACATGGCGCTGCCTGCTCGGTTTCGTTTGTGTACTGTTGGCCGGCACGGCGGCAGCCGGCAATTTCAGCATCGTCGGCAGCGCCACCGGCTCGCCGGACAAGCTGACGCTCAAGGCCACGGTGCAGGTCGCGCCGGAGGACGCCGGCAAGCCAGGCGCAGTCTATGCGGTCGCGACGCTGCCGGGCATGGCCTTTTTCAAACAGGCGAGCGGTACGTGGTCGCTATGGAGCGGCGGCGATTTCCCGGCCTATTTCAAGGGGACGCTCGGCAGCCATGCGGTCGACCTCGTCGCCGGCCTGGATTCCACGCAATTGCCGGGAATCGCGTTCTATGCAGGCTATGGCTTGGACCAAGCCGACATGCTGGCCAATGGCAAATACAGCCGGATTACCACCCAAGTTCAGTCGGTTACCTTGGAGGGGGTGTGGCAGATGGTGTCGAGCACCGGCCTCTTCTTCGGCCAGCCGCCGGATTATATTGCGTTCGACGCCACCGACACGATGGTAGGTGTGGACGCCGTCGGTTGCTCGTTCGCGGCGACTTATGTCGTGAGCGGCAATGTCATCACGGTCACCATTGTGGCCAACGACGCCAACGCGCAGTGCGGGGCCGAGGAGAAACCGGGCACGGTTCATCGTTTCGAATACGTGCTGGATCAGAGCGGCCTGAGCTTGAAGGCGGTGGACGGCTCCACCGCTTTGTATCGGAAGATCGTTGTCCCGTGATGCGCTTTGCGGGCAAAGCGGAACGGCGGTGGACAAGGCCGGCTTGGCCGGCGTATTTTTCAGGGCACGGGCGCCATCGGCGCAGGCAAGCATGAGGGCGTGATGAAGACCGATAGCCAGTATTTCAAATTCGTCTCCGGGCTGTTGAAGCTGATGGTGGACAAGGGCGGTTCCGACTTGTTCGTCACGGTCGGCGCGCCGCCGTCGATCAAGCTGCACGGCGAGATGACGCCGGTGAACAACACACCGGTCACCCGCGAGCAGGCCGAGGAACTGGTCGCCTCGGTGATGAACGACAAGCAGCGCCAGGAGTTCCAGGAAACGCACGAATGCAACTGGGCGATCAGCCTGGAGGGCATCGGCCGGTTCCGGATGAACGCCTATGTCCAGCGCGGCATGCCGGGCATGGTCTGCCGCACGATCAACACCACCATCCCGAGCTTCGACAGCCTGGGCCTGCCGCCGGTGCTGAAGGACGTGATGATGGAAAAGCGCGGCCTGGTCTTGATGGTGGGCGGCACCGGCTCGGGCAAGTCGACCAGCCTGGCGGCGATGCTCGACCATCGCAACATCAACTCCAAGGGCCACATCATCTCGGTCGAAGACCCGATCGAGTTCGTCCACCCGCACAAGGGCTGCCTGGTCATGCAGCGCGAGGTGGGGGTCGACACCGAGAGCTGGTTCGCCGCGCTGAAGAACACCTTGCGCCAGGCGCCGGACGTGATCCTGATCGGCGAGATCCGCGACCGCGACACCATGGACTATGCGATCGCCTTCGCCGAGACCGGCCACCTGTGCCTGGCCACGCTGCACGCCAACAACTCCAACCAGGCGCTGGACCGGATCATCAACTTCTTCCCACCCGACCGGCGCGACCAGTTGCTGATGGACCTGTCGCTCAACCTCAAGGCCCTGGTCTCGCAGCGGCTGATCCCGAAGAAGGGCGGCGGCCGGGTGCCGGCGGTGGAGATCCTGATCAACTCGCCTTTGATCTCCGACCTGATCCTCAAGGGCGAGGTGCACGACATCAAGCCGATCATGGCCAAGTCGCGCGACCACGGCATGCAGACCTTCGACCAGGCCCTGTTCGACTTGGCCATGGCCGGCCAGATCGAGCGCGAGACCGCGCTGCGCTTCGCCGATTCCTACAACGAGCTGCGCCTGATGTTCAAGCTGCACGGCGGCGGCGACGGCGACGAGGACGACAAGACCAAAGATCTGTCCATCGTTTAAGCGGATAACCCTGGGCGGGCTGAGGTTGACCCCTTCCAGGCCGGCGCGCAGAATAGCCGGCCCTAGACCCCGCCTATCACGGAGATTGCAAAGTGGACGAGGCTGAACTGACCAAAGAGCAGCAGATTTTGCGCGCGATGCGCAAGACCCTGGGCTCGATCGTGAAGGATACGGCGCCGCGCGACGGCATGGACAGCCCGCTGTCCTCGGCGACGGTAGAGAACATCCGCATGTGTTTCAGTCTGATCGCGGCGCGCGAGGCCGAATTGGCCGAGGCCCTGGGCTTGTCGCGCAATGAGCGGCCGTTCTATTCCGACGAGGAGCAGGACGCCAAGGTGCTGCAATTCGCACCGACCGGCAACAAACCGAACTGATGGCCGAGTCCATCGCCAGCCTGGTATCGGATGCCGCTGGCCAGGTGGTCAAGACCGATTATGTCGTGATCTATGCCCCGCAAGTGCGTAGCCGTAAGCGCTTCCCGGAAGGCGTGGTGACGGTATATGAATCCGAGGCCGCCGCCCTGGCAGCGGCCAAGCCCGAGGCAGGCTATCATGCGGCCATCGCCTCCGGTCCTTCCCGTTCTTCCGAAGGGTTCCGGCTGTTTTATCTGGTCCGCTGGCTCAACTGAGCCGCCCTAACCAGGCAGGCCGAAGCGCTCCAACCAGAGCAGGCCCATCACCGTCTTGCCTTCACAGATGCGGCCATCGCGCACCATCTCCAGCGCCTCGCTCATCGGCACCCGCAGTAGCTCCAGGAATTCGTCGTGGTCGGGGTTGTCGCCGACGTGTTTAAGGCCGGTCGCCCGATAGAACACCAGCCGCTCGTCCGAATAGCCGATGCACGGGTAGAACGTCGCCAGGTAATGCCAGGCATCGGCGGCATAACCGGTTTCTTCCAACAGTTCGCGCTGGGCGCAGTCCAGCTCGCTTTCGTTCGGATCGAATTTGCCGGCCGGCAGTTCCAGGAAGTCGCGGCGTAAAGGGTAACGATGTTGCCGCTCGAGCAGGATGTCGCCGTTGTCGAACACCGGCACGATCACGGCGGCACCGGGGTGGATCAGGTATTCCCGGCTGGACTCCTTGCCGTTGGGCAGTTGCACCCGGTCGAGCTTGGCATGCAGCAAGCGGCCTTGATAGACGGTGTCGGAACTCAGGGTGTGTTCGGTCAGATCGGGTCGGGCCATATCATCGCTCCAAAAGAAAAGGCCGCAGCGGCGAGCCGGTGCGGCCTGTGTGGCTGGCAATGCGCGATTATTTCACATGCAGCTCGACGCGGCGGTTCTTGGCGCGGCCCTCGCGCGTGGCATTGCTGAAGGCCGGCTGGGTCTCGCCGAAGCCACGGCTGGCCAGGCGTTCGGCGGCAATGCCATGGGCGACGAAGAAATCGTAGACCGATTTGGCGCGCCGCTCGGACAGGCCTTGGTTGTAGGCCTCGGTGCCGATGTTGCAGGTATGGCCGACGATGTCGACCTTGATGTCGCTACGCCGCTTGAGTGCAGCGACGGCCTCGTCGAGGATGCCGATGGCGTCCGGCCGCAGCTTGGCCGAATCGAACTCGAAGTTGACGCCGTGCAGGATGACGATCACGTCGCCCGGCTTGGCCGTGTCCAGGGCGTTGGTTGCTTGGGCCTTGGGCGGCTCTGCCGCAGGGGCGGAGGCGGCCTGCGGGGCGGGTGCCGGCGCGGCCTGCGGTGCGGGCGGGGTGGGCGCCAGCTTGGCGCCCAGCGGGATTTGCAAGCCGACGGTAACCAGCCAATCGCCGAAACTGCCGGCATTCACGCCGGCTAGATTGTTGTCGTTCCAGCGGTAACGGGCATCGGCGCGCAGGCCGACGCTGTCGCTCAACTGCTTGAGGAAACCCAGGCCGAGATTGGCCATCAGGCCATTGTCGGAATCGCCCGGAATCTTGCTGCGCAGATAGCCGAGGCCCATGACCGCGTAGGGAGCGAAATCGGCATCGCGCTTGAAGAAGCGCAGGGCATCCAGGCCTAGGCCATATTGGTCGTAGCTGCCGCCGGCATTGCGATCCATGCTGTTGTAGCGGGCGCCGAGTTCGAGGTTCCAGTTTTCATCGAGCACCTTGCCGGCGCCCAGGCCCAGGCCCCAGCCGTTGTCGGCCTTGCGATCGCCGTCCGGCGAGATATAGCCGATGGAGGGCACCAGATAATATCGATCGTCTGTGGCGTAGACCTGCGCGGCGGCCGTCAGGCCGAGGGCGGCTAGAAGGGCAAGGGATTTCATACGCATCATGATGATTCTCCTGGGAAAGGTATTAGGCAATATAGCCTTATTTTTTGAGGGCATCGCGAATCTCGCGCAGCAGCAAGACGTCTTCCGGGGTCGGCGGCGGCTCGGCCGGGGCGGCCGGTTCTGCGCGTTTGAGCCGGTTGATGGCCTTGATGGCGACGAAGATGGCCAAGGCGACGATGGTGAAGTCGACCAGGGTATTGATGAAGGCGCCATATTTGATCAGCGGGGCACCGGCCTTTTCCGCCAATTCCAGGGTGTCATAGGTCTTGTCGCCCAGGTTGATATAGAGCTGCTTGAAATCGACCTCGCCCAGTAGCTTGCCCAAGGGCGGCATGATGATGTCCTTGACCAGGGAATCGACGATCTTGCCGAAGGCACCGCCGATGATGACGCCGACCGCGAGGTCGATCACGTTGCCGCGCATGGCGAAGGCCTTGAATTCTTGGGCGAATGACATCGGGACTTCCTCCTTGTTCATCATCGGGCGGTCTGATTCTGCCACCGCGGCCTGGGGCGGGCTAGCGTCGACGGAAACGGTGGTAGAGAAAGGACTGGCGGGCACCGCCCGGGGTCAGGTGCTGTTCGGCGCGGGTTTCGATCAGCCGGAATCGGTCGCCCAGGGTTTCGGCTAGGATTTCGGCGCTGTAGCGCACCACCGGCAGGTTGCTGCAGCGTTCGGGGCCGTCAGGGGCGAAGGCGGCGATGATGGCTTGGCCATGCGGGGCGAGATGGCGGTCGAGCTGGTCGACGTAGGCGGCCCGGTCGGCCGCTGCGGTGAGGAAATGGAACACGGCGCGGTCATGCCAGATGTCCACTTCATGGCCGAGGTCGAAGGCGGTGGCATCGGCCTCCAGCCAATGCACTTGGTCGGCGCGGTCGCCCAGGCGGGTACGGGCATGGGCTAGGGCGGCGGCCGAGATATCGAGTATGGTGAGTTGGCGGTAGCCCTGGTCGAGCAGGGCGTCGACCAAACGGGAGGCGCCGCCGCCGACGTCGAGGAGGCGCGCACCGGGCCCTAAGTGGGTGGCTGCGATCAGCGCGAGCGAGAGCTCGGGCGCGAGCTGATGCCAGCTGACCTCTTCCGGCTGCTTGTCGCGGTAGATCTGCTCCCAGTGCGCCTTGCGCGATGACATGGCTTAATCGCCGCTCTTGCCGCGGATATTGATACCGGCCTGGCCGGCGAATTCCAGCATGCGGTTGATCGAACGCACCGCCTTGGCGCCGATCGCGGCCGGCACCTGGATTTCATTGTGGCCGGTGGTCAGCGTCTGTTCCAGCCGGCTCAGCCAGTTCATCGCCATCCACGGGCAGTGGGCGCAGGAGATGCAGGTGGCGCCGCGGCCGCCGCTGGGCGCTTCCAAGAGCAGCTTGCCGGGCGCCACCTCGTGCATCTTGTGGAAGATGCCGATGTCGGTGGCGACGATGAAGCTGGGGTTGGGCAGTTGCTGCACGGCCTTGATCAACTGGGTGGTCGAGCCGACCACGTCGGCCAGCGCGATCACCTCGGCCGGCGATTCCGGGTGGACCAGGATGGCGGCCTCGGGGTGCAGGGCCTTGAGTTCGCGGATGCCGTCGGCCTTGAACTTCTCGTGCACCACGCAGGAGCCTTGCCACAACACCATGTCGGCGCCGGTGGTCTTCTGCACATAATCGCCGAGGTAACGATCGGGCGCCCAGATGATCTTCTCGCCGCGGTCTTTCAAGTGCTGCACCACCGGCACTGCGATGCTGGAGGTCACCATCCAGTCGGCCCGCGCCTTCACTGCGGCCGAGGTATTGGCGTAGACCACCACGGTGCGGTCGGGATGCCGGTCGCAGAAGGCGGCGAACTCGTCGGCCGGGCAGGACAGATCGAGCGAACACTCGGCGCGCAGGTCCGGCATCAGCACCCGCTTTTCCGGGTTGAGGATCTTGGCCGTCTCGCCCATGAACCGCACGCCGGCGACGATGATGGTCCTGGCCTTGGCGGCGTGGCCGAAGCGGGCCATCTCCAGCGAGTCGGACACGCAGCCGCCGGTCTCGATCGCCAGGTCCTGCATCTCGCCCGCGGTGTAGTAGTGCGCGACCAGCACCGCGTCCTGTTCTCGCATCAGTTGCTTGATGCGGGCCTTCAGCGCGTCGCGTTGCTCGGGGGTGAGCTGTTCCTCGTCGATCGGCGGGACATCGGTGACGGCGCGTGCGGGCGGCGGGACGAGGGTTTGGCTGGGCGTCATGGCTATGGGTGGCGAACGGGGTGCTAGGGTTGGAAATGATAGCTTTTTTGGCCATTGCGCGGGCTGGCATAGAATAACGTTATGCGTCAGCTCATCCTCGACATCCGCCCCGATGCCCCGCCTCGTTTCGATAACTTCCTCGCCGGCCGCAATGCCGAGGCGGTGGCCGCTTTGCGTGCCTTGGCCAGCGGTGCGACCGGCGAGGCCCTGGTCTATGTTTGGGGCGAGCCGGGCAGTGGCAAGAGCCACTTGCTGCAGGCCTGCGTAGCGGCCGTGCAGGAACAGGGGAAATCGGCACGCTATGTCGCGCCCGGTGTCGGCTTGCCCGAGGACTTGCCGGCCTTGCTCGCGGTCGATGCCGCCGATGTGCTCTCGCCCGAGGCGCAAGTGGCGTTATTCAGCTTGATCAACCGGGCCCGTGAGGGTGAGGGGCGCATCGTGGTCGCCGGCAATCGGGCACCGGCGCAATTGCCCTTGCGCCCCGACCTGACGACGCGGCTAGGTTGGGGCTTGGTGTTCGCCTTGACCGGCTTGGATCAAGCGGAGCGAACCGCTGCGCTGCAGGCGCGCGCCGCCGCCCGTGGCTTGCAGTTGCCGAGCGAGGTAATGAGCTATCTGTTGACCCATTGCCGGCGCGACCTACCGGGCCTGCTGGCCACGGTCGATGCGCTGGACGAATATTCCCTGAGCCGGAAGCGGCCGGTGACCCTGCCGCTGCTGCGCGAAATGTTGCAGGGTTGATCAGCCCTCGGCCTGGGCTTCCTTGGCGATCTCTGCGTGCACCTGGGCCATGTCCACCTCGCGGGCGCGGCTCAATAGGTCATCGAAGGCGCCGGCCGGCAGCGCGCCGGCCTGGGAATAGATGATGACCTTTTCACGGAAGATCATCAGGGTCGGGATGGAGCGAATCTGGAAATGAGCGGCCAGGGCTTGTTGTTCTTCGGTGTTGATCTTGGCGAAGGTGATGTCGGCATATTTTTCCGCGGCGGCCTCGAACACCGGGGCAAAGCCACGGCACGGGCCGCACCAGGGTGCCCAGAAGTCGAGCACGACGAAGTCGTTGGCGAGGATGGTGTCTTCGAAATTTTCTTCGTTCAATTCCAGGACGGCCATGGGATGCTCCGGCGGTTGGCTAATCAGGCCGGCAAACATATCATGATTCATGGGTGCTAACCATGAGCGGTGAGAGGAGAGGGGTTTGAAGAACGTCGAGAATTTCCGCCACGATGTCGAGGCGATGGTGGACGAATTGCGGGCAAGCCTGTCGGAATTGGGGGCGGGGGGGCCCAATGAGGCGTCGGTGGTGAGCAATGCGCGTGACCGCTTGCGGTATATCTCGGCGCTGACCGAGCAGGCGGCGGGGCGGACCCTGACGGCGGCCGAGGCCTTGGCCGAACGGATCAAGGCCCAGCGTGCGATGGCGGCAAGCTTGATGGGCAAGACCCGGTCGGCGGAGATCCGTGCTTTTCTCCAGCAGATGCAGGTCGAGCATGAGCTGACATCGGGCCAATTGACCGAGATCATCCAGGCCCAGGAATTCCAGGACCTGGTCGGTCAGGTGGTCAACAAGCTGATGGTCATGGTGCAGAAGATGGAAGACAACTTGGTGCACCTGCTGATCGACGAAGACCCCGACCCGCATTTGGCCGGGCCGGCCACGCGCAAAGAAAATCAAGTCAGCCAGCAAGATATTGACGACTTGTTCGACTAATAAGTGATGCAGGTCGAACTTTTTCACCTGCAGGCCCTCTTTCTAAAGGCTTTCAGGAGAAAAAATATGCTCATCAAGCAGGCCCCGGACATCCAGCCCTCGGAAATCACCGCCGAGGCCGTGTACCGAGAACGTCGCCGTTTCCTCGGCGGGGCCGCCGCGCTGGCGGCCTTGGCGGTCACGCCGGCTCAGGCCGCATTGCCGCCCTATAAGAAGAATGCCTATGGCGGTGGCGAGACCGCCAACACTTGGGACGAGATCACCCACTACAACAACTTCTACGAGTTCGGCACCGACAAGACCGATCCAGCCAAGTATGCCCATAGCCTGAAGCCACGGCCCTGGACCTTGGCGATCGAAGGCGCTTGCCGCAAACCGAAGTCCTGGGATATCGATGTCCTCACGCGCGCCTTTCCCTTGGAGGAGCGCATCTATCGGCTGCGTTGCGTCGAGGGGTGGTCGATGGTGATCCCCTGGCTCGGTTTCCCGTTGGCCGGCCTGTTGAAACAGGTAGAGCCGACGGGCAATGCCAAATACGTCGAATTCATCACCCTGCACGACCCGCAGCAGATGCCGGGCCAACGCCAAGCGATTTTGGATTGGCCTTATCGTGAAGGCTTGCGCTTGGATGAGGCGATGCACCCGCTGACGCTGATGGCGGTAGGTCTCTATGGCCGGGAGCTGCCCAATCAGAACGGGGCACCCTTACGCCTCGTGGTGCCCTGGAAGTACGGCTTCAAGAGCGCCAAGTCCATCGTCAAGATTCGTCTGGTCGAGCAGCCGCCGATCAGTAGCTGGATGAAGGCCGTGCCAAGGGAATACGGCTTTTATTCCAATGTGAATCCCGAGGTCGATCATCCGCGTTGGAGTCAGGCCCGTGAGCGGCGCATCGGCGAGTTTCTCAAGCGGCCCACCCTGATGTTCAACGGTTATGGCGAGCAGGTGGCCCAACTCTATAGCGGCATGGATCTGCGGAAAAACTTTTAGCAGTGCGAATGGCGCTCTACCGGAACCCTAAAGCTTGGTTGTTCCTGCTGTGCTTGTATCCCCTCCTTAGGCTGGCTGCGCTGGCGTGGACGGGCGGGCTTGGCGCGAACCCGATCGAGTTCATTACCCGTTCGCTTGGCACGTGGACACTGACCGGCTTGCTGATCACGCTGACGGTGACGCCGGCGCGCAGGTTGAGCGGCTATGGCGGGTTGCTGCGCTATCGACGTATGCTCGGGCTGTTTGCCTTCTGCTACGGCATGCTGCATCTGCTGTCGTATCTCTGGCTCGACCAGTTCTTCGATTGGCCGGCTATCGTTAAAGATATCCTCAAGCGCCCCTTCATTACTTTCGGCATGGCCGCTTTTCTCTTGTTGGTGCCCTTGGCCTTGACCTCGAGCCGCGCTGCTATGCGCCGGTTAGGACGTAATTGGCAACGCGTGCATTGGTTGATCTATCCGGCCGCGGTCGGGGCGGTGTTGCACTATGGCTGGCTGGTGAAGAAGGATCTGACTCAGCCGCTGATCTATGCCGGCATTCTGGCGCTCCTGCTCGCCATGCGAATTTTCTGGCGCTACAAAAAGACAAAGGCGGGATAAACCCGCCTTTGTCTTGGGTAACAGCTAGGCTGTTACTTCTTCTTGGCTGCCGGCTTACGAGCCACCGGCTTCTTGGCGGCAGTCGTCTTACGGGCTACCGGCTTTTTGGCGGCGGTCGTCTTACGAGCCACCGGCTTCTTGGCGGCGGTCGTCTTACGGGCTACCGGCTTTTTGGCGGCGGTCGTCTTACGAGCCACCGGCTTCTTGGCGGCGGTCGTCTTACGGGCTACCGGCTTTTTGGCGGCGGTCGTCTTACGGGCTACCGGCTTCTTGGCGACGGCCTTCTTCGCTGCGGGTTTCTTGGCGGCCACTTTCTTGGCAGCCGGCTTTTTGGCGACGGCCTTCTTCGCTGCGGGTTTCTTGGCTACCGCTTTTTTGGCGGCGGGTTTTTTCGCAGCCGGCTTTTTGGCAGCGGGTTTCTTGGCGGCTACTTTCTTGGCAGCCGGCTTTTTGGCGACGGCCTTCTTCGCTGCGGGTTTCTTGGCAGCCGGCTTTTTAGCGACGGCCTTCTTCGCTGCGGGTTTCTTGGCTACCGCTTTTTTGGCGGCGGGTTTCTTGGCAGCCGGTTTTTTGGCGGCGGTGGCACTGCTGGTGCTGCTCATCGCGGTTTCAAGCGCGCTGCTGGTCGTTTCGGCAGTCATATCGGACTCCTCTGTGAAGTTAAGATTGCCTGACTCTAATGCCTGTATCCAAGCATTTCCGCGCATTTCCGCGCGATGTGGCAATTCTAGAACTAAAAATTATTTGCGCAGCAAGTGTTTATGTGCGAGGGGTGCAACTATTTTCCGCAGTGTGTTATCACGGCAACAACACTTCGTTCGTGAACAATTCTGCAATCGTTTCGCGTCGACGAATGAGATGCATGCGATCACCGTCCACCATCACTTCAGCGGCGCGCGCACGCGTGTTGTAGTTGGAGCTCATGCTCATGCCATAGGCGCCTGCAGACTGGATTGCGAGCAGATCGCCTTCGTCGATAACCAACTCGCGATCGTGTCCGAGGAAGTCGCCGCTCTCGCAAACGGGGCCGACGATTTCGTAGCGATGTGTTGTGCCCTGTTTGTTGGTGACCGGCGCGATGTCGTGCCACGCATCGTAGAGCGCGGGGCGCATCAAGTCGTTCATTGCGGCGTCGACGATGGCGAAATCCTTGCCTTCGCCATGCTTGAGGTACTCGACCCTCGTCAACAGCAGGCCGGCATTGCCGACCAGCGAGCGGCCGGGTTCGATGATCAGTTTTTGCGGCCGCCCCTTCAGTTTGCCGAGCAAAGTCCGGGCGTAGTCGGCGACGGCGGGCGGCGTTTCATCTTGGTAGCGGATGCCGACGCCGCCGCCCATGTCGATGTGCTTTAGTTCGATGCCGTCGGCGGCCAAGGCATCGACCAATTGCAGCACCTTGTCGATCGCTTCGGCGAAGGGGGCGGCCTCGGTCAGTTGCGAGCCGATATGGCAATCGATGCCGATCACTTTCAGGTTGGCCATGCCGGCCGCCAAGCGATAGATGCGCAACGCTTGGTCATGGGCGATGCCGAACTTGTTGTCTTTGAGCCCGGTCGAGATATAGGGGTGGGTCTTGGCGTCGACGTTGGGGTTGACCCGCAGGGAGACCGGCGCCACCTTGCCCGTCTCGCCGGCGACCCGGTCCAGGCGGTGCAGCTCGCTCTCGGATTCGACGTTGAAGCAATGGATGCCGGCCTTGAGCGCGGCGCGTATTTCGTCGGCCGATTTGCCGACGCCGGAGAACACGATCTTGTTCGGCTCGCCGCCGGCTGCCAGCACGCGGGCCAGTTCGCCGCCGGAGACAATGTCGAAGCCGGCGCCTAGACGGGCGAATAGGTTCAGAATGGCCAGATTGGAATTGGCTTTGACTGCATAGCAGATCAAGTGCTCGCGTTCGGCCAGGGCGTGGTCGTATTCGCGGTAGGTCGATTCCAAGGCGGCGCGGGAATAGACATAGGTCGGGGTGCCATGGTTGCGGGCGATTTCATCCAGGGCCACGTCCTCGAAAAAGAGGCGGCCATCGCGTCGAGTCAGCAAATTCATTTTTGGGTGGCGGTGGTGGATTGGGGCTGGGGCTGGTCCGGCAAGTAGAGCGGACCTTTTTTGCCGCAGCCGGACAAGGCGATCAATAGGCAGAGCAGGAATACTCGGGACATGGCGGCATCGGTAAAATAGCGGCGACGCTTGAGTTTAGCATGGGGGAAACATGGACGAACGCGAATACCAAACGCTGGCCGATGCGGCGCTGGCGAAACTGGAAGACGGTTTGGAACGGGCGGCGGCCGACGTCGAGTGCGAACGGGTCGGTGGCGGCATCCTGGAGATCGAGTTCGAGGGCGACTCCAAGATCATCGTCAACAAGCAGGCCGCGGTGCAGGAGATCTGGGTCGCCGCGCGTAGCGGGGGGTTCCACTATCGCTGGGATGGCAACCGTTGGTTGGATACGCGTACCGGTGAGGAACTGTTCGCGGCGCTCGCGCGTTTCATCAGCGAGCAGGCGGGCGAACCGGTCAGCCTGGGCTGACCGGTATCGGCTTCAGCCTAGCGCTTTGCGCGCCCGGGCGATGGCTGCCTTCACTTGCTCCGGCGCGGTGCCGCCGATGTGCTTGCGGGCGGCGAGCGAGCCTTCCAAGGTCAGTACGGCAAAGACATCGTCGGCGATCAGGGGCGAGAAGCCCTGCAACTCGGCCAGGCTGAGGTCGGCCAGATCGCAGCCTTTGGTCTCCGCCGCGCGCACGGCGCGGGCCACCGCCTCGTGCGCCTCGCGGAAGGGCAGGCCCTGCTTCACCAGATAATCGGCCAGATCGGTCGCGGTGGCGAAGCCCTCGGCCGCCGCCCGGCGCATCGCCTCCGGTTTGACCCGGATGCCCGGCACCATCTCGGCCAGCAGGGCCAGGGTGTCGATCAGGGTGTCCACCGCATCGAATAGCGGTTCTTTGTCTTCCTGGTTGTCCTTGTTGTAGGCCAGCGGCTGGCCCTTCATCAGCGTGAGCAGGGCGACCAGGTGGCCGTTCATGCGGCCGGTCTTGCCGCGCATCAGTTCCGGCACGTCCGGGTTCTTCTTCTGCGGCATGATCGAGGAGCCGGTGCAAAAGCGGTCGGCCAGGTCGATGAAGCCGAAGCGCGGCGTCATCCACAACACCAGTTCTTCCGAGAAGCGGGAGATGTGGGTCATCAGCAGGGCGCCGGCGGCGAGGAATTCGATGGCGAAGTCGCGGTCGGACACGGCGTCGAGCGAGTTCTCGCATACGGCCTCGAAGCCGAGTTCCTGGGCGACGAAGTCGCGGTCGATCGGGAAGGTGGTGCCGGCCAAGGCGGCGGCGCCCAGCGGCAGGCGGTTGACCCGGCGCCGGCAGTCGGCCAGGCGCTCGGCGTCGCGCTTCAGCATTTCAAAGTAGGCCAGCATGTGATGGCCGAAGGTGACCGGCATCGCCACCTGCAGATGGGTGAAGCCGGGCATCACGGTGTCGGCGTGTCGCTCGGCCAGGTCGAGCAGCGCGGTTTGCGCTTGCCGGAGCAGGGCCAGGATCTGGTCGATGGCGTCACGCAGGTACAGGCGGACATCGGTGGCGACCTGGTCGTTGCGCGAGCGGCCGGTGTGCAGGCGCTTACCGGCATCGCCCACCCGTTCGGTCAGCGCCCGCTCGATGTTCATGTGCACGTCTTCCAGGTCGAGCGACCACTCGAACCGGCCCGCGTCGATCTCGGCGCGAATCTCGGCCAGGCCGCGCTGGATGGCCGCGAGGTCGTCGGCCGACAGGATGCCGGCGCGCTGCAGCATCTTGGCATGGGCCAGCGAACCCTGGATGTCGAACGGGGCTAGGCGCCAGTCGAAGGGGATGGAGGCGGTATAGCGCTTCACCCGTTCGGCGACGGGTTCGGAAAAGCGGCCGGACCAGGTTGAGTTGTTGGCTTGGGCGGTATCGTTGGACATGACGGGTTCATCCTATGGCGGCCGGCACACATATATATATGTGTGCCGCTACAGTTCGCCGGATTTTACCCTTAACGGGCTAGGCTCAGTTACGGGGACCGGTTTGGCGCACGATGGCCAAGCCGTTTTCAATGGCCTCGTTGAAGTAATAGCCGTAGAAATCGACCGTGGACAGACCGACCAAGGGCTTGACCAGGGGCCTGCCGTCCGGCGAGAAGACCGCCACGGTCGGTACCAGATAAGTGCCGTGCTTGTCCGCGAATGCCTGATGGCTGATCCGGCTGCCGTCGAAGTCGCGCAACATGCGCCCGCCGCCGATCTCGACCTTGCGCATGACCAGTTTGGTGTCGTATTCCCGGTTGCGGCTGGTCGGGACCATGAATTCATCGAGTACCACTTTGCAGTAGGGGCAGTAATTGCTGACGAAGGCGATCATCACGATGCCATTGAAGGAACGGGCCAGCGCCGCATCCTTGGCCAGGTCTTCGGCATAGGGCACGCCCTCGGCCAGGGCGCCGCTGGCAGCCCATGCTAAAATTGCCAACAGAAGCGTATATAGACGTTTCATGCAAACCCCAAAATTGACCTCGATGGATTCTGACATTGGCCGGTTCCCGGCCAAATAGTTCAAACATGCCGACCCGTATCATCATCGCCACTCGTGAAAGCCAGCTTGCCCTGTGGCAGGCCGAACATATCCGCGCCTGCCTGCGTGCGCGCTACCCCGATCTGCAAGTGGAGCTGCTTGGCATGACCACCCAGGGCGACCAGATCTTGGATTCGCCTTTGTCGCGCATCGGCGGCAAGGGCCTGTTCGTCAAGGAGCTGGAGCAGGCCATGGCCGAGGGGCGTGCCGATCTGGCGGTGCATTCGATGAAGGACGTGCCGATGGTGTTGCCCGAAGGTTTCGCGCTGACCGCGATCACCGAGCGGGAAGATCCGCGCGACGCCTTGATTTCCAACCGCTATAAAAACTTGGCCGAATTGCCGGCCGGGGCGGTGGTCGGTACTTCCAGCCTGCGCCGCCAGGCCCAGATTCGCGCACGTTTCCCGCAGTTGAAGATCGAGACCTTGCGCGGCAACGTCAACACCCGGCTGCGCAAGTTGGATGAGGGCCAGTACGATGCGATCGTGCTCGCCGCGGCCGGTTTGAAACGGCTGGAGCTGGGCCATCGCATCAGCGGCCTGCTGGCGCCGGAAGAAAGCCTGCCTGCGGTTGGCCAGGGTGCCCTGGGTATCGAGATTCGTGGCGACCGCACCGATCTGGCGCAATTGCTGGCGCCGCTGAACGACGCGAATACCGCGGCCTGTGTGCGTGCCGAGCGCGAACTGGGCCGTGTGCTGCAAGGCGGCTGCCAAGCGCCGATCGGGGGCTATGCCGAATTGATCGATGGCCGTTTGCGCTTGCGCGGCTTCGTGTCCGACTTGGATGGTGTGCGGTTCTACCGCGCCGAGGCCGGCGGCGACATGGCCGACCCGGAAGCGCTGGGCCGACAGGTCGCCGAGGCCTTGCTCAAGCAGGGGGCCGACAAGGTCATGGCGGAGCTGCTCGGGCACTGACATGAGCGCGCTCGCGGGTAAGGGCATCTTGGTGACCCGGCCGCGCGAGCAAGCGGAGCCGCTGTCCGGGCGTTTGCAGGCCGCAGGGGCCCGCGCCATTTCTTTCCCGGCCATCGAGATTGCGCCGCCGCTTGATCAGGCGCGGCTCGATGGCCTCATCGACCGTTTGGCCGACTTCGATTGGGTCGTTTTCATCAGCCCTACCGCCGTTTCTCGTTTCTTTGCCGCTCTGAACGAACGGGTCCTGCCCGCTGCGCTGCGCATTGCCGCGGTGGGTGAAGGTTCGGCCCGGGGCTTGCAGCGAAGGGGCGTCGGCGAGATCGTTTTTCCAGAGGGTGACGCCGATAGCGAAGCGTTGTTGGCGTTGCCGGCCATGCAAGCCGTGCAGGGAAAAAAAATATTGATCGTGCGCGGCGAGGGCGGTCGCGAGTTGCTGGCCGAGACCTTGCGCGCACGCGGTGCCCGGGTGGAGTATGCTGAATGCTATCGCCGTCTGCGGCCGAGGGCCGATGCCGCGCCGATCTTGGCCGAGTTTCGGCGTGGCGGGATCGATGCGATCACGGCCACGAGTAGCGAGGGCGTGGGCAATTTGTTCGCGCTGCTCGGCCGCGAAGGCGCGGTTTTTTTGCGCGACACGCCTTGGTTCGTGCCGCACGCCCGTATCGCGGAGGCGGCCCGTGTGCTGGGCGCGCGACGGGTGGCGGTGAGCGCACCGCGGGATGATGGTTTACTGACAACGCTGGAGGACTGGTTCGCCCATGGCTAATTCCATGCCCGAAACCGATCGCGCGCCGCGCTCGAGCCGGCAAGTGGCAGCCTTGCTGCTGGCAGGGTTGGCGCTGGCCGCTGCCGGCGGTGCGGCCTGGATGTTCCATGTGCGCATGCAGGCGTTGGAGCTGCAATTGGCCAAACGCATCGGCGAATTCGACGATGCCAATCGCCAGACCCAGGCCGCCAGCAAGCAGGCCGGCGCCACCCTGGAGTCGGTGCTGGCGCGTCTCGCGGTGTTGGAAGCAAAATCGCAGGAGGCGCAAAACCAGCAGCTCGCCTTGGCGGCGATGTACCAGGACTTGGCACGTAGCCAGGACGAGCGCGTGCTGGCCGATATTGAGCAAAGCCTGTCGCTGGTGCAGCAGCATTTGCAGTTGGCCGGTAATGTGCGCGCGGCCTTGATCGCACTGGAGGCCGCCGAACAGCGCTTGAGTCGGCAAGGCAAACCGCAGTTCGCCGCGCTGCGCCAAGCCTTGGCGCGCGATGTCGAGCGCCTGCGCTTGCTGCCCATCGCCGACATCACGGCATTGAATGCGCGCCTGGATGCCTTGATCGCGAACGTCGATGCGCTGAGGCCGGAATTCGAATCCGAGCCGCCGAGCAAGAAGGTCGTTCAACCGGCTGCATCCGGGCCGGTCGACACCGCGACCCGTCTGGGGCGCGAGGTGTGGCAAGAGTTCAAACAATTGGTCCGCATCCGCCGGCTGGACCATCCGGATATGCCACTGCTGACGCCGGAGCAGGCCTATTTTTTACGCCAGAACCTGAAGCTGCGCTTGCTGTCTGCGCGGCTGGCCGCGCTGCAAAACGATCAAGCCACATGGCAGGCCGACCTGGATGCCGCCCAGGCCTGGGTGGCGCAATACTTCAACCGCAACGATCCCTTGACCCGTGCGACGCTGGATAGCCTCAAGCATTTGGCCGGTGTTTCGGTTTCCATCGAGGCGGCCGACATATCGGCCAGCCTCAAGGCCTTGAACGAGGCGCGCAAGGGCGTGCGCGGCTGATATGCGGAGCGCGCTCTGGATCTTGCTGCTGTTCGGACTGGCGGTCGTCTTCGTGCTGACCGCCCGGATCGATCAGGGCTATGTCTTGATCGTGTATCCGCCCTGGCGGGTGGAGCTGTCGTTCATGCTGGCCACGGTGCTGGCGATGCTGTTTTTTTTCATGGCTTACGCCGTGGTCCGCATCGTCCGTGTGGGCCTGCGCCTGCCGGCCGAGGTCAAGGCGTGGCGAGTCGAACGCCACAAGCGTAAGGCGGACGATGCCTTGAGCCAGGCGACCGCGGCCTTGATCGGCGGCGACGCGGCGGCCGCGCGCAAGCTGGCCGATCAAGTGTTGGCGGGCGAGGCGCCGCCATTGGCCGCATTGCTTGCCGCGCGGGCGGCCTTGGACATGGGCGATCGCGCCGCTGCGTCGGCCTATTTGACCAAGGCCGAATCGAGCGTCGATCGGCTGGAACGGGCGCGCGAATGCCTGGCGCAGCAGGCCGGCGAGGCGCCATAACCCGGCTTTACACCGCTTGCCCGGCCACCCAGCCCGACGACCAAGCCCATTGGAAGTTGTAGCCGCCAAGCCAGCCGGTTACATCGACCACTTCTCCGATGAAATATAAGCCCGGTACTGCCGTGGCCTCCATGGTTTTGGACGACAAAGCGCGGGTATCGACGCCGCCTAGCGTGACCTCGGCCTTGGCATAACCGAGGGTGCCGGACGGCATCAAGGCCCAGCCCTTCAGCGTTTCGGCCGCTGCCTGCAGCTCGCGCTTGGTCAAGTGCGCCATAGCCTTGTTGAAACCGAACAGACTGCACCATTCCTGCGCGAAGCGGCGCGGCAGGGTTTCGGCCAGCACATTGGCGAGCAGGCTATGGCTATGGCGGTGCGATTCCAACCAAGCATGGGCATCGAGTCCAGGCAAGAGATCGATGGCGATCGGCTGCTTCTTGTCGCTGCCATATTCCTGCTGCTGCCAATAGTTGGAGACCTGCAGAATGGCCGGACCGGACAGGCCGCGATGGGTGAGCAGCACGTTTTCGCGAAAGCGCGGCTTGCTGCCCAGGCAACGGGTCTCTGCCTCGAACGAGGCGCCGGACAGGGGGTGCAGACGTTCCAGCGTTTCCGGCGCCAGCGCCAGCGGCACCAGCGCCGGCTTCGGTGCGACCACGGGCAGACCGAATCGCTCGGCCAGCTTGTAGCCGAAGGGGCTGGCGCCGATCTTGGGTGCGGCCAAGCCGCCGGTGGCGATCACCAGCGAGGTGCAGCGGAAGCTGCCCTGGGTGGTGGCGATCTCGAACCGGCGGTCTTTATCGGTATTGCGTGGCTCGATGCGTTCGACGCCGCAGCCGGTGGCCCACTGTACCTCGCCTTTGGCGCATTCGCGCTGGAGCAGGGCGACGATGTCCTGGGCCGAGTCGTCGCAGAACAACTGGCCGTGTGCGCGCTCGTGATAGCGGACCCGGTGGTGTTCGACCAGGGCAAGGAAGTCGCGTGCGGAAAACTGTTTCAGGGCCGAGCGGCTGAAGTGCGGGTTCTGCGACAGGTAGTGCTCCGGGCCGACATCGCGGTTGCTGAAGTTGCAGCGGCCACCGCCGGAGATGCGGATGCGCTCGCCGACCTTGTCGCTGTGGTCGACCAGCAGGACCCGGCGGCCGCGCTGGCCGGCCTGGGCCGCGCACATCATGCCGGCGGCGCCGGCACCAATGATGATGACATCGAAGGACATGGGGGCGGATTATCCTCGCCGCCATGGCTTGCGGCCAGCCTCGTCGCCGCACTCAGGCCGACACGGCGGCCTGATAGGCAACCAGCAGGCCGCCGTCTTCGATCGAGCCGTGATGGTGAATCTGCCGCCAACGCCGGCCGTCGAAGCGATAGATACGGCTGGTGCGGATCGCCAGATCGATGTGCCGGCCCGCCTGCTCGAAGCGGCCGCGTTCGCGGCCGGCCGCGCAAAACATGGCCGGCCCGAGATGCAGGCTGTAATCGTAGAACTCGACATAGACCCGAGCCTGGCCGGTGAACAGCCGGCGATAGAGCGGCTCGATCTCGGGCCAGCCGCGGCGAATGCCGCCCAAGGGGTTGTCGAGCACGCATTCGTCGAGTTGCCAGTTTTGCCGCATCAGCGCCAAGTCACGGCCGTTGAAGGCGCGGTAGAACTCGGCCAAGGCGCCGAATGGCGTGGCCGGGTCGCCGGCCTCGGCACCGGTGATGGGCAAGGTCTCCACAATCGTCATGTCGGCCTCCGCTGGGCTTGGCTGGCCCCGTCGTAGCCCCAATCGCTGCCCGGCACATCATGGATGACCACGTAGGCCGGGGTGTCGAGCGGCCCGAGGCAGTCGCCCAGCAAACGATGGAAATCGGCCAGGAAAGCGGCCTTCTCTTCGGCGCTATTGCTGCCCTGGGTGATCTTGATCTCGGCCATTGCCGCGCAGGCGCCGGTGGGCAAGGGCGAAGCACCGGCCAGCCAGCGCAAAGGCCGGGCCGTGCGCGTGCAGTGGCCGCGGGTCGGGATGGGGGCGCCGGCCAGGAACCAGCGATCGGGTGGCAGGGTTTCCACCGTGACCACGGTGAGGTCGGGCCGCTTGCGCAGGCGCTCGTTCATCAGTCGAGTCGTGCCTTGGCTCAACTGCCGGATCTGGTGTGGCGAGAGGTATTCGCTGGCGACGCGGATATGGATGTATGGCATGGCCGACTCCCTTGGCAAATGGTGCGGGTATTGTTGGGCCCGATCGATGGTTCAACAATCCGTCATTTCGTCACATAATTGTTTCCATTCAGGAAACATTTGGAGGGCCCGATGCGTTGGCTTACCGAGATGGGGGTGTTCGCCAAGGTGGTCGAGGCCGGCGGCTTCAGCAGGGCGGCCACTGCGTTGAATTTGACCCGCTCGGCGGTGAGCAAACAGGTCGCGCGTTTGGAAGACGGTTTGGGCGTGAAGCTGTTGCATCGCTCCACCCGCGCGATGAGCCTGACCGACGCCGGCCGGGCGGTATACGAGCAATGCGCGGTGCTGGCCAACGCAGCCGACCAGGCGGTGGCGGCGGCCAGCCGCTTGCACGCCGAGCCGCGCGGCGTTTTGCGCGTGAGCGTATCGACCGCATTCGGGCCGCGTCATATCGCCCCGCTATTGCCGGAGTTTTTGGCGCGCTATCCCGAATTGGAAATCGATCTGGTGCTGGTCGACCGCCATGTGGATCTGGCCGAGGAGGGCTTCGATGTGGTGCTGCGCTTGACCGACCGGCCGCAGCCGAGCTTGGCGGCACGCAAGCTGGCCGATCTGCGTTTCGTCTTGTGCGCCTCGCCCGACTATCTCGCGGCGCACGGCAAACCCAGCCGCTTGGAGCAGTTGTCGGCGCACAATTGCGTGCGCCAACGCGTGGCTGAAGCGCCGAGCGCATGGCGGCTGGAAGGGCCGCGTGGTTTGGTCGCGCCGGAGATCTCGGGCAATGTGCTGGCCTCCAGCGGCGATGCCGTGCGTAGCTTGGTCTTGGCTGGCGCCGGCCTGGGCATCTTGCCGACCTATCTGGCCGGCGACGATCTGCAAGCCGGGCGTCTGGTTCAAGTGCTGCCGCGCTATAAGCCGCTGGGTGGCTTCAATGCGCTGTATGCCTTGTACCTGCCGACCCGCCAGGGCAACCCCAAGGTGCGCGCCTTCATCGACTTTCTGGTCGAGCGGATCGGCAAGCCGCCGTATTGGGATGCCTGATCTTGAATCAGGCGGTCTGGAAGGCGAAGGCGTCGGAGAAGAACTCGTCCTCCGGCAGGCCGTGGCCGAGGCAGGCCTTGCGCGCCGCGTCGACCATGGCCGGCGAGCCGCAGGCATAGACCTGGTAGCCGGTGAGATTGGCGAAGTCGGCCAGCACGGCGTCTTGCACATAGCCGGTGCGGCCGGGCCAATCCGCCCCGGCCTGCGACAGCACCGGGATGAAGGTGAAATTGCCATGCAGTTGCTGCCATTGGCTGGCCAGTTCGGCCAGGTACATGTCCTGCAGGGTGCGCGCCCCCCAGTACAACACCAGCGGCCGGTCGATCCCATGATGGAAGGCGTGGCTCAGGATGCTCTTGATCGGCGCGAAACCGGTGCCGGTGGCCAGGAAGATCGCCGGCTTGTCCGACTCGCGCAGGAAGAAGCTGCCGAGCGGGCCGTTGATGCGCATGATGTCCTTGACCTGCATGGCGTTGAACACGTGCTCGGTGAATTCACCGCCGGCGACGCGGCGCACGTGCAGCTCCAGCAGGGCGTCTTCTTCCGGGGCGTTGGCCAGCGAGAAGCTGCGCCGCTTGCCGTCTTTCAGCAGGAAGTCGATGTATTGGCCGGGCAGGAACTGCAAGCGCTCGTTGCTCGGCAGCTTGAGAAAGAGCTGCATCACGTCGTCGGCCAGGCGCTCCATGCGTTCGATCCGGCAGGGTAGGGTCTTGACCGGGATGTCCTTGGCCGCGCCGACCTCTTTGACCTCGATCACCAGGTCGCTTTTCGGCTTGGCCGAGCAGAACAAGGCCAGACCGCGATGGCGGTCCTCGTCGCTCAGGCTGCCGGGCTGAATGTCGCCGTAATCGACCTGGCCTGCCAGGATCTTGCCCTTGCAGGCGCCGCAGGCCCCGTTGCGGCAGCCATAAGGCAGGGCGAAGCCGGCGTCGAGCGCGGCGGAAAGCACGGTCTGCTCGGCTTCCACGGTAAACTTGTGGCCACTGGGTTGGATGGTCACCTGATACGACATCCCGAATTCCTCTCGATAAAACTCAAAAAATGCTGCGCATACTCATCATCGGTTGCGGCGACGTCGGCCACCGCATTGCCAAACACCTGCAAGGGCGGGTCCGCCTGTATGCCCTGAGCCGTTCGCCCGACGGCCGGGCCGCGCTGCGCGCCGCCGGCATCACCCCGATCGCGGGCGACCTGGACGATCGCAGGAGTCTCAAGCGCATCGCCGGCCTGGCCGACTGGGTGCTGCACCTGGCGCCGCCGCCCGGCGAGGGTGCGGCCGATCCGCGTACCGTGCGGCTGTTGGCGGCGCTGGGGCGGGGCAGTCTACCACGGGCCTTGGCCTACATCAGCACCACCGGGGTGTACGGCGATTGCGCCGGCGACTTTGTCGCCGAGACCCGGCCGGTGCGGCCGCGCAATGCGCGGGCCAAGCGCCGGGTCGCGGCCGAGCGGGCTTTGCGCGCCTGGGGCCTCGGCCAGGGCGTGCGGGTCAGCATCCTGCGCGCGCCCGGCATCTATGCCGCCGACCGCTTGCCCGAGGAGCGGGTGCGCAAGGGCCTGCCCGCCTTGCTGCCGGGCGAGGACATCTACACCAATCACATCCATGCCGAAGATCTCGCCCGGTTGTGCGTCGCGACCCTGTTCCGGGGCCGGGCCAACCGGGTCTACAACGCGGTCGACGACAGCGATCACAAGATGGGCGATTGGTTCGATCGGGTGGCCGATCATCTCGGGCTGCCGCGCCCGCCGCGCCTGCCGCGGGCCGAGGTCGAGGCGGCGGTGACACCGGCCATGCGCAGCTTCCTGGTCGAATCGCGGCGGCTGTCGAATCGGCGCATCAAAGAGGAATTACATTTCCGGCTGCGCTACCCGACCGTAGGCGATGGCTTAAGTCATCGTTAAGCCTCGCGATGCCACGCTGCCGGATTCACACCGATACGACGATAGAAGGCATGAGGCGGACGGAGGGCGGTATCCAGTTCAACACGCGCGATGCGCTGGGGCTGGCGCAAGCGCATGATGCATTCCAGACCTTGCTCGAGGCGCAGGGCCTTGCCCGGCATGTCGATACGGCGGCCATGGCCGATGCCGGCCGGCCGGCCATCCGGTTCTACTTGAACGAAGGCGCTGCTTCGGCTTGGGCGCCCGATGGCGATACCTTGCGCCTGGCCGAAATGCTTGGGCTCGATGGTCAAGCCCACACCGGCGACCTGGAGCAAGAAATACTGGTCGCCATGCTACTCAGTCCCGTGCCCTTCGCGTTTCCAAGTTACGACGAATTGATCGCCGCGCTGCGCATGCGCCGTTATATTGTCGAGGCGGCGCGTAAGACGGAACTGGATTTCCACACCACCGAGGCGGAGCGTCCGGCCGATTGCTGGGCTTATGTCGAGGATCGGGGGTTTACCGTTTTACCGGGCACGCCGCTGGTCACCGCCTTGCGCAAGGCCACCCAGCCGGCGGTATCGGGCGCTCGCTATTCGTTTTCCTGCTACCGCGCGACCGAATACGTCATCCTGTTGGGGATTGCGCAGGAATTGGCCGCCAGCAACCCTGGATTGCTGGCCCGGCTGCAACGGCAGTGGGAATGCGAGCCCATCATGTCGGCCCGGTTCCACGACGTTTTCTTGCGCGAGTACGGTGCCATGGAAGCGCCGTTGCCGATGAAATATTACGTGCCCGGCGACCGCCTGTGGTTTCGCAACCCGGACGAGGCCTCGGCGGATGTGGTGGGCTACGAGGGCTCGTGGGTGTTTTATCTCGGCGGCGGCCTGTTCACCAATTTTTGGAAATGGGGCGAGCCGTTCACGCTGGCGTCGAAGTGCGTGGAGATCTATCACTGGCGCCATGGCACCTATCGCGACTCGACGGGTGAACTGCGCATGGACGAGGCCCGGGTCGAAGCGCATGTCCGCGCATCGCAGGCCGACCCGGTAGCGCTGGGGCGCATCGTCGAGCGTATGCTGCGCTACCGCGACCCCCGGGGGGTCTACCGCGATGGCGGCTGCATCGATACCACCCGGGAATACCCGCGCTGGGTCTGTCCCGGCACGGCCGATATCCGGCTGCCCTAGGCCTGGCTGGGCTGCGCCGGCACGGTTGGTTCCGGCGGCGGCGGCGATTACAATGGTCGGAAACGCCAGCGAACGACCATGGAAAACGCCAACTTTATCGACCACTTTCTGATCGCCATGCCGAGCATGGTGGACTCCAATTTTGCCGGTACATTGACCTATGTCTGCGACCATAGCGAGCAGGGTGCCCTGGGCGTGGTGGTGAACCGGCCTATCGATCTGTCGCTGGAAAAGTTGTTCGAGCAGATCGGCCTGAGCTTGGATGACGAGCGGATCAAGGACAGCCCGGTCTATTACGGCGGCCCGGTGCAGATGGAGCGCGGTTTCGTGCTGCACCGGCCGGTCGGCGAATGGGGCTCCACCTTGTCGGTGCACGATCGGGTCGGCCTGACCACCTCGAAGGATATCCTGGAGGCCACGGCGCGCCACGAGGGGCCGGAGCAGATCATCGTCACCTTGGGTTATGCGGGCTGGGCGCCGGGCCAGCTCGAGGAAGAGATCAAGAATAATGCCTGGCTCACTGTGCCGGCCGACCCGGAAGTCATCTTCGGTCTGCCGCCGGAAGAGCGGCTGTCGGCGGCTATGCATATCCTGGGCATCGACTTGTCGATGCTGTCGGAAGAGGCCGGGCACGCCTAATGCAGTCGAGGCGCGGCACCGTGCTCGCCTTCGACTTCGGCACCAAACGTATCGGCGTCGCGATGGGGGAGTGGGAGACTCGGTTGGCGCATGCGCTGGAGACCATCGCCGAAGAGGCCAACGACCCGCGCTTTGCCCGCATCGGCGCCTTGATTGCGGAATGGCGGCCGATCGAGTTGGTGGTGGGTTTGCCGCTCAGCCTTGAGGGCGCAGAACACGAATTGACCAAGCGCTGCCGGCGCTTTGCCAATCAGTTGCATGGCCGTTTCGGTCTGCCGGTGCATCTGGTCGACGAACGCTTGACCTCGGTCGAGGCCGAGGCGCGCTTGGCCGAGGCGGGGGTGTATGGCGAGCGCCGGCGCGCGCTGACCGACAGCCTCGCGGCAGAACAAATACTTCAGGACTACTTGGCCCATCATGACATTGCCTAAGCCCACGGAATTGATCGACCGCCTGGCCGAACAAATTCGCCCCACCCTCACCGCCGATTGCGCTTTGGTCGGCATCCATACCGGCGGCGTCTGGGTCATGGAAGCGCTGGCCCGGCGCCTGGACAGCGACCTGCCCTGCGGCAGCCTGGACATCGCCTTCTACCGCGACGACTTCTCCCGCATCGGCCTGCATCCGATCGTCAAACCCTCGCAAATCGATTTCGACACCGAGGGCCGGCGGCTCCTGTTGATCGACGATGTCTTGTATACTGGCCGCACAGTGCGCGCGGCCATGAATCAATTATTCGACTATGGACGCCCCGCCACCATCCGACTTGCCGTGTTGGTGGACCGGGGAGGCCGTGAATTGCCGATCTGTCCCGACTTTTCCGGTTATAAACTCGAGATCGCCGACGATCAGCACGTCTCGTTGGTCAAGCACGACGACGGTAGTCTGGGCTTTGTGCAGGGGGCGAATCGGGCATGAGCGCCAACTTGCAACTCAACGACGACGGCAGCCTGCGCCATCTGCTCAGTCTCGACGGCCTGCCGGCCCGCATCCTGACCCAGATTCTCGATACTGCCGCGGGTTTCCTCTCGGTCTCCGAGCAGGAAGTGAAGAAGGTGCCGCTGTTGCGCGGCAAGGCTATCTTCAATCTGTTCTTCGAGCCCTCCACCCGCACCCGCACCACCTTCGAGATCGCCGCCAAGCGGCTGTCGGCCGACGTGGTCAACCTCAATATCGGCGCTTCGTCGCAGAGCAAGGGCGAGACCCTGCTCGATACCGTGGCCAACCTGTCGGCCATGCATGCCGATATGTTCATCGTGCGCCACAGCTCGGCCGGCGCCGCCCACCTGATCGCGCGCAACGTGGCCGACCACATCCGGGTGATGAACGCCGGCGACGGCCGCCACGCCCACCCGACCCAGGGCCTGCTCGACATGTTCACCATTCGCCACTACAAGGGCGGCTTCCACAACCTGCGCATCGCCATCGTCGGCGACATCCTGCATTCGCGCGTCGCCCGCTCGCAGATCAACGCGTTGACCACGCTGGGTTGCCCGGAGTTGCGCGTGGTCGCACCCAAGACCCTGCTGCCGCACGATGTCGAGGGCATGGGCGTGCACGTCTATCACCGGCTGGAAGAGGGTATCAAGGACGTCGACGTGGTGATGATGCTGCGCCTGCAGAACGAGCGCATGCAGGGCGCACTGTTGCCGAGCCCGCAGGAATACTACAAATACTGGGGCCTGACACCGGAGAAATTGCGGCTGGCCAAGCCCGATGCCATCGTCATGCATCCCGGTCCGATGAACCGCGGGGTCGAGATCGATTCCGACGTGGCCGACGGCCGGCAGTCGGTGATCCTGCCGCAAGTGACTTTCGGCATCGCCGTGCGCATGGCGGTGATGAGCATCCTGGCGGGAAATTGAGATAGGCTCGGAGATGAAGATCCATATTAAAAACGGCCGCCTGATCGATCCGAAAAACGGTATCGATGCCGAGCAGGACATCTATATCGCCGCCGGCCGCATCGTCGGCCTCGGCCAGGCCCCGGCCGATTTCCACGCCAACCGGGTGATCGACGCCGAGGGCCTGGTGGTCTGCCCCGGCCTGGTCGACCTGTCCGCCCGGCTGCGCGAGCCGGGCTTCGAATACATGGCCACGCTGGAATCGGAGATGCGCGCGGCCGCCGCCGGCGGCGTCACCAGCCTGGCCTGCCCGCCGGATACCGACCCGCCCTTGGACGAGCCGGGCCTGGTCGAGATGCTGAAGTTCCGGGCCAAGAGCATGCCCGGGCCGCGGGTCTACCCGGTCGGTGCGCTGACCTGGAAGCTCAAGGGCGAGCGCATCACCGAGATGGCCGAGCTGCACGAGGCCGGCTGCGTGGCCTTCAGCCAGGCCGACACCGCCATCGTCGATACCCTGGTGCTGATGCGCGCGATGGAATACGCCGCGACCTTCGGCTTTCCGGTCTGGCTGCGCCCGCGCGACGCCCATCTGGTCAAGGACGGCGTCGCCCACGACGGCGCCGTGGCGGCCCGGCTCGGCCTGCCGCCGATTCCGGTCGCCTCCGAGACCATCGCGCTGGCTACGATCATCCTGTTGATGAAGGGCACCGGGGCGCGCGTGCACGTCGCCCGCCTGTCCAGCGCCGAGGCGATCGCCATGGTGCGCCAGGCCAAGGCCGAGGGCCTGCCGATCAGCTGCGACGTCAACGCCCATCACCTGCACCTGACCGAACTCGACCTGGCCGACTTCAACCCGAATTGCCACCTGTATCCGCCCTTCCGCAGCCAGCGCGACCGCGATGCCATTCGCGCGGCGGTGGCCGACGGCACCATCGACGCGATCTGCTCCGACCACGCGCCGGTCGACGACGACGCCAAGGAATTGCCGTTCCAGGAGGCCGAGCCCGGCGCGACCGGTGTCGAGCTGTTGCTGCCGCTGACCCTGCGTTGGGCCCGAGAACATGGTCGGCCGCTCGGTCAGGCGGTCGATCTCATCACCCGGCGCCCGGCCGAGCTGCTCGGCATCGATGCCGGCCAGCTTGGGCTCGGTGCGCCGGCCGACCTCTGCCTGTTCGATCCGGAAACCTGGTGGCAGGTCACGCGCAAGAGCCTGCATAGCCTGGGCAAGAACAGCCCCTTCCTGGGCATGGAGGTACAGGGCCAGGTGCGTTACACCATCATCGACGGACATATCGACTTTGAGCGTCACCACAACCACTAAGCGGCCGCGCAAGCCGAGCACGCGCGGCAAGAAGACCAAGGTGCTGCCGGTGGTCGTCAGCGACGGCCTGCGTGCGCCGCTGGCGGCCGCGCAGTTGTATGGCCGCTGCGATCTGAAGCAATTGAAATTCAAGACCACGGCCGACCTGCCCGACCTGCCCGGCATCCTCGGTCAGGATCGTGCCATCGAGGCGGCCGGTTTCGGTCTGGCGATCCGGCGCGAGGGCTACAACCTGTTCGTCATGGGACCGTCCGGCACCGGCAAGCGTAGCTTGGTCAGCAGTTTGTTGGAAAAGGCGGCGGCCGAAGGCCCGGTACCGAGCGATTGGGTCTACGTCCACAACTTCGAGCAGCCGCACAAGCCCAAGGCCATCGCCTTGCCGGTCGGCCGCGGCAAGGAACTCAAGGCCGATATGCAGCGGCTGATCGAAGACCTGCTTGCCGCGATCCCGGCCCTGTTCGAAAGCGAGGAATACCGTTCGCGCGTCGATCAGATCGATAACGAATTCACCGAACGCGAGGCGGCGGCCTTGCGCGAGCTCGGCGCGGAGGCGGAAAAACAGGGCATCGCCCTGCTGCGCACGCCCAGCGGTTTCGGTCTGGCACCGGAAAAGAACGGCGAGGTGGTGTCGCCCGACGATTTCGAGAAGTTGCCGGACAAGGAAAAACAACGCATCGCCCGGGTGCTGGAAGACCTGCACGAGCGCCTGCACAAGGTCATCCGCCAGGCGCCGCAGTGGCTGCGCGAAAAGAAGGAGCGCATCCGCGCGCTGACGCGGGAGTTCTCGATGCTGGCAGTGGCGCACCAGATCAGCGAACTGCAAGAGAAGTATCGCGACTTGACCGAGGTCTGTGCCTACCTCGATGCCGTCGAGAAGGACCTGGTCGATAGTGCCGACGAAATACGCAAGTCGCAGGAAGGGCCGGTGCAGGTCATGGGCATCACCCTGACGGCGCAGCCGACCTTCCGCCGCTACCAAGTCAACCTGCTGATCGACAATAGCGCGACCGAAGGGGCGCCGGTGATCTGGCCCGATCACCCCAGTTACCCGAACCTGGTCGGCCGGATCGAACACATCGAACACCTCGGCGCCTTGGTCACCGATTTCAGCCTGATCAAGCCAGGTGCCTTGCTCCAGGCCAGCGGCGGCTATCTGGTGCTCGATGCGCACAAGCTGTTGACCCAACCCTATGCCTACGAGGCCCTGAAGCGGGTGCTGCGCGCGCATCGGCTGCACATCGACAGCCTGGGCCAGATGCTCGGCTTGGCCCACACCGTGTCGCTGGAGCCGCAGCCGATTCCGATCGATTTGAAAGTCGTGCTCCTGGGCGAGCGCCTGCTTTATTACTTGCTGTATGAATACGATCCGGAGTTCCGCGAGTTGTTCAAGGTCGTCGCCGATTTCGACGACGAGATGCCGCGCAGCGACGAATCGGTGCAACACTACTGCCGGCTGGTCGCCACCTTGGGCCGCAAGGAAAGCCTGCTGCCCTTCGATCGGTCGGCCTGTGCCCGCCTGGTCGAGCAGGCGGCGCGCGAGGCCGACGACGCCGAGCGCCTATCCAGCAACATTCAGAATCTGGCTGACTTGATGCGCGAGGCCGATCACTTGGCACGGGCCGAGCTGCACGACAGCGTCAGCGCCGATCTGGTCCAGGCCGCACTCGATGCGCGCGAGCGGCGTACCGGCCGGATCCGCCAGCGTCTACAAGAACACATTCTGCGCGAAACCATCAATGTGCAGACCAGTGGCGACTGGGTCGGCCAAATCAACGGCCTGTCGGTCATCATGTTGGGCGACAGCCGCTTCGCCCACCCGACCCGGATCACTGCGACGGTGCGGCTGGGCGAGGGCGAGGTGATCGATATCGAGCGCGAGGTCAATCTCGGCGGTGCGCTGCACTCCAAGGGCGTGCTGACCTTGAGCGCTTTTCTCGCCGCCCGTTATGCCAATGCCTTGCCGCTGTCGCTGTCGGCCAGCCTGGCCTTCGAGCAGACCTATGGCATGGTCGAAGGCGATTCCGCCTCTATGGCCGAACTGTGCGCCCTGTTGTCCGCACTGGGCGATGTGCCGATCAAGCAATCGATCGCAATGACCGGCTCGGTCGATCAATATGGCCATATGCAGGCGATCGGCGCGGTGAACGAGAAGATCGAGGGCTTCTTCGATATCTGCAAGGCACGCGGGCTCGATGGCAGCCACGGCGTGGTCATTCCGCAGGCCAACGTCAAACACCTGATGCTGCGCAGCGATGTGGTCGATGCCTGTGGCAAGGCACAGTTCCACATCTGGCCGGTGAACAACGTCGACGAGGCGATGGAGTTGCTGACCGGCCTGCCCGCCGGCCTGCCCGATGCCGAAGGCGTGGTGCCGGAGGGGTCGGTCAATTATCTGGTGGCCTCGCGGCTGATCCAGTTCTCGACGCTGCGCCAGGTCTTTGCCGGCAAGGTCGCGCCGACCAGAAAAACCAGCAGCCGGGCCAAACCGAAGAAACGCACTGCGGCCCCTGCCAAGAAACGTGGCGCTTAGTTCCGATATTCGTCGCGTGTTGGTGGCCCTATCCGGCATTGAGGGCGACTGGGCCCATCTCGATGCCGCGATCGATCTGGCCGAGCGCTTGCAGGCGGAGCTGACCGCGCTGTTCATCGAAGATGCCGATTTGTTGCGAGCCAGCATGTTGCCTGGCGTGCGCGAGATCGGCCGGGCAAGCGCGCAATCGCGCCAACTCGAACTTGCCCCGCTGGAGCGCCGCCTGAAAATGGCCGCCGCAGCGGCCGAGACGCGCCTGCGTCAGAGCGCCGGGCCGCGTGCTTTGCGCTATTCGTTCCAGGTCATGCGCGGCCGGCCGGTATCGCAATTGCTCGGCCTGGCCGAGCGCCTGGATGCCGTGCTGCTGGCGCCGCCGGTCTGGGAGCGGCGCCGACTGGCAGGCAATCGGCCGATTGCGGTTATTTATGATGCGAGTGCCGAGGCTGAACGCGCCTTGGCCATGGCGGCCGGCCTGGCTCGCGGTACCGGGTCGCCGCTGCATGTATTGATCCCCACTACCGACGACGCGAGCTATCGACAACAAATGGCCCAAGCACGGCAACATGCCGTGGGTCTTGGCCTAAGCGGAGAACGCATCGCGTCGGCTGCGGCCCTGCCGAACCAGATCAATCGCCTCGGTGCCGGTCTGCTGGTCTTGCATGCGGCCAACGGCTTCGATGCGACGACCTTGGACCGCCTGCGCAAGTGCCTTAGCTGCGACCTCTTGGCCCTGCGATAAAAAATATACGCTTGCCAAGCGCGCTCGATAGTGCTGTTATAAAAACTGAAGTGCAATCAGTAGCAGGGAGTAGCAGCATGCCACAGAAGATTCCCGAGACGCAGCCCGATTACGATAAGACCCGGATCATCGAACGGCCGGACGGTTTTTATTGGCTCGACAAGGAATCGAGCGCGCAATACGGGCCTTTCGCCACCTTATGGGAGGCCGTGCAGGACATGGAATACAGTGCCGAGCCCGAAGTGGAGGCCGAGGAAGACCTGCACGAAGTGGAAGAGGAGCTTGGCATATCCGACTGGGTCGATCCCGATACCGGCGAACTCGCCGAAGAGACCTTTACCCATCTCGAAGACCACTGACTGTTCCTATCCAGTGGATGACGCGCCTCACTCGGGCGCAAATGAAAAGGCCGCGCGGTGCGCGGCCTTTTCTATCGGGCTGACGCTTATTCTTCTTCGGCGGCGACGGCGCGCGGGCTCTCATGCGTCTTCACATCGCCGCGCTGCTTGTGGGCGAAGTCTTCCAACTGCCGCTTAGCCGCATCGAAGGCATCGCGCAGGGCGACATAGACATCCTCGTTCTGGTGATGGTTCACCACGATCTCGCTACCCGGTACGGTGATGTCGATGTCCACCTTGAACTCGTTGCCCTGGTGCTTGTGTTTGCCAGCGATTTCGACCGTGACGCGGCAGGCGATGATGTGCTGATTGAAGCGGTCGAGCTTCTCGGCCTTCTCGCGGATGGCGGCCTCCAGTGCTTCGGATTGCGGGATATCGCGCAGGGTAATCTGCAGAGGCAGTTTCATAGCAGCTCCTTCTTTGTGCTGGGGTTACTTGCGGGTCGCCACTTCGCGCTGGCGTCCGCGGGAAATCAGGCCGGCCATCTCACTCAATTCTTCGGCGAGCAGTTCGAGCAGATCGTCCAAGGTGACGATACCGACGAGCCAGCCTCCATTATCCACGACTGGCACCCGGCGTACACCCCGGCTGCGCATATAGCGGACGGTTTCGAAGATGCCCTCGCTCTCGCGCACGGTGACGAGTTCACCGGCCATGATGTCGCCCACGGCGAGCCCTGTCGGGCTGACTCCGGCGGCGACGATCTCGATCGCGATATCGCGGTCGGTCACGATGCCGACCGGCCGGCGCTGGCCGGCGGCCTGTTCGACGACGACGAGGGTGCCGACGTGGTATTGCCGCATCAGCCGGGCGGCTTCCGGCACATCCATGCTCCGTTCGGCAATGACGACCTCACGATTGCAAATCTCGCCGATGGCCATGATCTTTATCCTCGAGCGGTTATTTGTGGACTCCCGATTTCATTAAAGGCAGCCGCGCTCAATAAATCAACCGGAGCGTTGCCAAATCAAGTGGCCATCCTTCCACACTGCCCGTACCCGATGGAAGGGTACGCTATGAGCCACGCCGTCGTCGTCCAAGGCCTGAAAGCCGAAGTGATCGGCCGGGTCCAGTCGAATATCGCGCAGGGCCACTTGGGCGATGCGGTTTTCCACCCGGTCGAAATAGCCGAGCACAAACTCGCCCCGGCCGAACTCGGGGTCCCACTGGATGCGGTGCAACAGTTCGTGGATCGGGGTCATGTCACCCGGAAGTTCTTGAATTGCCAGGGGTCATCCAGGTCCAGGTCTTCCTGAAACGGGTAATTGCGTTCGATCAGCGGCGTCCAGTCGCTGAACACGCCGACCACCTTGCCCAGATAGGGGTGGCACATCGCCAGAATGGCGCGGAAATCCAACTCATCCGGTTCACGGATGCCCTCCGTCGGATGCTGGATGGCCCAGGCCATGGCGGCGACGACGCTGATGGTGACCTGCAAGCTGGTCGCATTGTTGAAGGGGACCAAAGCGCGGGTTTCTTCGATGGAGAGCTGCGAACCGTACCAATAGGCGCCCTTGGCATGGCCCATGAGCAGCACGCCCAGTTCGTCGCGGCCGCTCAGCAGGTCTTCGCGCGGGATGCGCCAGCGTGGCTGCAATTGCCAGTTCTTGCCGGCGATCTCGTGCAGCGACAGCACCGCAGCGTCGCAGGGGTGGTAGGCGTAGTGCACGGTGGGTCGGTAGCGCACCGTGTCGTCTTCACACACGGTCAGGAAGTCGGCGATGGAGATCGATTCGCCGTGGGTGATGAGGAAGCCGTGATACGACCCTTCCAAGGGTGTCCAACTGCGCACCTTAGTCGTGGCGCCGGGGCGGTTGAGATAGATCGCCGCACCCGAGCCGAAATCGTGGCGGGCGCCATCCGGCGGAAAGTGGCGCTCGTGCGAGCCCCAGCCCAGCTCGGCCGGTTGGCAACCCTCGCCGACGAAGGCCTCGACCGACCAGGTGTTGACGAATTCGCCTGGCAGCTTGCGCTCGGCGGCCAATTGGGTGTCGCGTTCGGCGACGTGGATCGCCTTGACCCCCAGTTGCATCGCCAGCCTGGCCCAGTCCTCGCGGGACGATGGGTCAGCGCTTACTCTGGCGGCATGCGCGATGTCGAGCAGGGCCTGTTTGATGAAGTGGGAAACCAGGCCGGGGTTGGCGCCGTGGTTGACGATGGCCGTAGGGCCATTCGGCTGCTTGCGCTTCATGGCCAGGGCCGCTTCGCGGAAGGCATAGTTGGAGCGGTGCGAGGGGCTGACCTTGGGGTCGGTATGGCCGCCCGGCCAGGGCTCGATGCAGGTGTCGACATAGAGCACGCCATGCTGTTGGCAATACTCGATCAGGGCCAGAGAAGACACATCGAACGAGACATTGACCAGGAAATCGCCGGGCCTAAGCAGGCCATTCAGGGTGCTGACATGGTTCTCTGGGGTGAGTGCCAACTTACGCAGTGCGACCCCAAGCAGGCGGGCCTCGGCGGTCGGGTCGTTACGCGGTTCGATGATGGTGATGCGGTCTGGCGTGACCGCCAAGTGGCGCAGCAAGAGGGGCAACACCCCTTGTCCGATGGAACCAAAACCGACCATCACAATGCGGCCGGAAAAGGCGGCGTAAGTGTCGTCAACACCCATGTCGCGAACTCCTTTTTTTAGATATGCCCGACTCGGGCGAACGCTGTTGGGATCAGCGCAACAGCCTCCGTCGGGTAAAGGTCAATGCCGCCCCAAAACCGGCCAAGCCGTAGGCGGCGAGAATGAAGACGTGCCACAGCACGTCTTGCGGCCACTGCCCCAGCACCAGCGGCCGGGCCAGATTGATGGCATGGGTGAGCGGCAGCCAGTCGGCCGCCAGCTTGAGCCAGGCGGGCAGCTCGGACGGCGGGTAGAACACGCCGCCCAACAACACCATGGGCGTGATCGCCAGGGTGAAGTAGTAGAGGAAGAAATCGTAGTTGGGCGAAATGGCGTTGATCGCCAAGCCCAGCCCGGCAAAGCACAGGCCGGTGAGCACGATCACCGGCAGCAGACCCAGGCTCAGGACAAAGTCGGCCTGCAGGCCCAGGCCCCAGATCACCAACAGGATGGCGATGCCCGACAGCAGGCTCTTCGAGGCGGCCCAGAGCCATTCGCCCAGCAGCACATCGCGCAGGCCGAGCGGCGTGTTGAGGATGGCGGCCCAGGTCTTCTGCACATGCATGCGCGAGAAGGCGGAGTACAAGGTCTCGAACGTGGCGCTGTTCATCACGCTGTAGCAGACCGTGCCGGCGGCGAGGAAGTTGAGGTAGGGCACACCGCCGATGTCCGGCAGCAGCCGGCCCAAGCCGTAGCCCAGGCCCAACATATAGAGCATGGGGTCGGCCAGGTTGCCGAGCAGGGACGGGATGGCCAGTTTCTTCCAGACCAGGAAGTTGCGTTGCCACACGGGAATCCAGCGCAGGCTCAACACGTTTAAGAGCCTAAACCGCAAAGGGCGCGAAGGACACGAAGCTGTTTACGCATTCGCAGTCGGTCGGCGTCAGGGCAAGCCGAGCTTCGAAAGCACGATACGTGGTGAAACCGGAAGCTTTGTGTGATTTCTTCGTGCACTTTGCGTCCTTCGCGGTAAATCAGTCTCTCAAATCCCGCCCGGTGAGCTTGAGGAACACGTCTTCCAGATTGGCCGGCCGGTGCAGGTAACGCAGGTGCGGCATGCCCTCCAGCGCGGCGATCAGCGCCTGCGCCTCGTTGGTGTAGCAGAACAGGGTTTCGCCGATCTTCTCGCAGCGCCGGCAATAGCGCTCGGCCAGGCGGTCGCACCAGTTCTCGCTGTCCTCGCCGTCGATCTCGACCACATGCGCTTCGACGTGGGCGGTGATCAGCTCGCGCGGCGCGCCCTCGGCGATCAGCCGGCCGTGGTCGATGATGCTGATGCGGTCGCACAGCCGCTCGGCCTCTTCCATGAAGTGGGTGGTCAAGAGCAGGGTCTTGCCTTGGGCGGTGAGCCGGCGCAGGCCCTGCCAAATCAGGTGCCGGGCCTGCGGATCGAGGCCGGTGGTCGGCTCGTCGAGAAAGATCACGTCCGGGTCGTTGACCAGGGCGCGGGCCAGGGCTAGGCGCCGTTTCATGCCGCCGGACAGGGCGTCGATCCGGGTGTCGGCCTTGCCGGCCAGGCCGGCGAAGTCGAGCAGCATGGGCAGGCGCGCCTCGATCTCGCGTGTGCTCATGCCGAAATAGCGGCCGAACACCAACAGGTTCTCGCGCACGGTGAAGTCGGGGTCCAGGCTATCCGCCTGCGGCACCACGCCGACCCGGGTACGGGCCGCGCTGGCCTCGCGCGGCAAGGCGTGGCCGAGCAGGTCGATCCGGCCGGCATCGGCCTCGATCAGGCCCAAGGCCAGGCGCAGCGTAGTTGTCTTGCCGGCGCCGTTGGGGCCGAGCAGGCCGTGGCAGGTGCCGGGCGCAAGCTCCAGGTTCAGCCCGGCCACCACCTCGGTGTTGCCATAAGACTTGTGCAGGTCCTTCAGGCTCAGGGCTGATGGCATAAGGCGAGCAATTGTTCCTGCAGGGCACGCAGCTTCTTGTGGAAGAAGTGGTCGGCGCCGGCGATCACGTGCAGCGGCACCTGGTGCTGTGTGGCATAGGTCTGCACCGCGGCGAGCGGGATCAACTCGTCGACTTCGCCGTGGATGATGTCGGTGCGGATCGCCGGCGGCTCGAAGGCGTACATCGACACCGCCGGGCCGACCATGACCAGGTGCTCGGCCGCTAAGCGCCGCGCCACGCGATGCTGGACATAGGCGCCGAAGGAAAAGCCGTACAGGTGCAGGGGAAGATCGCCGAACTTCGGCAGTACGAACTCGGCCACCGCCAACAGGTCCTCGGTCTCGCCCTGGCCGTGGTCGTATTCGCCGTCGCTGGTGCCGACGCCGCGGAAGTTGGGCCGCACCGCGACATAGCCGCACTCGACCGCCGCCTTGGCCAGCGTGGTGACCACCTTGTTATCCATGCTGCCGCCGTGCAGCGGGTGCGGGTGGGCGATCAGGGCCAGGCCCCGGCGGTTTGCCTCCGGGTCCTCGATCACCGTCTCCACCGCGCCGCCGTCGGCGCGCTTGATCCTGAGCTTGTAGCGTTTCACTTGATTTGCAGGCGCTCGACCGGCTTGCCGTCGCGCAGGTGGGATTCGACGATCTCGTCGATGTCGTGTTCGTCGACGTAGGTGTACCAGACGGCATCCGGATAGACCACGCAGACCGGGCCCTGGTCGCAGCGGTCGAAGCAGCCGGCGCGGTTGACCCGGCAATCGCCGCCCTTGCCGTGCACGCCAAGATTTTTGGCGTGCTGCTTGGCATGTTCGAACATCGCCTCGGCGTTGTGATCGGCGCAGCAGGCGCCGCCGTCCTCACGCTGATTGAGGCAGAAGAACAGGTGGTGCTTGTAGTAGCTCATGTTTTGGTCTCGGTGTACTTCAGGCACGACCCTTTCGAGGTCTCGACCGGGTATTTCCGCGCATTGATCGCCAGCTTGTCCTCGGCCGCCTTCAAGAGATCGATCTCCAGCGTATTGGCCAGGCTGATGAGATAGATCAGCACGTCGGCCATCTCCTGGCGCACCGCCTCGCGTTTTTCCGGCGGCAGCTCGTGGCTCTGCGCCTCGGTCAGCCACTGGAAGGGTTCCAGCAGTTCGGCCGCCTCGACGATCAGCGCGGCGGTGAGGTTCTTGGGCGAGTGATAAAGCTGCCAGTCGCGCTCGCGGCCGAATTGGCGCACCGCCTGGGCGAGCTGTTCGATGGTGCCGATGGTCATGCTGCACTCCCGATGTCGTTGCGCCGATTTTACCACCTCGTGTCGAGCGGTCCGGCGGGGGGAAATCAATAGCCGGCGCCGACCGCCTTTGTCAGCCAGCTCGCCAAGGTGCCTAGAGTCGAGGTCGCATTCCCGCTCGCGGGGCCCAAGTAATACAGCATCGTTTCGGCGGTGCCAGGGTCCTTGGCCGTAGCGAGATAGGCGCTGTTGTTCGGGTAATGGCGGTAGTAGTAGCCCGAGGCGGTGCCCCGGTTTACCTCAAGCGGCGAAACAAATTGCGGGTAGAGGGATTCCAGGTAGTTGAACACCCGGTCGGAATCGGTGGGAGCGGGAAGCGAGGCGTTGACGTTCTCGAACACGGTGAAGGTGGTTTTTTTGGCGGACGTGCCATTGCCCTTGTTGATCAAAATTTGCAGCTTGCTGCCGGCGTAAAAGGGCGAATTTGCGGTTTGCGACAGCACCAGATCGACCTTGCCGTCGCCGTCGACATCGAATGGCAGCACGTCGACGGTGATGGTGTTCTTGGCGCCGAACAGGCCGGCCGGCAGCTTGTATTCGGTGGTGCGGAAACCGCCCTTGCCGTCGTTGAAATACACCGAGCCGGCGTAGTTCTGGTCGCCGTCGCCGCCGAGGATCAGGTCCGGGTAGCCGTCGCCGTTCAGATCGGCGAAGGCGGAACTCACGACCGAGCCGGGCGAATCCCAACCCACCCAGGGATTGACGCCGGTGTTATAGGAGAACGTCACCTTGTCGGCCAGGGTTTTGTTGTCGAAAGTGAAGTGGCCGCTGCCGTCATTGCGCAATAGATAGGCGCCCAGCCAGCCGGGTTGCGGCGAGGAGGGCGGGGTGTAGCTGGGGTCGAGGCTGTCGATCTTCCGACTGTTCAATATGCCGACGAACAGCTCCGGCCTGCCGTTTCGCTTCAGGTCGGCCGCCGCCGCCGAATGCACGAACTGCTTGGCATGCGGCAGCAGGCTGGCGCTCTCGTCTTTCAGCTTGCCGTTGGCCTGCGACAGCAGCAGCGTCTGATAGTCGCCGGGGAAGGGGGCGGCATCGTAGCCGTGGCTGGCGCTGAAAAAATCCGGCCGGCCGTCGCCGTTGAAATCGGCCACCACACCGCGCCGGCCCCAGGATTGGCCGGGGCTGCCGTCGATCAGCGTGGCGCTGATGTCGGATAGCGCGCCGGCTCGGCTGATCTTGATCGCCTTGATCGGCAGGGTCTGGTCGAGCAGCGGCCAGGGGAAGCCGCCGGCTAGCAGGGTCTTGCTGCCGTCGCCGACGAAATCGGCTAGGCCGAAGGAAAGCATCGCGCCTTCGTAGGCAATTTGCAGGGTCGAGGCGGTGCGGAAATTGGACGATGCCGCACTGGCAACAGCGGCAGGCAGCAGGCACAGCAATAACGCGGCAATCCGGTGCGGCATGGCAATCTCCGATATTCCGATATAAGGCCGGCGCCGATTCTATCCGGTCTGCGCGGCGAAGGCGCCTGCCCGTATAATTGGGCCTGACAACGAATTGCCATGAATCCGATGCAAACTCTTACCGTCGACCTCGGCGACCGCAGTTACCCCATCCACATCGGTGGCGGCCTGCTCGAGCGCGCCGATCTCATCGTGCCGCATCTGGCGCAGAAACGCGCGGCCATCGTCACCAACACCACGGTCGGCCCGCTCTACCTTGAGCGGTTGCAGAAGACGCTGGAAGGCGCCGGGGTGCAGGTCATCCCCATCGTGCTGCCCGACGGCGAGGTCTACAAGAACTGGGAAACCCTGAACCTGATCTTCGACGCCCTGCTGACCAACCGGGCCGAGCGCAAGACCACCTTGATCGCCCTGGGCGGCGGCGTCATCGGCGACCTCACCGGCTTTGCCGCCGCGTCCTATCAGCGCGGCGTCCCCTTCATCCAGGTGCCGACCACCCTGCTGGCCCAGGTCGACTCCTCGGTCGGCGGCAAGACCGGCATCAACCACCCGCTGGGCAAGAACATGATCGGCGCCTTCTACCAGCCGCAAGTGGTGCTGGCCGACACCGACACCCTGAACACCCTGCCCGAACGCGAGCTGTCCGCCGGCCTGGCCGAGGTCATCAAGTACGGCCTGATTCGCGACCTGCCCTTTCTCGACTGGCTGGAGGCGAACATGGACCGGCTGGTCGCGCGCGATGCCGAGGCGCTGAGTTACGCCATCTACCACTCCTGCCGCAACAAGGCCGAGGTGGTGGCGGCCGACGAGCGCGAGTCCGGCGTGCGGGCGCTGCTCAATCTGGGCCATACCTTCGGCCACGCCATCGAGGCCGGCATGGGCTACGGCAACTGGCTGCACGGCGAGGCCGTCGCCGCCGGCACCATGCTCGCCGCCGATCTGTCGCGGCGCATGGGCCTGATCGCCGCGACCGATGTCGCCCGCATCGACATGCTGTTTAAGCGGGCCAAGCTGCCCACGGTGGCGCCCGATCTCGGCGCCGAGGCCTATCTGAACTACATGGGCGTGGACAAGAAGGTCGAGGCGGGCAGGATGCGCTTCGTGCTGTTCAAGCACGTGGGCGAGGCCTTCGTCACCGGCGATGCGCCGCCGGAGCTGTTGCGCCAGACCTTGACCGAGGCCGTGGCGAAATGAGCAACGGGCGGGCGCCTTTCGCAGCAGACCCCGCCAACAGCCGGGGCCGGCGCCATCCCGAACCGCCCGCTACTCCCCGCACCGAATTCCAGCGCGACCGCGACCGCATCGTCCACTCCACCGCCTTCCGCCGGCTGGAATACAAGACCCAGGTCTTCGTCAATCACGAAGGCGACCTGTTCCGCACCCGGCTCACCCACAGCATCGAGGTCGCCCAGATCGGCCGTACCATCGCCCGGCTGCTGGCGCTGGACGAGGATCTGACCGAGACCATCTCGCTCGCGCACGACCTCGGCCACACCCCGTTCGGCCACGTCGGCCAGGACGTGCTCAACGAATGCATGAAGCCGCACGGCGGCTTCGAGCACAACCTGCAGAGCCTGCGCGTGGTGGACGAGCTGGAACAGAAATATGCCGAGTTCGAAGGGCTCAACCTCACCTTCGAGGCGCGCGAGGGCATCCTCAAGCACTGTTCGCCGCGCAACGCGCCGCTCTTGGGCGATGTCGGCCAGCGTTTTCTCGAAGGCAAGCAGCCGTCGCTGGAGGCGCAGATCGCCAACCTGGCCGACGAGATCGCCTACAACAACCACGATGTCGACGACGGCCTGCGTTCGGGCCTGATTTCGCTGGAGCAGCTGGAGACCATCGGCCTGTTCCGTCGCCACCTGGTCGAGGTGCGCGCGCGCTTTCCCGAGCTCAACGACCGCCGGCTGATCCACGAAACCGTGCGGCGCATGATCAACAGCCTGGTGGTCGATCTGGTCGAACAGACCCGGGCCAATCTGGCCGAGCAGATGCCGCAATCGGTGGATGCCGTGCGCGCCTGCCCGCCGCTGGCGGCGTTCAGCCCGGCCATGAAAGAGGCCCACTTGGAACTCAAGCGCTTCCTGTTCCAGAACCTCTACCGCCACTACCGCGTGGTGCGCATGAGCGAGAAGGCCAAGCGCTTGATCCGTGAACTGTTCGAGGCCTTCATGGCCAATGCAAAATTATTGCCGCCGGAATTTCAGGTCCGGGCCGAACAAGACCTGGCGCGCGCGGTGTGCGACTATATCGCCGGCATGACCGACCGCTACGCCATCCGCGAGTACAAGCGGATCTTCGATATCGAAGAGCTGGCCTAGGCGACCAAGGTAACCCAGGTCAACAGCGCAGCCCAAGTGGCGCCGGCCATGCCCCATACCAGGGCGGCGATGCACAGCGGTGGGTGTTTGCGAAGGTTCATGATGTGTCCCGATGTGTAAGGGTTAAACCGCGAACGCGATGGCGATGACGCCGGCCAGCCAGGTAAAGGCGGCGTAGAGCCAGAAATCGCAAGCGCGTCGGGTATAAAAGTTCAGTATGGCCTGCATGGTGTTCTCCCTCTAAGTGCTTGAACTGCACTGAGGTAAAAGCAGCAAGCGTGCCAATTGTTCATGCCTTAGGTTGCAATGGCGTTACAGGGGCCGCGCTTCGGCGCGAGCCAAAATAAAAATAGGGAGTAATGCATGGCGGTAACGAACACCCATCCGGGATTCCGGCGTATGTTTGCACCCGGTCGCTTGACCGTGGGCATGCTGTTTCCGATCGAGGCCTATAAAGGCGACGTGCCCTTGATGCAACGCCAGGTCGAACTGGCCCAGTCGGCCGAACGGCTCGGCTTCGCCGCGCTGTGGTTCCGCGACGTGCCGCTGCGCGACCCCGACTTCGGCGACGTCGGTCAGATCTACGACCCCTGGGTCTATCTCGGCTTCATCCTGGCGCAAACCCGAGACATCGCCTTGGCCACCGGCAGCATCGTCCTGCCGCTGCGTCATCCGCTGCATATCGCCAAGGCCGCGGCCTCGGTCGACCGGCTCTCCGGCGGCCGTTTGGTCATGGGCATCGCCTCGGGCGACCGGCCGGCCGAATATCCGGCCTTCGGCGTCGAGTTCGCCACGCGCGGCGAACGCTTCCGCGACACCTTGCGTTACTTCCGTGCGGCGACCGAGGCCGAGTTCCCCATCGTCGAAACCCCGTTGGGCCGGATGGACGGCCTCGATCTGTTGCCCAAGCCGAGCGCGGGCCGTATCCCCGTGCTGGTCACCGGCCATAGCCAGCAAGAACTGCCGTGGATCGCCGAGCATGCCGACGGCTGGCTCTATTACCCGCGCAGCATCAGCCGGCAGGAACAATCGATCAAGGACTGGCGCGCCCAGACGCAGCGCTATTGGCCGGGCGTGTTCAAACCCTTTGCCCAGTCGCTCTACGTCGACCTGACCGACGACCCGAACGCCGCGCCCGAGCCGATCCACCTCGGTTTCAAGATGGGCCGCAACCTGCTGATCGACCTGCTGCGGCAATTGAGAGAGGTCGGCGTGAACCACGTCGCGATCAACCTCAAATACAGCACCCGCCCGGCGGCGGAGGCGCTGGAGGAGATCGGCCGCGAGGTCTTGCCGCTGTTTCCGGCGAACGACATCGCGCACGGTGCGGCAGCGTGATGCGCGTCTTCTAGCTGACCTGCGCAACCCAGGCGAGCAGCGCCGCCCAAGTCGCTCCGGCCAAGGTGAGGGTGACGCGGACTAAACAGGTATCCCAATATTTGCACATGCTTGTTCTCCCTATGGCTGTCGTCCCGCTCGATATCCAGCATCAAGCGTGCCAATGCTCTATGGGGCGGAATGGCGCGTCGTTACAGGGGGGAGGGGGAACTACCGAGTCGGCGGGGCACAGGGCTGGTGCGGGATGGGCGGGTATGGTGCAGACGCAGGCGCGGTGGCGTGGCGCGGTGCCTTGTGTTGCATTGCAAGACCTGACCCCGAGGACTATTGGGTTGGCGTTGCGCATTCGGCCGGGGCCGCCCGGCGACGGGTTACTTTTCTTGCTCGACCAAGAAAAGTAACCAAAAGAAGGTCGCCCCGCTGTCGCCGACACCCCCGTCCGAGTCACCGTCATGCAGGCGGCTCGCCAACTCGCCCTTCGGGCTCAGACAAACTCGCCGGCCTTCGGCTCCCCTGCCTGACGCTGCCCCGGCCGGCGGCGACAGAGGGGATGGGCAAATCCACTAATGCGCTGAATTCCCGCAAGCGGGAATACCATTTCTTTTGAGAGAGTGTCGGCGCGACGCGCCGACACTCTGGGTTTTTGTCTTTTGGTTTTGCT